>ENA-OPBO01002058-OPBO01002058.1-human-gut-metagenome-genome-assembly--contig:-NODE-2058-length-12702-cov-8.074405_pt1 | contig 12702 bp, 8 predicted proteins | sample MGYA00241071_ERZ501458 | MGnify/ENA primary metagenome ERZ501458 (study PRJEB25962, sample SAMEA2042509) | human gut metagenome | biome: human gut; feature: human-associated habitat; material: faeces...
TAGTCCGTGAAGTCCGTTGCCCTACAGGGAAACGCTCGTTCCCGCTGTAGGAAACGCTTGTTTCCACGCACTGGGAACGCCCGTTTCCTACACGGGGAACAGCCGTTTCCAAGCGTTGGGAACAGGCGTTTCCTGTAATGGGAACGGAACTCAGCTGCCAGGGCATGTTCTACATCGTCCGTTTTTATGGCCCCGACAACGATTGGAACTTTACGAAAAAAACACCGCCCGCAGAAAAAAGTCGTTTTCCGCATAGGGAGTTTTCCACTTTCCGCTGTCTTAATGGTAAAAGAACTTCATAAAACAACGAACTGACATGAGAAAAGCTATCTTCATCACCACCGGCCTCGTGCTGGCCCTGCTGCTCCTGACGGGCCTGACGGCCTGCGACGGCCACAACGGCGGCTTCCTTGTCATGCTGCTTCGCGTTCAGCACCTGGTGAGGAATCTTGGCCACGTCAAGCAGAGAGGACACGACTTCGGAGGATTCCACGGATGCGGTACCCAGCAGGACCGGCTGGCCCTTCTTGTGGCGCTTGGCCACATCACGGACGATGGCGGCGAGCTTTTCCTTCTTGGTACGGAAGATCAGATCGTCCTTATCCTCGCGGATCATCGGCTTGTTGGTCGGAATCGGCAGCACGCCCAGCTTGTAGGTGCCCATGAATTCGGCGGCTTCGGTCTCTGCGGTACCGGTCATGCCTGCCAGCTTGTCGTACATGCGGAAGTAGTTCTGCAGGGTGATGGTGGCGAAGGTCTGGTTTTCGGCCTTGACCTCCACGCCTTCCTTGGCTTCGATGGCTTGGTGCAGACCCTCGTTGTAACGGCGGCCCGGCAGGATACGTCCGGTGTGCTCGTCGACGATGAGCACTTCGCCGCCGGTCACGACGTAGTCGCGGTCACGCAGGAACAGCTCCTTGGCCTTGATGGCGTTGTTCAGATAGCCGATCAATGCGGTGTTGTTCGGTTCGTACAGGTTGTCGATGCCGAGATAGTCCTCGACCTTGGTGATGCCCGGATCAAGGATGCCGACGACCTTCTTCTTCTCGTCGACCTCATAGTCCTCGTCACGGTTGAGCTTCAGAACCAGGCGCGCGAACTGGCGGTACCAGCGGGTCACGTCGCCCTCGGCCGGACCGGAGATGATCAACGGGGTACGAGCCTCATCGATAAGAATGGAGTCGACCTCATCGACGATGGCGTAGTGGTGGCCACGCTGTACGAGATCGGACTTCTCCCACGCCATGTTGTCGCGCAGGTAATCAAAACCGAATTCGTTGTTGGTGCCGTAGGTGATGTCGGCGTTGTACTGCTTGCGACGCTCCGGCGGCTTCTGGTTGGTGATGATGCAGCCGGTGCTCATGCCGAGGAAGCGATAGACACGGCCCATCAGCTCGGCCTGGTAGCTGGCCAGATAGTCGTTGACGGTGACGACGTGGACGCCCTGACCGTCGAGTGCGTTCAGGTAGGCCGGCAGCGTGGCCACAAGGGTCTTGCCTTCACCGGTCTTCATTTCGGCGATGTTGCCCCAGTGCAGAGCGGCGCCGCCCATGAGCTGCACGTCGAAGTGGCGCAGGCCCAAGGTTCGCTTGGAAGCTTCACGCACGGTGGCGAAGGCTTCCGGCATGAGCTTGTCAAGGGACTCGCCGTTTTCGATACGCTGCTTGAACTTGGCGGTCTGGCCCTTGAGCTCCTCGTCGTCAAGCGCCGCGATCTCGTCCTCCAAGGCGTTCGTCGCTTTGGCCACGTTCTCAAGCTTCTTGATCTGTCGGCCTTCACCCATGCGTAGGGCTTTGTCAACGATATCTACCACAATCACTCCCTTTGTGTATGGTGACTTTCCTCGATTGAGGATAGTCGCTTTCTCGCGATTTCCGAAAAGCTCCGTCCATTTTACGTAAGTTTTGACGTATCTTGTTTTTCGCATAAGAAAAGAGGCCCGCATGTATGACATGCGAGCCTCTTATCGTTCAGTTTTCAGCCATTAGCCATTACTTCTTGGCCACATTCTCCGGAGTGTCGATTTCGAAGACGCCGTAGCTCCAACCGTGACGGTGGTAGACGACGGATGGACGACCGGTTTCCTTGTTGACGAACAGGAAGAAGTCGTGACCGATCAGCTCCATCTCGTACAGGGCCTCGTCAATGGTCATCGGCTCGGCGATATGCAGCTTGCGGCGGATGACGATTGGGGTGTCACCGACCTGGACCTCGACGGATTCGCCAGGGCCGAGATCAGCGGAAACGGCGTCGGCCGGGCTATTGTTCGGCGCTTCCGGCTCCGGCTCCTCGACGACGACCGGCTCGACCGGGCCCAGATCGACCGGGACCGGATCGGTGTAGCCACGACGATGGTCCTTGCGGCGGTCGCGGGTACGGCGCAGACGAAGCGTCAGCTTGTCGAGAGCCAAATCGAGAGCACTGAACTCGTCGGCGCTGGAGGCTTCGGCACGCACCACGGTACGACCTGCGATGACGGTGATCTCAACGCGCTTGGCGGTGTCGGCCTGACGCGGATTGCCCTCGTGGGACAGCACAATCTGGACACGCTGCGCATCCGGGGCGATAGCGGTCACACGATTCATCTTGCTTTCGACAACGTCACGGAACCTTTGCTTGATCTGCGTATGACGTCCGGTAACGACGATTTCCATGTGGACCTCCCTAGACTCAAGCGGTGTTAACCGCTATATACGGACCAACCAGCTGCATCGCTGCTTGGTAGTCATCATTGTATCCATAAGATTGGTGATTTGCTGGAAAACTCCCCGAGAAAACAAAAGTTTTTTTACGCTTTGCTTTCGACGATTCTCTTGCTATAGTTGTGCGTTTGAGACCTCTTGATGGCCGCGACCGATTTTGTCGGTTGAGGAACTTCCGGGCTCCATAGAGCACGATGGCGGATAACGTCCGCCCAGGGCGACCTGAGAGATAGCGCAGCAGAGAATAGACCGCCTTACCGGTTTCGGCCGGTGGGTAAGGGTGAAACGGCGGTGTAAGAGACCACCGGGCCGCTGGTGACAGTTGGCCGCATGGCAAGCCTCATCGGGAGCAAGGCCAAGCAGAAGGCGTTCGAGGACTGCTCGTCCGAAGCCTTCGGGTAGGCTGCTAGAGCCTGACGGCAACGCCAGGTCGAGATGGATGGCCATCCGTGCCGTTGGCACGACAGAACCCGGGGTATAAGAGGTCTCACTCTCCACTCTTTATGTTTTGAGGATTTCTTTACACCAGCCTCTTTATGAAACTGACGTCACGCCCTTGGTCAACGGTCGCCGTCAATCAAACAGTTCCTGTGCGATTTGGCGCAGAATCTCAGGATTATGGCCTTTTCTGCCGCCCGCGCTCCAGAAGCGGCGCCTACGTGCATCGCGTTCCAGACCGGCGGTTTTTCTCGCGGTTCTACGGCCTAATTCCCATGCGGCTTCAGTAAACACGCCGTAGGATTCCGCCTCATCACAAACCTGTTGGGCCAGCCTACGGTCGACGCCTTTCCGTGTAAGCTCAGCGACCGCGCCCCTACATCCCATAAGACGGGTCGCACAGTAGCGCACCGCGGATTGCGCGTAGGCTTCATCGTCAATCAGTTGAACCCTTGTCAGTCTTTCGATGACGTCGTCAACCACTTCAGAGGTATAGCCCTTACCAATCAGGCGCTCACGCAGTGCGCCGGAAGGTCGAGGCACAGCGTCCAGCAATCGCAATGCGGCTTCCCTGCATGCGTCAAGATCATTTGGATCCTTTGCGGCAGTAGAATCGCCGTTCCCGACACGCCCAGCGTGTCGCGCGTGTCGTGGCGTTTTCGTCGCATTTGCGCTTCCAGCGAACAAACTGGAACGGTCAGGTTTCGTTCGACGGTTCCACCTCTGAACGTTCGTGCGTTCTGGATCCTCTGAAGAAAGGGCAAGGCCCCCAGTATCGGCCGACGCCGGCTGAAGGCCCTGTTCCTTAAGGAAACGTTCGGCGCTGATCATATGTCAGGCTTTGGCGGCTTTTGAAGTTTTGGACGTCTTACCATCATCCGGCGCGCCCGCGGCGTCCTCCGCCCCATCGTCCTCGGCGAACTGGTCGGTAGGTTTGATCAGACCGAATGCCGCCTTGACCTTGTTCTCGATTTCCTCTGTGAGTTCCGGATTGTCCTTGAGGAACTGACGCACGTTTTCGCGTCCTTGCCCCAGCTGGTCGCCCTCATAGGTGAACCACGAGCCAGACTTTTTGACGACGTTGGCCTGCAACGCCATATCAAGCACGGAACCTTCCTTGGAGATGCCCTCGCCGTACAGCACATCGAATTCGGCGGTCTTGAACGGCGGAGCCATCTTGTTCTTAACAACCTTGACCTTGGTACGGTTGCCGACAGCCTCATCACCGTTCTTAATGGTCTGGATACGGCGGATGTCCATACGTACGGACGCGTAGAACTTCAATGCCTTGCCGCCGGTGGTGGTCTCCGGATTACCGAAGAACACGCCAATTTTCTCACGCAACTGGTTGATGAAGATGGCGGTGGTACCGGCTTGCGCCAGCGCACCGGTCATCTTACGCAACGCCTGACTCATCAGGCGCGCCTGCAGGCCGACATGGCTGTCTCCCATCTCGCCTTCGATTTCCGCTTTCGGCACCAAGGCCGCGACGGAATCGATGACAATCACGTCAAGCGCGCCGGAACGAATCAGCATGTCAGCGATTTCCAATGCCTGCTCGCCATTGTCCGGCTGAGAGACGATCAACGAATCGGTGTCGACGCCCAGCTTACGGGCATAGACCGGATCGAGCGCATGCTCGGCATCGATGAATGCGGCCACACCGCCGGCCTTCTGGGCATTGGCCACCACATGCAGCGCCAATGTGGTCTTACCAGAGGATTCCGGTCCGTAAATCTCCACAATACGGCCTTTAGGCAGGCCGCCGATGCCTAATGCCATATCCAAAGCCAAGGATCCGGTCGGAATGACCTCGACATCCTGTTCCGGGCGGTCGCCAAGTCTCATGGCCGATCCCTTGCCGAAGCTTTTCTCGACCTGCGCGAGCGCTGTGTCGAGCGCGGCCTGACGGCGCGGATCGATTCCATTCGCGGACTTGTTCTGTGCGGCGTTCTTTGCCGCGCTCGTCTGTGCCATGACTACTCCTTGTTGTTGACCGAGACGAATGAATGGATTCACCGTAAAACCGCATCATCCATCTGCGCAAGTTCAATCGGCCATTGTGGTCGAAGAACATGCATTTCGACACGCCGAAGACCGCTTTCCCTTGAAATTCCAGCATTCTGAAACTTCGCGGCGAGCCGTTGACGACCTGCCTAATCCGTGCTTCTGTGGATAACTATACCCCATTATCCGAACATCTGTTCGAAATCGGTGTTTTGCGATAGCCGAACTCCGCCTAACGCACCGGCATTGGTGGCGCGTTATGGTCCTTTCCCCAACGTTTGGAGTCAGGAATGTTCATCTGGTCGCACAGAACGTTCCATACCACGCGGGGCTCCTCCCCCATTTCAAGCGCTTCGACGGCTGTCAGACCGTTCAATCGATCAAGCACTTGGTCGCGTGCGAGCGCGCGGCCATAGCTACGGCCGAGTACCTCTTCAAGCAACTGCCAAAATTCACGTTCCTGCACGCGCTCAAGTGTACACAGCAAGCGCAACCAAAAGAAAACGCCCGACGGAACAAGCCGCCGGGCGTTAGACGTCCAACAGGAATCAGATTGCGACGGAATCGAGATAATCGGCGACCATGCGCAGCATCTGCGCCGTGGAGACGCCCAACGATTGCGCAATCGAGCTCAGCAGCTCGGAGCTGGCCTCTTTTTGGCCACGCTCCACTTCGGAGAGGTAACCCAACGACACTCCGGCCTTTTCGCTCACCTCACGCAACGTTTTGTGGTCATGGGTGCGCAGATCGCGCAGTACATGGCCGATGGCCTCGCGAAGCGATACCTCTCTGGGTTCGTCGGTGGTTTCCGTGGCTGCCGACATGGATCGTGCGGAAACGCGTTCCGCGTCTTCCTCCCGCCATATGCGGGTCAATGCGGCCTGGCGCTCGTCTTTGGCCTTTTTGGCCGCGCGGGCACGCAGCACCTGCTGCTGGGCGAACATCACCGCGCGGCGCTGGGCTGGGGTGAGTTCCCTGACGCGGGCGTTGCCGCTTTGCACCGCGGGAACCATCGCCTTGAGTTCCATCTGTTCCTTGGTGAGTGTCATCGTGTCCATGCCGCCAGCCCCTTTCGCTTTTCATACGTACGTCCACTATGGTCAACACCCATATTCGTGGATTATTCCTGTGAAAGTGCTGAAAGAGTCCTCAGTTTTTCCAGAATACATTGCACGGTTTCGTGCCGCACGGCTTCCCGATCACCCTTCAGACGCAGCTCATAAGCAGCTGTTTGACGCGCACGAATGCCATTGAAGCCACAGGGCAGGGAGCAGCCGATGTACACCAGGCCGGCAGGTTTGTCACCATCCGGTCCCGGCCCTGCAACACCGGTAGTGGCCAAGCCGATGACACAGTCTCCATCCTCGGTCTGTCGGTATAGTTGCGCGGTTCCCACAGCCATCTGCCGCGCCACTTCGGGGTGGACCGCCCCTTCTCGGGCCAGCAGGTCGGCATTCACGCCGAGAATCTTCGCTTTGGCGCGAATGTCGTAGGTCACCGCCGAGCCGAGGAACACTTTCGATGCGCCTGGTATGCGTACGAAGGCGTCGGCGAGTAGACCTCCCGTCAGCGATTCGGCGGCGGCGATTTTGAAATGGTTGGCTTCGCAATAGCGTAAAACGGCTGCGGCCAGCTCATCGCATTGCGATTGGCTGGCCGCGGTCGACGAATTTTCGGATTCGCTCATCGGGATTTACTTGGTTTCCTTTTCGGATTTTGCGGTCTTCTTACGTCCGCCGAACGTGTTGACGAGGTATTCGCCGCCCGAATACAGGCATAGAATCAACGCCAGGTAAATCAGGGCGTACGTGATCGTGTAATAAACGGTCATCCACAGCGGAGTGGTGTTCATGCCATCAGCGAGGCTCCACATCGGCAGCATGAGCATGGCAAGGCCGATGCACTGGCACAGGGTCTTGTACTTGCCGGCTTGGGATGCGGCGATGACCTTGCCGCCGGTGTCGATGACGAAGAAACGCATGATGGTGATGCCGATCTCACGGATGAGGAACAGCGCGGTCACGACCCAGCCGAGCACTGCGTTGCCGAATTCGTTGAAGATGGCGGCGACGATCAGCGTGCCGCAGGTGAGCAGCTTATCTGCGATTGGGTCCATGAGCTTACCCAGTTCGGTGACCTGGTTATATTTGCGGGCCATCCAACCGTCGAGCTTATCGGTGCAGGCGGCGATGATGAAGATAATCGCCGCCACCCAGCGCATAGTCGTGTTTTTGGTACCCCATGCGCCTGCCATGACGTACAACGCCAGGAAGATGACGACCAGGACGATACGAGAGAAAGTGACGATGTTCGGCGGGGCGTTCCACCCGTCAAGCAGGGACGATTTGCGTTCTTCTTGCTTTTCCATACCGTTCACGTTACCCCGATACCACTACTTGGCGCAATGCGTGCGATTGTCGCGTTCCATCATCGCGTGTCCGCAGCGTCGGCCGGCTGGGTAGAACCTGCGGTAAGCGATGAGGTTTCGCCCTTGATGAAGGCGAGCACCTGCGGCAGATCCTGTGGTTGGACGAGCACTTCGCGAGCTTTGGAGCCTTCGGACGGACCGACCACACCACGCGATTCAAGCAGATCCATGAGTCGGCCGGCTTTGGCGAATCCGACACGCAGTTTGCGCTGCAGCATGGAGGTTGAGCCGAACTGCGTGCTGACCACCAGTTCCGCCGCCTGCAACAGCACGTCCATGTCGTTGCCGATGTCCTCATCCGGCTCGATGGCCTTCTTTTCGGCCTCCTTGGCCATCTCCTCGATATCCTCGCGATAATGCGGCTTGCGCTGGGTTCGCACGAACTCCACCGCGCGACGGATTTCGGACTCGTCGACCCATGCGCCCTGCACGCGGATCGGCTTGGCCTGGCCCATCGGCAGGAACAACGCGTCACCTTGGCCGATCAGCGTTTCCGCACCGGTGGCGTCGAGGATGACTCGCGAATCGGTGGCGGATGAGGTGGCAAAAGCAAGTCGGGACGGGATGTTGGCCTTGATCAAGCCCGTGACCACGTCAACGGACGGGCGCTGCGTGGCGAGCACCAGATGCACGCCGGCGGCTCGCGCGAGCTGCGTGATGCGCTGGATGGAGCTCTCCACGTCGTTCTTGGCCACCATCATAAGGTCGGCCATTTCATCGACGACCACGAGGATATACGGGTATGGTGCGACCTTGCGTTTGGAGCCTGCGGGCGCATGCACCTTGCCAGCGCGCACGGCAGCGTTGAAGTCCTTGATGTGGCGGAATCCGAAGAATTCGAGGTCGCTGTATCGTGCGTCCATCTCCTTGACCACCCATTCCAAAGCCTGTGCGGCCTTCTTCGGATCGGTGATGATCGGGGTGAGCAAATGTGGAATGCCCGCATAGGCGGACAGTTCGACTCGTTTAGGATCGACCATGATCATGCGGACCTGGTCAGGCGTGGCGCGCATGATCACGGAGGTGAGCATGGAGTTGATGAAGCTCGACTTGCCGGAGCCGGTGGCGCCAGCCACCAACAGGTGGGGCATCTTGGTCAGGTCGGCGGTCACGAAATGGCCTTCCACATCCTTGCCGACGCCGGTGAGCATCGGATTCGGATCGTTCCGGGCCTTGTCGGAGCGCAGCACGTCGCCCAGCACCACGGTTTCGCGGTCGGAGTTCGGAATTTCGATGCCGATGGCGGATTTGCCTTCGATCACCGACAGGATGCGCACGTCGGAGCTGGCCACCGCGTAGGCGATGTTCTTCTGCAGGTTGGTGACCTTCTCGACCTTGACGCCAGGGCCAAGCTCCACCTCATACATGGTGACGGATGGTCCGCGCAGGAAGCCGATGACCTTCGCATCGACGTTGAACTGTTGGAAGGTACCGGTCAGCGCGCGGATCACACGATCGTTCTCCGGAGTGTGCGCGGCGTGCGGCGCGCCCTTCTTCAGAATGTTGAGGTCAGGCAGATGATACGGTCCCTCGGGAATGTCATCCGCCGCTTCCCCGTCAACGGCAGCAGCCGGCATATCGTCAAGGACCTCGCCGGTCGCGGCATCCACCATGACTTCCTTGCCGTTGGAGGTGCCGTCCTCGTCGATGACGGCCCATGGGTCGTTTGGAGCGACGCCAACCGGCTTGATTTCGCTGGACGGCACCGGCTCGGCGACGCTGGGCATGGTGCCGCTCGCGGTGCCGATCGGCGCGGACGAGAAGGAGCGTCCGCGACCGTTCTGTGGCATGGCCGTGGTGCCGGACGGCGCAGCGGCGGAATAATCATCTGAATCATAATCATCGGCACGATAATCGTCCGAAGAAATGCTGCGTGGCGAATCGACCTGTTGGTACGGCTCGTCGACGATGGTTTCCGCGGTCTGTCCGTGCCGTTCGGCGGCATTAAGAAACGCTTCGTCGCCGGCGTAATGGTCAAGGTCGCCATCATCGACGTTCTTGCTCTTATGGGATGCGAAGCGTTGCTTCATACGCGTAAGGAAGCCCGGCCTATCGTCGTTTTCTCCATCCGCATCGGTGCCGTCGTGGGCGGGAACGCCTTCGGCGAAGGCGAGTGTCGTGCCCCCAACGCGGACTTCGTTCGGAAACTGTTCGGCCTCATCGTCAATGTCATCACGGTTTTTAGGCGTTCCAACAAACTTGGCCGCCAGAGCCTTCGCCTTGTCCGGTATCTGCGTGACCCGGGTATGGGTAATCAACAGCAACGAAAACAGGATGACGACTACGAAAATCGCAATGGAAAAGCCTTTGGAAAGCCCCCACGCCAACGGACAGCCAAGCACATAGCCAAGCAGGCCGCCTGCCCGCTGCAGCAAAGACATATCGAACTTCTGGGAGTCGGAGGCAATCGCCGCGTCAAGAATAGAGCAGACAGACCAGAGGATCATGAACCATCCGAGGGCCATATGGAGGTTCTCATCCTTGTTTTGCGTCTTGCGCATCAGACTGAACACCACAAGCGCCAGGAATACCGGCAGAATCACGCTGGTCAATCCGAACAGTCCGGAGGCCATGGCATGTAGGACCTGTCCGAAAGCGCCCTGGACACGGAACCATTCGGATGCGCAGAACAGCACCGCGAGAATGGCCATGATGAAACATGCGATGTCGCGGCGATATTTACGCAGTATGCCGGCGATCGGCGAGGAATCGACCTCGTCCATGACTTTGGTATCGCCGGAACGCGATTTGCCTGCGGAACCCTTGCCGCCTGATTTCGGGTTGGAAGATGCTGTTCGTGCCATAACAGAACTTGATTTTACCGATGTCCGACGTCATGACACGGCATTAACCAAATCGAACAATTATTCGGACTTAATCGAACATGCTTTTTCAGCGAATCAAACATTGTTAAGCGTTTATTCAGCGCTGTAACTGAAATATAAGCAATTCCGGCGGAACACGCCCTCGTGCACTTAAACGATTAAATAACTAGCGCGGATATTAACGCGCTTAATCCCAATGTTGGGGTGCGCGTGGAACATCAAGGAAGATAAGTGAAGGAACCATGAAAACCACAGTCACCAAACTGCTGGCAACGGTTGCGGCGGCATTGACCATTTTTGGCATGAGCACCCTCCCAGCCTTTGCTGCAGAAGGAAAATCGGCATCCAATGGCAACTCCGTGAACATCAGCGACGTCAACGCCACAGCAGAAACCCGCGCCTTGTTCGACAAGTTGAAAAACAGCGGAAAAGGAGATCTTCGTTTCGGACAGCAGCACGCCACCGACGAGAACATAAGCTCAAGCGCTTCACAGGGAGACGTCTATGAGATGACCGGAAAATACCCGGCCGTCTTCGGTTGGGACGCCGGTCTTGCGCTGCGCGGCGCGGAGAAGCCTGGATCAGGTGCCGACAAGAACGCCAACGCCAAGGCTCTCGCCCAGAACATCACCGATGCGGACAGCAAAGGCGCCATCGTGACACTGTCCGCACACTGGTGCAACCCAGGCACCGGCAAGGATTTCAACGACACCACTGCCGTTGCTTCCGAACTGCTTCCCGGCGGCAAATACTCCGGCACCTTCAACAAGGAGCTCGACGCCATCGCCGCCACCGCGCAGCAGGCCAAACGCAGCGACGGCACATTGATTCCAATCATCTTCCGTCCACTGCACGAGAACAATGGCAGCTGGTTCTGGTGGGGCGCCACGCATGCTTCCGCTAGTGAATACAAGGAACTGTACCGCTACATCGTTGACTATCTGCGTGACGTCAAAGATGTGCACAATCTGCTTTATGCCTACTCCCCCGGCGGCGTATTCAACGGTGATTCCACTGATTATCTCGCCACCTACCCGGGCGACCAGTGGGTGGACGTACTCGGTTATGACGAATACGACTCCGATGATTCCGCAGACGATTCCAGCGCATGGATCAACACTGTGGTCAAGGATATGAAGATGGTTTCCGACCAAGCTTCGCAGCGTGGCAAAATCGTGGCGCTCACCGAATTCGGACGTTCCGGCGACCGCAAGTTCAAGGAATCCGGCACCGGAGACAAGGACACCAAGTTCTTCTCCGAACTTGCCGAAGCACTTGCCGAAAACGTGCCAAGCACCGCATATATGATGACTTGGGCCAACTTCGGTGGAGGTGGAGACAATTTCCAGGCGTATACGCCGTGGAAGGGCTCCGACGGCGAAGCCGATTTCAAGGCGTTCGCGGACAGCGACAAGAACCTCATGGCCTCCAAGGACAACGTCGACTATTCGAACGCCCCGGCAGCCGCCATGCAAAATGGCTCCGCGCGTATCGTCACTCCAGTGGACGGCAATCGTGTGACCGACACCAAGGTGGTCGTCCGGGTCAAGACCGAAGGTGTGAAATACTCCGACCTTGATCTTAATTCCGCCATCGTGACCACCGATCGAGGCCAGAACGTCAAACTCAAGTATTCCTGCAATGGATATTTCACGGGCATACTGGATTTGAACGCGGCCGGTATCAATCTTGACCAGTCCAAACTCACTTTGACTCCGCAGGTCAAGACCAAGGACGGCAAGACACTCGCAGCGGCCGACGGCAACGGTTCCGTCACAGTAAAACTGGGTGCCAAACCAGAGCAGACGGTAGACAACGTGGAGGACTTCGACTCCTATGACAACGAAGCCGAATTACAGTCCGTCTATTCACCGAACCACAGCACGAAATCGAATCTCACGCTGGTGGACAGCCCCGAGGACAATGGTACCAAGGCCGGTAACATCCACTATGATTTCGTGAGCTATCCGGAGTATAACGGCTTCCAGCGTTCCTATACGCCGAAGCAGGACTGGTCCGGCTTCTCCAAGCTGAACATGTTCCTCAAGGCCGACGGTTCGGATCACAAGTTTGTGGTGCAGGTCAATGCCGGCGGCGTGACCTTCGAAGCCTATCCGAAGATCGATGGCACGGACGGACACGTCGTCTCACTGAACTTCGGTGACGCTGACGGCAACGGAGGCGACTTCGCACCGGCATCCTGGGACACCGCGCATGCGGGCATGAAACTCTCGCAGAAGCTGCTGTCCAAAGTCGGTTCGTTCGCCCTGTACATCAACGACAATGGCGGCAACCGTCCGAA
>ENA-OPBO01002068-OPBO01002068.1-human-gut-metagenome-genome-assembly--contig:-NODE-2068-length-12662-cov-5.107004_pt1 | contig 12662 bp, 10 predicted proteins | sample MGYA00241071_ERZ501458 | MGnify/ENA primary metagenome ERZ501458 (study PRJEB25962, sample SAMEA2042509) | human gut metagenome | biome: human gut; feature: human-associated habitat; material: faeces...
TAAATATGATGAAATAAATATTCTTTTACACAAGAATCGTAAACTCATATTTATTATATCATATTCCCACTTTAGATAAAATTTTTCAATGTGAATATGATGAAATAAATACACTTTTATACAATACCCATAAAACTGTATTTATTATACTATGTTTTCAATTTATGTTTTTTTTTATGTAAACATAGTGAAATAAATATGCTTTTGCAAAAGAACTGCAAAACCATATTTATTATAACATATAATCAGAATTTTCACAATCTCCTAAGGCTACCTCATGTAGTTTTAGGAGACTTTTATAGTTTATACTCATTTCTTGGTAGTGTCAAGTTTTTTGTATAAATTATTTTAAATTTCTTGTAAAAACAAGTGGTCCTAAATTGCAAGAAAAAATAAGCTATGAGATAAATTTCTCACAGCTTATTTTTTTGCTTTTCAGCACTTTATTACTTATTATTAAAGGCAATTATTAAATTATTTTCTTCTTTTCTTAAAAGATACTGCAGATAGTGCTAAAGTAAGAAGTGAAAATAAAGAAGAAGTAGCTTGTACATTTGTTTTTGGCACTTTGTTTTTATTGACATCTTTATTATTGTTGTTGTTATTGTTGTTACTGTTATTATTGTTATTATTGTTGTTATTGTTGTTATTGTTGTTATTGTTGTTGTTATTATTTTCGCTATTTTGAACAACTATTGTAGTTTTTGTAAAACCTTTATTAAACTTAAACTTAAATTCATGAGAACCTTCTTTTAAATTCTTAGAAAAAGCTTCATTAAAACTTATAATTGTACTTCCTCTTTTTAAAGAGTAATTTGAAGGAGAAATAAGCTTTCCATCTAGATAAGCTCCTTTAAAATCAGTTACATCTGTTGAAATTCTAAAAGAAATTCTATTTTGTTTTGATTTATCAAAAACTTGATTTTTTCCTTTTAACACTTTAATATCTTTGTTTTCTGTATTTTCCTTTTCTTCTTGTTCTATTAGTGCATTAAGCGCCATGATTTGAGATTTAACTTTTTGTATTTCTTCTTTTAAAGATGAAATTCCTTTTGTTAAACTTTCCATTTCTCTTTTTGCTAACTCAACTTCTTTCTCTTTAGTATTTATAGCTTTTTCTAACTCTTCTTTTTTAGCTTTTAACTTTGTTTGTTTATCTAAAGAAGAATTAAATCTTTTAGTAAGATCTGCAATTTCTTTTTCTAAATTACCAATCTTCGTATTATTTTCATTTATAGCATTTGTAGTTTCTTCTTTAATTTTAACTAAAGCTTCCTTTTCTTTTTTAATACTTTGATTATTTTTAATTTCTTTATCTTTTTTAGCTTCTATATCTTTTGAAGATAAAAGTACTTGTTTCTTTTCATTATCAAAATTTTCTTTTTCTTTTGTTAGATTTTTAATATTTTCTTCTAAAGAAGAATTTTCTGTTTCAAGTTTTCTAGTTTCTTGTTCTAATCTATCAATTTCTGACTGTAGATTATTTTTTTCACTTTCTAAACTATTACTTTGTTGATTTAATTGTTCCAACTCATCTTTATAACTATTTTTTATTTCTGCTTCTTTAGTTTGCAATCTAGTAGTTTTTTCATTTTCAAGTTGTGATTGTTGACTTTTTTTATCTTTTATTTGCTTTTCAATTTCTTGTGCATTTGGAATTTGTTTTTCAGTTTGTTTTTGTTGTTGTTTTGTAACTAATTGTTTATTTAAATCAGCTATTTCTTGTTCTAAAGTAGAAATTTCATCTTTTACAGAATCAATTTTTCCTTGTAAAATAGTCATTTGTCCGTCTAATTGATTAGCTTCATCAACTTTTTGTGAATTTTTACTTAATTCTTTCCATTTTTCTTGTAATTGTTGGTATTGTTGTTCTAAACTTTTCTTACTTTTTTCTTTTTCTGTTTTTTGTTGAGTTTTAGTTTCTATATCTTTTTGTATATTTTTTATTCCTTGTTCTACTGCATTATTTTTATCTTTAATTAAGTTATTTTCTTCAGTTATTTGTGGAATAGTTTTTTTCTTATTTTCTAATTCTTCTATTTCTTTTTGTAAAGTAGCTATTTGTTGATTTATTTCTTTTTCTATCTTTTGTTTTTCTTGGTTAATCTTTTCATTCATTTCTTGTGTTTTTTGTTCGATAGCTTTTTTATTTTTAGATAAGTTTTCTTCTTTAGATTGTTTTTCTGAATTTAATTTATCAATAGCTTTTGAATTTTCTGTGATTTTTTCTGAATTATTTCCTTGCTTTTGTTTTATATTTTTTATTTCTGTATCTTTAGAATTTATTTTTTCTTCTAAATCTTTTATTGTCTTTACTTTTTCTTCTAAAGATTTATTAAACTCATCTATTTTTCTTCCAGATTCTTTTATTTTTGTTTCTTTTTCTTGTAAGTTTCTATCTGTTTTTTCTAACTCTTTATTTAATGTACCTTTTTGTTGTTGTAAATTTTCTTTTTCTAACTCTTTCTTTTCTTTATCTGAAGATAAAGTTCCAGAGTTTTGTAGTTCGTCATGATATTTGCTTTCTGTATTTGCTTTTTCTTGTTGCAAAGATTTAAGTTCATTTTGCAAATTAGAAAGTTTATTTTCATTAAGTTTTTTAGTTTTTGCTTCTAAGTTTTTGTTTTTTTGTTCTAAATCTTTTTTTAAATTATTTAATTGTTCATTATTTGTAAGTTTTTGTGCATGTACACTTTGTGTTACTAAAACTGCAGCAGTTAGTGATAATCCTATAATTTTTCTAGTTTTCATAAATTAATCTCCTTATTTTTTTATTTTATTTTTTAAATTTTATTTTCATTTTTTCATTAGCGGTATTATTTTAACAATAAAATATGAAATATTTATGAAATGAAAAAAATTTTTTTAAATCTTTCATAAAAATTAAGGTGCTACAGCTGAAAAAGAAGTCTCTTAAATTACCTTTGATAGTCTTTTGGAGTTCTTCTTTACTTTAGATGCTGACTATAGGAAAGACGCTGTGTAGCTTATGAATGATAAGACGATGCTTTTCCTGCACAAGCTAAAGGATTCCAATGGCAACTATATCGGAGTAGTGATATCAATCAAAATATAGAAAAATCGGCATAACTAGTATTTCTACTAATCACGCCGATAATTTTTTAAGAAATTAAATCCCTAATTTACAGCCCCTGAGAGGGTTTCTCCTCTTTTTTTGTTAAATTATTTTCTCTTTTTAAGAGCAAATACGCCAACAGTTGATGCGATTAAACTTAATATAATCGAACCTTGGCTTTCTATTCCCGTTTTTGGAAGTTTTGCCTTTTCTTCTTGTCCTTTTCTTTGTTTTTCCCTTTCTTCTTGTTCTTTTCTTTGTTTTGCCTTTTCTTCTTGTTCTAAACTAGCCAATAATAATTTTTTCTTTGCAACTTTTTCTCTTAGATTTTTAATCTCTATATCTAACTTTTTGATTTGTTCATCTATCTCTTTTATTCTATCTTCAAGTGCTTTTCTATCTAGTTTCACTTGTTTTAGTGATACTGCCATTGGCATAGTACTTTCAAGTCCCATTTTTTCTTCTAGTTTTGAAAGTTTTTCTTTTAGAGTTTTTATAGAAGCTTTAGCATTTTGGTACATTTCTTGTGCTTTTTTGATTTCTTGATTTAATCTTTCCAAGTCATTTTTGTTTGTCTCAATTTTCTTTTTAATAGCCTCTTTTTCTGACTCAAGTTTTTTTAGAGTTTGATCTTTATCTTTCAAAGCATCTAATTTCATTTCGTTATATTTTATGCTTTTCTTTATTTGTACAAGTTTTTCTTCTTCTTCAGATAAATCTTTCTTTGCTTTTTCTACAAGTTCTTGTTGAGTATCTCTTGCCTTTTTTGCTTCTTCTACTTGCTTCTCGAATTTTGGCTTGCTTGTATTTATATCCTTAATTTCTCTGTCTAGACGTTGAATTTCTTTTTCAAGGTTAGCTTTATCAGCCAATAAATTTTTAAGTTTTTCCAATTTTTCTTGATTTTCTTTTATTGACTTCTCAAAGTTCTCTTTTTCTCTTTGCCAATTTAAAAGAAGAGTTTCTCCATTCTTAACCTTATTTTTTTCATCTTCTATTTCTTTTTCTAATTTCTTAATTTGTGATTCCACATCGTTTGTTAGATGTTCTTTGCGTAATTTTTCTAATTCAGCCGTTTTTATTTTTATTTTATCTTTAGCTTGTCCAGATAGTCTTTTAGCGTTTTCTGTGCTCGTTTTATTTATTTCTAACTTTCTTTCAAGGTCTTTATTTTCATTATTAAGCTTATCTTTAATTGCATTTATATTATTTATAGCTTGTTCTGTAGCTTGTTTTTTCTCTTTTGCTTTAGCTATTTCTTTTTCAAAATTTTCTAAATCTTTCTTATATTTTTCTAAAAGAGCATTTTCTTTTACATAATCAGCTTCCTTTTTCTTTAATTCTTCACTAGCTTTTCCTAGGCTTTCCTCAAATTTTTTCTTTTTATCTTCACTAGCTTTTTCTTTTTTCTTATCTTCTTCTATACTTTCTTCAAGGGCCTTCTTATCCTTTGCCGGATCAAGTTTTTTTATTTCATCTATCATTTGGTCTTTTGCCTTTAGATCTTTTGCTAAAGTTTCTTTTTCTTCATTAGCTTTTTGAAGTTTTTCTTTTAAAGACTCAAGCATTTTTTTATTTTCTTCTTGTTTACTTTCAAGTTCTTTGATTTTATTTTTTAATTCATCAATTTCCTTAACTGATTTGTCATTTCCCTTGGATAATTTATCAGAAATTTCAGATTTTTCTTTAAGCAATCTTTCTCTTTCATTTATTTTTTCCGATAATTCTTTTTCCATTTGTGCTATTTCTTTTTTTATGCTTTCAATTTTATTTTCAATCTTAGCCTTGTAGTCAATTTTTGTAGGATTTACCTCAACATTTTCTTTAGCCTTTGCCAAATCTACTTTTGACAAAAGTATGCTTGATGACAAGGCTAGAACCATTGCACATTTTTCTATTTTTTGTTTTTTCATAAACTAATCTCCTTAATTTTTAATTTTATTTTTATTTTTATTTTCATTTTGTATTTGAGGCATTATTTTAACAATGAAATATGAAATATTTGTGAAATAAATATAAAATGTTTATGAAATGAAAAAAATTTTTTTGAAATCTCGCTTGGATAATTATCGTAAAAAGTGCTGTTATGTTTTTTCGTAAAAAAAAAGAGCATCTAAAACTAGATGCTCAAATAAATTTTACTAAAATTTCTTTCTGCTACCGGGTTTTACAAGTTCGATTTTTCTGTCAGCACAAAGTGGACATTCTTCTTTTTCAAAAGCTTGTACATTCAATGCGATTGCGGGAAAAAGTGGATATTCGATATTTGATTTTCCATTTGTTCTATCTACGATTGATGCGATTCCTACAACATTGGCTCCATGTTCTTTTAATACTTTGATTGTTTCTAATGAAGATTTTCCAGTTGTAACTACGTCCTCAACCACAAGTACATTTTCTCCCTCGTTGATGAAAAATCCTCTTCTTAATGTCATTACATCATTTTCTCTTTCAGTGAACATAGCTCTAACGCCTAATGCTCTTCCTAATTCGTAAGCAATTACGATTCCACCCATTGCAGGTCCAACTACTGCGTCAACTTTTACTTTCGCATCTTCTATTTTTTTCTTAATTACTTTACAAACTTCTTCTGCTTTTTTTGGATACATCAAAAGTTTTGCACATTGAACGTATTTGTCGCTGTGTTTTCCTGATGATAATAAAAAATGTCCTTCTAATAACGCTTCGCTTTCTTTTAATAATTCTAATACTCTTTGTTCCATAATTTTCCTCCTATACTAAAATTAAATAATCCCTCTTATTTCTTGTAAGTTTTTTATGTTTTGTTCTTTACAGAATTTTTCCATTCCCTCAATTATGTCAATGCAAGCTTTCGGGTTGATGAAGTTCGCTGTACCGACTTGCACTGCTGTTGCTCCTGCCATAATAAATTCTATTGCATCTTTCCAATCCATTATACCACCCATTCCAATTACAGGAACATCTACAACTGAGGCAACATCTCTAACCATTCTAAGTGCTATCGGTTTTATGCAAGCACCTGAAAGTCCTGCTGTTACATTGTCGAAAACTGCTTTTCTTTTATAAATATCAATCGCCAATGCATTGAATGTATTTACAAGTGAAAGGCAATCAGCTCCCGCCTGAACGCAAGTTTTTGCCATTTCTTTTATATTTTCGGCGTTTGGAGATAGCTTTACCATAAGGACTTTGTCTGTATTTTCTCTAACTTTTCTAACAATTCCCTCTGCTATATCGCATTTTATTCCAAAAGCCATTCCGCCTGATTTTACATTCGGACAAGAAATGTTCAACTCAATTATTTTTATATTTGTCTTATTGATTAATTCAATAGATTTCAAATAATCTTCTAGCTGTGAGCCTCCAATGTTAGCCAAGATTTGTGTATCATAGCTTTCCATAAAAGGTAAATCTTCTTCAATAAAAGTCGGTACGGACGGATTTTGAAGTCCGATACTGTTCATTATCCCGGCAGGTGTTTCATAAATTCTAATTCCCGTATTTCCGTCTTTTCCTGCAAATGTAAGTCCTTTTGTTGAAATTCCACCGATTCTGTTTAAATCGATATACTCTGCATATTCTCTACCAAAACCAAAAGTTCCTGAGGCTGTGATAACCGGATTTTTAAACTTTACTCCACAAATATCCACTTCTAACATTAAAAATTCACCTCCTTAACTTCAAAAACAGGTCCCTCTTTACAGATTCTTTTCATTCCGTTTTTTGTTTTACAGCTACAAGCCAAACAAGCACCTACTCCACAACCCATTCTGCTCTCAAGTGAAACATAAACCGGTATGTCAAGACTTAAGTTTTTAACGGAATTCATCATCGGATTTGGTCCACAACAATAAATTACATCATAATCTTCTTTTATTATTTCTGTTATGAAACCTTTATGTCCAACACTTCCTGTATTTGTTGCGATATATGTATTTTCTGTAAATTCTTTAAATTCTTCAGTAAAATATGTTTCATCTCTAAAACCTGCGTATAAATCAGTTTTAGCATCTAATTTTTTCGCCAAATACAACATCGGTGCAATTCCGATTCCTCCTGCAACAAGTGCAACTTTTTTGCCCTTAAACTCATCAATAGAAAATCCGTTACCTAAAGGTCCTAAAATTTCTATAAAGTCGTGGGCTTTCTTTTCGGACATAATCTTCGTTCCCTTGCCGACAACTGCATAAAGAAAAGTAAGCCTATCATCTTCCATATCGCAGATGCTTATAGGACGAGGAAGCATGTTCCCGTCCTCAAAGCATTTAACCATATAAAATTGTCCAACTCTAGCTTTAAACTCTCCCTTAACCACCATTTTATAAATATCTGTGGCAATTTTTTCGTTTAAAATTATTTCAACTTTTTCGTATGATTTATTTTCCATAAATATCCTTTCTCATGTTTAAAACAGCCTCTCTAGTGTAGTGAGCAAATCTTTCCTCGCCGTCTTCAAATTTTTGGTAATATTTTATGATACCTCTTGAAGAGTTTACAACTCCGCCATTAAAGTCGTTCAAATATGTTCTAATGTCCTCTGCCTTTGCTCCTTGCGCACCATATCCAGGTAACAAGAAGAAAATATTTTTATATCTTTCTCTAATTTTTTTAGCCTCTTGACTATGAGTTGCTCCAACAACATAGCCAAGTGGAGAATATCCACATTCTGAAGTTAAACTATCAGCAAATTTTTTAAGCTCATCTCCAACTTTAAAATAAAGTGGTTCATCTTGATATTCAAGACATTCAATGTCCTTTGCGCCCTCGTTTGAAGTTCTAAGTAAAACGAAAACTCCCTTTTCCCCCGTCTTTAAGTAATCCAAATACGGAGTTATGCTATCCATTCCCATATATGGGTTAAGAGTGATAAAGTCTGCCTCAAACTCTCCTTTAAAATGCGCCCTTGCATATTCCTTTGCAGTACTTGCAATGTCGCTCCTTTTAACATCGCCGATACTTAAAAGTCCTTTTTCTTTAAGATATCTTAAAGTTCTTTGATATGCGATAAGACCCTCAAGTCCGTTTGCCTCATAGTATGCAATTTGTGGCTTGTAGATTGCAACAATATCTGAGGTTGCATCAATTATTTCCTTGTTGTATTCAAAAATTATATCAGAAATTTTTTCATATTTTTGTTTTATATAGTTTGGAATGTAGTCCAAATGACTATCAAGACCAACACAAACAAAACCTTTTTCTTTTACTGCCTCATATAATCTATCTATTATCATTACATTTCTCCTTTATATTTTATTTCTCCGGCTTTTATTGTCATAAGCACTTCGCCGTAAAGTTCCATCTTATCAAATGGTGTATTTTTACTCTTTGATGCAAATTTACTTGCATCAACTACGATTTTTTTATTCTCATCAACTATAACCAAGTCTGCGTCATATCCCTCTTTGATTAAGCCTTTTTTAATTCCCATTAAATTTGCTCCACCGTAGGACATAACTTTTGAAAGCACTCTCATATCGATATTTCTTTCTTTTACAAGCTTTGTATTACAGATTGCAAATGCCGTTTCAAGCCCAACAAGTCCCGGACTTCCGTTTGCCTTATCCTCCATTGTATGTGGTGCATGGTCTGTTGCGATAGCATCAACGGTTCCGTCTAAAATTCCCTCTATCAAAGCATCTACATCAGCCTTTTCTCTTATCGGTGGATTAACTCTGTATGAATTATCCCAAAGTGCAATATGATGAGGAGTTATTTCACAAGTAACACGGACGCCCTCTTTTTTCCCACGTCTTACAGCCTCTAACGAATCAACCGTACTTACATGGCACATGTGTATTCTTCCATCAAGTCTTTTTGCAAGGTAAATATCCCTTAAAGTCATTAAGTCCTCTGCAATTCTGTAATCAACCTTTGAAAGTTCACTTTCGGCGTGAATCATAATCACCTTATCAAACTTTTTCGCCTCCAAAATCGCCCTATACATTGTAGTTTCAGAAAGCACACCTTTACCGTCATCGGATAAAAATTTTGCATTTTCAAATTTTGAATAATCAACTAAATTTTCTCCGTCAAAGTTTTGAGTTACTGCAACTATTTGATTTATATCAACTAAGTCAAGCTCCTTAGCTCTTTTCATTATGTCGTTGTAAGTTTCTAAATCACTGCAAATAGGCTTTGTATTTGCCATTGTGTTTACAGTTGTGTAACCACCTCTTAGTGCAGAAAGTGAGCCCGTCTTTAAATCTTCCTTGTAAGTAAAGCCAGGGTCTCTAAAGTGAACATGTAAATCTACAAAAGCCGGCATAACAACTTTTCCCTTAGCGTCTATAACTTCAAAGCTTTCATCAAAACTTAAATTTTCTCCAATTTCTATAATCTTTCCATTTTCAATTTTAATTTCTCCGAATTTATTTGTATCCTTATCCACTAAAACAGCATTTTTAATTATTTTTTTCACTATGTCCTCCACAAGTATATAAGTTATCACAATAATTACATCTGTAAATTCCCTTTTCTCTATTTACAAGCACAAATTTATTTTGCACATTTTCATGACAAGTTATACAACGTGGGTTTTTACATTTTAAAAAACCTTCAACCTTTTCAGGTAAAATCATTGAAAGTTTTTCTTTAATTTTTTCATTTTCAATTATATTTACAGTTAAAGTTCTGTCGATTAATCCCAAAATCGCAAGGTCAACATCTATTACATTTTCAATTTTTATCATATCTTTTTTTCCATATTTTTTAGAATCTGCATTCATTATAAGTGCCACTGTGTAATCAGCCTTATCCAATTCTAAAAGTTTAAAAATTTCATAACCAAGACCCGGTTTAATATGGTCGATTACAATTCCGTTTGAAATACTATTTATATTTAACATTATTTTACCTCCAATAATTTTAAGATTAGCGCCATTCTGATTATCATCCCAAATTTAACTTGATTGAAATACTTTGCTCTCGGGTCAGTATCAACCTCAGTTGCAATTTCATTTACTCTTGGTAGCGGGTGAAGAATTATCATATCATCTTTTGCATTTTTCATCTTTTGATTATCTAAAATGTAAGTATCTTTAAGTCTTACATAATCAGCCTCATTGAAAAATCTTTCTCTTTGAACTCTTGTCATATACAAAATATCAAGCTTATCCATAACTTCTTCAATAGTTCTAACTTCTATAAACTCAACATTTTTTTCGTTTAGGTACATTTTTATATATTCAGGAATAACAAGCTCAACAGGTGAAATGAAGATGAATTTATTTCCCTTGAACTTTGAAAGAGTCTTTACAAGAGAGTGAACAGTTCTACCAAATTTCAAATCCCCACAAAGACCGATAGTCATATTTTCCAAAGTTTTCTTAGTTTGAGAGATTGTAAGTAAATCTGTAAGAGTTTGAGTTGGGTGTTGATGACCGCCGTCCCCCGCGTTGATGAAAGGAACAGGAGTTACTTCCTTTGCAAGTTCAGCAGAACCCTCGTGTGGATGACGCATAGCAATTATGTCTGAATAAGACCCAACAGTTCTTATAGTATCTTGCAGACTTTCTCCCTTAGTTGCTGATGAAACCTTTGGGTCAGGAACTGTTATACAACTTCCACCAAGTCTAAGCATAGCAGCCTCAAAACTAAGTCTTGTTCTAGTTGACGGTTCAAAGAATAGAGATGCTAAAACTTTACCTCTACATTTTTCAGAAAATTTTTCAGGATTGTTAAAAATTTCTGCCCCTAACTCCATAAGTTCAAGTAATTCTTCACACGAAAAATCTTCACTACTAACCAAATTTCTAAATTCTTTCATACATTTCCTCCTATTAAATTTATTTAATCATATTTTGTCATACATAAAAAAAGGAAATAACAAAAGTTATTTCCTAAAATTAAAATTATTAAAGACAAATATTGAATTAAAAGAAAAGCCGGTAATCCAACTTTTAAAAAATGAATTTCCAGCTAATATATTAAAATTATTAAAATGAGAAAATTTAAAACCAAAAACAGAAAAGTAGGTTAAGTAATTCTTATCGATATTAGTAACCAATTTTTTAACTGTATTTGACATAAATTTTACCTCCGTTCAATTTTCTTCGACTATTATACACCAATAAACTTATATTGTCAATACATTTTTGACAGTTTTTTAAAAAATAATCCAGAAAAAATTATCCCGCCATTTCTACATTTAAGTAATTAAACACTTATATTCGATTGTAATTAAATCATCTTTACAACAATGAAAAATCTTCCATTTTCCAAATTTCTGTTGCTATGTCTGTGTAAAAGTCTTTTTCGTGTGAGATTAGGAAAATTCCTCCTTTATATTCTCTTAAAGCTCTTTTTAGTTCCTCTTTTGATTCGGGGTCAAGGTGGTTTGTAGGCTCGTCAAGCATTAATATATTTGTCTTTTCATTTAATATTTTACAAAGTCTTACCTTTGCCTGTTCTCCACCACTTAGTACCCTCATTTGTGATTCAATATGAACAGTTGTCAACGAACATTTTGCAAGGGCGGCACGAATTCTAAATTGCTCCCAGCTTGGAAATTTTTCCCACATTTCATCGATTGGAGTCTTGTTGTTATCATAATTTTCCTCTTGTTTAAAATATCCGATAGATAAATTTTGTCCAAAGTGAACAGAGCCTGAAATAGCTTTGATATTACCTAAAATCGTATTTATAAGAGTTGTTTTCCCAAGTCCGTTTGCACCGACAATTGCAATTCTGTCGCCTCTTTCCATGCGAAGATTTAAGGGTCTGCTTATCGCCTTATCATATCCGATTACCAAGTCCTCTGTTTCAAAAATCAGCCTACTCGTTGACGGAGCAGTTTCAAAATAAAATTCCGGCTTTGGTTTTTCTCTAACAAGTTCAATTTTTTCCATTTTATCAAGTTTCTTTTGCCTTGACATCGCCATATTCCTTGTAGCAACTCTCGCCTTATTACGTTGAACAAAGTCCTCAAGCTCTTGAATTTCCTGTTGTTGCTTTTTATATGCAGACTCCAATTGTCTTTGTTTTAACTCTTTTAATCTTAAAAATTCGTCATAATCCCCAACATATCTATTTACTTCACAATTTTCAACATGGTAGATTAAATTTATTACTGAGTTTAAAAATGAAATATCGTGAGAAATCAAAATAAAGGCATTTTCATAGTTTTGTAAATATCTTCTAAGCCAATTTATATGCTCCTCGTCCAAGTAGTTGGTAGGCTCGTCAAGAAGTAAAATATCCGGCTTTTCTAAAAGCAATTTTGCAAGTAGAATTTTGGAACGTTGCCCACCTGAAAGGTCTGATGCAAGTCTTTCAAGCCAGTCTTTAAGTCCCATATTATGAGCAATTTCTTCAATTTTTGAATCAATCATATAAAAGTCATGTGTTTCAAGAAGTTCTTGAAGCTCGGAAGCCTCAAGCATTATATCGTCAAGCTCTTTTCCAGTTAATTCGCCCATCTTCATATAAATATCATTAAGCTCACTTTCAACCTCAAAAAGATATGAAAAAGCAGATTTTAAAACATCACGAACAGTCATTTCAGAAGAAATTACAGAATGTTGGTCAAGATAACCGATTCTAACACGCTTTGCCCATTCAATTGTGCCCTCTTCCGCCTCAAGTTTTCCGGTAACAAGATTTAAAA
>ENA-OPBO01002076-OPBO01002076.1-human-gut-metagenome-genome-assembly--contig:-NODE-2076-length-12623-cov-2.636299_pt1 | contig 12623 bp, 9 predicted proteins | sample MGYA00241071_ERZ501458 | MGnify/ENA primary metagenome ERZ501458 (study PRJEB25962, sample SAMEA2042509) | human gut metagenome | biome: human gut; feature: human-associated habitat; material: faeces...
TGGACCAAGTTTATTTAATTTTTAATTCGTCCCAATTTTAATGGGACACTAATGAGTGCCCAGCTATCCCTAACTATCTTCTCTCTTGCTCTTAAAATGTCAATCTCATAACCACTTTCTCCGGTTGTGCTGTGATCTTAACTCTATCTACCTGATCCGCCCCAAGCATTACAGCCGAATTTTTATAACACCCAATGAATTCTCTCTTCGGCATGGAAAACGTGTACCCGAAGGGAACGCCTCCCCAGTAATCCGGTACTCTGAAACCATTAAAACTGTGGCCTGTAATAATATTGGCATCAATATTATAGATCATCTTTGGATCATAATTCAGCCAGTCTATTTCCCCCTCCCTGTACTTGCGTAGAAATGTCAGTTCCAATGTTTTCCCCGATACTTCTCTCAATAGGAATCTGACTCCACCGGCATTAAAGACCTTATCCAGATCCGCCTGAACAGCATTTTCAGCCTCATTGACTCCTAGTGTACCCAAATCATACACCTTGCCCGTTACAAACACTTTCTTCTTCATATTATTCTAGTTTTCTTTCTATTATTATTGATATTTCTCCTTGTCCGTCAGTTTTAAAACTTAGTTTCTCGTAATTAACAAGTTGGCATAACCGATCCTCATATGTATCTATCAGCCATTCTAGGTTAACCAATGAATGCCCATCTTCATCTTCATATAATTCCCCGTCTTCATCCGCTATATCTGTCATATCAGAGGTAGTCAAACAGAATATATGAGCAGCCAGTTCTATAGAGATGTAATTAGTATCATCAGTCGCATATAACTTAGGGGGATATTTTATCTGGATGAATACTGCATTCTCAAAACAACTGATTCTGTGTCTTACCGGAATATCAGAGAGCCCGTCCATTAGAAGCTCGACTATGGGGTAATCTACTTCCTGTATATCTCCTGTATAATAACGTTTCATCATTTCCACTCTAAAATTGGCTATCAAAGACAAGTCCTGTATTGGCATCTTTGCTAGTCGGGGGTATAAGATACCGTTCTCATCAATATAGCTTTCGGGATCAGTACATTTCAATTCTTCATCTCTTGTTGTTGAAAATCTTTTTACTTTCATACTACTTAGTTTTTTGTGATTTAATGATTAAGGTTGTGTTATGATTCTCTTTCAGATATTCCTGTAGTTTTTCATATCTGTCTGCTCTACATCTTCCACGTGGACATAGAACAAATATTTCTTTAAGGCTTATTTCTAATGTTAAGTTATAGTCCGTACTATCCTTTTTATTCAATAGAGAAGCCAGTTGAGGGAAATATTCTCCTAAAGCCTTTATATCATCGGAGAATTTATTCGTTGTCTCTTTCGAATCGGAGTATGATTCTACCGGAGTTTTTGATATGTCACTACAATCCTTGTTGAGCGAATACCATAATTGGGATGTATCTGTCATAAATTTAAGTGTTTAATTCATAGTTAGGGATTTCAAGGCTTCGTAGTAGAGTTTCCGGCATTTTTTGAGTGAGGAGAAGATAAAAAAAACGAGATACCCAATTAATGATACCTCGTTAATGCCGTAACAGAGTTGAAGCTATTTATCTTATTTTATAAATTTAAAAAGACTACATTTACCAACTTCATTTTCCCATACCCGCAGGATATAACAACCATTTGCTAATCCATCAATCGGAATCTCTCTTATCCCTCTGTCTTGTTCTAAATATTTTATACTTCCATCTATAGATATTATATCAACTCTCATTATTAAAGAATCAGTGGAAAAATATATCCTGTCTCTGTTTGGTGAAAAATAAAAATATGAGTTTTCTGTATAAACCTTATTTATAGAAGTCCCTGCATTAATTGTCAATGTTCCGTTTTGATATTCGAATGAATAATTATTATCATATCCTCCTTCAATAATAATATCATATTCTCCTTGAGGAGAAATTTCATTTGCCTCACAATATATTTTGGGCAATTTATCCAGATCATTTTCTGTATCATCCAGTTTAAACCCATAAATATTATACGAAAAAGCAGGAAAATCATCTCCGATTCTAAACTCTTTATCATCAGCAATAAACTCCAATAAAGCTTTGTTTATTTTTAATGTTCCACTTTGAAACTCTATATCATAACATAGTGAAGAGCCACCAGAAATAGTGATGTCGTAAGTTCCAACATTACTTCTTGGAGTCGCATTGCAACTAATTTGGGGATAATTCCACCAAATCCTATCTTCGGAGTCACCATTAACTATTCCTTCATAAGAAAAGGTAAAGTTTGGGTTTTCTTCCCCATAGCATCGTTCTTTTTTATCTACCTTTACAACTAGTGGTGCTTTTTCGATTAGCAATGTCCCCGGATTATATATTATTGAATAGTTTTCAGCTTCTGCCCCTTGAACTTGTATCCAATAACGTCCGGGGATAGTTTTAATATCCGCATCTGCAAAGAGAAGCGGTCTTTTCGTCAGTATAGATTCGTCTTCCTTATTCTTGAAACCAATGTATCTGGCCGTAAATTCCTTAGGATTTTCTTCTCCATATTTACGTATAACATCATTTGCAATTATATGCAGTTCCGCTTTCGTAATGGTTAATTTCCCATACTGATATTCAAATGAATAATTTTGAGAGACTCCTCCTGAAAGAACAATGTCATAAACACCTACTTTGTCATTACTTTCTGCCGTAGTAATAACGGGCATTTCTTCTATTGTACCCGAATATGCCCCTTCTCCATTCTTAAACCCCGAAAATAGAAGTTTAATATAAGGATTTACTTGACCGTATTCTCTTGTATAATTGTCTGTCCATACTTGAAGAGGGGCTTTATTTATGGATAATACTCCATTCCGATAGAGAACATTATAGTTTGAAGTTATAACTTCATTGGGCAGAATACTATAATTTCCTACTTTGCTGGTAATGGTCGCATTGGTGCTGGCAAGGGGAGTTGGGCTCAAGCTTTCTTCTGAATCTCCATTTACCAATCCTTCATAGACAACTGTAAACTCAGGATTCTCTTCTCCATACAAACGCTTCTTGTTTTCTGCTGTCACTATTAAATTAGCTTTGTTAATTACTAAAGTTTGTGTAGCTGTGGCTGTTTCATAATTGTCATTACCCATCACGGTTGCCGTTACCGTAACTGTTCCAGCTCCTAGAATAGTTGCTGTATTGCCGGTTATAATCAACTTCTTAGAATCAGAAGTGGTATATCTCACAGGAAAATCTTCATTTGTACTTGAAGATATGGTAAATGGAGCATCCCCATAAGTTTTATCCTCTATAAAATCAAGATTCACAGATAGCTCAGCCTTATTAACTATTAATCGACGCTGTATAGGAGGTGTATCATAGTAATTCTTACTGCTTTCTGTTCTAGCTGTAACATAACACTCCCCCGCACCGTTGATAGTTAGTACATTACCATCTACTGACGCTACTTGCTCGTTAGAACAATCAAAGACAACAGGTGTTTTGGATTCAGCATGCAATGTAATTTTTTTTTGGACACTATAAATGCAAGTAGGTAATGCAGCAAAATTAATTTGGTTATAAGCCTTCGCCACCACTAGAGGTAGAGTAACTTCTTCGGCAGGATCATATAAATCGTTTCCAGTTTGAGAAGCTGTGATATGAGCAGTTCCAGCTCCTTTAATACTTATCCGGTTATCTTTTACAACAGCAACTTCTTCATTGTCGCTTGTATAACAAATAATCAAACCCTCTGCTGTTTTTAATGGAAGAGTAAAATCTGCATCCCCAAAAGTTCTAACGGGTATATTATCCCAAACGATAGTTTGAGATGCTTTATTTACAGTAACGGTTTGTTTGATTGGGACAATGGCAGAGTAATTGTCATTTCCTTCCTGTACCGCGGTGATTTCAGTAGTTCCGACTTTATTTATTTTTAAAATATTTCCTTCTACCAAAATGACATCATTGCTACTTATATACGTAACTTCCAATCCTTTGTCGCTACATCGGTTCATCGTAAACCGTCCTCTGGGATTATATGCCATAACAGATGGTAAAGGTAGAAAAGTCACTTTCTGAGTTGCCTTGTTTACTGTTAATATTTGAGTTACAGGATTAGCAGCATAATGATAAGCATTCCCAGCCTGCGTGGCAACGATTTCTGTTTTTCCTGCATTCTTTATATTAACAATGTTTCCTTCAATTGTTGCAACATTGGTATTAGTACTTTCATAAGAAATAGTAAACCCTTTATCTGTTTTTTCCGGTAAAATAAAACTTCCATCTCCATATGTTTTTTCTGGTAATGCTTCAAATGGTATTATCTGTTTGATTTTGTTTACTGTCAATCGAAGAGAAACAGATTCCGCGGATAAGTAGTCTGCATTTCCTCCTTGAGATGCTATTATATCAGTAGTACCCGCTCCTGTTATCGTAACGATGTTTCTATCTATCTTGGCAATTCTTTCATCTAAGCTTTGATAAGTAATTTCTAGCCCCTTATCTGTTGTTTGAGGTAACGTAAATGGGCTATCTCCATATGTCTTCACATCTATTGGAGGTAAGTTGATGTATTGGGAACTTTTATTTACTGTCAATGTTGTTGAGATTGATGTTACGGTATTATAAGAATTACTAATGATACAATCATATGTTCCAGCATCACTGGTTTTGATATTCGGAATCGTATATGTTTTTGATGTTGCACTCTTTATGTCGACCTTATCCTTACGCCATTGATAAGAATAATTTCTATCTTCAATGTCCAACAAAAAAGTTATAGGTTCATCTACGGTATGGATGTTTATAATCGGTAATGTCTTTATGTTCGAAGGAAGTTCTTCATAGTAAGTTACCTGTATTATGTCTGTATAAGTACCTGAGTCATTTAAGGCTCTATATAGATATTTTCCGGTTTTAGGATTTTCTTCTATATACACATTCTTATTACTATTGAATTTTTCCCAAGTATTTCCATCATCCACACTTTTTTCCCATCTTATTACACGGGGGAATGTTGTAAAAATATAATTTTTTGTGTAAGCTTTTTTTGCTGGAGTATTCTGTTCTTCTGCCAAATTAGCCGTACTCCAAAGACTATTCTCAAGATACTTTAAATAACAATCCTTTGGAACAACAACAAGATCCGCGTCTATTTTGGTGTTAGGGGGTGTTGTATGTTCCAGCGTCAACTTTTTAAGTCCATATTTAAAACAATGAGAACCAAACTTAACAATTGTTTTAGGAATAAAGACAGTTTCTAAGTTTTCTGCATAATAAAAGGCATGGTCTGAAATTTCATTCACAATATATCGATATCGAGTACTAGCGTCAGCACCTCCCCAAATAATTATCTCATTTTGTATTTTAAGCTCTGCCCTGCCTACTTTATCTTCAAAACCATAGACTTTGGCATGAAATTCAGCTGTTTTAGGGTCTTGATAACAACCATATTCTACACCATCTCTGACCTCAAAAGCCATTACGTTCATCCAAAAGAGTAAAAAAAATAAAGAGATGAAACTCTTTTGAAAGCAACTTAGAATCTTCTGAATCTTTTCCATCCGGTATTTGCTCAATCGTCCTTTTCCGCAGAGTTGATTTTCAGTCATATTCTTACCTCCTCCTATACGCCTATAAGTCTCCGAATTCAGCCGTTTAATTGATTAAACGTTAGTATATAAGAAGGGTGAGAGACTTGTCTGCCATGTTCACGAATCTTAGGCATCGCCAAACGCCCTTTAGGAATGAACAAAGAAGAAACAAAATCCCACACCCTGTTCGATATGTAGGGGTATAACATAGGCTATACCGGGACATACAAAAACAAAGTGAGCATTAGTTGTTTCCGTCCTCCTAATATAATTTTGGCGAATTTAAGATTCGGACATCACAAAAATACCTTTCTTGTATCCAATCATTTCTCCGATTGGACGTTACAAAGATAATATTTTTATTTTTTACAACTAATGCTCTATGAGATTTTGTTTCTTCATGTATAAGAGAATAGGAGCTTTCTAGGCGTAAAGATACATGGAAAATGATTTAAAAGCATGGAAAACGTTTTCTTATTTTTTTATAAATTTATTTGATGCGGCTTTAATTACGAGAAAAAAAGACGTATCAGGATTTCATGTCCTGGTACGTCTTTATATTTGTTAACCGTGTTTTTTTTATACTAATATCCTGGATTCTGTTCCAATACCGGATATTGATCCAATACATTTTGAGGAACGGGAAGCAGGGAATTATAAATCTTGTAGCCGCTGATCTTTCCTAATTCCTGGTCTGCAATCCCCCATCGCCTCCATGTTGAATATTCCAGCCCTTCATTACAGAGTTCTTTCAGGAACAAGTATTTAATATAACCTCTGATTTCCTCTTGAGTAGCTCCCGGAAGTGCTATTATAGGTTGTCCTTTTGCTTCTGTTATCAGGTTAAGGGCCTGTATCGCTTCTATCGTATTTCCTGTCTCATTGGCAGCTTCAGCCATCATCAGCAGTACTTCCACATAACGGACGGGATGGAAGTATTCACCTTTCCTTAAATCGGGAATTGTATCGTCGTATCCACCCCACACTACAGCTTTGTTATTGACAGTAGCGAAAACATCTTCATTCGACAAAGTATAATCTCCACGTTCAATGAGTTCTTTACATTTATAATATGCCTCCTGATATTTTTTATTGTTCAAATACACTCTTGCCACAAGAGCCCGGAGTGCTCCTGTATAATTAGAGGGAAGCTCGTTGGTTACTTTTTCCAAATAATCAAACAGGGCATTGATCTCAGCAGTACCTTCGTCATTATGAGTATTCTTAAATATATACTGTCCATAATAACCAAGAACATCAGAATAAATTAATCCCATATCAACCTTGATATTGCATGAGAGTTCATTCCATAAATCTTTATCATTCATTGCCTCCCGGGCTATCTCCAGTAATTGAATTCCCAGGTCTATAGTCTTATAGGCATTTTTCCAGTAGTTACCAGAAACTGATTCGATATTATTATATGAAAAACCGTGATAACCGTATGACAACTCCTGATTAAGTGTACGGTTCTGATAGTAGAAATTCTGTATTTGCGCCTTCCATTGCTTTTGTGCTTCACTAGCCTGTATAAGCGGACTTGCCTGCCTTTTCATAAAACACTCCCAGATCATTTCATTATTATTTCCATCATAAATCAGAATGTTTTTCCCTTCCGTCAGTTCATCCGTGTTAATTTTCCCATCCCCGTTATAGTCTATACAGGTTTGGTAACCTTCTTTTACTAATTGGTACAAAATTGTATCTGACGCATGTCTGACTAATATATCTCCGGATGTCTCTGTTATATAGTCTCCCAAGAATTCTTTGGAAGTATTGAATACTTTTATTGTGACATCAGCTAACGGTTCCCGATCATCCATATAATCATAGTTCAGCAGGTTCCACACTTTAAAGGTTGTTTCATGTAAGATTGGCTTTTCTTCATGTTCCGGAATGACTTTAGAGACAATGTAGATATAACTATCTCCCGCCGGTATCGCCTCTCCTGTTATCACCACTCCGTTAACTGATACTTCCTCACCAATTCTGGATACTAATAGTTTATCTCCGCCTATGCTGGTAAGTTCCTGACCATCGGTAAGCTCCTCTTTTTTATAGCTGCCGATAGCTACGTGGCGCTTTACAGAAGTAGTATCCAGACCCATACCTGTCCTTGTTGGTGTTTCATTTTTTACGGCAAATACCGTCAATTTTTCGGCTGTAACACCTGTCAGGTCTGTCTGTTTGAGTATTTCAAGAAAATCACTGGCTTGTGGGGCGGCTTCCTTCAAGGTTTCCACTACTTCCTTTATCACTTCCGGTGTTTCTTTAGGTGGTGCCTGTTGCTCTTGTTCGTCGTCAGAACATGCGGATATGAAACAAACTAACAATCCGCATAAAAGCATGAATAATTTATTTTTCATAAATATAAGATGTAAAATATAATATATATGCAAATATATCAATCGTCATATTATTATATAAAAAATCATTGTTAAAAAATGAAATTTGCATACGGCACATTTTTAATTTTAACAAAATAATAAATAAATACGGTTCATCTTTAATTGAAGAGAAAAAAATAGAAAGTACCTTCCGCCGTTGTGTTTTCTTTACTTCTTAATCTATATTAGTTCAAGTAGTAGGATACTTTTGGTTTCAGGTACTCTTTTTGTGTGAGTATTATTTCTTCCCTAATAAGGCTATGGGGTGATTGGGGACGGATATTTGTTCCCTCGTATTTATTTTATCCAGCAATAAGCATTCGCCTTAATTTCCACTTTGGTAAACTTCTCCAGTTCTGCCTTCAGCATCTTCACTTCATCCGCAGTTGGTTCGGGGAGGGTAATATCATACCGTGAGTTACGACCGATATTCACCTGCTGTGGCGAACACATACCGACCAGTTCCACCAGTTCTGTCAGGTCAAATTTCATTAGAGGTTCACAGGTTACATAGGTTGGGATTCCATAGTTGGCAATCTCTCGCATAGCAACCGCACGTTCCTGAGGTACCGGAGTATTCCGCATTATATCCGGATAAAAATGGTTTGTCTCAATGGTGGTGCAAAGAACGGATTTCTTCATAACCGGATGATCCAGATATTCCAGAAAACGGGCGGGATTCTTGGATTGGAAGAGATACCTGTTATCAAAACCGTCACAATAGTCCAGCACCTGCTCAATCCATTCTGACGGGACATTAGCCGCCCATTCATCCGTACTACTACCCACAAAGATAAAGTTGCCTTCACCCAGGTTCACTTTCAGTTCCTTCAGCTCCAGACGCAAGGGAGGAAGAGGACGGTTACGTTTCATAAAACAATAAGAACAGGAGTGTTCACATTCACCTTTTAACGGGTTATATGTATGTGAAACGAAAGCATACATATTCCCTGTACTTTTATTCAGTACCATAATTTTTTTTTAAGTTAGTTAAATTTTTTCATTTTCTATTTCTGTACCGCATACGTTCACACCCGAATATATTATTGGTGTAAGCGTATTCGATTATTTCCGTTATATCAAAACCGGGGATAAGTTCCTCTATGAATGCCTTTGCCTTACCCGGCTCAACCCCGGCCTTGCATAAGATACCCGCATAAGCCATGGCCGTATTATTCCTGCCGTTACTCAGCGAGTTCCCGTTCCATGTTTTTCTCAATATCCGGATAATGCTGTCATCAGATATCACCTGCCTGTTCAACCGGTTCAGGAAACCTTCGACCCAGGATTCGTCCTGTACCAGAACAGGTTCTCCTTGTACATCCCTAATAACGGTTTCTGTCATCGTATTTGGTATGACAGGTTCTGGTGTTGACGGTACAAAGTGAAAAGGTATCGGATTTGGATTCTTCCACAAGGCCGGATCATAGGATAGATAGTTTCCTCTGGCCAGATCCGTGGTACTGTTATCTATCCAGGGGCAATTAAACAGCCTCAGCAGTTGTCCATATAGATCATAGTGATAAAGCGGCTCACAGTTATCGTGGATGATGATCGCTTTGTACCCCGTTCCGCCGGGAGTAACAAAATAGGCATAAACACATGAAAATCCCTGCAACCACCCGGCAAATGCCGGCATATCCTTTGGTTCAATATGGTCAAAATCGAGAGCCGTATAGGAGGAATAGACTGTGCATTCATTCTTATGTCTGGACCTGAAGGTTCCGTTCCAAGTAACTACGGGGAGAAGGGCTTTCTTCCTGTTTTTTTCATCTTTAGTTCCGGCACTCCTGACGGCTTCCACTTTAGGTTTCAGATGATAGTAGGTGCCATTCCGGATAATTTCCAGCAGCTTGTCCACGTCATATTCCTGCGGTTGGTTTACATCGGTGATTCTGGGAAACAGGGAGACTTTCTTCCGTGCATGTGAGATAATTCTGAACATTGCTGTCACTGTCCTTTTGATCCTAATGTTCTTCTCTTCACAAGTCAGATAGCCGGTAATATCGGATGCGCTCGGTTTACCCTGTATACCCAGTTCATGATAGATTCCCCGAAGGATTTCCTTTACTTCCGATCTTGTATATTCACCTCCCGCTTTCAGTACATTCATCAGTCGACCGGCGATTTCATTCCTGGGTAATAACTTCATGGAAACAGGGGCAAGAGCTTGTTTTATATAGTCCTCCCGCCAGTATGAGCTCTCAAAGCCCTCCCTTCCCAGGGCATCGTAGTAATCCTTGTATTTCCTTTCAATAAAGTTGCATTCTTCCAGAATATGTGGAACCCTTTCGCGCAGGTCACAATACATCCTGGCCTTTCTGGCGAATTGGTTGTCCATATTCCATTCGGTGAAGATTCTTTGTATCTCCGGATTATTACTGTCGGTAGCCTTTGTCACATTCACTCCGGCCTTCAATGCACGGTACATAGAGAAGTCATTGTTATAGATCATGTTTGTCACTTCCCAGGCTCTCCTGTCTGCTATCTCCAGAATTTCATTTTCGATGACACATACTCTGCCATTACTATCTCTGACAATGCAGCAGTAGTGCTCCTTATGCCCATACTTTCTGATTGTTTCTTCCATCATTTGGAGCATTTCATTCTTATAGGGGGCGACTGTATAGTTCTTAATCTGTCTTTGGGTCTTCTCCTTCTTTTCCCTGACCGCTTCTTCAAGTGCCTGCCGGTCCACTCTGGACTCCCTGGTGTTGAAATAAAGAGTAGCCGAGTTGCGGAAAGGGTTCTCCTCAAGTCTCTGGCGTCCTATTATTTGTTGTAGGTCCACCGATACATCCACAGTCATGCTGCTAATACGGGGATTGGCGAAGATATATGAATATGCGTTGGTTGAATAAAAATCGGCACCTATATATACAGTGGAGGTACAGAAAGTGAACATCTTGTGAAGCTCTCCTTTTTGTGGGATATCTCCGATCCTGAATTTCATGCCCGTCTTTTGTGAGAGTTCGTCCAGTTTCCTGATATTCTCCGGTTTTGAGGAACAGATGATATTGGCTTCTTCCGGACGTATGTTGTTTTCCTGTATGATCTTTTTTATCTCCGAAATGCTGTTGATATAGAATACGGCTTCCCCGGCAATAAACTTCCCACCGTCCACCAGAATTGACTTGCCGTTTCCTTTCCGATAGTCATCCACCAGTCGGGCACACAGGCTGGCAACGGATTTTCTGGACTTGATCACTTCCACTTCCGGAATTTGTGTCATGTTCGCGGGCCACAGGAGTTCATACACCGTCAGACTTCCGAATAGTCCGGTCATATCCAGATAGGATTCAAGAAACGGTGTGGCGGAGAGATAAACTACGGTGGAGAACATTCCGAGTATCATGCTGAATTCATACTCTGTCGTCGCTTTGTACTGGCAGTCACAGAACATGGACTGGAATTCATCCACAACAACGGTCCATTCCTGCAGGCATTCTCCCGAACTAATCAGGACTTCTTGAATTTTCCCTAGTGAATCGTAGGTAGTCAGTATCTTTCTTCCCCCGGATTGTACGTATCTGCCCAGTTCGTTATTAAAGGCAAGAATATCCTTTTCCGTATTGCCTGTGTTTTCAAAATACCTTTTCTTATCCCCCTGATACCGGTACAGGTGCAGGTTATCGGAGAGGTGCTGGGAATACTTGTTATAGAGCAGATGCTTTCTGGGACTGGCTAATATGATCTTTCTACCAGATCTTAGATAAGCTTCGGTAGCTCCGCATCCGCATATACGTTTGTTTAGAATGTAATGTTGTCCTTCCGGCAGCAGGGTATTCCATAAATTGTGCCAGTCTGAAAGGTATTTGATCCCATCGGGGACATTTAATGTAATTTTATGCATGTTTTTGTTTTAAGATGAATGGGGTAAGTCGGAGACAGAGGGTATACGATAGTAGAGAGTATGTAATACATAACCGGTAGGATAATGTAGATGTTATAAAATATACTACAAAAAATGTACTTCTATTATAAAATGTACACGATTTGCACACTTTTTTATAACACTTTTATCTCCTCATAGGAGTTATGTATATCATTACACTACATTCCTTTACTCTTTGCCTCCAGCTAACCCCGGTTATACAAAATTTATGGTTCATCTGTATTTTTATCGAAATCACCCTTAGTCTTTTGTGAGTGTATATTCAGGGTTACTCCGAAAGTACGTAACAGGTATTTCCTTAATCCCAAGTAAGCTTCAATCTTTGGATAATCCCTTTCACATATGCCTTTGAAATCTTTGAGAGACACATTAATGACCAAGCCTTCATATAGATCGTATCTCTCCTGTAATCTCTTGATATCCTCTTTGTATCTTTTGGGAATTCTCTGTGGAACTGTTTTTTCGCTGACATCAGGACAATCCCTTACCTGACGGTCTAGTATAGAGCTATCGTTCTTACTTGACAATATTATATTTGTTTTCATACATATATCAAGCTTTCGGGGGATTTCAACAGCGAAACAGACTTTTTTGATAAGAGAATAGGGGAATGCTATTATTATAGCACTATTATCAAAATACTAACTTTACGGTAACGTAAGGTGGAAAAAAGCAAATTAATTACTACCGTAAGAAAAGAAAAAGAATGTATGGCTTGTTACATAAAATCATTGCTGTCCCATTAAAATCTAAAAGAGTTCTTTGAAATATTTGAAATTTAG
>ENA-OPBO01002077-OPBO01002077.1-human-gut-metagenome-genome-assembly--contig:-NODE-2077-length-12607-cov-4.107075_pt1 | contig 12607 bp, 13 predicted proteins | sample MGYA00241071_ERZ501458 | MGnify/ENA primary metagenome ERZ501458 (study PRJEB25962, sample SAMEA2042509) | human gut metagenome | biome: human gut; feature: human-associated habitat; material: faeces...
GAACGATCTGAAAACGTATAACCCAATATTTCTTGTGCTCGATTGAGCTTTTCAGTATGTTGTGGTTGTTCTTTCACCGTTTCCTATCACTCTACTATCTCAAAACCTTCAGTACCAAAAGTAACGTTTTGTTTTGGTACTGTTGTCGAACTTTGTCCGATTTAATAGTTGCCAAAAAGCAACAACGCACTTCCTGGCAACTACCTACCTCATGCTAAATAAGCAATGTATTCAAGCTTATCTGATACCTTAAAGGTTCTTATCCTCTAAAACATCAGGTTATAGGGGGTACCTACCTGATTGTAGCTAACCTATTGTGCCGTTGATACCGTTTGTGCAATTATTCCTGAAACATCCAAACGAACCGTGCGCGCAGCTACTAAAATTCCGTTTTTAAAACCGAAAGATTCAATATTTATAACTAAATCTCTCTTATTTCCATTAAAGAAAAATGTATTCAATCTATTTTTAAAACCCGTTGGAGAAAGTCTTGTCGTGTCTATAATAATATCCGACTTATCTTTTATATCATTAAGCATTTCTCTTTCCAATTCTATTGAATCAGATAAAGAGCCATTCGGATTTATCGGGTGTGGACGTCTTAACTCCTTATATCTATTTATAAGAGTTCTATTACTTGAATCTAAAAACAAAACTTTAAGTTCACAATCCATCTTTTTTAAATTTTGAATTGTTTCTGATAAATCTTCAAAAAATCTTGCTCTAACATCTATAACTATCGCAAGTTTTTCAATTGTTTTTGTAGAATTATTTATAAGTTCAACAAAGTCAACAATAAATTTTGGTGGCAAATTTTCCATACAATAATATCCCATATCTTCAAAATGATTAAGGGCTAATGTCTTTCCTGCACCACTCATTCCTGTAATTATAACTGCTTCCATAATCTAATCCTTTAAAATTTTTACTTCCATTTCCAACTTAACGCCAAATTTTTCAAAAACTACATTTTTTACATGGTCGATAAGTTCTAAAATTTCTTTACAACTTGCATTTCCTTTATTAACTACAAAACCGGAATGTTTTTCGGAAACCCAAGCGTCATTTATATGATAACCTTTAAGCCCTGAATCTTCTATTAACTTTGATGCAAAATGTCCTTCAGGTCTTTTAAATGTACTACCGGCTGAGCCGAAATTCAAAGGTTGTTTTGAATTTCTTTTTTCTCTTAAATCCTCATAAATTGCTTTTATTTCTTCTTTATTTCCTTTTTGCAATTTTAATTTTATTGCCAATACTATATAATTTTTATTTTGAATTATACTATTTCTATAAGAAAATTCAAGTTCTTCATTTTTTAATTCTTTGACTTCGAAAGTATCCATATCCAAAACTTCAACAGTTTCAACTATGTCTTTCATCTCTCCACCATAAGCACCGGCATTCATATAAATAGCTCCACCTATGGTTCCTGGAATTCCTGAGGCAAATTCAAATCCGGCTAAAGAATTTTCTAATATTACATCAAAAACCTCTGAAAGCTTTGCGCCGGATTTTGCTATTACATACTCCCCTTCAACTTTGATTGTTGAAAATTCTTTCTTTAATTTTATTATAACTCCATTGTATCCTTCATCTGAAACCAGTAAATTTGACCCATTACCTATTACAAAAAATTTAATATTATTTTCTCTACAAATTTTTATAGCCTCAATTATATCTTCAACTTCTCTTGGCTCTATCAAAGCAATACAACTTCCACCAATTCCAAATGTCGTGTGATTTTTTAAAGGCTCATCGTATCTTACAATACAATTTAATTTATCAAATATCATATCTACCTACCTACTTTGTTTTATTTTTTATTTCTTCCATTATTCTCTTGCTAAGTTCCTCAGCTGCATTATAACCATACATTTTTTGACGCATATTTCTAGCTGCAACTTCAACAATCAAAGCAATATTTCTACCAGGTTTTACCGGAATTACAATATAAGGAAGTTCCATTCCCAATATAGTTTTATATTTATCATCAAGACCTAGTCTATCATATTCTTTATCATCTTTCCAATTTTCAAGCTCGATTATAAAATCTATTTCAGTAGATTTCTTTATTGCACCGACACCATATAGTCTTTGAATATCCAATATCCCAAGACCTCTTATCTCTAAAAAATGTCGAATATTTTCAGGAGATTCTCCATAAAGTTTATTATCTATCTTTCTAATATCAACGGCATCATCGGCAACAAGTCTATGTCCACGACCAATAAGTTCTAAAGCCGTTTCACTCTTTCCTATACTACTTTTTCCAAGTATCAAAATACCCATACCGAAAACTTCAAGTAATCCGCCATGTATTCTAATCTCTTCGCTAAGTTCATATTCTAAAATAGCATTCATTTTAGAAATTAATTTTGTAGTACCATAGTCAACTCTCAAAATTGTCCTATTATGTTTTTTAGCCAGAGAATAAACTTCATAAGGAACAGATATTCCATAGCTATAAATTAAAGCAGGAATTTCATAAGTAAAAATTTTATCAAAAATATTTCTTCTCTCATCAAAAGGCAAATATTTATTATAGTATTCATGTTCCGGTTGACCAATTATTTGAATTCTCTTATACGGAAAATTATCAAAAAAACCACAAAGTTGAAGTCCCGGTCTATTTACTTCATTAAAATCAATTTCTATATTTTCATAATTTTCACTTTTATAAACAATCTCAAGTCCAAGTTTTTCAACTAAGTCTTTTAGCAGAACACTTTTTTTCATATTATCCCTCACTATTAAAAAAATCAAAAATATTTTTAGCCGTCTTTTTATCCATTTTATCAACCATAGCAAGTTCATCTAAACTAGCTTTTTTTATCGCTGAAATACTTCCAAAATGTGATAATAATTTAATTTTCTTTATTTCTCCAACACCTTTTATCTCATCAAGTATAGAATTTTGTAATTTTTTATTTTGCAAACTTCTATGATAATTTATAGCAAATCTATGTACCTCTTCTTGAATATCAAAAAGAAATCTATATATATTTGTATTTATATCCAATTCAATGTAATTATCTTCAAAAATTATACCCTTAGTCCTATGCTTATCGTTTTTCACAAGTCCAATAACCGGAATATTCAAGTTTTTCTCCAAAAGAACATCTTTTGCAACATTAACATGACCTTTCCCACCATCCATAAGAATTAAGTCCGGAGTTTCTGAAAAACTGCTACCTGTTGAATTAATTTTTTCATCTAAAAGCCTATTAAATCTTCTTGTAAGCATTTCTCTATGACTTGAATAATCATCTTGCCCTACAACAGTTTTTATCTTAAATTTTCTATAATCTTTTGAGCTTTTAAAACCATTTTTATAGACAACCATACTTCCAACATTAAAATCTCCGGAAATATTTGAAATATCATAACATTCAATCCTATTTAAAATTTCAATATCTAAAATATTTTTAAGATAATTTATTGCTTGTAAATATTTAACATTAATGCTCTTATTATCAAAAATATGTTTTGTTAAAATTTCGCTTGCATTCTTTTTCAAAATTTTCATTTGGTCAAATTTTACACCTTTTTTAGGATTTTTAACCAAAACAGAATTTTTAGAAAATACATTTGATAAGAATGATGAAATTTCATCTAAAAATCTCTCTTCTGCATAGTCTATATAAACCTCTTTAACATTACTATGATGATTTATATAGAATTGTCTTATTACATTTGAAAATAATTCTTCAAAATCCAAGTCCAAAATGTTTTCTACGATAAAATGTTTTCTATCAACAACAAGACCATCATTTACAACAAAAATAGCAACTGTTAAAATATTCTCAGCATAAGCATAAGAAATCAAATGATATTCTTTAAATTTTTTTATATTAAAAATTTGTTTTGTAAACAAGTCATCTAATTCATTCAAAAAATCTCTATATTTCATAGCAAGTTCATATTCTTGCTTTGCAGATGCTTGTTTCATTCTATTAAATAAAATTTCTTTAACTTCAGTTGTATCCCCTGAAAGAAATTTTATTAATTTTTTTATATCTTTATTATAATTTTCTCTATCTATATTTTGAGTACAAGGTGCAGAACATCTCTCCAAGTAATAACTCATACATGGTCTTTGTAAAAATCTTCCCTTGTCAAAATTCAATTTACAATCTCTAACATTATAAATTAATATAGATAATTCCACTAATTTTTCCAAGTCTGAAATTGTAGGAAAAGGCCCAAAATATTGAGCCTTATCATTTTTTACATCCCTAACTTTTAAAATTTTAGGAAATTTTTCATTTGTAATTTTTATATAAGGATATTGCTTATCGTCCTTTAAATTTATATTGTACTTAGGTCTATTTTTCTTAATTAAATTAGCCTCTAAAACCAAACTTTCAGTTTCATTATTAACGATAATATATTCAAATCTATGAACATGCTCTACCATAGCTTGAACTTTTTTATGTTTATGATTCGTATTGAAATATGACCTAACCCTATTCTTTAAAGAAACAGATTTGCCAACATAGATAATCTTATCTTCCTTATCATACATTATATAAACTCCCGGAGAGTCCGGTAGCTTTTTCAATTCGTAATTTATATCAAATTCTCTTAAATTTCCTTGCATTGTTCTCTTAAATATTCTAAATCATGTCCACTTAAATATGGAGATAATTTTTCGTAACACATCTTATTATAGTCATTTAACCAAACAATTTCTTCTTTAGTTAATAATGACTTATCAACCGGTCTTGTGTCAATAGGTACAACTGTAAGATTATCAAATTTTAAGAATTGACCGAATTCAGTCATTTCGTCTTTAACACAAACCATAATATTTTCAATTCTAATTCCATGACTACCACTAATATAGATTCCAGGTTCATCAGAAGTTACCATTCCAACTTCCATTGGATAATCATTTCCTCCTGTAGCTATTCTTTGTGGACCTTCATGAACATTTAAAACATGACCAACCCCATGTCCTGTTCCATGGTTAAAGTTAATTCTGTTTTTCCATAGATTATATCTAGTGAAAGCATCTAAGTAACCACCATTTGTTCCTTCTAAGAACTTAGCGTCCATTAAAGCAATATGCGCTTTTAAAACTAATGTATAGTGGTAAATTTCTTCTTCTTTTAATTCTCCAAGAGCAATAGTTCTAGTGATATCAGTCGTTCCATCTAAATAATGTCCACCACTATCAATTAAGTATAAACCTCTTGGCTCAACTTTTACAGGATTTTCATGGCTTGGTTTATAATGTGGCATTGATGCATTTGCCCCATAAGCTGAAATTGATTCAAAACTGTCTTCTATGAATAAGTCTTGTTGCTTTCTGAATTCTAATAATTTTTCAGAAGCAATCATTTCAGTTATAGTTCCTGTAGGAACCCCAGTTTCTAACCAATTGAAATATTTAACTAAAGCAACACCATCTTTGATGAAAGCATTTTTAGTATTTTTTATTTCAATTTCATTTTTGTGAGATTTCATTATTGAAGTAAGATTTAGACCCTTAACAACATTTATGCCTCTAGGGATTGATGAATAAACAGCAACATTTGTTTTTCTAGCTTCTAAATATAAAGTTTTCTTTGATTCTATATTTGAAATATCTCTACTGATAAGTTCATAATCTCTAATTGTAATTTGATTTTCTTCCAAATATTTTATAACATCTTCTGATAATTTTGCTTTATCAATATATAAATTACAATTATTTTCAGAAACTAATAAATAAGAAATGACAACAGGATTGCATTGAACATCGTTTGCTCTAATATTTAAAACATAAGCAATATCGTCTAAAGAACCAATAAAATGATAATCTATTCCTTTATCTTTCATCATTCCTCTAAGTCTTGCAATTCTATCAGAAGTTGATTCTCCAGAATATTTTTCATCAAAAATATAAACTTTACTATCTGGACTTGCTGGACGACCTTCTTCATTCCAAAGTTCTCCAACATAATCAACATCAGTTATAAATTCAAAATTAGGTAACTTTTTCATCAAATTTTCATATTCTGCAACAGAAGTATTATTACCATCAAAAGCAACCTTTGCCCTATTAGGAAATTCTTGTAATAAAAATTCTTCAATAGTAATTGAATCTGCAAGCCCCATTTTATAAAGTTCAACTTCACTTCCTGCTAATTCTTTTCCTGCTTGAATAAAATATCTACCATCAGTCCATAAGCCAGATTTTTTTGTAGTAATAACAGCAGTACCTGCTGAACCACTAAAACCAGTAATGAATTGTCTAGTTTTGTAATAATCTGCTAAATATTCAGATTGGTGTGGGTCTGAACTAGGAACAATATACGCATCTATATTTTTCTTGTCCATCAACTTTCTCAATTTTCTTATTCTTTCATTAATCATAACAATACCCCCTTAAAAATTTAATTTTAACAATTATATTATAGCATTGTAAATTTAATATTTCAATAAATTTTCAAACAATAATAAAAATCTTTTCCTAAGCAAAAAAATAGATACCATTTCAAAAGAAATGGTATCTATTTTTTCAAATTTAATTATTTCTTATTTTTTAAATCTTTAGATATTAAAGCATCAAGAACTAATTCATAGCCTTCTGCTCCAAATTGTAATGATCTATTTACTCTACTAATTGTAGCAGTTGATGCTCCTGTTTCAAGTTCAATTTCATTGTAAGTTTTTCTAATTTTTAAAAGTTTAGCTACTTCTAATCTTTGAGAAATAGAATTTAACTCACGTAAAGTACAAACATCTTCAAAGAAAGCATAACAATCATCTTTAGTCTTTAACATTAAAATTGCTTCAAAAAACTCATCTAATTGTCTTGATTGTAATTTTTTTAAATTTGACATAACATACCTCCATTTATTTAATAATATTTTAACATTATTATACTTCATTATAAAACAATAGTCAAGTATTAAACTATTTTATAAAAGATTGGCGGGAATATGTGGGAATCGAACCCACCTAAGAAGCTACAAACTCCTTACGCTGGTTTTGAAGACCAGAGAGCACACCAGAACTCATCTACTCCCATAAAACAACATTATGTATTATACATTATTTTTTGAAAAAAATCAACATTTTTATGAAAATTTTTAATAAATAAGTTCTAGCCACCAATCAAATGTGCTTAAATTAAGTAATTTACCTATTTTTCACCTAATTCTCCAATTATTTCTGTTATTTCATTAATTTTATTAACCCTATCAAACTTAACTCGCTTAATTGACTTAGAAAACACAGAAGAAATTAAAACACCGATTGCTATTGAACATGCATGAACCACTGTATTAATTCCACTGTCTAAAGCAAATAAATATTCATTTTTAGCAAAATACTCCATCGTTTTATACATTCCATATCCAGGAACCAACATTACAATTCCTATGTATAAAAATACCGTAGAAGGCATTTTTAATTTTACAGAAAAATATTCAGCAAAAAGCCCAACAACAACTGATGCAATTAAGTTACTAACTGCATTTCCAAAATATTTACTAGATAGATAATAAACTATCCAACTAATTGTTCCAATAACTGTACAATAAGGAATTGACTTTTTAGGAACAATAAAAAATACAGAAAATGCAACACTGGATACAACCGCACATAATACATTTAAAAACAAATCCATAAAATCACCTATCCAAAAATTCTAAGCATCAAAACTACACCTATCGCAATAGAAACTGCTGTAAATATTGCAGACATTATTCCTATTACACCTGACAAAATATCCCCTGATAAAATATCCCTCATAGAATTAGTTATCTGTATTCCGGGAAACAGTGGAATAATTCCTGCAATTATAATACTTGATACATTTTGTATATGAATAATCCTAGACATAGTCATTGTAAAAAGTGTAACTGTACTTGCAGATAAAAAAATTGTCAAAAAAGATGGTAATTTTAATTTTTCAACATAAGTCAAAAATGACATTTCAACTAACATTGCTAATGATGCAGGAATAAAATCACCTAAAGTTCCACCAAATATAAATGCCAAAAATGGTGCTGATATTGTAACTAATAAAATTATAGTTAAATTATTATAGGAATTTTTATTTTTTATATTTTTTAATTCTTTAAATGCTCCATCAATATCAACATTTCCTGAAACTATATTTCTTGATAATTCATTTAGCAATGCTATCTTTTCTAAATTTTTCCCCGAATCATTTACTCTTCTCATAGTTGTATAATTAGTACCATTATACACAAATGAAATTATCACCATATTACTTAAAGCAAAAGTATTAACTGCCTTTATGTTTTCAAAAGACTTACAAATTCTATTTATACTATCCTCTACCCTATAAACTTCAGCTCCATTGTAAAGCAAAGAATATGAAAATTTAATACTAAAATTTAATAATTTTTTTGCCTCAATATCACTGCTTATAGAATTATTCTTCATCATATTCATCTTCAATACGTTCTTCCATTTCTTTTAAATATTTTTTTCTTGAACGAACAACATAAAATATTGCTAAAAACAAAATTCCCGGAACAATTAAAAGTACTGGATTTTTAAATAAATTAGCTATAACTTCCATTCTCTCTTTATAATCTTTTTCAGATTTTTCATTAAATGCCTCTAATCTATTTTTCTTTTCTTCTTCAGTTAATTCATCATAATTTTTCTTAAAATCATCTTTAGGCTTTGCAGTCTTATTAGCCTCTAAACGCTTATTTTTTTCCATTTCAGTAAGATTAGGGACATACTCTCCCTTATTTATCATATTTTGAAATAATTTAACTTCAGAATTTTCCGGGTCTTTATCATTTGCAAGATACAAAGTTTCATAATTTCCTGAAGTTGCCTTAAAAATCCAAGTTAAATCTAAAGTATTATCTTTTTTTAGAATTCCTACAAAATAATCTCCCTTTACAGGTGTTAAAACACTATAACTATATTCTTTAAATTTAGGAACTTCTATTTCTTTTAAATTTTCTCCTAAAAATATTGTAGTAATCTTTACTTTAAATTTATCATTAGAATCATCAACAATATTACCTATAAAAAATGTTCTATAATTCATATCGTAAATTCTATTGGCTCTATCAAAATTATCATCTGCAAAAGAAATTTTAGAAGTAAAAGAAAAACTAAAAATAAAAATAATAGATAAAACAAAAACTTTTTTTAATTTACTTATATTAAAAATATTAAAAAATTTATTATTCATAAAATCACCTCTAAGTATATTTTACCATAAACTTCTAATAAAAAATAGAGAAGAAATAATTTCTTCTCTATAAATTTTAATTTTCACTAATTAGCATTTTCTTTATTTACTAATTTCATTAAGAAATAAACAACTACTCCAATCGCTAATCCACCAAGACCTATAATAATCTTTTGCATATCTGATTTATATAATAACCAGAAACTTACAACAACTGCAAAAATTGGAATTATTGGACCAAATGGAACTCTAAATGATGGTTGTAAGTCAGGACGTTTCTTTCTTAAAACAATTACTGATAAACAAGTTGGTACATATTGTGCAAATCTTGAAACTACACTGATAGCTGCTAAGATTGCAAATGAACCAATTAATGAACCATATAATCCTAATGCTAAAGTAATAACCCCTGTAATTATGATAGCAAGGTATGGAACATCTTTTGAATTTTTCTTAGCAATAACTCTTGGAATTAATCCGTCATTTGCTAAAGCAGCACCACTTCTTGGAGTTCCTATTGATGCAGCAATATTAATACCACCAATTGATACTAAAGTACCTGCTCCAACTAAGAATTTACCTGCATTACCAATTATTTTTTGGAAAGCATCTTGAACAGGAGCTTTAGAAACAGCTAAATCAGGTCCCAATATACCAATAGCTATACCAATAATTGCGATATAGAATATTGAACATAATAAAATTACTAATAGAATTGATTTAGGAACATCTCTTTCAGGATTTTCCATATCTTCAGCAGCAACAGCAATATTTTCAAAACCGGTAAATGCATAGAAAATTGTAAGCGCTGCAGCACCGATAGCCGCTCCAGATGACATAACTGAACCATCTTTTAATTTACCAGGAGTAAAGAATGGAGTAAAGTTTGAACCATTTATAAAGAACAAACCAACGGCGATAAAAATAATAAGTGGTAATAACTTTCCAGTTGTTACAATATTATTTACAATTTTTGTAGCTTTAATACCTGATAGATTAAGTACAGTAAGTAAAACAACTATAATTGTTACAATTATTGCTTTAACTAAATTTGGATTTGAAAAAGTATCTTTTGGTAATAATCCCATTAACGCTTCAGCAAAACCAACTGTCATTGTTGCCCAAGCAATAATAGCGATAGCCCACTTCATAAATCCTACTTCAAAGCCTATAAATTCTCCGAATGCTTCCTTAGCGTAAACATAAGGTCCTCCATTTTTCTTGAACATCCCACCAGCTTCGGCAAAACACATTGCTATACTAATAACCAAAATTGCATCAAAAACTGTTACCAAAAGTGCGGAAGGACCAACTAATGCCATTACTTTGTTAGGTAATAAAAATATACCTGAACCAATAATAGAGTTAAATCCTAATAGAATTATACTTAATAATCCCATCTTATTTTTATTTGTCATAAAAATTACACCTCCTATTTTTTACATTCTATGACTTTTTTTACAAATTCATTGAAAATCTCTTGAGATTTTTCATTGCTTGCAGATAACATTTCAGGGTGCCATTGAACACCTATTACAAAACTATCTTCTGTAATTTTTTCAATAGATTCTATAACCCCATCAGAACTCTTTGCAACGACTTTAAATCCAGGAGCAACATCTTTTAATATTTGGTGATGAAAACTATTTACCTTATATTTTTCTCCTAGAATATTTTTTAAGAAAGTTCCTTCTTCAAGCTCTACAAAATGAGTAGCTTGTGTAGGATTATCTACTTGATCATGTTTAATCTTAACAAAATCAGCATAAGATAAATCTTGATATAAAGTTCCTCCGTTAATCACATTAATTATTTGATATCCTCTACAAATACCAAAAATCGGTTTCTTTAACTCAATAGCAGTCTTATAAAGTTCCATATCAAAAACATCTCTTTCCGGAAAAAGTTCTCCAATTTTTAACATAGGGTCTTCTCCGTAGTAATAAGGGTTTACATCATGTCCTCCAGACAAAATAATCCCATCAACTTTTTCTACCATTTCTCTTGTAGCCTCTAAATCTTCATTGAATGGTATAATAAAAGGAATAGCACCAGCTCTTAATACAGCTTCAACATAGTCTTGATTAACATAAGACCTTCTATATCCAGAAAAGGCATTACCTTTATTAATTAAAATACTCCCTGAAATTCCAATAACTGGTTTCATAAAATACCTCCTAAAATAGTGTCTTGACAATTATACCATCAAATCTTACAAAAATCAATATAAAAATAACTTTAATTCATAAATTAATGTGTTAAATTTTTTTATCAATTAGCATTAATAAGTATTTATCATTACAAAAATATGAAAAATGTTTTTTTAAACATAAATTCAAAATAACATATTATTAAATTAAATTGAAAGCTAATACTTATTAAAAGTTTACAAAAATTTAATAAATTGTCAGTGAGATAAATCTACCCCATTAAATCAAAAAATTAAATTTATATAAATTTAAATAATTACTAAAGTGCCATCTATATGATAAATAAAAAAACTGAGGAATATTACTCTCCTCAATCTTAGTTATTAAAAGATATTTTAATTTAATAATTTATAAATAACTTATTTTTATATGTAAAAATTCTATAATTATCAATGGCTATTTTAAGTTTTCAATCAGTAAATACCCTAATACACCAACAATGATAAAAAATAATATAGATAAAAGATAAAATTTAATTTTCCATACATCTTATCTATATACTTTAAGATATTCTCCAAAAGTAAATCCGGTATCTGTTAGATAACCAGTTATATGACTACTCCTAACCAGCACTTCTCTATATGTAATAAACATAGCATTTTGCATTCCAAAATAAAAACTAATTAAATAAATTTCAATATATTTAATCAACGTAATATTTATCAATTCAAATAATTATATAAAAATTAATATTATTCCACCAAAAATCAAAGTAAAATCACAAGGTTTTTTAGGATAATGCTTTTTATCACAATATATAAAACCTGAAAAAACAGAACCAATGAAAAAACATATTAATAGGAATAATAATTTAAAAGGAATTTGATTTTCATAAATTTTTTTTGCTATCCAAGAAGCATTTCCAGTGTGATGACTTAATGTTGAACTAAAATTTTTAATTCCATAAATATTAAGCATACCAGATAATATCATAATTGCATAAATCCACAATTTAAATTTAATAGACTTTTTTGATTTTTTACTTTTATTACTCACAACAATTTCTTTCTAAACAAAAATTAAAAAAATAAGAACCCCACCCTTCCACGATGCTTTGCATCGGGTGGGTACCCGGGAACCTTGTTGTTTCACAATAATAACCCCACCCTTCCACGATGCTTTGCATCGGGTGGGTACCCGGGAACCTTGTTGTTTCACAATAATAACCCCACCCTTCCACGATGCTTTGCATCGGGTGGGTACCCGGGAACCTTGTTGT
>ENA-OPBO01002080-OPBO01002080.1-human-gut-metagenome-genome-assembly--contig:-NODE-2080-length-12581-cov-4.805844_pt1 | contig 12581 bp, 11 predicted proteins | sample MGYA00241071_ERZ501458 | MGnify/ENA primary metagenome ERZ501458 (study PRJEB25962, sample SAMEA2042509) | human gut metagenome | biome: human gut; feature: human-associated habitat; material: faeces...
CCATATTTCACATTGCAAGGCAATATTTCACCCGTTCGAAGAACGGATTTCACCGCGCACGTAAGTGCGCTTAGTGGCGCAGAATTTTATCGCCACCCCATCGCCGCTCCCTTGCGCCACCCGAAAAATCCAGTCGTTTAGAGCTTTTTCGGCATTGGGTGGCGCAAAAACGTGTATAGAAGTTGAGACAATTTAACTGCACTATATAAAAAGGCTCCCTCTTAGAGGGAGCTGGCGAACGAAGTGAGACTGAGTGGTTGTGAACGGCATAAGCGCAATTTCACCGCATGCGTAAGCATGCTTTATCCTTCCAACTCCTTTGATTCCTCTATCTCCGTTTCTATTTCCTTTGCCTTTCCCCCGCCCAGTGCGCACCACAGCGTTACCGTAACAAGTATCACCGCGCTGCCAATCATGGCGAACGTGTCGGGCATTTCGCCCGTGCCGAGCCATACCCATACGGGGTTTAGCACTATCTCAACAGAGCTTATCAGCACGCAGCCGAGCGGCGGGCAATAGTTTATTGCCACGCTGTACAATGCATACGGCAGTCCAAGCATGAATATGCCCATAACCGCCACCATCACTACCGATATCGTAGTCACCTCCGGCGGATAAACAAACGTGAACGGTATGCCCACTATCGCCATCAGCACAAGGCCTACCAGCGTGCCGGAAAGGCGGTTGCCGCCCTCGCTTTCGCCCATCAAAAGGTACGCTCCCGCAAGGCTGCATCCGTCGATTATAGCTATTATGTTGCCCAGCGCCCCGCCGGGTTTAAGCTGATCCATGAAGAAAAGCGCAATGCCGCCGACGGTCAGCAGCACCGCCGCGTAGTCAAGCCCGCGGTATTTCTTTTTGAAGAATACCATGCTCAGTATCACCAGCCATACGGGCGACGTGTATTGCAGCACTATCGCGTTCGCCGCCGTTGTGAGGCGGTTGGCTATTATGTAAAGGAATCCCGTCGCGCATACACATGTGCCTATCAGTACGGTGCGGCCGTTTATGCTTATTTTCATTTTCAGCGCCTTCATGGCGATAAACAGCGTTATCGCCCCCGCGAAGCCGCGCCAGCCCGCCAGCACCATTGAGTTCCACGGTGTAAGCTTTATGCAAAGCCCGTTCGCACTCCAAAGCAGCGCGCATGTGAGCATGAGCAGTATGCCTATGTATTTTTTGCTTCCGTTCGGCCTTGTGATACCTTTTTCCATATATTAGCCTTCCCTACACCTAAAAAACGGCCTTTAGAGCCGCATAGATCGAATTTCTGTTCAGATAAGATACAGAAAGGGCCCTCCCCTTTAACGGAAGGGCCGATCCTTGATTCGCAGTTAATTAGTCCTGCTTGGGTGCGCCAACGGGGCAAGCGCCTTCGCACGCGCCGCACTCGATGCACATATCGGGGTTGATCTCGTAATGATCCTCGCCCTGGGAGATAGCGCCAACGGGGCAAGCGCCTTCGCACGCGCCGCAGGAGATGCAAGCATCAGTGATCTTATAAGCCATGGTATATTACCTCCGGTCATTATTCTGCATATATTGTAGCATATAACTTAAAAAAATCAAGGGGGAGGACATGTGTTGCGCACATATATAATTTACATCAGTGTCATATCCACCCTGTTTTGTTTAGTTCAGTTCTATCGTGAAAACGCTGTCGCCTATATGCATTTCAACCGTACCGCCGGCCGTGCCAAGCTCAGACCAATCTATTCTGTAATACCCGTATTTTTTCAAGCATTTGGGCGCGTATACCGGTTCGTATTCCGCCTTCATCGGATTTCCGTTGACGTATGCGGTCATGCTCCTGCTCTGCGCAATTTCCTCCGCCGTGGGCATTTTCCCGTTTTCGTCCTGCGCAGTATTTGCAAATTCAAATGCCGCGCTCAGGTTCTTGCTCCCGCTGACGTAACAGTATTCAACCAACACTATGCCGTTGCTTTCAATATTCGCCTTCTGAGCACTTTGCGCAAGCGATTCATACCGATTTTTCAAAATGGAATAGTTCGTATTGTAAAAATCGAACGCGCTGTCGTCAAAATACGCTCCGGTCACATAATGCCCGGCATCTTCAAAATCAAGGCAGCAGCACACGAGTGAATGCGCTATTTCATCGCCAACGCTTTCCCTCAGCTTATCGGTCGCTTCCTTATACTCATTGATAGCGTCGTATCCGGCGCACAGTTCGCTGTACGCCTCCGCATATGGGGACGGCGCATCGCCATCCGCCTGTGCTATATTATTTGCTTGTGTTGCAGGCTCTTGCGAGCCGCTGCACCCTGCGGCAAGCAGTCCCAAGCATAGCAAAACCACGACCAATGTCCTTTTCATATATTCGCCCTCCGTATTGTGTTATTTTACCTCCCCCATCTTCCCCACTTTACACTGTATGCTTTTTAGCGCGATGTGGGTAAGGCACAGGAGGTCATCTATCTCTTTTGCCGCGTTAAGGTGTTTTTCCTGCCATATATGATTATAAACAATGTATATGTTGGCTTATCGCGCCAAATAGTATATAATAGCAATAACTATGAACATGTAAAGGAGATAAAAATATGCCTCTTGTAACCAGCACCGAAATGTTCAAAAAGGCCTATGAAGGCGGCTACGCCATAGGCGCGTTCAACGTAAATAACATGGAGATAATCCAGGGCATAACCGAAGGCGCAAAGGAGCTCAACGCCCCGCTGATACTTCAGGTGTCCGCAGGCGCGCGCAAATACGCCAACCATACTTACCTTATGAAGCTTGTTGAGGCCGCAATAATCGAAACCGGCCTGCCCATATGCCTGCATCTTGACCATGGCGACAGCTTTGAGCTTTGCAAAAGCTGCATAGACGGCGGCTTCACCTCCGTCATGATAGACGGCAGCCACCATGCTTACGAGGATAACGTGGCGCTCACCCGCCAGGTGGTTGAATATGCGCACGACCACGGCGTTGTGGTAGAAGGCGAGCTCGGCCGCCTTGAAGGCGTTGAGGACGACGTTAAGGTTGCCATAGGCCAGGGCAGCTATACCGATCCCGATCAGGTTTACGATTTTGTTACCCGCACCGGCGTGGATTCCCTTGCAATAGCCATTGGCACCAGCCACGGCGCTTATAAGTTCAAGCCCGGCACCAAGCCCCAGCTGCGCTTCGACGTGCTGGAGGAGGTTTCCCGCCGTCTGCCCGGCTTCCCCATCGTGCTGCACGGATCTTCCTCCGTGCCCCAGGACCTGGTGGCCAAGGTGAACCAGTACGGCGGCAATATGCCCGGCGCCATCGGCGTGCCCGAGGATCAGCTGCGCAAGGCGGCATCTCTGTCCGTCTGCAAGATCAACATCGACTCCGATCTGCGTCTGGCCATGACCGCCTCCATCCGGGAGCACTTCGCTCTGCATCCGGCGGACTTTGACCCCCGGCAGTATCTGAAGCCCGCACGCCAGGCCATCAAGGAGCTGGTGGCCCACAAGATCGTGGACGTTCTGGGCTGCGACGGCAAGGCATTCTGAGAGATAAGGACCCCATTTGCGTCCCCCCTGTGACCCCACCGGTGCCCAGGGGGGCGCATTTTCAGGATTGCCACCCCAACAGAGCAGAGAGGAAAGACCATGAGAAAGACAAAAATCGTATGCACCCTGGGTCCGGCCACCGACAGGGAGGGGGTGCTGCGGCAGATGCTCCAGGCGGGCATGAACGTGGCCCGGTTCAATTTCTCCCACGGCAGCTATGACGAGCATCAGCGCCGCCTGGACCAGCTGGTGGCCCTGCGGGAGGAGCTTCATCTGCCGGTGGCCGCCATGCTGGACACCAAGGGGCCGGAGGTGCGGCTGAGGAGCTTTCAGAACGGGCCGGTGCAGCTGAAAACAGGCCAGAGCTTTACCCTGACCACCGACGACGTTCCCGGCGACGAGAGCCGGTGCTCCATCACCTATGCCCAGCTGCCCCAGGACGTGAAGCCCGGGAACACCATTCTGCTGGACGACGGACTGGTGCGGCTGACGGTGCTGGAGACCACCGCACGGGAGATCCGGTGCCGGGTGGAGAACGACGGCGTGATGAAGGACAAGAAGGGCGTCAACGTTCCCGGCGTGTCCCTGTCCATGCCGTATATGAACCAGCGGGACCGGGAGGATATCCTGTTCGGTATCCGGCAGGGGTTCGATTTCATCGCCGCCAGCTTTGTCCGGTCTGCCGCCGATATCCGGGAGATCCGGCACATTCTGGATAAGAATCACTCCAGGATCCGGATCATCGCCAAAATCGAGAACCAGGAGGGCGTCAGCAATCTGGCGGACATCCTGTCTGTGGCTGACGGCATCATGGTGGCCCGGGGGGACATGGGCGTGGAGATCGACTTCACGGAGATCCCTGCCATTCAGAAGAGCATCATTGCCCAGTGCGTGGCCGCCGGGAAGCCCGTGATCACCGCCACCCAGATGCTGGACTCCATGATCGAGAATCCCCGGCCCACCCGGGCGGAGATCACCGACGTGGCCAACGCCATCTATGACGGCACCAGCGCCATTATGCTCTCCGGCGAGACGGCGGCAGGGAAGTACCCGGTGGAGGCCGTTCAGACCATGGACGCCATCGCCCGGAAAACCGAGAGCAACATCGACCGCATCTGTCCCACCAAGACGCCCAAGCGCACCCGGCTGTCCATCACCGCCGCCACGGCCCACGCCGCCTGCACCACGGCGGAGGACATCGGCGCGGACGCCATCCTGACCGTCAGCCAGCGGGGCATTACCGCCCAGATGGTCAGCCGGTTCCGGCCTGCCGCCACGGTGGTGGCCCTGCTGCTGGACCCCCAGGTCCAGCGCCAGATGGCCCTGTACTGGGGGCTGGTGCCCATTACCATGCCCCGGGCCAGCAGCACCGACCAGCTGGTGGACCTGGCCATCCAGTCCGCCCAGGAGGCGGGGCTGGTGAAGCATGGGGACCTGGTGGTGGTCACCGCAGGCGTGCCGGTGGGAATTTCCGGCACCACCAATATGATTCGCATCGCCCAGGTGGGCGGCTCCCTGGTCAACGCCATCGGCGTGGGCAGCCAGATCGCCTCCGGTCCGCTGTGCGTCTGCCGGACGCTGGAGGAGATTCCGGAGAAGTTCCACCCCGGCGACGTGCTGGTGGTGCCCTATACCAACAACGAGGTACTGCCCTGGCTGCGGCAGGCTGCGGCCATCGTCAGTGAGGAGGCCAGCGCCGACTGTCACACGGCCACCGTGGGACTGCTGCTGAATAAGCCCGTCATCGTGGCAGCCTCGGACGCCACCCGCCGCCTGAAGGACGGCACCTTCGTGTCCGTGGACTGCGCCCGGGGAATCGTGCAGGTCATTCCCCAATAATCATATCAGGACAGAAAAATCGGGAGAAATCAGACGATTTCTCCCGATTTTTGCATCGAATGAGGTTACAGAGTCTCCCGGATGCGGTCGGCGATCTGGTCGGCGGTGAGTCCATACTCCCGCAGGACGTCGGCAGCCTTGCCGGACTGGCCGAACTGATCGTTGACGCCGATCTTGCGGAACTTGCAGCTGACCTTGCCCATGAGCACGTCGGCCACGGCGTCGCCCAGGCCGCCGATGACGCTGTGCTCCTCCACGGTGACCACATTGCCGCATTTTTCGGCCCACTGGGTGACGCAGGCGGCGTCAATGGGCTTGATGGTGTGGACGTTGATGACCGCGATGTGGATGCCCTGGGCCTCCAGCAGCCTGGCGGCCGCCAACGTCTCGCTGACCATCAGGCCGCAGGCAAACACGGCGGCGTCGGTGCCCTCCCGCAGGACGTTGGCCTTGCCGATCTCAAAGGGATAATCCTCCTCGAACACGGGGGTGGCCAGACGGGCCAGACGCATATAGGCCGGACCCCGGAACTCCGCCAGGGCCAGGGTGGCCTTCCGGGCCTCCTTGGCATCGGCGGGAACGATGACGGTCATGCCGGGGATCAGGCGCATAAGACCGATGTCCTCGATGGCCTGGTGGCTGCCGCCGTCCTCGCCCACGGACACGCCGGCGTGGGAGCAGCAGATCTTCACGTTGAACTTGGGATAGGCGATGGAATTGCGGATCTGTTCATAAGCCCGGCCTGCGCCGAACATAGCAAACGTAGAGCAGAAGGGAACCAGCCCCATGGTGGACAGGCCTGCGGCGATGTTCATCATGTCCGCCTCGGCAATGCCGCAGTCGAAGAAGCGCTGGGGATAGGCGGCCTTGAAATGCTTGGTCATGGTGGCGCCGGCCAGGTCGGCGTCCAGCACCACCACCTGCTCATTGGCGGCGCCCAGCTCTACCAGAGCCTTGCCGTAGGCTTCACGGGTTGCGATTTTTTCACTCATGGTCTCAGTCCTCCAATTCCTTCAAAGCCTGCTGGCGCTGCTCCTCGTTGGGGGCCTTGCCGTGCCAGCCCACCTGGTTCTCCATGAAGGAGACACCCTTGCCCTTGACGGTGTGGGCCAGGATGCACTTGGGCTTGCCGGGGACGGCGGGGGCGCTGAGGGCCGCCTCAATGGTGTCCATGTCGTGGCCGTCGATCTCATGCAGGTCCAGGCCGAAGGCCCGGAGCTTGGCGGGCAGGTCTCCCAGGGACATGACCTCATCGTTGGTGCCGTCGATCTGCAGGCCGTTGTTGTCGATGATGATGGTCAGGTTATCCAGATGATAGTGGGCCGCTGCCATGAAGGACTCCCAAATCTGGCCCTCCTGGCACTCGCCGTCGCCCAGCAGGGTATAGACCTTGCAGTCCTTATGCTGCACCTTGGCACCCAGGGCCATGCCCACGGCGATGGAACAGCCCTGGCCCAGGGAGCCGGTGGCGGCGTCCACGCCGGGGACCTTCTTGCTGTCGGGGTGACCCTGGAGAATGCTGTGGAGCTGGCGGAAATTCTTGAACTCATCCCGGCTGATGAAGCCCATCTCCGCCAGGACCGCATAGTAGCAGGGGGCCGCGTGGCCCTTGCTCAGCACGAAACGGTCCCGATCGGGGTCGTCCGGGTGCTTAGGATCCACATGCATGTGGTTGAAAAACAGGCAAGTCATCAGGTCTGCCGCAGACAGGGAACCACCGGGGTGGCCGCTGTCGGCGTTGGCGGTCATGTTGATGATATCCCGCCGGACCTGCTTGCTCATGCTGGAAAGCTCTGCCGTATTCATGAGAAACCTCCATATAAAATAATTACCTCTCGTTAGGGTATAGCATTCCGGGCAGAATGTCAATGGCCTGGCCGGAAAAATTCCCGGTTCTCCCCGGAAATTGCCGCAAAAAGGGGAGAGGGTCCACACGGACCCTCTCAGTTGTCGTCATCCTTGATTTTCCCTTTGGTCTTCACCTGTGACAAGGGATTTGCCTTTGCAGCCACCCGCAGGGCCTCGTTGTCGATATGGGTGTATATTTCCGTGGTATTCAGGTGCTCGTGGCCCAGAACCTCCTGCACCGCCCGCACGTCCACGCCGTTTTGCAGCATCAGGGTGGCGGCGGTGTGGCGCAGCTTGTGGGAGGAATACTGGGTGCTGTCCAGGCCCGCCTGGGACAGGTGCTTTTTCACCAGGGCGTTGACCATGGAGCGGCTGATCCGTTGATTGCGGGCCGACAGAAACAGCGCGTCCCGGTCCGGCCCGGTAATGGGCCGCCGCACCGCCAGATAGTCGCGCAGCGTGTCCAGGCACGCCTGGTTCAGGTACACCATGCGCACCTTGTTGCCCTTGCCCAGGACCCGCAGGGCGTCCTCGTGAACGTCCGACAGGTTCAGCCCGATCAGCTCCGAAATACGCAATCCGCAGTTGAGAAACAGCGTCAGGATGCACAGATCCCGCTCCCGGTTGGGTCCGTCCACGGATTCCAGCAGGGAAATGCTCTCATCCAGCGTCAGATAGCGGGGCAGGGTCTTTTTCAGCTTGGGCGCGTCGATGTCCTTCACCGGGTTGCGGTCCAGTTTGTGGACCTTGTTGCACAGATACCCATAAAAGGAGCGGATGGTGGCCAGCTTCCTGGCCCGGGAGGTGGGGTTCAGTCCCTTGGCGGACCGGTCGCTGTTGGGGTGAAGCACCCGGTCCCGGCTGAGGTAGGACATGTAGGCGTAGATTTCCGTCAGGGTCACGGAGCCCACGAAGGTCAGGTCCACGTCCCGGATGTCCACGGACTCCATGGGCTGCTCCTGCAGCGCCGGATCCCGGGTCCACTTCAGATAGCGGAAAAAATTCCGCAGGTCCAGATAGTATTCGTCCACCGTCCGCTGGGAGTGGGCCTTGATGGTCTCATGATACGACAGGAAATCCAGCAGAATTTCCGGGGAATCCTCCCGGTAGTCCATGGCTTCGCACCTCGCTTTCTATGGCTTAATCATACCGCGATCCGGCCCGGCTGTAAACCCCTACAGGCTCAGCGCCGCCAGCAGAATTGCCAGGAAGCCGAAGCTGATCAGGGTAAACAGGCCCAGGAACCGGCCGGTCTGCTCCGGGCAGCGGCGGGTGTATTCCCGGAAGGTGATGAGGCTGGCCAGGGACGCAATCAGCGTTCCGGCGCCGCCTATGTTGACGCCGATCAGCAGCTCCCGGAAGCGGTCCGTGAACTGGCTCAGCAGAATGGCGGCGGGTACGTTGCTGATTACCTGGCACGTCAGCGCCGATACCGGCAGGACGCCATGGGCCAGCAGTCGGCCGAACAGCTCCCGCACCGGCTGAATCCGGGCCATGTTGCCGGAGAACACGAAAAACGCGGCAAAGGTCACCAGCAGCCCCCAGTCCACGCTTTTCAGCGCCCGAGGATCCATAACGGCCAGCGCCGCCGCGATGACCGCCAGGCCCACCGGGTAGGGGACCGCCCGCAGGACCATCCCCACGGCCAGACAGAACAGCAGTCCGTATGCGATGGCCCGGGGCTTGTCCAGCGTCAGCTCCCGCTGGGGCACCGCCAGCACCTGCCGGGGAATCAGCAGGCAGCACAGCAGGATCAGCCCCGTGGACAGGGCAAACGGCAGCAGCATAATGGACAGGAACTGGCCCACAGGAATGTGATAGTGGTCGAACAGGTACAGGTTCTGGGGATTCCCGAAGGGGGTCAGCATACCGCCTAAGTTGGCGGCACAGTTCTGCAGGATAAAGACATAGGCGGTCAGCTTTTCCTGTCCCGCCTCCTGCAGGACCATCCAGCTCAGAGGCAGAAAGGTCAGCAGGGCCGTGTCGTTGGTCAGCAGCATGGAGCCCACCAGCGTGATGAGCACCAGGGCCGTACCCACGCTGCGGGCGGTTCCGAACAGCTGCAGCAGCCGCCGGGCGATCACCGGGAACAGGCCCACGCTGCGCAGGGCGCACACCACTGCCAGCACGCAGAACAGGCAGGACAGGGTTTTCCAGTCGAAATATCCGGCATAGGCCGCGTCCGGCGGCACAAAGCAGGCTGTGACCGCCGCCGCCAGCACGGCAATCAGGGGCATGGCGTTGGCCCGGCACCAGGAAGCGATTTTCATGGGAGTCTCCTTATTGAATGGCATAGCCGGACAACGGCCCGGCGTCTGATACGATACCACAGGCGCGAAAAAATAGCAAGGGGCAGGAGCACCGGAGAGAAGATACTCCCGGTGCTTTTGTCATTCACGGGACCAGGCAGGAAGGAGGGGCATTTTTTTGGTGCAATCAAGATTGAGCAAAATGTAAATTTTGTTCAATTGAGGGTAGGCGTAAAGTGTGAATGGGGCTGAATGGGCGTCCGGATCAAAGATTGTGCTTCCAGAATCCCCTGTGCGGCCCCGGTGCAGAGTTTGCGGGTTTTAGTCACAGTGTGTTTACGCACGCTGTGCGTGCGCGCTCAGTATGAGTCAGTACTGCACCTATTTGAAGACAATTCCGGCCCGGGTAGCGTGTACCGACTGCGTTTGCAGTCAGCGCACAAGCCACCCGGGCCGCCGTTATTATTGTATCTGGTACCTGAAGCGATCATAGGTGTTTGTCCATTGTTTTTTCCACTCTTGCCGCATGAGCCAGTGTCTCACTTTCCCCATTGCTCCAGGTACTGCTCCAGGCAGAGACCTTTTTCGTGGATGTCCTGGGCGTACTCCTTACCGACATATCGATAATGCCACGGCTCATACACGATTCCAGTGACATCCGTCTGGCCCGTAGGATAGCGCAGGATGAAGCCATAGCGCCAGCTGTTTTCCAGCAGCCACTTCTGCACGGCGGTGTTCTCCTGGTTGGTGTCCAGCAGCTGATAATTGACGTCCACAATATCCACCGCCAGCCCCAGCTGGTGCTCGCTGGTGCCGGGGACCGCCACCTGATGCCCGGCCTTCTCCCGGGCCTCCTCCCGGCTATAGCCCTGCTCCATCCACTCGGACACCTTGTTGTCATGCAGGGTCTGCTGGAAGTCCTGAGTCCGGTAAGCAGAGCAGATCACCGGCGTCAGGCCGGCATCGTAGCATCCGTCGATCATGTCCATCAGTGCGTCATAGCAGCGCTTGTCGATCTCCAGTCCGTTGGGCAGGGTCACTAAGTCCACCGTCCAGTCCTCCGGCACCTGATTCCAGGGGTTCACCAGAGTCAGAAGCTCCGGTATAGGCTCGGGGTCCGGCTCCGGTTCGGGGTCCGGAGTCGTGGGCTGGTCATGGGAAACGGGAGTGGTGTTGGAGCTGTCCGGCAGCACCTGGGGCTGTTTGTTCAGCTCCACGATCAGCACCACCGCCAGAATGACGGCGGCGCACAGGGCCGGGATCAGCAGCCAACGGCGGCTATTTTCTCGCTTTTCCAGTCGCTGGGACGGCTGTTTTCTGCTGCTTTGCATGTGAAGTGATTCTCCTTTTCAGTTCCGCAGCGTAGCGGGATATGTACCGTTTTCGTGGAGCCGGGCCAGCTCCTGGGCCACGGCCTGGCGGTCCTCGTGATAGGTCATGCCGAACCAGCGGTCCGCCGAGTGCAGCACGGACACGGACAGCTGCCCCTTCTTCAGCAGGTCCCCTACCATGTTGGGCAGCAGGCACTCGGCCTTCAGCTCCTTCGGCGGCAGGGCGCGGAGGAAGTCCTCCAGATAGGTCTCCATCTGGTCAAAGATCGACGGCATGAAGCCCCAGAAGTTCATGGACACCGGCGTATCCGCCGCCAGCTCACGGCGCTGGCCGTCGGCCACGTCGGCAATGCTGCCGTCGGGGAACAGCTGGATTTTCAGGGCCTCGTGAATCCCGGCCAGATGGCCGTTTTCCACCTGGCACACGCCCCGGGACACGGTACCGTGGGCGCTGACGGTGTTGCGCAGCAGATAGCCCACCATGGTGGCCTTCCCCTGCTGCGGCAGACGGCCCAGCTCCTCATAGATGGCCCGGTAGGCGTCCACGCCGTAATAGTCGTCGGCGTTGATGACGCAGAAAGGCTCCTGCACATAGGGCCGGGCGCACAGCACGGCGTGGGTGGTGCCGAAGGGCTTGGTACGCCCGGCGGGCACGGTATAGAAGGCCGGCAGACTGGAATAATCCTGCACGGCGTAGCATACCTCCACCGGCTCCCCGTCCCGGGCCGTCAGCCCGGGGGATCCGGTCGCCGCAGAGGCTTCGCATCAGGTCCTGCATATCGTTCTTGATAATGAACACGATCTTGGTGAAGCCCGCCCGGATGGCGTCGTGGATGGAGTATTCCATCAGAATTTCGCCGCCGGGGCCTACGCCGTCCACCTGTTTATTTCCGCCATAGCGGGAGCCAAGCCCGGCCGCCATGATAACAAGCGCTGCCTTCATATCTGTTTTCCTCCTCATATTCCGGACCCGGTGTTCCGCGCCGGGTCCGACAGTGTAGTTCATCATACCACATTTTTTCCGCCGCTTCAACCGTTTTACCGTATGAAACCGGGGAGTAGGCTGGTAAATATGGGGAAATTCATAAAATTGTTACAATTTGGGATGGAAATTTGCGGCCGCAGGATATATAATAGGAGACTGTTATAATAGGTGCGCTTTGCGAAGCGGCGCACCGGCGACTTATCCCATTACAAAGGAGACACGCTATGACAACCGAAAAGACCTCCTCCCCCCGCCGCAGCGGGGCGGATTGGTTCGGCCTGGTCGCCTTCGCCGTGCTGGTGATCTGCAGCGCGGTGCTGGTGGTGCGGCTGATATCCACCAAGTTCCTGCCCACCGGCCAGCTGCCGCTGGCAGCCGGGGCGCTTCTGGTGCTCAGCGGTCTGCACGGCTGGGTCCAGCTGCCCCGCCGGGAGAAAACCGGCGGAAAGATCGCCTGCGGCATCGTGGCCCTGGTGCTGGCCGCCGCCATGCTCTGCGAGTCCTCGGGGGACAGGCCCTGCGGCGATTGCAGGCACTGCCGGAAGGTCTTTTCCGGCATCCATCCCGACGTTGTCTCCGTTGCGCCCGCCCTCGACGACAAGGGCCGCAAGCGGCGCGAGATACTCGTGGAGCAGGTGCGCTTCATCTCCGCGGACGCGCAGGTGATGCCGAACGAGGCGCGCGTCAAGGTCTACGTCATACACGATGCGGAGCGCATGAACGCCGCCGCGCAGAACGCGCTTTTGAAGCTGCTGGAGGAGCCGCCGGCCAGCGCGGCCTTTATCCTGTGCGCCTCGAACCCGGCGCTGCTGCTGCCCACGGTGCGCTCCCG
>ENA-OPBO01002082-OPBO01002082.1-human-gut-metagenome-genome-assembly--contig:-NODE-2082-length-12565-cov-4.992326_pt1 | contig 12565 bp, 10 predicted proteins | sample MGYA00241071_ERZ501458 | MGnify/ENA primary metagenome ERZ501458 (study PRJEB25962, sample SAMEA2042509) | human gut metagenome | biome: human gut; feature: human-associated habitat; material: faeces...
ATATTCCATATATCAATAAGAAATGGCTTGATTATCTTGGTCTTGAGATTCCAACAACAACAGATGAACTGGAGCAGGTACTGATTCAATTTCGAGATCATGCAGATGATCTGAAACAAGAGTTTTCCATTGAAGGTGATGTAATACCGATGTCATTTATTATCAATAAAGAATTAAGAAAATATGAATTCATTGTTAAAACACATAATAGCGAAAAGCGCAATTGGCATATTGTTATATGCTGGAAAACGTCTTATAGATAAAGGCATAATATGGTGGGATGAAAGAGAGAAGAAAAAAGAAGCAATACCGGCTGATGAAACAAGCCCGGCTGATCATACTACTGAAAAGTCGGATAAAACTATTACCCCCGTTTCGATGAAAGAAATCATAGAGCGTAACAAGGGACAAAGCGCAGCGTCCCTGCCACGAGGCCTTTTCGCCTCGGGAGAACTCCATGTAATCTGTGCGCAGACAGGTATGGGAAAATCTATTTTTGCAGTAGAAATGGGTCTGGCGATGGCTGGGGGTAAAGAATCCGAGCCCTATGCGATAGTTAAGAGCATATTGGGTGATAAGTGGGACGCCACGAAGCAGAGGGTGGAGTACCTTGACGGAGAAAACGGTGAGGACGAACTGTATGAACGTTATGGGAGAGGAGATGTCAATTATCCCGACACTTTTACCGTGGTTCCTTCCGGAGAGATATCATCCATTGATGACTTGGAAAAGTACATCCGTCAGCGTGCGGAAGAAAGCAAATACAGGGAAGACCGCACGATCATCATTGACCATCCCGGATGTTATGATGGAAGCGACAATCCCCATCGTATGCAGAAGTTTTATAAATCCCTGAAAAGTATTATAGTAAACTATCGGCAGGGAGGTCATTGCCTTACTGTCTTTGTTCTGAGCTTCATTAAGACAGACAAACCATGGAAACCTGTATACTCGGAGGATATTATAGGTACGAAGGAACTCAAGAATATAGCCCATACGATCGTAGCCTTGTGCCCGTGTCGGAAGGGAGGAGAATACCGTTTCCTTAAGGTTGTCAAATCGAGGAGCGGGGAGAAAAATGAAGAGGTGCCCATTCTCAAAATCAGCAAAGAGGGTGGGCTGTTTCTTCACTTTGTCGGCAGAATGAATGAAAAGGATGCGTTACCCTTACCTGTGAAATCCCGGAAAACTCCCGTTACTTCTCCCGATCTCAAGCAAGATATCTTTGAAGTCACCGGAACCTCTGTTGCTTCAAGTGAGTCGGTTCTCCAGGATGAGGAGCCTGAAACGGTGGAGGAGGTAACCGGTTCTGCTGTGAAACCGAACAAACGCATAAAGGTTACACCTGGGAAATTACAGCGTATGAAGCAAATGTACAAAGAAGGGCTGAAACAGGGGGAAATAGCCAAATCCTTGGGTTTGTGCAGAAAAACTGTCAATAAGTACCTGCAATGTATCAACCAGGAAGAGCCTCAGTGTAACCTGTCACCATTGCTCTGCTGATACCCATTCCTACAGGAAGCGTCCTTTCCTCTCTTGTAACCTATTTATGTTTTTGTAAATAGGTTACAATATTGACAAGGATAAGGTACCAGTATTATCTTTTCCTTCAATGTTCATTCTGGATCGGCTATGCTGAATTGTCACAGAATTTCCGGGATGCGTATTGTTATTGTATCATGTGATGAAGCTGATCTGTGCAGATTTCGTGTTTGAAATGGCTAAAGGCAAATACTATATTATGCAAGATATCAAAGCTTGCTTCTCTTTATATTCTTTGGAATTATCGTCGTGTAACCTGTTATGTGAAGCATATGGAAGGCATACTCTAATAGACTACAATCTATACTATTTGGGAATAAATAATAGGTTACAGTTGCATGTAATACTTTAATAATCAAAGGAAAATGTCTTGTAAATTACAGCTTGGGTTACAGTCTATGTTACAGATTAGCTAATAGTTTATGTTACAGCTAAAGTCACTATATAAAAGATAAGTACTCAGGTTTATTTCTTAATAGGTTCTACTTCGGCATTTTTATATTATCAGGGAAGAGTTTGTTCCTGTTTGAATATAAATACTCTAAGTTAAAATAAAGAGGGCTCAATTCTTATAGTAAGCATAAGAAATCGACATGTAGAAAAGAAATTTTCCTGCAAATATTATTGTACGGATAAAATCTTTCTCAGCAATGAACTATATTTTAATGTTTTTTTATAATTGTAGGCTTTTTATAGCTCTGGTTGTGATCATTAATATCTGTTCATTCAATATCATTCTTCGCTATAGCTGATGTTATTATGGGGTGTGGCGGTTTTATGAGTTCGGATATGTTAATAAAGAGTAAAAGTTTAGATACTTATTCTATTTTTATCTTTCTGAAAAAACTTTTGTGTCACCTAAATTATATTTTATCTGACAGTAGAAAAGATAACTCTGAGTTTGGCTTAGTACATAGTAATATTCTCTTTATCCACATTTCGCATCTCAACGAATAATACCTAAATGCTTTACGTTTCCTGTTCCAGGATAACTATATTTTTATTTTATTTATTATACGAACGAGTTGCTTAATTCATAAAATGAACATATGGTACACAGAAAACATTGGCAATAGTGAAATATTACCTATGTATGTCGCTTACTTCGATGATCCCTATTTTAATTGTGGCAAGAGCCTTTTTGCTTCCACTAAATCTACATTCGAAAAAAGAATCAGTACAATATCTCCACTTCCTTGACCGATGTGAACAAACAGCAGATTGTCTGTCAAGGAAGAGGATGCAATATAGAAACGGGCAACTTGTCCATCTGTAGTTGCCTCAAACGCAAGCGACTTTTCGGGGAGTTTGGAAAGTACGCTTATAATCTTCTTACGGCAGGAAGAGTTGGGATGTACACACACTGTCGCTTCCCCAAAACTTTCGGAAAAACCGTATCTGTCACTCTCATATTCTTCTATTTCAAAGCGGTCTATCTCGGAAACCTTGTCGAATGTTTCTCGCAGGTTCAATTGGTGATTGCATGAACACAAGCAGAGGAGTATACTACAAAAAACTATCGTTGTTGATATATACACTTGCTAAACCTTCGGAGAAATCACTCGCACCCTCATACTTACATGGTATTACCATTTTCCCTGTTTTATTAACGAATCCACTTTTATCATTGATTTCAACCCTAGCTAAACCATCAGAGAAATCACTTGCATAATCGAATTGGCATGGTATGGTCTCAACTCCAGCTTTATCAATAAAACCATATTTATGATTAGCATTTAATACGACCGTAAGTCCCTCTTTAAAATCTCGGTATCCTTTGGGGTAAAAGACATTGATTATTTCTTTTCCCTCCCTATTTATATATGCATAATTTTCCTCTTTGTCTTTTCGAACTCGGGCTAATCCATCAGAAAAATCATATACTTCATAGTAATCATAGCTTGGCAAATCTTGGACATTGCCTGATTTATCAATTTGATTTACCCCTTTAATTTTGTCATAAGCAAAAGCCAAACCTTCTATAAAATTACCACAGAAATCATACTCACAAGGCACAACCAATTCATTTGTTCGTTAACGAATCCGTATTTTTTCGTTTTCTTATCACGTATTCTGATTCTCCCCTCACGAGGTAAAGATTACTCATATACCATTTCAAGAGTCGCCCTCTTTTCTGCAATTCTTTTTGATACAACATAGGTGTCTATATGAACATTTGACGATCAATAATATCTAAACCGTTAAACTTGTTATTTAGCTGCATTACATAGCTGATAAACGGTGTGTTTTTCTTCTGTATTGGAAGACTGACTACTATGTAATCAATCTCATCGGTTATTTTGCTTAACGTAAAGCGTAAACGTTTCATCAGGATGCAGTCTACCAACTCCTTGTAAAGAAGTCTACCCTCAAAATCTACACTTAGAGATTGAATCTTCCCAATCTCTTTATAAATTGGATTCTCATGATGAAACAACCAATCAAAATAGGCAAAAGGAATATTTATTTCAAAGCGTTGGCCTTGTATGTCATCCGTAACCAGTAATTGTGTAAGGATATTTTTCGCTGGGCTATAATTGCACTATAGATTTCAGGAGAAGAATCCTTAAAATCGGATACTATCTTCTCCAAAAAAGGAACTGATTGGGTTATTGAACATCCTCCCAATAGCTTTTTTCCCAGTAGAGTGCAAAAATAACTCTCCAAGTTGAAATCTTTCACGATAATCTCATCACATACTTCAGGCAGTGGCGATGAATCCAAGCGTATATATAAAATTTTTCCTATACCATTTCTTATTTTGATTGTTGCAAGTCAAAGAGTTTCTGACTTAAATCATCATACAGTTGTGTATTGGTAGTATCCATGTTTTTAAGCAAACTTTCAAAGAATGGAATCTCCTCTGCGGTCATACAGTCGCCATACAGACATTCTTCAACAATGTCCTTGAAATCATCAGCGACGATTTGGTAATTCTTTTGAGCGTAGTCTCGCCATAATTTCTCGACGACTTCCATAGATGAAGTTTCTGACAATTCCAACTGCTTCTTCACTACTTCAAATATAAAGTATATTGATAATCAGTTAGTTACTGTTATCAAGATACAAATGATATGCAAATGTAAGTATAAAACCATATAGAAAAAGTACAAATGGACATTACTTTGTATGATAACATCCTTTTCTACAGATTAAGGGTTAACACAATGTTATACTACTGATATTCAGCATATTGAAGCTGTTCTTCCTTGCATTCAACAAAGAGTGTTAAATTATATTAAATCCTACAGGGCAATTATGATTCGTGCAAAGATAATATTTTGCAGTCAAAGGAAGAAAGACTTCTTGAACCACTTCTATGGTTCTATACTTCTGTTTCTGACGTAAGCTGACCCGTACGGTTTTCGGGTTTTAGACGGACATATATACAGTTTACTTTAGGTTAGCATATATATAAGAGCTAACCAAGGTAAACTAAAGTGTTTTTGTCCTGTAGATACTGCACTTTGTGGACTCTTTTCTCCTTTGACTGCAAAAACCTCTTATAGCCTTATCTCCACCTATAACGTCACTTCACACTGCTGTACCATGCAGTCTGCCATGTACCACCCCATCGGGCTTTGATAAGAATTGTGTTGCAAAGGTACCTGTCATGGCGTTCATCCTGCAAGGTCGGTGCCTGTGGTTTGTCCGTGAAATCTCCACGCTCTGATTGTGGCAGAGGTAGTATTTGACGGCAAAACCTTGCATTGATGAGCCATAACACCTTTTGGGGCAACATAATTCTTTAATCAATCCCGATGGTAGTTGGTTCTACATAAGGGAAGAAAATAAAAATTTTATCTTATGGCTAACATTTGCGACACTCAGTACAAGGTGACAGGCTCACGCAAAGCCGTGGCAGACCTTTGGAACACACTCCAAGAGTTGGAGGTGAACAGTAATAATGTGTATCTGTATCTCTTGGCAGAACACTATGGCATTGACTACGAGAAGAAAGGCATCTCGGTGAGAGGACACATCTATTGGGCAGAGTATGAGGAGAACGTGGAAGACGATTATGCCCTCTTGTCCTTTGACACCGAAAGTGCTTGGTCTTCATGCGACTTGTTCTTTGAGGAGGTGAACAAGGCACTTGGCGATGAACTTTCAATCAGTTGGCGAGAGGTTGAGCCAGGTTGCGACATCTTCTATACGCACGATGAGAACGACTTCTTCCCCGAAGAGTGCTACGTCACTGCATACGGAGAACTCTTTGAGGATTGTGAGGGTGCTTACTCCACCTTTGGTGATGCTATCAAGTTGTGGTGTGAGAAGACTGGTGTCTCACAGGACGGAAGAAGCGAACAGAAGATGATTGACTTCATCAATGAATACGAGTATGAGGCAGAGGACACGAATTTCTGCATCAATCCAATCACATTCGGCTAACAAGGAGGAACGGATATGGCAACGATAGACATGGAGCAGTTGGACGGCGTTGTAGGGTGTTTCTGCACCTTGCTTTATCCCCGAAGAGGTCAGACAGAGGGAACGATTGTCGAGGACTTGGGTTGTGAGGTCATTGTCCAGCTCATCAACGGCAAGGAAGTGACGGAGTACAAGGATGATGTTGTCATCTGTGAATAATCAGGAGAGAGTCTGTTGGCTATGTGGCTTGCAGACTCTTTCTTCCTTTGACTGCAAAAACTCTTTTAGGACAATCCTCCAATGAGGTTATGGCTGTTGTAACTGAAATACCTTGGGAGCAAGTTGTGCGGTTTGCTCACTTGCTCCAGTCCTGTTATAGAAGCGATGCTTCGACACCTGTATAGCGATACGTCGCCAAAGTCCCTTCGCCGTTTTAAGCGTCTCTGTACCTTGTTATAGGAATGGTCATTTCGCCTTTTGGTTTTACTCGTCTGTCTTTTGCGACTCTTCCTTGTCGGACACAGAACTTGGTCTTAGCATGATGACAGTGCTATCGCCAATCCTCTGATGTCTGTCCTCTTTTGGCTTGATGCCTCTATTGCTAAGCTGACCCTTAGGCTTGTCGTTCATCGTGCATCAGTGTTCATGCTCCTCACTCTTCTGATGATACAGCTGTAAGGTCGGATTTCCCGCTTCGTTTCTCCAGGCATACAGCCATAGCAGTGCCCCTGTCTGTTGCATACGGATTGCCTCCTTGCTTACAACCTTTGTTCCATTGTTTGGCCCCGTCTTTTTCTGAATTGAGCTATTTGAAAGCCACTTATTTTCTAAGTAGGTCTGCGGGGTTTCCCCCGCTTTCCCCTTCAAGAACCGTGCATGCGACTTTCACCGCACACGGCTCGTGTAATTCTTTTAATTATCTCTCGTTCTAAATAATCGGCTCTGTGTGCTGTCATGCACTGCATTTGAGCGGGCGTGTACGGCTTTTTGTTTCTTGCCGTTGCTTGAAGTATTCGTCGTATCGTGGGTCAAACGGATTGGCTTTCGACCTTATCTTCGTGTAGCGGAGTATCGGTGTGTGGGTCAGTTGGATAAGGCGATAGATTTTCTCCTTGCCTTTCTTATCCTTGCCCTTTGTTCCAAATATCCATCCACGTTTCCCGTCGTGTTGCCAATACTTCTTCTCTATCCACTTCAACGACTTGTCATGGTGTCTTCTTATCGACCATCTCCTCAGTTGGAGGAAGATTATGTGGTCGAGCTTGGAGAACACCTCCTTCGAGGACACATATCTGTAATAGTTCGCCCAACCGCTTATCTTGGGGTTGAGTTTGCCAATTACATCCGTCTGCTTGGCTGAGCGCATTTTGTATATTACTTCATGTGTCGACTCCGCAAACTTCTTCTGATTCTTCTTGCTCGGTTTAATCAGCAACATGCCGTTGCCATATTTCCGTATGTTGAAACCGAGGAAGTCAAAACCATCCTTGATATGTGTTATCAGCGTCTTTTCCTCTGAGAGTTCCAAACCTCTGTCCTTTAGGAATACGATTAGCTCTGACTTTATCTCTTCAAGTACCTCCTTCGTATCGCCAGTGACGATGAAGTCGTCTGCGTAGCGTACGAGGTTTACCTTGTTGGAGTAGGTCTTGCCGTTGTCCCTTCGGGTTGAGTGTTTGGCTACCAATGCTTCCATCCCATCAAGTGTGATGTTCGCCAATGTCGGGGAGATTATTCCGCCTTGGGGTGTCCCCTCGTCGGTCATGTGGAACACATTCTTTTCTATCACTCCCGCCTTAAGCCACTTGCGGAGCATTTCCTTGTCGATTATGACATTGTCAAGCAACCATTCGTGGCTGATATGGTCGAAGCATCCCTTTATGTCACCCTCAAGCACCCATTGAGCCGAGGTCTTCTTGTGAAGGCACTTGTATATCTGGTCTGTCGCATCCGCACATGAGCGGTATTTGCGAAAACCATAGGAGTTGCCGTCGGCAAGTGTCTCTGCTATGGGTTCAAGTGCCATTAGGAAGAGGGCTTGCATAGCCCTGTCCTTGATGGTAGGGATTCCGAGCGGGCGCATCTTGCCGTTTTTCTTCGGGATGAAGACACGGCGAAGAGGCTTTGGCTTGTAACCCCTCGTTGTCAAAGAGCTGATGGCTTTGTAGCGTCTTATGGGAGTGAGCCAGGTTTCCTTGTCAACCCCAGCAGTGCTACCGCCCGAGTTTGATGTCACGCGTCTCACTGCCAATGCCTTGGCGGAGAACGAGCTAATCAAGATGCGTTGGAGAGATTTCACCTTTCCAATGCGGTTTGCCTTTAGAGCCTCTACTATTCTGACTTGCAGCTTGCGTACCTCCTTCTCACACGACACCCAGTTGATGGTCTGCCATGCGGTCAGTGCGGCTGAGGATGCACACTTGGCTTGCGCCTCGTCCAATTGTCGTTTCTTCATTTACACAAGTTCTACATTTCATTTCGTAGCGAATTACCTGATGGAAGTCTGCCCGCTTTCGCGTGGGGTGATGTCCCAACCCCTATCCCCGCCATTACAGAGGGGCATTCGCTTTCTCCATCGTCATTTACCTACAAGCCGTTCGGTTGCTCTTGCGATTGACTTACCTGTTCCCATAATGAGATGAGGAGACCTATAGGCTTACCATGTTCCGTACGGATAACTTCGACTGATTTAGGACCCGCCTATCCACCGGTGGAGCGACATCCGTGTGGCTATTAGATAAACATAGCCAACCTATCCACTTGCCGTTTTGGCATGGCTCATAAACATCCGTGAGCCAATTCTTTGTCACGATGGTTGGTAACGGCGGTTACTTTACGTTGTCCTTGTCAGTCAGCCTAACAGCTGCGTCTTGTGATGTTCAAGACCTCGCCATATTGTCCCGAAGGCTTCGCACCCAGTCGTTGCCAACTACGCACGCTTCGGTAGGCTACTCTTAACGGAATAAGAGGTTCATTAGTTTCAAAGAACAATTATCTGTACGACTTCATGTCGCAATTACCATGCAAAGGTAGCGTGATGCTGCGAAGGACTTCCTCCTTCTTGTGTGGCCGCTATCGCTGTGACCAATAAAATAGTGCGTAATCTTCCTTTTTCTCCCTTACCGCCAACGACAAAAAGAGTATTGCGAACGATTTTCATGGTGCTTCCCACATGGTGCCACATCCCTGCTTTTGAATGCATGTAAAAATTAAGTTTCACTTTTAAATTCAATTCAAAATGAAAAAGATCGAGAACAACTTCACAGTTTCAGGTTTCGTAGGTAAGGATGCAGAAATCCGTCAGTTCGCAAACGCCAGCGTAGCACGCTTCTCATTGGCAGTAGGCCGTCAGGAGAAGAACGGCGAGGAAACCAACCGCGTATCGGCTTTCATGAATATGGAGGCATGGCGCAAGAACGAGCACACCGAATCATTCGACAAGCTCACCAAGGGCACGTTGCTCACCGTCGAGGGTTTCTTCAAGCCAGAGGAGTGGACAGACAAGGATGGCGTGAAGCACTCCAGAATCATCATGGTTGCAACCAAGTTCTACGAGTGTCCCGACAAGGAGGAGACTCCTGCGGAAGAGCCGGCCAAGCCAGCAACCAAGAAAGGCAAGAAATAGCCTTTCCTCTCCATAACAAGGCGACCTTCGGGTCGCTTTTGTTTTGCTCAGGGACATCAATCTGCTGTTATAGCGTGTGATAATCTTCTCTAATAACAACCATGTGCATTTATTAACCATAACGGCAACGCCGTCTTCCTTTATTCTAACCACTTCGTCCCTCACCATTTGCGAAACGTCACCAAGATGGTTGGCATACAGATATTCCCGGCTGATGGCGACAAAGTCGCTATTAGCCAAGAAAGACAGTATGCCAAGGTCTGAACGCGAGAGGACTGCCATCTATGCCACAAGATGCCGAAGCCGAGGCTTCTGATAATTGTGTCCTTTACTGGCTATCCACTCGCCTTGATATTCAGACCGTCAATCTTGCGACAGCTTCACTACCCACCCACACCTGCTTTACTATTCTTCTTCTCTTTGACTGCAAAATATTTTCTGTTATAAGCGGTGGTTTCGTCCAAGTGCGTTGTATCGCTTCGCCCCACACCTTCAGAACGGCATTACTGTACGGACACCGCACGAATCCCATGTGACAGGCAGCCAACAATGTCACTATCAGAAACTGACACTTCTGATAACTGCCTTTATTGCTGTCTGGCTGTCCCATTATCGGGCTTCGGCAATGTCCGTGTAATGCCATTCTGCCCACCCATACCACCTTTACCACTAATCAACTGTTTTACAATTTCTCTTCTGCTATACAAGAGGCAGTTCTTGTCCACTCAGGCATATTGAATGTGGCAGACATGTCTGCTACGTCCAATCTGCCTCAGTGTCCTGCGGCAAGGACAAGGCACATTTGTCATGCTGACAGGAGTGCCCGATTTGTCCGTTGCGCAACTGTCTCTTCTTGCCTGATATACGTTACTATCTACTTCTAAATTATACTGCTTTGCCCCACGCCTTTGCGAAGCGTTACATGGTCTGTCGTCATACAGACATCCTTGGCTGATGGCAACACGTTGCTATTAGCCAAAGCTGACAGTATGCCGAAGTACCGACGCGAGAGAATTGTCTGTCCGTGCTACAAGCTATCAAGGCTGAAGCTTTGATGACTTGCATCCCGGTCAGCCAACACACTCGCTTTATGTCGGTACAGCAGACCTGCAAACACTTCACTGCCCACCCTTACTGTTTCAATCTTTCTTCTTACCTCTTTATATATAACACATCATTCCTCTTGCAGCCAATATCAATAATCTTCTTCCAATCAGCGCAGTGGTAGGCATATTTCCTGCAAAGTTAGCCGCGTCTGAGACAATCGTCAAATTCTGCTTGAGGTCTTGTGACTGTGAACAATCTTCCTTTTCCTCGGAAAAGAGTATTCTTCACACATAATTTGTCTTTATGTCTTTTCTTGCGGCTTGTGGGAGCAGAAAATATCCCTCCACAGGCTGAAAGGTCTCGAAAGGAGGGAAGAGAAAGAAACGGTTAAGCGAACGCAGAGGGAATTTATTCACTATGCTGAGCGTAAGTTTCTTCAACGTAGTTAAACAAGTCCAGCGACATGGGCGACAAACTTATTTGTATCACTAAAAATAGAAAGGCAATGAAGATTATCATCCTGCATGATGCTGACGCACGCATCGAGTATCTTGACGTAGCCGACCACCTTCTCGGCTCAGACATCGAGGAGTTCCTCACCAGACAGGGCTTCTCAGTGAACAACATCACATGGCTTGTCACATCGGCAGACCATATCCCAGTGGTTTACCACAAGTATGACATCGACTGCAAGACCGGCGAGGCAACCCACACCAAACGAGAGGCAGAACTGCAAGACCTCACTATCCACGGACAACTCCAGGCATTGCAGCACCGGGAGCAGGACGAGCTGAAAGCGGCTCTTCGCAAGTACGGCACGGAGGTGGACGGAGGCTTTGAGGTGCATTTCGAGGGAGAGCAGCCCATCGTGGCAGGTTATCTCTTTGACGAGCCTCGTGACATCGTCATAGACGCAGCACGTTTGGATGCCGACGGAAACTTGTCGCTTCTTGGAGAGGACAAGGAAGTGAGGGATGGACAATACGACATAGAGCCAAGCGACATATTTGGCGGTCAGTTGGACTATGTCACGTCGAGTATAGGTGCATGGATGAAGTAGGAGCATGTATGACCCAGTGCATCGTATATGACGAGACGACCAAGGAGAGCGAGACCTTTTGCTCATTGACCGCAGCCAAGAAGTGGATGCGAGAGCGCATCAAACAGAAGCATGAGGTAAGCGGACAGAAGTACAGAGTCTATTCCGACGGAGAGTTTGTTAATTGCGGCTCTATCAGTCTCACAGGCAGCAACAAGTCTTTTGTCGCCAATACAAGGCAGACGAAGAAAGGATATTAATAACAAGGTAACGGCAAGCCTAACCAACTTGCCACACATATATTGATATGGAAAAGCAAATATTGAGTTTTAATGACTTGCCATCAGCATTGTCATTAGTAATAAACAAGCTGGAGATTTTAGAAGAAAAGTTTTCCACACTAATGACTCAAATTCAGCCCGATAAGGGATTGGAATGGCTTAGTGTTTCCGAATTGAGTGAGTATCTCCCTACCCATCCAGTTGAACACACAATCTATTGTTGGACAAGCAATAAACAAATACCATTCCATAAGAAGGGGAAACGTATCATGTTCCTCAAATCTGAAATTGATGAGTGGATGCAAGATAACAAGAGTAGGTCACGAGCAGAAATTATGAATGAAGCAATAGCTTATGTTCAATCAACAAGAAAAGTCATTTAAATAACAAGGTAACGGCAAGTCTAACCAACTTGCCACTATAACATTTTCACATTATGATTTACACTCACACTATCGGACGCATCGGAGCAAAGGATTGCCGCGTCATCACAGGTACACACGGAACATTCATGGCTGTTGACATCGCAGTGGACGACTACAGTAAGGGCAAGCAAATCACCACTTGGGTAAGGGTGAAGAGCAGCAAGGAGAACCATATCCGTTTGGCTGAATACCTCACCAAGGGCAGGCTCATTCTCGTGGAGGGAACCATCTCCAC
>ENA-OPBO01002099-OPBO01002099.1-human-gut-metagenome-genome-assembly--contig:-NODE-2099-length-12453-cov-3.964107_pt1 | contig 12453 bp, 20 predicted proteins | sample MGYA00241071_ERZ501458 | MGnify/ENA primary metagenome ERZ501458 (study PRJEB25962, sample SAMEA2042509) | human gut metagenome | biome: human gut; feature: human-associated habitat; material: faeces...
ACACGCAGGCCGGTACGCTGCCAGAAGAAACCACCGTGGGCGGCCTTGGCGAAAGCCGGATCACTGCTGCGCCGGTGGCAGAGGGATATGTTTATCCATACCCCGCCACCAGCGAGGATGCGCAAGCCGGTACACGCCCGGAGAATAACATCATCGGCGTGATTGCCGATGGCGAGGCGCAGACGGAAACAGACGGCAAGGCTACGGCCTTTTCGTATTCGCCATGCACGGACGAGAACCTGTGCGGAAGCGATGAAATCTAACGGAGAGGAGGAAAACCATGCTGACGAATAGCGCCCTTAATTCGCTGCGCAATCACCTGAAAAACAGCATTGCGTATGCAAGATACAAAGTCGGCAGCACCTACTACCAGGCGGAAATCCAGACCGCCGAGGTGCTTGCTGATGGCCGTATCGCAGTTACCTTCATCATCGACCACACCGTAGCGGGCAACATCACCGTGACGGAAGTACAGCTTTTCGACCACAACGGTACGCTGTGGGCAAGCAAGGCCGAGAGCATCACGCGGAAGGATGCGCAGGAAGGTATTCTGTACCGTTTCCGCTTTACCATCATCGAAGAATGAGGAGGAATGACCCGTGGCCTATAACCGCACCAAATGGCAGGATCACGTCGTCGAGCGCCCGAGGACTTTTACCGAAGTCACCAACGCCGACGGCAGCGTGACCCACACCCCTGCTCCTGGCGAAGTGCTGCAGCAGGGTACGCCTCAGAGCGCGACCAACTTCAACAACATTGAGGATGCCTTGCAGCATCTTTCGGTTGCGTTCGACATGTATTTCACCATCACGCAGGCCCAGCTCCGGGCGCAGGCTGACCGCATCGAGGAGCTTGAGGCACAGACCGCCGCCCTGACTACCTGATAAGGAGGATAAACCATGAGTGAAGTTCACATGCCCTACGAACCCGGTATGACCGACGAGGAAATTGCCGAGATGGAAAGACAGCGGGAGGCCGCACGTCAGGCGAAGATCGCGCCCTTCCGCGCCGTCCGTCGCAGGATGGACGCGGGCCTGCGCTATGCCGTCGCCAACGATACAGTAACCGACGAGGAACTGATTGACATGAGCGCCGCAACGCCTGAATGGCAGCCCGACATGAAACTTACTGTCGGCGATACCGTGATGTACGGCGGCAGCATGTTCGTCGTCATTCAGGCGCACACCACGCAGACCGGGTGGGAACCCGGCACGGCCACGCAGTCGCTTTTCCGTCGTGTGCAGCCGGAAGGCAGCACTGAATGGCAGCCCGATACCGATTACGCCACGGGCGCGGAATGCACCTACGAGGGCAGCGCCTACACCTGTTTGCAGGGCCACACCTCGCAGGCTGGATGGGAACCCCCGAACGTTCCTTCCCTGTGGAAACTCAAGACCGAATAAGGAGGATAATGCAGCATGAACAATTCCCCTCTGGAACAGCTTGCGCGTCAGTATGGCAACGTAGTGCAGTATGACGCGAAAGGAAATCCGAGTATTTTCTGCAAATTCCCGAAGATGAAAAGCTCCGATCTGGACGCTTCCCTGCCGGATCACGTCCACCCGGCTTTCGTCATCAACAATGTTGAGGAGGATGCTATCCTGATCGGTAAGTACATGTCCTCTGAGCTGGAGGGCAACGGTACTCAGTATTCCCTCCCCAACATGCCCCCGCGCGTTTCCATGCACCATGACACGTTCTTGCAGAAGATGCGTGCCTTTGGCAACGGCGCATCCGGCATCACCATTGCCGACCACGGCTTTATGCTGCTGCTGGCCCACAAGAACAAGTGGGAGCCGCACGGCAATAACTATTGGGGCTGCGATTACCGCGACGCTACGCCCTGGGAGTTGGCGAAGAACTACAACGTCGGCGACAAGCGCTCTTTCCGTGGCTGGCTGTATGAGTGCATCAAGGCGCATACTTCCTCTGAGGAGCTGCTGCCCGTGGATTCTCCGCTGTATTGGAAGAAGGGAAAGCATGTGGGCGGCACGCCTGCAAACCCCAGCCAGTACAACGCGGATAGCAAGTTCAGTGGCTACAACACCCTGACTGGCTCCGGCCCCATCGACTGGTATCTCGGCAGCGATCCCGGCAACCTGTGTGACATCCAGGGCAATGCCTTTGAACAGGTATACGGTTTCCGTCTGGTCAACTGCGAAATCCAGATTCTCGGCGACAACAACAACGCTGCCGACGCGACCGCCGACTGTTCCGCCAACGGTGCGTGGAAAGCGATCCTGCCCAACAAGACCGACAACGGCTATACGCTGGTTGCTCCTGGCACTCCCGGCACGCTTCACTACACCTGGCAGAACAGCAAGATCACCATTGACACCGTGGAGCCTACCTTCGATGGCGAATATCGCGGCACTACCTTCGCGTCCATGGGCGTGAACACGACCAATATTCCCTACATGCCCTCCATCATGTACGAGCTGGGCTTGGCTCCCATTCCTGGTACGACTGTTCAGGGATATTTCTATGTCCACATGACGCAGGACGAGCGCGTGGCGCGGCGCGGCGGCAACTACTACACCGCGTCCAGCGCGGGCATGGCTTGTCTGCATTGCAGCAACCCGCGTTCCGCCGCCAGCGCGAGCTATGGCGGTCGCCCGCGCTCCCGTTTGAATCCCTGATCCCTGAAATCTGAACTCTGTGGGGGTGCGCGATAGCGCATCCCCCTTTCTGATGCTATGAGCAGTTTTAATGATGACGCCCTGCTGAATGGGCAATTTGCCCTGCAAAAGATCGACGATCTGCTGAACCGGGTGGATGGTGTGGTGAACAGATGGCCGCGCCTGTACAAAAATTCCTACGGCGAGAGGCTTTATAAGCTGCTGGCCGACATGGAAGAACTGTGCATTACTGCGGCGAAGAAGTACCACAAGAAAACTACCCTGCAAGAGCTGGACATCAAGAATGCCCAGGTGCGCATCCATATCCGCAGAATCGCCAAGACAACCTTCACGGATAAGCGAGGCGAGAAGCGCGGCCTGATTACTCCGGGCCAGCATGAGGAATGGGTGCTTCTGAACATCGAGATCGGCAGGATCATCGGCGGATGGCTCAAGCAGCAGGCAGAGCGGAAAGACGATGTGAAAGCCTGATGCTTTTACATATTGGGAATGCGCCGAGAATTGGCGGCCATTATTGCCACGGCCTTTTGTGAGCGCGTGGCGCGGCGCGGCGGCAACTACAACAACACGTCCAACGCGGGCATGGCTTATCTGAATTGCAACAACCCGCGTTCCAACGCCAACGCGAACTATGGCGGTCGCCCGCGCTCCCGATCACAGCGAGTGACCGGCACGTTACGAACGACCGGCAGCACAGAAACGGGAGGGGTGCATTTCCGTCCGGGAGGGTTTTCGTAATCGCTACGCGGGCGTGCGCGTTATAACGCGCATACATGCGTGATACGCGACAATATATCCCGGAAACAACACTCGTAACCTGCACCTATTGAGGAAACATGCAGATTACGAATCCCCATGAAGCGCCCGGAAGGGCGTAAGGCTATGGCTGCTGGCAGCTTATCCCGGTACGGCCATCACACGGTATAAAAACCGTGCGCTGGCTACATCGGCGCAATGCAAGCATTGCATCCGATTAGTCGGGCTTTGCCCGACCTCAAAGACGGGCTTGCCTGCGGGAGAGAAAAACAGCCTACGCCGAGCGGAAACGCCACGCATGGTCGAAACGGAGGCGTGTCTTTGGAGAAGCTGCAACATCTGAAAGAACGCATCTGTTCCTTTGAGAACCTATATGCCGCATACGAGGACGCCGCGAAGGAAAAGCACTACCGCGAGGACGTGCTGGCATTCACCTTCAACCTTGAGGAGAACCTTTTCGATCTGCAAAAGGATCTGTTGGATGGCACATACACCGTCGGCCCGTATCGAGAGTTCTATGTCAAGTACCCCAAACCGCGCCTTATCATGGCGCTGGGGTTCCGGGATCGAGTGGTGCAATGGGCCATCTATCGTCAGCTCAACCCATACGACGACAAGCGTTTTATTCAGCACAGCTACGGATGCAGGAAGAACAAAGGCACGCTCCCTGCGGCCCGATGCCTGCTGAATTGGGTGCAGCTTATCAGCCGAAAGCCCGACGCAAGGGATTGGGTGCTGATAAAGTGCGACGTATCGAAGTATTTCTACCGCGTGGATCACAAAATCGCCCTGGATGTCTACCGGGACTACACGGACGACGAGTGGTTTCTGCGGCTGATGTCGGTGATCCTCAACAACCCGGACGTTCCTTTTGGACTGCCGCCGGGAGCCAGTGCGAACGACTGCCCGAAGGAGAAGCGGCTGTATGATGTGGGTATGCCGATTGGCAACCTGACCAGCCAGGAAACGGCAAACATCTATCTGAACCGGCTTGACCAGTATTGCAAACACATACTCGGCCTGCATTACTATGTTCGGTACATGGATGATTTCTGCATCCTGGTCAAAGGACGAGAAGAAGCACGACGGATCATGGCGCAGATTGATGTCTTTCTCAGGGACGAACTGCACCTTGATCTTAGCCCAAAGAGCCAGATTGTCCCCACTACACAGGGATGCGAATTTGTGGGTTATCGCGTAACGCCTCATGGACTGAGGCTGCGCAAGAAAACCATCCGCCATATCAAGAGCTGCCTCAAGCATATTTCGGAGCTTTACGCGGCCAACGCCATCAGCTATGACAGCGCAATGCAATCCTTGCAAAGCTACATGGGCATGACGGTCAACTGCAATGCCCATAGCGTGCGGCTGTGGATCGAGCGGAATATAGCTTTTCAGCGAAAGGAGGCGGCATAATGCTGCCGGATGCAAAAGAGCCGCCTGCAAAAGGGCGGCGTTTTTACGCCATCGACGAGAAGGACGACGGCACGGTAGATGTTTACCTGATGCCGGACGTCACCATTTACCCCACGGAGGATGGTTTCAGGGAATACGACATCAGCGTGCGGATTGTTCGCGGCGTGGTTCCCTGGGACGGCATGGAGGAGGACATACGCGCCCGGTTCCGGGCATGGTGCGAGAGCGGCGAGGTGATAGACCTATGAAAATCAACATCCTGCATCTGCTCTGGATCGTCCCGCTTTGCGCAATGATCGGCTTCATGACGGCAGCCATACTCCACACAGGCAGCGACCGAGAAAGGCGGTGACAACCAATGATTATCCGCGTCAAGCTATCGCGGGCGGAGAATCTGAATTATTTCGGCTGTGTTGCGGGCGATATTGTGAACATCGAGATTGAAGAATATGTGGCCGGTGTGGTTGCATCGGAAATCGGAAATTCTCATATCGAGGCTTGCAAGGCGCAGGCCATCGCAGCCAGAACCTTTGCGATGCACTACATCGGCGACGATAAGTGCATCACGGACAAGAGCAGCACCCATCAGGCTTTCCGTGCTTCGCGCTGGGATGCCTCGCAATATCCCAATGCCAACGAAGCAGCGGCGCTTACTGCCGGTATGGTGCTTACCTACGACGGAAATATCCTCAAGACTTGCAGCTATTCTTCATCCAACGGCGGACGCACCACCAGCAGTGAGGAACGCTGGGGCGGCTATCGGCCCTATCTGATCGCCCAGGACGACCCATGGGATGCTGCGGCCTGCGCGGAGCGCACAGCAGCCGGGAAAAGCATTACCAAGGGCCACGGCGTAGGCATGAGCCAGTATGGCGCGGCGTGGGCTGCCAATCACGGAATCGGGTATCGTGAGATACTCGGTTTTTATTATGTCGGCGCGAAAATCGCGGCGAACTACGGAAAGGATGATGAATCGGAAATGGCAGAGAACACGACCAACCGTGCGTTGATCCCCTTTACCAATGAACACTTTGTTGCGTTTCTGAGGGAAATGGTGGGTCGCCCGTACTGGTACGGCACTTGCATTTACAAATGCACCAACAGCCTGCGATCCCGCAAGGCGAAGCAGTACCCCAGCCACTACAAGGACAACCGCACCGCCACCTACAACAAGCACATTGCCGCCAAGGAAGTGTGCGCGGACTGCATCGGCGCAGCCAAAGGGTACGCCTGGACGAACGGCGGCGAGGGTGTTGTGGAGGCCATCGGCAACGACAAGAGCATCACCAGCAAATACGGCTCCAACAAATGCCCGGACAAGGGCGCAAACAGCATGTTTGCCCATGCCAAAGACAAGGGTATGCCCTGGGGCACGATCAGCACCATCCCGGAGATCGTCGGTCTGGCCGTGACCTTCTCCGGCCATGTCGGATATTACGTCGGCAATGGCAAGGTCATCGAGTTCAAGGGCTTTTCCTACGGCTGCAAAGAAACCGTGCTTTCTTCCGGCAAATGGACGCACTGGTACATGCTGCCCTTCATCGACTATGGCACGGAAGCTGATACCAATACGCCTGCACAGGGCGGCACGGCGGAGCCTGTCAAGTACACCCTTGGCAGCCGCCTGCTCAAGCGCGGCAGCAAGGGCGACGACGTGGCCCATTTGCAGAGCATCCTTGCGGGCATGGGCTATGATCTCGGCACCTACGGCGAGAAGAACGACGGCGTAGACGGCAGCTACGGCGAAAAGACCGAAAAGGCCGTGAAGCGCTTCCAGAGCTTCGCACAGATCGAAGTGGACGGCAAGTACGGCTCCATCACCCACAAGGCCCTGATGGGCGTGCTGGACGACATCACCAAGGGCGAAAACGACGGAGCGGACGACGACGATACGCCTGCCATTCCCGCCGGAAAGCACGTTGTTGCGACTGGCGACAGCGTGAACGTGAGAAGCGGCCCTGCCACCACCTACAAGGTGCTGACCCGCGTAAACAAGGGCGACATCATGCCCTACGTCGCTACCGCCGAGGCCCTGGGCTGGCACGCCGTTGAGGTGGGCGGCAAGATCGGCTGGATCAGCGGCAAGTACACCGAGGTCAAGGAGGGTTAAGCCGATGGAACAGATCAACGAGTGGGGCGGGATTGCTGGTTCTATATCGGCGATTCTCGGTCTGCTGGCCCTCATCCTGTTTAACCCCATCAAGAAACGCATTCAACAGAAACGCGACGCCAAGCGCAAAGCAAAGGAAGAATGGCTCAAAACGGAAAAGGCCGCACAGGAGGAAGCGGCGGCTTTCCGAAAGGAAATGCGCGAAGTTCTCAGCCAGCTCAACAGCACGCTTGTGCTGCTGACGGATGACATCGGCGATTTGCAGTATGAGCGTCTTTCTCAGGCACAGGAGTTCTACACACAACAGGGATGGTGTCCCGGATCAAAAAAGGAAATGCTCTGCCAAATGCACAAGAGCTACCGGGCAAAAGGCAGAAATCACCTTTCCGAACACTACGAGGAAGAAATCCTCAAGCTGGACAGCAGGCCGCCGCAGAAGCGGACATAAAAGCGAAAACCGTTTCGCTTTTGATCGGCGGAGGGTTTCCGTATTCACCACGCGCACGGGCGCACACATGACGCGAAAAAGGGCGGGCCGGAAACGGGGGCAACCCCGCCCCTTTTCATAAATCATTCTTTTAGGAGGGAATACCATGTTTCTTGAAATTACCGACGTGATCCTGATTGCCCTGTTCATCGAGGCGATTGTCAACGCGATCAAGCCCATCTGGACGAAGGGCGAAACTCAGCTTACGGTGAGCGAGTACGTTTCCATGGGTATGGGCGTTCTGCTGGCCGTGACGTGCAAGATCAATATGCTGGCCTATGTGGTGGAGGCTGACTATCCCATGTGGGTAGAGTACATCTTCTACGCACTGACCGGCATTGCCATCGGGCGCGGCACGAACTTCCTGTACGATCTGTGGAACAAGCTCAAGGAATGGCAGAGCGGGCAGCTCCTTCCTGCCGTAGAGGTTGAGGATGCCGTGGAGCTGACCGGGGAAGAATTTGATATGGAGATCACTCATTGGCCGCTTGAAATGATTATCGGCTTTGCGAGGGCAAACGGATTCGCCCTTCCTGGCAACATGCCGACCGACGAGCAGGCCGCCAAGGAGTATCTGATCGACTACATGTTCCATGATGAGCCGACGCAGCCGCCCGAAGCTGGCGACGCTGAGTAAAACCGGCGTCGCCTTTCTCATAACGGCATAACGCGCACCCCCGGCAGGCGAAATTGCCGGGGGTGATTTTATTTGACCTTTTCTATTTGTCATATTACAAGGGAGTGAAAACAGAATGAAAGCGGTGCAGCCGATCCGGGACATGGAGCTGCTTTATAAGTGCCTCGATATAGCCCATGAACACGACAGGAAGCGCAAAACCGGCGAAGTGAGCTGGGAGCTGCTGCTGGTCGTCGGTTTCAACACATCCCTGCGCATATCAGATATTCGCCGCTTCCGGGTGCGGGACTTGCGCGGGCAAGATTATGCCGAGATCAAGGCACAAAAAACCGGCAAAGAGGCGAAAATCCTTATCAACCCCCACGCCCGGAGGGATATAAACCGCCTGCTGGCAGGCCGCAGCGGCGACGAATACATTCTCCAAAGCAAGCAGCGCGGGCCGGATCACAAGCCGCGCCCCATCACGCGCCAGCGGGCCTATCAGATCATCAACGAGATTGCCCGCAAGGCCGGTATCAAGGATCATATCGGCTGCCATACGCTGCGCAAGACCTTCGGCTATCACTATTACAAGATGACACAGGACGTGGTGAGCCTGCAAAGGATTCTGTGCCATTCCTCCCGCCGGGAAACGCTTATTTATATTGGCGTGATCCAGGAGGAGATCGACGAGAGCCTTATGAAATTCAACCTGACGAGGAGGCGGTAACAAATGAACAAGGACGCTATGTTTTCTTCTGCATCCTGCGAATGGGAAACACCGATGGAGTTCTTTGACAAACAGGATGCGGTATATCACTTTGATCTTGACGTATGTGCAACGCCTGATAATGCGAAGTGCGCACGATACTACACCAAGGAGCAGGACGGGCTTGTGCAGCCGTGGACAGGCCGATGCTGGATGAATCCGCCCTATGGCCGTACAATCGGAAAGTGGGTACAGAAAGCCTATGAAAGTGTGCGGGGGGGGGTGCGCCGATCTCGTTGTCTGCCTGCTGCCAGCACGCACCGATACTGCATGGTGGCATGATTACTGCATGAAGGGCGAAGTGCAGTTTATTCGCGGAAGATTGAAGTTTGGAAAAGCCAAGAATGCAGCGCCTTTCCCTTCGGCGCTGGTTATATTCCGAAGGGATCATACATGAGGATTGCCGGAGCATAGCGCTCCGGCGCTCTTTTTTATGCTCATAAATGGTTTGGAAGCGTAGCAAAACCGGGATTATAGAATCAAAACGGGCTGTTTCTGATTCTATCACACGAAATAGCGTATCAATAAGCACGAAAATGGAGCTATTTTCTCTCCGGGCGGGCGCTTACTTGTCATAATAAGGCATGGTAAAACAGAGCCTCCAAAACCATGTCAAAAATCAGGGGCATATAAAGGAAGCAAAATTCTCAAAATGCGTTTAACACAATCTCCTATTATGACAAGTAGCGGAACAGGGGCGCGAGGGCATAAAAAAGAACCCTTTCCATTTCGGAAAAGGTTCCCTCTGAAATGTTCCTGGGGCGTTGTGCTTACAGATCGTCGAACGGATCATCCAGGGCGATGACTTCATCCGGCGGAAGCGGGTTTCGCTCCATTTCCGCCTTTGCGCAGCGGATCAGGAATGCGGTCAAGCTCTCGCCCTTGGCCTTGGCATAGGCAGCAAAGCCCTCCTTGTCCTCCGGGTCAAGGTACATGTAGAACCGCTCCTTCTTGGCGGCCCATCGGGCATTTGCTTCCTTGCGCTGCTCGTAGTGCTTGCTCATGGTGTTCTTCCCTCCTTGCTGCGCATTATTATAGCACACGGTGTTGTGGCTGGCAAATGGTTTTGAGGCGTTATGCCTCGCAGAAGTCGATGACAAAGCCATCATCGGCGATTCTGTCCAGCTCCATACGGGCGCGGCGCTCGTCCGGGGCTTCGATGTTGATGCGGTAGATCAGGCCGGAGTACGCGATGGTGGCGGTGTAGTTCCTGTGAGCCGGGAAAAGGGTGTTGATGATGCGACGAGCGATGTTCTTCATGGGGTAATCCTCCTTTGTTATTTCAAGGGCTATTGCGAGTAGCCCATGTTTCAAAATGGTTTCGGAGCGTTACCTGGTTTCCAGTTCGGCGGGCATGGTGTAACCCTGGTTCAGACAGGAGAAGGTGATGTATTTCTGATACATCCATTCGGCGGTCTTTTCCTTGGGCCAGTCGTCGCGCTCTGCAAGCTGCTGGCGAATGGTCATGGATTCATAGAAAAGGCTGAATTGCATTGCGTAGCTCTGGCCGAACCACCAATGATAGAAGTCGAGCTGCTGGCGTCCGGCCATGTCGATGATCCGGCGCAGGGCTTCCGGGCTGGTCTTGAGGCGCTGATCGTAGAGTTTGACGCCGCCATACGCGGCGATATGGGCGACAGTCTTGTAGTCGCTGCCGGTGTTCTGGTTGCGATCCCATACCGTTGTACCGTTCCCCAGGCATCCAAATCCCAAATCAAATGTTTTCATAGCGTTGTACTCCTTTATCGGTCGAAGATGGTCAGTTGTTCGTCGAGCCTGCGAAAACCGGTGGAATCACAGTAGTATGTCCCGATATCCAGCGCCACCAGGTCTGAAACACTCAGGCTGCGCCCGCTGTAATCTTCCGGGCGATTGACATTGAACAGGATGTAGAGTGCTTCCAGGGTTTCGGCGGCGGTTTCTGCCGGTTCGATCTGGCCGGTGTACACGGTTTCGTATTCATCCAGATTAACGCCGCCGTGGGCCGTCGTCCATTCATAGCGCATGAACCGCTTGTCGGCTGCTTCCTCGCTATCCTTGAGCATGAGAATCTGATACATCATGAGTAAAACCTCCTCGCTTCCTGGTCAGATGAACCATTGTTCCTGAATGTTTTCCAGCCGTTGCAGCTCGTTTCGGGCAGCCGCAGCGCCAAGGCCGTCAGGGAAGTTGTCCAGGTACTCGCGCAACTGTTCCATGCGGTCGGTCAGACGTTCTTCGTTCCCAGGTATTCACCGTTCATAATTGATCCTTTCTGCCGCCCTTTTGCCGGGGCGGCGCGGCTTCTGAAATGGTTTCGGGGCGTTAATTGCGGGAAAAGTGGTCGTACTTGTAATTGAGCCATGCACTATATTCTTCGTGGCTCATGGCCTGCGGGTGGTTGGTGATAATGTGGTCTGGATTTCCGAAGATTCTGAACTCGGATTTGCAAGAATCGCCAACTTGCGATCCTGTGATGATCTTTGCTGGGCGGTTGGACGAATCACACGCAGGGATGATGATGTATTGCAGAAACAAATTCCCGTCAAAGCAAAACTCCCATTCAAGGTATCTTTCCTCATCGTCGGTGCATTCGAGACGGTGGATGTATTCGGCGATTTCGCCGAACGCCTGTACTCGTGTCGGCGCAATGGTATCGTCGTTGCTGTTGTAAAGCATGAGGTCTGCAATGCAAACGGCCCCTGGTTTTGTGATGGAGTAGCCGCTGATATTGCCGGTATACTTGTAATAACGCATGGTGTTTCCCTTTCTGCCCGGATATGATGCCTACGGGCGGGGCGGTCTGAAATGTTTATCGGGCGTATTCGCACTGATGGAGCATGGGATAAGCCCTGGGGAATTTGCGGGTTCCTTGCAGCAGCACGAACCGCTCAAGATACTTGATGTCGTCCGGGTCAAGGCTTACCGTGTCGCCCTGGTCGTCAACCTTGACAATGAACAGGTTTCCGCAGAGCATCGGCTGGCCCAGGTTGTCAATGGCGCTGATCTTGGGCTGATCCACAAACAGGGCTTCGTCGTCGCAAATGATGGTGTAGCGTCTGCCGTGGAAGCGGCCACGGGTCACGCCGATCTGATGCTCCGGCATGGAGATCAGGCGGCAGCCGATGGTCTTGTAATAGCCTTGCAGGCTCTTTTCGATGGTGCGCGGGCCGTGGGTTTCGTTCTGCACGTCGATCAGGTAGCCGGTGATGGTGTGGGGCTTCATGGCTTCGGCGAACTGGTCAAGGGTCATTTCTTCGGTGCTGAACATGGTGTCTTACCTCCTCAAATGTTTACGCGGCGTTATGGATCAGGTTAGCGAACTGGTCAAGGCTTACGGTATCATCTTCGGCGGGCTTTGGCTTGACGTATGCCGGGTAGTTGAAAGCGCGTTCCCACCATTCCTCCCAGGTGATTGTCGGGACGTTCCATCTTGCGGCCTTGTCAAGCTGGTTCCTGCCGGGATTCTCAGCGACAACCAGCAGCGTGCAGCGGGTGTTTATGGTATCGTAGCCCTGCCCGCCCAGGCGGTTGACGTGGGAAACCATGTAGCGGCGCTCCATCTTGGGGCATGTGCCGGTAAAGGCGACCACTTCACCGGCGAAAGCTCCCGTTTTCGGGGCGTTGTTTACCGGCTTCGGCTCCACCGGGACCGGCGCGGGCCGCTCTGCCGGGACCGGC
>ENA-OPBO01002100-OPBO01002100.1-human-gut-metagenome-genome-assembly--contig:-NODE-2100-length-12445-cov-3.830831_pt1 | contig 12445 bp, 10 predicted proteins | sample MGYA00241071_ERZ501458 | MGnify/ENA primary metagenome ERZ501458 (study PRJEB25962, sample SAMEA2042509) | human gut metagenome | biome: human gut; feature: human-associated habitat; material: faeces...
CGGTGTGTCCATGCTCATGGAGCCCATGATGGGCATGGCTGCCGAGGTCGTCATCATCAACGAGGAGCTGGGCTACTGAGCCCAAAAGGGAGGCGCCGCCGTGAAAAAGAAAATCATCGCACTTTTTGCGGCGGCCGCCCTCGCGGCGTCGCTTTCAGGCTGCGCCTCAATTTTTGACAAGGAATACATCGCTATAACCGACTACGTGGACGCCTCGACCCCGCCCCAGCAGGAGGGGACGGTGCAGGTGGAGAACTACCTGGAGCTGAAGCTGGCCATAAACAAGCTCATAACCGCGCATGAGGAATCCGGCTCCCTTGATTTCAGCAGCTACAAGGGCGAGAACATCAGCGACGACCTTGCCGCCGCCTGCAACGAGGTCCGTTCCGAGACGGCGCTGGCCGCCTATGTCGTGGACTACATCTCCTACGATCTGGACAGGCTCGTCAGCTATTATGAGGCCGAGGTCTACGTCTACTACCTGCATACGCAGGAGGAAGTCGAAGCCATCGTCAGCGTGGGCACGGTCAGCGGTCTCTATGACGCCGTCAGCGCCGCGCTGGAGCAGATGAGCCCCGGTCTTGTCGTCATGGTCACCGCCTCCGGAGCGAGCGAGGCGGAGGTCGCGGGCTACGTCACTGAGGCGTATTTTGAAAACCCGCTCTCCTGTGTGAACCTGCCTACGACGGAGGTCACCATGTATACCGGCGGCGGGCTCCAGCGCATATACGAGATAAACCTCGACTACGGCGCGAGCGTGGCGAGCCTCGCCTCGCGCAAGGAGATCCTGAGCGCCGAACTCACAGAGCTGGCAGGGCGCGTCACCTCGCGCGGAGAGGCCTACCGCGCGCTCCAGGCGGCGACAGTCGTGATGGAGACCTGCGCCTCCAATGCCGAGGCTGGCGACACGCTCTGGGACGCCGTGCATCTCGGCGCGGCGTACAGCCGGGGTATGGCCCTGGCCTTCAAGGCGCTGTGCGACATCGTTGAGGTGGACTGCCCCGTCGTCGCCGGGAGGCTCGACAGGGCGGAGCACTATTGGAATATCGTAACCGTAGACGGCGCGAGCTACCACGTGGACGTGAGCGCCGCGGCGGAGCGCGGCCTTGCGGCGACCTTTTTCATAAGCGATGCCGACATGTGGGGCCACTACTGGTGGGACAACGAGAACTACCCCCAGTGCGACGGCGCCCTGTCCTACGCCGCGCTGACCGAGGAGCCTGACAGCGTCGAGACGGAGGCGCCGGAAGCCAGCCCAAGCCCAGAGGTCAGTCCCAGCCAGGAACCGGAGACAGAAAATTCGCAAAGCCCTTGACAAATAAAATAAACGTGCTAAAATAACAAGCGTTTTGCGGGCATAGCTCATTTGGCAGAGCGCCACCTTGCCAAGGTGGAGGTAGCGAGTTCGAATCTCGTTGCCCGCTCCAGGCTGTTCCCGGCTCCGAGCCGGGAGCAGCCCAAACGATGTACATTTTTTGGCACGCTTTTACGGCGTGCTGTTTTTGTGTTTGGAGGTTATTTTGATGAACGCGGATGTAGTGATAGTCGGCGCTGGCCCTGCCGGTATATTCACGGCGCTCGAAATGCTCCGCAGGGGGAGCAGCAAGAAGATAGTTATGGTCGAAAAGGGCCGCGCGCTGGAGAAGCGCAGCTGCCCGAAGGTCAAGACGGGCGTGTGCATGAACTGCCGCCCGAGCTGCCATATCACCACCGGCTTTTCCGGCGCGGGCGCGTTCTCGGACGGCAAGCTCTCGCTGGCCTGCGAAGTCGGCGGCGACCTGCCCACGCTCATAGGCGAGCGCCTGGCGCAGGAGACGATAGACTACGCGGATAAGATCTACCTTGAGTTCGGCGCAGACGAGCATATCGAGGGCGTCGGCAACGACGAGAAGGTCCGGCGCATCCGCGCCCGGGCCATCAAGGCGGGCCTGAAGCTCGTGGACTGCCCCATCCGCCACATGGGCACCGAGAAGGCGCACGACGTCTACCTCGGCATAGAGCACTACCTCATGGACCACGGCGTGGAGATGTATTTCGACACCGAGTGCCGCGACCTCATCATGGAGGGCGACACCTGTCGCGGCGTGTACCTCTCAGACGGGAAGAAGGAATTTGAAATCCGCGCGGAGCACACCGTGGTCGCCACGGGCCGCCGCGGCGCGGACTGGCTGGAGAAGATATGCACCGAGCACGGCGTTGAGCACCAGCCCAGCACGGTCGATATCGGCGTGCGCGTAGAGGTGCGCAACGAGATAATGGAGGAGATAAACGACGTCCTCTATGAGTCCAAGCTCATCGGCTATCCTGCGCCCTTCAAGAACAAGGTCCGTACCTTCTGCCAGAACCCCGGCGGAGTCGTGAGCCAGGAGAACTACGACAACGACCTCGCCGTCGTGAACGGCCACGCCTTCAAGGGCGCAGACCTCAAGAGCCCGAACACCAACGTCGCCATCCTCTGCTCGCATAACTTCTCCGTACCCTTCAACCAGCCCATCGCCTACGCGCAGAAGGTCGGCGAGCTGACGAATATGCTGGCCAACGGCCACATCCTCGTCCAGCGCTTCGGCGACATCCTGGACGGCAAGCGTACCTGGGAGAAGGAGCTGGCCCATTCCAACGTCCGGCCCACCCTGGTGGACGCCGTAGCGGGAGACATCACCGCCGCCATGCCCTACAGGGCCATGATCAACATCATAAACTTCATAAAGTCGATGGACGAGGTAGTCCCCGGCTTTGCCAGTTATGAGACGCTGCTCTATTCTCCTGAGCTGAAGTTCTATTCCAATAAGGTCAAGATGGATACGAGCTTCAACACCAACGTCCCGGGCCTGCACGCTCTGGGCGACAGCTCCGGCTGGACGCGCGGCCTGATGATGGCCTCCGCCATGGGCGTCCTCATGGGACGCGAGCTCGCGTAAGATAGAATAAAAGGATGGATGTGTCGCAGAAACTCACGTTTCTGCGACACATCCATTTTGTCAGCTGGTGGTCGTGGTGCAGTCGCCGGAGGGGAAGAACTCCTCGACGGGGAAGCGTATCTGAGCGAAGATCTCGCAGGGGTCGTCGTTGCAGCGGCCGCCGGCGCATTCCTTCTCGGGCACGCAGTAATCGTAGGCCGGGATGAGCAGCTGGGTGTCGCGCTCAAGGCGGATGATGGAGAACTGGCCCAGGGTGACGTAGAGCCTGCGGCCCGTGTCCGAGGTAACGAGCGCCTCGCCGAAGCGGGCAAGGATGCAGGCGGGGATGTCGTGCCTGTCGTTGTCGCAGCAGACGTTGCAGTTGGCGTCCACGAGCTTGAGGTGCAGGGCGATGGGGTCCACGGCCTCAACGTAGGCTGTGGGCATGCCCTCGTCCACGCAGCTGCAATCGCAGATGTCGGAGGAGAAGGTCTTCACGGTGCCCTCTCCGCCGCAGAGCATGACGCGCTTATCGAAGATGGCGAGTCCGGTGACGATGTTCGCGCCGGGGAAGGTCTCGCCCGTTATCTTGTAGAAATAGGTGACGTCAACGGTGTAGTAGCCCTTGTTGAAGGTGATGGCCTCGACGTTCACCTCGGCGTACAGCAGCTCGGCGCTCTTGGGCCGGACGCTGAAGGCGTTGTCTATGTAGGTCTGGGACCCGACGGTGGGGTAAACCCGGAGGTCTTCGATGCAGTCTTTGTCCCTGCAAGAATCAAAAATTTTCTTGGTGTGGACGCAGACGGCTTCCCGGATGCAGGCCGCGCTGTCCACCGGGCCGGGCAAAACCCTGTCTGCCATGTTGTTTCCTCCTCTGAGAAGATTTGAAGCGGACTTCATTACAGTCTATGCGCCGCGCCGCCGCTTGTGAAAATAAATAATCTGTACCGCGGCGGAAATGTGTGATATAATGTACTGAACATGAGAGAGGGGGGCGAAAATGGACAACTTCGGGTTTATCCACGGCGAGCTTGACACAAAGCTCCTGATACTTTTCATCCTCCGCCGCCTGCCGAGGCCGGTGGACGGGGATACGCTGACCGAGCTCTGCTTCTGTGACACCGGCGTGAGCTGGTTTGAATACTCCCAGTGCCTCGCGGACCTTGTGGACACCGGGCACATAGACAAGCTCGAAAACGGCCGCTATATGATAACCGAGAAGGGCGACAGGAACTGCGCCGCCACTGAGTCCAGCCTGCCGTACTCCGTCCGTACCAAGGCTGAGCGGCTTATAAAGCCCATCGCGGCCCAGATGAAGCGCGATGCGCTCATCGTCACAGAGCACAGGGTTGAGAAAAACGGCTGCTTCGTGAAGCTCTCGCTCTCGGATGGGGAGGGGGACATCATCAATATGACGGTCCTCGTCTCTGACGAGGCCTGCGCGCAGGATATAGAGCAGCGCTTCCGCCGGGATGCGGAGATAATGTACGGCAAGATCGTCAACTTACTTACGGATGGAGCGTCGGAACTATGAACACACGTGTACCCGCGGGTTACAAGAGCATACTTTCGGTTTACGACACGCAGAAGGCCATCGGCCTCATGAAGCGCCTGTTTGAGGACAGGTTTGCCGCGGTGCTGAATCTCTTCCGTGTCTCGGCCCCGCTCTTCGTCGAGGGCAAGAGCGGCCTGAACGACAACCTGAACGGCTGGGAGCGGCCCGTGGATTTCGACATAGCGCACACCGGCGCGCACGCGCAGGTGGTGCAGTCCCTGGCCAAGTGGAAGCGCCTGGCCCTGAAGCGCTACGAGTTCTACCCCGGCAAGGGCATCTACGCGGATATGAACGCCATCAGGCGCGACGAGGACGAACTGGATAATCTTCACTCCGTCTATGTGGACCAGTGGGACTGGGAGAAGGTCATCCTGCCAGAAAACCGCAACATCGACTACCTGAAGAGCACGGTCATGGACATCGTCGGCGCGATGTGCGACACGCAGGACACGCTCCAGGCCATCTACCCGGCCCTGACCTGCCTGGGAAAGATCAAGCGCTCCGTCAGCTTCGTCACGGCGCAGGAGCTGGAGGACCGCTGGCCGGAACTCACGCCCAAGCAGCGGGAGCACGAGTATCTGCGGGAGCACGGCACTGCCTTCATAATCGGCATCGGCGCGCCGCTGAAGTCCGGAAAGCCGCACGACGGCCGCTCACCCGACTACGACGACTGGAGCCTGAACGGCGACATTCTGGTCTGGTACGAGCCGCTGGACTGTGCGTTTGAGCTTTCGAGCATGGGCATCCGCGTAGACCCCGCCGCGCTTGACAGGCAGCTGACCATCTCCGGCTGCGACGACAGGCGAGAGCTAATGTACCATAAAATGCTGCTCAGCGGCGAGCTGCCGCTCACCATAGGCGGCGGCATCGGCCAGTCGAGAATGTCGATGCTCATGCTGGGAAAGGCGCATATAGGCGAGGTCCAGGCTTCCGTTTGGGACGAAGAGACCATCGAAACCTGCAAAAACGCGGGTATTATGCTGCTCTGATGACTTTTTTGAGAACAGGAGCGTGGAAGCGCTCCTGTTCTTCTCTGTTAACTTGTTAAATATGAAGACTTGACAAAACAAATAAATATGATACAATTTTACAAAATATGAGAACAAGAACTACGAACATAAGGGCCAGCGCCTCAAGTACCGGGATCATGAGGAACGGCCCACCAGTGGCCGTTTCTCTTTTCCAACCGCCGGACTCCCTCCAGTCCGGCGGTTTCTTGCGTCAAAATGCAAGATATTAAGATACAACTTGCAACAAAAATCAGATATTGACAAAAATATAGCGAAAGTGGCCAGAAAAGTATTGCAAGATGCAAAGATGATACTTGCAAATTTCATTTTAGCTGTTATAATGGTTGCAGACTCTTGGAGAGAGGAGCGGCGGCATGATAGAGCTCAACAGCAAAAACAACGTCCTCATGGAGTGCGAGTACAAATACAGCCTCCAGGACAGAGAGACGGGGAACCTCTACCGCGACATGTTCCCATACAGTGAGGTGCCGAAATGCACCTTCAATTTCCGCCTGACACCGGCGAACCCGCCGGAGCACATCTGGATAACGGATACGACCTTCCGGGACGGCCAGCAGAGCCGCGCGCCGTATGAGCCGGAGCAGATAGTCCAGCTTTACAAATACCTGCACAAGCTGGGCGGGCCGAAGGGCATCATCCGCCAATCGGAATTCTTCGTGTACAGCGAGCGGGACCGCAAGGCCCTGCGCATGTGCCAGGAGCTGGGCTATGAGTTCCCTGAGATAACGGGCTGGATACGCGCCAGCCGCGAGGACTTCAAGCTCGCGCGCGACCTGGGCCTGCGCGAGTGCGGCATCCTGGTAAGCTGCTCGGACTATCATATATATAAAAAGCTCAAGAAGACTCGCCGCCAGGCGGTGGACGGCTATCTCGCCGTTATAAAGGACGCTCTGGACGCCGGCATATATCCCCGCTGCCACTTCGAGGACATCACGCGCGCTGATTTCTATGGCTTCGTCGTGCCGTTTGCGCACGAGATAAGCGACCTCATGGCCGAGAGCGGCATCCCCATCAAGATACGCGCCTGCGACACGATGGGTTACGGCGTTCCCTATGCGGGCGCCTCCATGCCGAGAAGCGTGCCGGGCATAGTCTACGGCCTGCGCAACTATGGCGGTTTCCCGGCCGAGCTCCTGGAGTGGCACGGGCATAACGACTTTTACAAGGCCGTCGTGAACTCTGCATCGGCCTGGCTCTACGGTGCATCCTCGGTGAACTGCTCCCTGCTTGGAATAGGCGAGCGCACGGGCAACACCCCGCTTGAGGCCATGGTCATCGAATACGCCCAGCTGCGCGGCACGCTGGACGGCATGGACCCCACCGTCATCCGCGACATCGCGGACTACTACGAGCGCGAGCTGGGCTATCACATCCCGGAGAACACCCCGTTCGTGGGCGAGAACTTCAACACCACCCAGGCCGGCATCCACGCCGACGGCCTGTTGAAGGATGAAGAGATATACAGCATTTTCGACACGCGCAAGATACTCAAAAGCCCGCCCCGCGTGGGCATCTCGCGCAACTCGGGCGCGGCGGGCATAGCCGTCTGGCTGACGCAGAAGCTGGGCCGCCCCGTGGCGAAGACGGAGGAGATAGTCCACATCCTCAAAAACTGGGTGGACGACCAATACGAGGCCGGGCGCGTCACGAATATAGGCGACGGCGAGCTCTGGAGCGTATATAAGCAGATGGAGGCGGAAGAGGCATGAACGCAGCACAAAAACTCATCTCGGCGCACCTGGTTTCCGGGGATCTCACTCCCGGCGGCGAGATAGCCATAAAAATAGACCAGACCCTGACGCAGGATTCGACGGGCACCATGGCCTATCTCCAGCTGGAGGCCATGGGTACGGAGCAGGTCAAGACCAAGCGCTCCGTGGCCTATATAGACCACAATATGCTCCAGTCCGGTTTCGAGAACGCGGACGACCATAAGTATATCCAGACCGTCGCGGCAAAGCACGGCATCTGGTTCTCGCGCCCGGGCAACGGCATATGTCACCAGGTGCATCTTGAGCGCTTCTCCGTTCCCGGGCAGACCCTGCTGGGCTCGGACAGCCACACGCCCACCTGCGGCGCGGCGGGCATGCTCGCCATCGGTGCGGGCGGCCTGGACGTCGCGGTCGCCATGGGCGGCGGGGCCTATTACCTCGCCATGCCAAAGATATGCAAGGTCGAGCTGACAGGCGCGCTCAGGCCCATGGTCACGGCCAAGGACGTCATCCTGGAGGTGCTCCGCCGCCTGAGCGTCAAGGGCGGCGTGGGGAAGATAATGGAGTACTCGGGCGAGGGGCTCAAGACCCTCTCCGTCCCCGAACGCGCGACTATAGCGAACATGGGCGCGGAGCTGGGCGCTACGACCACCGTGTTCCCCAGCGATGAGGTCACCCGCGCCTTCTTCAAGGCCCAGGGCAGGGAGGACGACTGGTCGGAGCTTATGCCCGACCCGGACGCGGAGTACGACGAGGAGATAAGCATCGACCTCTCGGCCCTGCACCCGCTCGCCGCCATGCCGCACAGCCCGGATAACGTCGCGCCGGTCAGCGAGAAAGCCGGCATCAAAATAGACCAGGTCGCCATCGGCAGCTGCACGAACTCCTCCTACGCGGACATTATGAAGGTGGCGGAAATACTGGACGGTCACACCGTCGCGCCGAATGTGAGCCTTGTCATCTCCCCGGGCTCGCGGCAGGTGCTGACCATGCTGGCCTCGAACGGTGCGCTGGCGAAGATGGTAGCGGCGGGTGCGAGGGTGCTTGAGTGCGCCTGCGGTCCCTGCATAGGCATGGGCCAGGCCCCGGCGACGGACGCGGTCAGCCTGCGCACCTTCAACCGCAATTTCTGCGGCCGTAGCGGTACCGCCTCGGCCAGCGTCTGGCTCGTGAGCCCGGAGACGGCGGCTGTCTCCGCCATCACCGGCGTCCTCACCGACCCCGAGACCTGGGCGCCCGTAGAAAAGCCTGCCCTGCCCGAACGCTTTGCGGCGGACGACAGTATGGTCCTCGCGCCCGCGGCCGACCCCGATGCGGTAGAGGTCGTGCGCGGCCCGAACATAAAGCCCTTCCCGAAGGCCCAGGCCCCTGCGGAGACGATAGAGGGCAAGGTGCTCATAAAGCTGGGCGACAACATCACGACGGACCACATCATGCCCTCGAACGCCAAGCTGCTGCCCTACCGATCCAACGTGCCGTATCTGTCCGAATTCTGCCTCACGCCCTGCGACGCCGGGTTCCCGGCGCGGGCGAAGGAAAACGGCGGCGGCTTCATCGTCGCGGGCCAGAACTACGGCCAGGGCTCCAGCCGCGAGCACGCGGCGCTGGCCCCGCTGTATCTGGGCGTCAAGGGCGTCGTCGCTCTGGGCTTCGCGCGTATCCACCGGGCAAACCTCATAAATAACGGCATACTGCCCCTCTGCCTGGAGGACGAGGGCGACTACGAGGCCCTGTCCCTGGGCGACGAGATAACAATAGACCGCGTACACGAGCAGATAGCCGCCGCCGCGCGCGGCGAAGGTGTCACGCTCCGCTGCGGCGACAGGGAGATAAAGGTCAGGATGACGATAACGCCCCGGCAGCGGGATATCCTGCTGGCCGGCGGGCTGCTCAATTACACCCGCGAGCAGGCGGGGAAGGAGGAAGCATGATGCGTGCAGTAACGCTTATCCCGGGCGACGGCATAGGCCCGGAGGTGGCCGCGGCGGCCAGGAAGGTGGTAGACGCCTCGGGAGCAAAGATAGAGTGGCACGTGGCCGAGGCGGGCGCGGCCCAGATGGAGGTCTGCGGCACGCCGCTGCCCCAGGCGACTATAGACTCCGTGCGGGCCGACGGCCTTGCGCTCAAGGGCCCCATCACAACGCCCGTGGGCACGGGCTTCCGCAGCGTCAACGTCGCGCTCAGGAAGGAGTTCGACCTATACGCCAACGTCCGCCCCGCGCGCAGTTTCAAGGGCGTGAAGGGCCGCTATGAGGACGTGGACATAGTCACCGTGCGCGAGAACACGGAGGACCTCTACGCGGGCATAGAGCACATGGTGGGCGAGGACGCGGCCGAGAGCATCAAGCTCATCACGCGCAAGGGCTCGGAGCGCATCGTGCGCTACGCTTTCGACTACGCCGTGAAAAACGGCCGCAAAAAGGTCACGGCGGTGCACAAGGCGAACATCATGAAGTGTACCGACGGCCTGTTCCTCGACGTTGCGCGCGCCGTGGCGGAGGAGTATCCGCAGATAGAGTTTGAGGACAAGATCGTGGACGCCACCTGCATGCAGCTGGTGCAGAAGCCGGAGGCCTTCGACGTCATGGTGCTGCCGAATCTCTACGGCGATATCGTGTCCGACCTCTGCGCGGGCCTTGTCGGCGGCCTGGGCCTGGCGCCGAGCGCTAATATCGGTAAGGACTGCGCCATCTTCGAGGCGGTGCACGGCAGCGCGCCGAAGCACGCGGGGCTGAACGACGCAAACCCAACGGCACTCATCCTTTCCGCCGTCATGCTCCTGCGCCACATAGGCGAGACCGAGGCCGCAGAGCGAATCGAGAGCGCCGTCCTTGCCCTGATAGCCGAAGGCACGACCACCCGAGACCTGGGCGGCAGCCTGGGCACGGACGAATTTGCAGACGCAGTCATCGCAAAAATGTCTTGCAAGGCCTGAGAAGGTGTGCTATACTGTTCAGGCATTGCGGGTGTAGTTCAATGGCAGAACATCAGCTTCCCAAGCTGAATACGAGGGTTCGATTCCCTTCACCCGCTCCAGTACGAGTTGCCATGCGGCGTTTGAGCTTCGCCGCGTGGCAATTTTTTTACTCAGCGATTTTGCTGCGCGCTTATAGTTGGAACTAAGATGGCAGCAAAGTTAGTTTCACTCCGCCCTTCACGCGCTCACAGTTTCAGCGGCGGGCGAGGGGGTGTCAGGCTCATAGGTGACGTAGACGCCTTGGCGGGTGTTCATCGTGACGTGCGGAGCCTGGATGGTTGCCGTGTCGGGCAGCGTTATCGCTCCGACACATTTGTAGTGGATCGTGAGCCGCTGCCGCCAGACTCCGTTCACTTTCTCAGCCTGATGGACTTCAATCTTATCTATGAGCTCGTTGAGCATACGGGGAGTTAGCTTCCTAGCGCGGGTGTACTTGCGAACTGCTGAGATGAACATATCCGCGGTCGCGGCTTTGCCGTCGATTCGCTCGATGTCGGCCTGAAGCGCCTTGATGGAGCTGTGAAGCTCCGCTTGCTCGACCTCGTACTTCTTGGACATACGGACGAAGCGCTCGTCGCTGATCTTACCGGCAACGTTGTCCTCGTAGAGTTTCTCGAACAGCGTGTCCAGCTCTCGGTCGCGGGCTTTGACCTTGCTCAGCTCAAGCTGTGCCTGTTTACGTTCAGCTGCCATCGCCTGTTGGGTGAAGCCCATCATCAACTTTGCAAATTGCGTCTCGTACTGGCTCACGAACTTTGTCAGGCGGCGAATTTCTCCCAGGACAACTTTTTCGAGGAAATCTACACGGATATAGTGAGTGCCGGTACAAGTGCCGCGCTCGCTCTTGGTGTTAGGGCAGGAGAAGTAGGTTATCTCCGGGTTTTTGTGGTTGAAGTGGTAGTGAAGATTGTGGCCACAGTCGGCGCACACGAGTAAACCAGAGAACATATTTCGCTCTCCATCCTTGGTTTTGTAACGCCTGACCCCGGCTCGCTGCTGCTGAACGCGCTCCCATAGCTCTCGCGGCACGATGGCCTCATGGACATCCTTGAATACTGCCATGTCTTCTGGGCAGTTCTTCAACCTTGCCTTGCTCTTGTAGGACTTTGAGTAGGTTTTGAAGTTGACGACATCGCCGCAGTATTCCTGCTTGGTCAGTATCCCAACTACGGTTGAACCGTTCCAATGAAATGGTTCTTTTGTCAGCGTGCGGTTTGGTCGGCTCACGCCGTGCTCCTTCCAGTAATGTGTTGGTGTGAGAACGTGATCGCCTGTGAGTATGGCTGCTATCTGCTCGCTGCCGTGGCCGTCGAGTGTCAGCATGAAGATCCGCCGCACAACTGCCGCCGCCTCCGGATCAACTACCCAGCTCTTGGAGCCGTCCGGGTTCTTGGTGTAACCATATGGCGGCGGCCCCATGGGTTCGCCAGCGCTTCCTCGGATTTTGTTGCTGATGCGACGCTTCTTGCTTATATCTCGGCTGTACCACTCGTTAAACAGGTTGCGGATAGGCGCAAGCTCGTTCTCGCCCTCGTCTGTGTCGATTGCGTCGGACACGGATACGAAGCGTATGTCATGCTCGGGAAAAAACTCCTCGGTCAAACGCCCAACCTCGATGTAGTTTCTGCCTAATCTGCTGAGGTCCTTGACAAACACCGCCGACGCTCTGCCGAGCTCGAGCTGCACTATCATATCCTTGAAGCCTGGCCTGTTCATGGTGACGCCGGAGATTCCGTCGTCGAAGAAGTGGACAAGGTGAGTATAGCCCTTTTCTTTGGCAACCTTAGTGAGCAGCTTCTTTTGGTTCTGGATGCTATAGCTGTCACCCTCAAGGTTATCGTCACGCGAGAGGCGTTCATAGAGAAACGCTGTATTCTCGCGGGTTTTGCCGTTTGTTTTTCTCATGCTTTCCTCCTTTCCCTTTGGCAAACGGCAAGTGGCATGGTTATTTTACCGCCCCCTAGCCGAAGTTGTCACGGATGTCAACCCATGGCGTCGAGACGCATGAGGTTTAAAAGGAGTGAAAAAAGCGAGGCTTCGCCTTCAGACTTGAAAACAGGCTCCACTATGTACTCGCGCTTGTCCAACTCGAACTCGTATATGGATGTGGCGTCCATAGTCCTGCGTCGGTTTGGCATTGTCTCGTTTTTGGTGAAGGCTTGATTCATAAGAGAACACCTCCATAAAACCCCACGACATAGTAATGCCGTGGGGTTCGTTAGTTTTATCTTCCCGCCGTATTTGCCACGCGCCCCGGCGGTGAGGGGATACAG
>ENA-OPBO01002112-OPBO01002112.1-human-gut-metagenome-genome-assembly--contig:-NODE-2112-length-12375-cov-6.079627_pt1 | contig 12375 bp, 12 predicted proteins | sample MGYA00241071_ERZ501458 | MGnify/ENA primary metagenome ERZ501458 (study PRJEB25962, sample SAMEA2042509) | human gut metagenome | biome: human gut; feature: human-associated habitat; material: faeces...
GTGGCCGCTACGGCCGTCACTACTAGTCTGCAAATTGGGGACAGTTCCCAATTTGCACAAATCATTTATGTGAATTGGGAACTGTCCCCAATTCACATACAGGAGGACGTATGAAGCAGGCGCGTCCGTACCCGCGCGTCACAGTCACCCGCAAGGCGGCGCGATCGCTCGCCGGTGGTCACCCGTGGGTCTTCGAGGGCGAGGTCATCACCGCAGAGCGCGCGGAAAACGGCTCGATCGTGGACGTCTTCGAGGAGAACGGCACGTGGCAGGGCGCTGGCCTGCTCTCCCAGGAGTCAAAGATTCGCGTGCGCATCGTGAGCCGCAACGCCAACGACCGCTTTGACGACGCCTTCTGGGCGCGCCGCATCGCGTGGGCCTGGCAGCACCGCCGCACGACCCTGGGAGGTCGCGGCCTGCCCGGCGCCGAGCCGGACACCACCTGCTGCCGCGTGGTCTTCTCCGAGGCCGACGGCCTGCCGGGCCTCGTGGCCGACCGCTACGAGAACGTGCTGGTAACGCAGGTGGGCACCGTGGGCATGGAGCGCCTGCGCCCCGTCGTGTATCGCGCGCTCGTAGACGCCCTCGCCGCGGACGGCGAGAAGATCGACGCCGTCTATGAGCGCAACGATGGCGCCGCGCGCGCCAAGGAGGGGCTGCCGCAGTACAAGGGCTGGTGGGACGGGCTGCCCGCACCGGAGACCGCGCGCCTTATGGTGCGCGAGAACGGTCTGCGCTTTAATCTTGACCTGGAGAACAGCCAAAAGACCGGCTTCTTCCTCGACCAGAAGTACAACCGCCGCGCCGTGCGCCAGGCTGCGGCCGGCCGGCGCGTGCTCGACTGCTTCTGCCACGTGGGTCCCTTTGGCCTGAACGCGGCGGCGGGTGGCGCGGAGTTCGTGCGATGCGTTGACGTGAGTGAGACCGCGATCGAACTCGCGCACGAGAACGCCCGCCTCAACGGCCTAGATGGCCGCATGGACTTCACCTGCGCGAACGTCCTCGACTACCTGCCCGAGCTCGCCCGGAACCGCGCCCGGCTGCGCGAGGAGGGCGGCCCGTTCGACCTCATCGTGCTGGACCCGCCGGCATTCACCAAGAGCCGCGGCACCGTCTCGCACGCTGCGCGCGGCTACCGGGAGATCAATTTCGAGGCCCTGCGCCTGCTGCCCCGCGGTGGCTACCTTGCCACCTGCAGCTGCTCCCACTTCATGACGCGCGACCTTCTCGCCAAGGCGATCGCCGAGGCCGCACATCAGGCAAACGTACAGCTCAAGCAGGTTGAGGAGCGTCAGCAGGCGCCCGATCACCCCATCCTCTGGGGTTTCCCCGAAAGCCACTACCTGGACTTCTTCGTCTTTCAGGTGGTGTAGGGCCCCCGTCGGCGAACATATCTGAAATCGGTCCCGAGTCGTCGCCCGTCGAGTGCTACATTTATTTGCTGATTGACTGACGCGCGACCACGGGAGTTGCAATGCTCGAGCTCTTTGGCATGTTTGTCCTCGCACTCGCCCCCATCATCTGGCTTGTCATCGCGCTGTGCGGGCTGCACATGGAGGCATACGTGGCAAGCCTCGGCGCGCTCATCGTCGCCGCCGGCTGCGCGATGCTCGGGTGGGGGATGACGCCCATCAACATGGCGACGGCAGCTCTCGAGGGCTTTGCTATGGCAATCTGGCCCATCGTCATCGTGATCATAGCCGCCGTGTTCACCTACAACGTTACCGTTCACACAAGCGGCATGGAGACCATCAAGGCCATGCTTTGCTCGGTCTCCGACGACAGGCGCATCCTCACGCTGCTCATCGCCTGGTGCTTCGGCGGATTTCTCGAGGGCATGGCGGGCTTCGGCACCGCAGTTGCCATCCCTGCGAGCATGCTTGTGGCGCTCGGCGTCTCGCCCGTGACCGCGATTCTCGCGTGCCTGATCGCCAACGGCGTGCCAACGATGTTCGGCTCCATCGGCATCCCCACCACCACGCTCGCCTCCATCACGGGCATCGACGCGTTCCAGCTCGCCTTCACGCAGGCGGTCCAGGTCCTCCCCTTCGTCATCGCCTGCCCGATTCTCATGGTCATGCTCGTCGGGGGCGGACCCAGGGCACTCAGGGGCGCGCTGCCCGCCGCACTTGTCGCGGGCCTCTCCTTCGGGCTTCCCATGATCGCCGCCGCTCAGTTCGTGGGCCCCACCCTCGCCGATGTGGTTGCAGCAACATGCTCCCTCGTGGCGACGTTCCTCTTTGCGCTCACCCTGCGCGACGGGGAGGCGCCCGACGAGTACCGGCTCACCAACGTTCATCACTACGAGGGCTTTGGCGGCCCGGCGCTGCAGATTCTTCTCGCCTGGTCCCCGTTCATCCTCATCCTCGTCGCGCTCCTGCTCACAAGCCAGCTCGTTCCCGCCATCTACGAGCCGCTCTCGTCCGTCGCCACAACGGTCAACATCTACGCGGGCGACCCCACGGCAACCCTCACCTTCACCTGGATCGACACCCCGGGCGTGATCATCATCGTCTGCGGTATCGTTGGCGGCCTCATTCAGGGATGCAGCGTGCGTGAGCTGCTGCAGGTGCTCCTCGACACGTGCAGGCAGATGGGCAAGACCATCCTCACCATGCTCGGCGTGCTTGCCTGCGCCAAGATCATGGGCTACTCCGGCATGATCGCAAGCATCGCGGCGTTCTTCGTGGGCACGCTCGGTGGCTTCTACCCGCTCGTCGCGCCGCTGCTCGGCGCGCTTGGAACCTTTGTCACCGGCTCCGGCACCTCGAGCGAGGTCCTCTTCGGCAACGTGCAGCTCAGCGCCGCGCAGTCCATCGGCGTCGACCCCACCTGGCTCGTCGCCTCCAACTCTCTTGGCGTCTCCGCGGGCAAGATGCTCTCCCCGCAGAACATCGCCATCGGCTGCGCCGCCTGCGGGCTCGTGGGCAAGGACGGCGAAATCCTTGGCAAGATTGCCAAGTACGCCTTCGGCTTTGCCATCGCCATGGCGATTCTTGTGTACGTGGGGTCACTCGTGCTGTAGCGTCGGCTAGCGGCAAGCCGTTCCGCCGGGCGACGGGCGGGGGGTGAAAAGGAACGGCCCCTCCTCACCCCCCCGTCTACGTCCGGTTGTGGAACGCCTTCCCAAGGCGGTATGCAAGAACCCCTCTGACTCCATCTTCCTCAGCTGAGGTCATGCTGGATTTTGGAAGCACAACCATAAGGTTGGCGTCGCGATAAATGATGAACATGTCGGAAAGCTCAAATGCCGAAGAGACCTGTCTCCACTCGAGCTTTTCCGAATCGGGGGCGCCAGAAACTCCAAGCTTGAGCCAGCAGTCGCTCAGGCTCATACGCCTGCACTTGGACGCCAGACCAGAGTCCCGATACTGCCGATAGCCGTGTTCGCAGGAAAAGATCAGCAGCGGGAGGGTAACGAGAAGTACGGTGCCACAAAGCCACATCACATTAGAGAGCTCATGGTGCAACGCCAATCCAGCCACAGCAATGCCGGCGCCGATCAGCCACATAATAGCGACAAGCACCACTTGCAGGCGCTGCTTAAAGAACGTATTAAAGTAGAGCGCTCTTCTGAATGTCTCAGCGTCCACCCTAAACGAAAACGCATAGCTCTCTGGCATCATCCGCTCGTCACCTCATACGTCTAATACTGACCGTAACCGGTCTTGACGAACTCCTGCATGGCCACGACGTTATCCATCGATATGGGAACGTAGTCGCGCCCCATCGCCCTAACTCGCCAAAGAATCTCACTCACCATCTCAACCACCGTCGACACCTTGAATGCCGCCTCCATGTCCTTACCGATGCACACGAGGCCGTGGTTCCTCAACATGCAGGCGTTGGCATGCTCGCCGAGCGCCTCGCGCGCGCACTCTGCCAACTCCTCGGTGCCGGGTAACGCGTACGTGCGACAGCACCTAATCGTGTCGCCGAGCGCTTGAGCAGCCTCATCGTGCACGTCAATGGGAATATTCTCGCCTGCAGTGGAAAAAACCGTCGAGAAGATGGGATGCGTGTGGACGCACGCCGCCGCCTCCTGCCGTGCATTGAGAACCCCCAAGTGCATCTTGAGCTCAATCGAAGGGCGCCGATTGCCCTCGATATGATTTCCCGACATATCGAACACGCAGATGTCATCCTCGACAATCTGGTGGTAGTCCATCCCACTTGGCGTAATGTAAAGCAGACCGTTCTCGCGGTCACAGAAGCTGACGTTACCCCATGTGGCAACGGTAAGCCCGCTGTCCAGCATTCGGGCGCCCGCCTCCTTGACGAGGGTCTTATAGTCGCTTCTCACCCTTCCGTCCCGCACCATAATCCTTCTCCATTCTTCGTTTGCGTGAGCGGCTCTACGCGGAGCGGGACGCCGAATCGAAATGCAAACCGCAGCTCGACCCAAGAACCCAGCGTCCCGCCACGCGATTCTTCCTCCTAGCCCCTGGGCTCGACCTCAGTCGATGCAACCCTACCCACAGCATGGTTGAGCGCGCTGTTCTCGATGAACTCGTGAATGGCGTCCATGTTTTTGTGCACTAGGACATATGCCACGACATACACAACGATGACCGCGCCAATCACGATGGGATTTTGGGTCAGAAAGGCGAGGAAAATCACCGCGCCGACCGGCTGGCCGAGAATGACCAGTGAGGTGATCATCGTCGCTCCCTGAAGGTCAATGCCGGTAGAGACGGCAACCTCAGTGAACGCCGCACCCGTGAGCGTGCACATGTAGAGGTTGGCAACCATAAACAGCAGGCCGCCGATGAACGACTTGAGAATGTTCCCGTTGGAGCATGCAACGAAGGGCTGAATGATATATGGGATTGCAACAAGATCGAGCATGGGCAGGACGAGGTTGCCAGGAAGGATGAAAGAGACGATGAGCGTTGTGGGCATGAGCAGGATGCCAGTGATGAGCGTTGCCGCCTCACCGTAACCAGTGGCGTCGTTTACTGCAAGGTACCACTCGCGGTCGGCGGTGCCGGCAGCCTTCATCTTCTTCTTGCCAGCCTCAGTAATTGCCGAGAAGGACCCGGCAAAGATGCCGGACACCTTGGGGAAAACCGCCATGACGGCAGCAGTGGCAATGCCGCAAGTAGTAATCTCACCCCAAGTGGCGAGCTCGCCCAGCTTGTTGAAGTCACCGATGATGCCGATGAAGAGACCGAGGAACAGGCCCAAGGTCATCGGCTCACCAATGAAGCCGAGCTTCTGGCGCAGCGTCACAGGATCAGCATTGATCTTATAGAGACCGAGTTTGTCAAGCAGCACGTTGAGCGGCACAGCAAAGATGCCTACGGTGGCCGTGTGCAGAGAGGCAATAGTGCAGTTGGGGTACCCGTAGTACGTCGACCAGCGCTTGGCGATAATCTCCGTACAAAGGAGCGTGTAGAGCTGCTGAACGACCATGCACGCCATTGAAAGCCAGAAGTTGCCAGTCAGGACGAAGAGGCAAGAGCCCCAAGCAAAGTACGAGTAGTTATTCCAAAGATCGCCCGCCTGGAAAACCGTTGTGTATCTGACCAAGTAAAGGATAACTTGAAGCGCGATAGCAACGGCAATGTAAATCATACCTACTTGGTAAGAGTAAGCGATAATCGACGTCGTTTGCCAGCCAAGATCGACAATGGGCAGATTGATCCCCACGCTGTTAATCATGTTGTCGATAATCGGCGAGAGAATCGGGCTATACGACCCAATTACCAGAGAGAAGCCCTGGAGTCCCACTCCGGCAGAGAGCGCCGAAAAGAACGCCTTCTTCGGCTTGACTCCCATTGCCACCGCAATAATGAAGATAAAAATCGGTACGAAAACCGCTGCTTGGAACGTTGTAAAGAACATGTTCAGCGCGCTGAGAAACCCTTCCATGTCATCTCCTTCTTTAATGAACGGCGCCGCCTCTCGCTAGTTGCGACGCTCGCCCTAGATTCTGGTTTCCGCCGCCGTTCTACTTGCCCGCTCGACGGAGAGCCCCGAGAGCTTCTTCCTTGAACTCATCCTCACCAAGACCAGTAATGAGACCCATGGCGCTGAACGCGGGAGTACCCTTGGGGTCACCGATGGGGCTCGAGTACGCAATGAAGTCATAGTCACCGCGCATGAGGTAGCCGTCGAGCTCACTGGGGTTGCACTCGTCAGTGTCCACGCTGTAGCCCTCGTCCTCGAACATCTCGACGAGCTTGTTGGCGACCATGTGGCTCGTCACCACGCCCGACCCACAGACCGAAAGAATCCGTATCTTAGTGGCCATTGTTCCTCTCCTTGCCCTCTATCCGCTTGCCTTCCGTTTCCTTACTTGTCGCGTCAGTTCTTGAGCGCTGGGGCCAGAAGGTCAAACACCTCCTCCTCACTCGCCGCGCCCCGCAGCTGCTCAAGCAGGTGCTTGTTTTGGATAACTTCCATCATCTTTTGAAGTGTAGGAACTTGACACTTTGGATCTTTAATTGCAAGCATAAAAATTATTATGGGGTGAAGCGGCTCGTCGCTCAGGTTGCCCATCATGCAGAACTCTACGGGCCTCTCGAGCACAGATACACCAATTGCGCTCTCAAGTACGTGCTCGCTGTCGCAGTGCGAGATGGCAATGTCAAATGCCTCTGCCGGAAGCCCCGTAGGAAACACGCGCTCTCTCTCGATAATCGCCTGCGGGTAGCTGCCCCTTGCGTATCCCGCATCGACAAAACGGTTGGCGATGGTCAGCAGCGCCTCCTCCCGAGACGAGAAGGACTCCCCCACCGCAATTAGCTCTTTCTTGAGTACCATCTACCTCTCCTCTTCCGCGCCGCTGGTCCTAGGCATCACGTGCCTAACGTTTCCCGTCACGGACAAGCCCCTTGGCATCCTGACGGGAGGCAGGCCAAAGCCCGCCCGCACGTCCGCCATCTCAGCGACCTGGGCCTCACTCAGGCCCCGGCCCCCTCCGAGCTGCCGAACGATGTAGCTGATGTGGGCATAGTTCTCGAGCACCTCCATGTGGGCCAGCGCCTCATCGAGTGACGCTCCCCATGTGAGGGCACCGTGGTTGGCAAGAAGAACCGCTCCGTAGTCGCGCACGAAGGGGGCGACACTTTCTGGTACGCCCTCCGTCCCAGGTTTTGCGTACCCTGCAACAGGGACAGCGCCCACCTGAATCATCGCCTCCGAAAGAATCGGGTCGTCAAGGGGAATGCCCGCTATGGCGTAAGATGTCGCATAGATAGGATGAGCGTGGACCACCGCGCCCACCGACGGGTCCTCCCGGTAAACGCGAAGATGCATCTTTGACTCGCTGCTGGGGACACGGACCCCTCGTGCGAGCACCTCGCCCTCCAGGCTCAACCTGACTAGCTCGTCAGGGCTGAGCGCGCCCTTCGAGACGCCGGATGGCGTGATAAGAATGCTCCCGTCATCAAGTCGCACGCTGATGTTGCCGTCGTTGGAGACCACATAGCCCCCGTCGCACAGACGTCGCCCCGCGCCGACAATTGCCTCGCCGGCTTCGCCCTCTCTCATGAATACCTCGCTTTGTTGTTTTTCATTAGTTCGTGTTGGTTTGTCTGACTATATCGTTGATTTTTACTGTGTCAATTTGGATTGTGTCTATAATCGTGTTGATTGTTTGAGTGGTAGCATTTGACTTGTGAGCGGTTTAACGCTGTTCTGCAAGAAACCGGACAGAAGGCGATAGACGTCGGATATGATAGGCAGAGCATCGAGTTGCTAGAAGGTTGGAGACGCTATGCTGGCAGCTGAGCGCAAGCAGAGAATTCGCGAGATCATCCTCGAGAAGAAGAGCGCGTCGGTCGCAGCTCTTGCCAAGCTCTTCTCGGTCACCGACGAGACAATCCGACGCGACCTCAAGTACCTGGAGAAGGAGGGGGTCCTCATCCGCACCTACGGCGGCGCCTTCATCCAGTCCGGCGTTGAGAACCTCGTCGACGCCGAGATCAGAAAAAATGCCTACAAGCAGGAAAAAGAGGAGATCGCCGCGCTCTGCGAGCAACTCATCAGCAATGGCGACGCCATCTTCCTGGACAACTCGACCACCTGCTACTACATCGCACGCGCCATCGCAGACATGCACGTAACCGTAGTCACCAACAACCTCATGATCATAAGCCTGTTCTCAAAGAGCGAGAACATACGGCTCGTAAGCGTGGGCGGTGAGTTCTCGGTAACCGAGCAGTCCTTCTATGGGACCATCGCTCTCAAGACGCTGCGCGAGTACTTTGTGGACAAGGCGTTCATCTCGTGCCGCTCGCTCTCCCTGACCAACGGAGTCACTGAGTCCACCGACCAGTGGGCGCTCATTCGACACCTTATGATCGAGCACTCCGATCGCCGCTACCTCGTCGCAGACCACACGAAATTCGGCCAGACCTCGTTCGTCAGAATCAGCGGGTTCGACGAGCTCACGGCCATCGTTACCGACCGCCCGCTCGACGATGCGTGGTATGAGAAAGTCGAGCAGGTCGGCTGTGACATCATCTGCGGCAACGCAGTTAATGGCCCAGCACCGGCGATGCACTAGCGTTTAGATGCCGCGCGACGGGCGCGGAAGAAGCCCCTCAGCTGACTGGCCGCCTCCTCCGCACGCACTCCGCCCGTAACCTCGAACTCATGGTTGAGCCGCGGGTCATGGCTCACGTCGTAAAGCGTGCCGAGCGCTCCCCCCTTGGGGTCCGAAGCGCCGTACACGCAGCGGTCGATTCGGGCATTCACCATGAGCCCCGCGCACATGAGGCATGGCTCAAGCGTCACGTAGACGGTGCAGCCCGTGAGGCGCCAACGGCCCAGCTCGCGCGCGGCGGCGACCATCGCGGAGAACTCGGCATGGGCAGACGGGTCGGCGTCGGCCTCTCGCCGGTTGTGCGCACGCGCCACCACGCGCCCATCGCACACCACCACGGCGCCGATGGGCACCTCGCCCTCGGCAGCGGCCAGCTCGGCCTCCTCGAGGGCCATGCCCATATAGGACTCATCCGGCCCCAGGTCCTTCTCGCCAGCGCCCATCTTTTGTCCCTCGCGTCCGCATCTTCCCCACATGGGGTAGGATACTAGTGCTCGCACACTCGGAGGAGTGGCAGAGTGGTTGATTGCAGCGGTCTTGAAAACCGTCGAGCGGGTAACCCCCGTTCCGAGGGTTCGAATCCCTCCTCCTCCGCCTTCTTTCTCCCTAGCGAGCCTTCCACACGTTCAGAAACGCAAAAGGCGCCCCGGGCCGCAGCCCAAGGCGCTCAAGCGCGCTCGATGGGAACGGGTGCCCGCCAGAGGCCCCTTATGGCTGCTGCCTCCCGGCCCTGACCAGGTTCGAGGTGTTGCGTCACCCGAACCCATCGAACGCGCTCCCCATGAGTGTAGCAGAAGCTCGCGCGGCGCATGAGGGCGGCCGCCTCGCCCGCCGCAAACGCTCTCCGCGTTTGCCCGCCGCCGTCACACCCTCCCTTGGCGCCGCCCACGCAGTCCCAGGCTGCGCATAACCTGACTATTTCACCGGAATAATCCTCCGATTTGTCGGGTTATGCGCAGCTGACCGGGGTACCAGACCCATAACCGCCCGCCGATGGGCCGCCATCCCCGCCCGACGGCGCGCTACCCTTGTCACAACCCGATCGCAAGGAGGCCCCATGCGCAACAACTTCTGCAAGACCCCTCTCTGGGAGTGCAACGACGAGCTCGTACGCGTAGCGCAGGGCGCACGTCCCGCCGACCTCGTGATTCGTCACGCTAGCCTCGTGAGCGTAACCACGCACGAGGTTCTTCCGGACACCGACATTGCCGTCGCGCGCGGACGCGTGGCCTACCTCGGCCTGGGCGAGCACACGGCCGAGCACTGCATGGGGCCCGACACGCAGGTCGTGGACGCGCGCGGCCTCTACGCCGCCCCCGGCCTCATGGACAGCCACATCCACATCGAGAGTGCCATGATCGGCCCGGCCGAATACGCGCGCGCCGTCGTGCCGCACGGGACCACCGGCATCTTCTGCGACCCGCACGAGGTCGGAAACGTTGCCGGCATGGAGGGCGTCCGCGCTATGTTCGATGACGCCCGCCGCACGCCGCTCAAGGCCATGATGACCCCGCCGTCCTGCGTGCCGGCCGTGACGGGCGTGGAGGACACCGGCGCCGAGATCACCGCGGCGGACATCGCGGACAGCATGGCGTGGGATAATGTCGTCGGCCTCGGGGAGATGATGAACTTCCCCGGCATCCTCGCGGGCGAGAAGAACGCGGTCGATGAGGTGCGTGAGACGCTCAAGGCTGACCGCGTTGTCACCGGGCACTTTCCCTCCCCCGACCGAGACCGCGGCCTCAACGCCTACGTCGCCGCCGGCGTCTCCTCCTGTCACGAGTCCGGCGGCTTTGACGAGGTGCTCGCAAAGCTCCGCCTGGGCATGTACGTGCAGCTGCGCCAAGGCTCGGCCTGGCTCAACCTGCCCGGCTATCTCCCGCAGCTCGTGGCGAGCGGCGTTGACACGCGCCTGTGCCTGCTCTGTTCCGACGACAACCACCCGCACACCCTCGTGGACGAGGGCCACATGGACCGCATCCTGCGGACGGCCGTCGAGCTTGGGCTCGACCCGGTTACCGCCCTCCAGATGGCCACGATCAACTGCGCGCAGTACTTCGGGCTTGCGCACGATATGGGCTCGATCACGCCGGGCAAGTGCGCCGACATCGTTCTTCTCGACGACCTCGAGGGCTTCCATGCGCGCAAGGTCTTCATTGACGGCGAGCTGGTGGCCGAGGACGGCCGCGCCCTCTTCTCGCCCTCTCCCTACGAGTGGCCTGACTTCATGACGCACACCATGAGACTCGGCTTCGTTCCCACGCCCGAGACGTTCCGCTTTGACGCCCGCGGCCGCGCGGACGGCACCGCGCGCGTGCGCGCCATGGGCATCGAGCCAGGCGACACCCTCACGCGCGACATCGTCGTGGAGGTGCCCGTGCGCGACGGGGCGCTGCTCGCAGACCCCGAGCACGACATCCTCAAGGTCTGCGTCTTCGACCGCCACCACGGAGAGGCGGGAACGCGCTCCCAGGGCTTCGTCACGGGCTTTGGCATCCACGGGGCGCTCGCGCAGACCGTCTCCCACGACGCTCACAACCTGCTCGTCATGGGCGACAACGACGAGGACATGGCGCTTGCGGCGCGCACGCTCGCGGAGTGCGGCGGGGGCGAGGTCGCGGTGGCGGACGGAAAGGTGCTCGCCCTCGTGGAGCTGCCCGTGTGCGGCCTCATGAGCACCGAGCGCGTCGAGGTCGTCGCCGAGAAGGTCGCGGGGGCGAGAGGGGCATGGGAGCAGATGGGCTGCACGATGCCCTCGCCCTTCATGACGATGGGCGTGATGTCGCTCGCGTGCGTCCCCGAGCTGCGCCTCACCAACCGCGGCTACGTGAACTGCCTCACCTTCGAGATGGAGAGCCTGCTCGTGGAGTAGACCTGACAAAGGTGACAGGGTCAACTGTCATGTCGCCCCGCCGACACACATAGACGAGGGCCCGTCGGCGCATCGTACGCGCCCCGGGCCCCCACTTTTGGCAGCTGCCTAGCAATTACGCTCACACAGTGCGTCGGCACGGACGTCAATCCGTCGTGCCGTCGCTCCCTGCACGGCGTATATCATTCCCAATACGTTGCGTCACCGAGGCAACATTGCGGTGAACGGTCATATTCACCGACGAAGCACATCTCGCCGACAAGACCTCCACAGCCGCGATAGGATGTATCGGGTGCACCGACCCAAAGGAGTGAGCATGGCAAAGAAGTCCGCCGTTCGGCGCCGGAGTGAGCAAAGCGAGTTCAGCGACGACGCCTTTGAGAACGTCCGAGCCTCCATGACGTACGACTACAACGAGCTTGTCCTGGCGCGCGCCGCCGAGCGCATCCACCCGCGCACCAAGCAGTACCTGACCTTCGTCAACCTTGCGTCCCTGCTGATCCTCGTGTTCTGCGCCTGGAACTTCCGGGACAACAACGCTCTGCTCATCGTGCTGGCCGTCATCGCGTTTGCCCTGCTTTACGTCTGGGCCAACTGGAACACCATCCAGCTGCGCCTCGCCCGCAGGGGCAGCCTCGCGCTCGAGGGCCCCAACGAGCGCAGGCACGTGGTCGTCTGCGACGACGCGGTCCACGTGCAGACCAACCTCGGCAGCTCGACAACCTACCCGCTCTCCGATCTCAAGTGGGTGAGCGCCACCGACGAGTGCCTCCTCGCGAGCTTCGGCCGCAGGCGCTACGTCTACATCCCCCGTCGCTGCCTGAGCGAGAACCGCTATCGCGATCTCATCCGCTTCCTCGAAGACCAGCGATAAGCGCGACCTGGCAGGCGCGCGCGAGGCGTGCAAAGGCGTGCAAAGGGGACAGGCACTTTCGCACGGCACGCCGTG
>ENA-OPBO01002117-OPBO01002117.1-human-gut-metagenome-genome-assembly--contig:-NODE-2117-length-12347-cov-5.543606_pt1 | contig 12347 bp, 11 predicted proteins | sample MGYA00241071_ERZ501458 | MGnify/ENA primary metagenome ERZ501458 (study PRJEB25962, sample SAMEA2042509) | human gut metagenome | biome: human gut; feature: human-associated habitat; material: faeces...
GGTAGTGTCAACAGTTTTGCGCAAATTGGTTTGCAGACTTTGAGATGAATGAAATCAGCCATCAAAGGAAGTGTCCTCAAGGGCCACCTCCAGGTGCCTCATGTTCATGTACTTCTTGTTGCCCCACTGGGTACCAGCCACATGGCGCAGCCGGGCACAGACCAGCATAAGGGCAGAATTACCGTCCGGGAAACTGCCCACTACACGAGTGCGGCGGCGGATCTCCCGGTTCAGCCTCTCAATAACATTGTTGGTTCGGATGCGAGTCCAGTGCTCGCTGGGAAAATCACAGTAGGTCAAGGTTTCCTCAATACCGTCCTCAACTTTTTTAGCGGCCTCCTTCAGTTTCATGGAACGGAGTTCCTCCACCACAGTCTTAGCCTTTTCTCTGGCAGCTCTTTTGCTCTCCTGAGCATGGATTGCCTTAAGCATCTTGGCCACCAGCTTCACCTTGGAGCGAGGCGTTACAGAGAAAACATTGCGGTAGAAGTGGACGGTACACCGTTGGTATTTGGCCTCAGGAAACACTTCTCCCACAGCCTCCAGCATACCAAGACACTTGTCTCCAACGATGAGTTTCACGCCGTCCAGACCACGGCCACGCAGCCACTGGAAGAAGCTGACCCAGCTGGCCTTGTCCTCTTTCATGCCCTCAGCGGCACCCAGAACCTCACGGTATCCGTCCTCATTGACTGCAATTGCTACCAGAATGGCTACATTTTCAAACTCTCCGCCCCAGTTGCGGCGCAGATAGATTCCATCCACATAGACATACGGTTAAATCATATTAGGAAAACCGACTGCCGAAGTTGGAATAGGGCGGTCAGACCGCCTCGGGTTGGGAAACGGTATTGAGCCGGATGTATTCCGCAATTTTGCGCAGTTCGTCGGCAAACTTAAATTTCACACTAATGTTGCCGTTGTCATAAACCTTGATGTGATCCACAAGCTCAATGAGGATTTCCCGTGTAAGCGTGCTGATGTTTTGGTATTTCATAAAGGCGACCAGGGCGGGGTGTTCGTTGTTGACCCCGTTGGCAAGCTCGTCACGTTCAGCGGTCAGCCGAGCCAGTATATCGGTCAGGCTGGCCGTTTTCTGCTCATAATCCGCTTTCATATCGTGATATTCCTGCCGGGTGATCTCCCCGTCCTTCCAGTCCTGGTAAATGGATTGCTTGTACCGGCTCACCTTTGCCAGTTCCCGCTCCTTGGCGGCGATCAGGTCATTCAGCCGGTGGGATTGACACCGCTTGGCCGGGGCCGCGTTGATGCGGGCCACCAAGTCGGAGTAGGAAACCGCCAGATGCACCTGCTGCTGGATGGCGAACAGGACGGCGGCCTCCAGACGGTTATGCTTGATAGAGTGCATGGTGCAGGCGTTTTTGGACATATTCTTGTAGGTGGAGCAGGCGTAATATACGTTCTCGTTTTTGTTTGAACTTCGTGTCAAAGCCCGGCCACAGTCCGCGCATTTGAGGAATCCACTAAACACATGGACTTCCCGCCCCTGTGGGGATGTGCGCGTGTCCCGTTTCAAAAGCGACTGCACCATGTCAAAGGTTTCCCGGTCTATGATGGCCTCGTGGGTGTTGGAAACGCGCACCCACTCATCCTCCGGCACCGCCTCAATTTCATGTACTTTATAGCTTTTTACACGGTAACGCCCCTGAGCCAAATCGCCCGCATAGGTCGGATTTGTGAGGATCGCGTGAATCATGCGGCCTGTCCACATTGTATGTCCTGACCCCTTATTTCCAACAGGCAGCCCTTTACTCTGCTTATACATAGACGGGCTTGGTATGCCGTGTTCGTTCAGATAGATACCGATAGCCCGCTTGGAAGTCCCCTTCAGCAGCAGGGAGTAGATGAGCTTTACCACCGGGGCGGCGGCAGGATCGACCACCAGCTTGTGCTTGTCCTTCGGGTCTTTCAAGTAACCGTAAGGAGCGTAGGAGGCGATATACTGGCCGTTGCGCCGCTTATAGTCGAACACCTGCCGGATTTTCTTGGACGTCTGAAAGCAATAATTATCGTTCATGACGTTTGTTATGGGGACGAGGATATTGGAAACACTGTCCGGGTCACGGTAGCTGTCCACATTTTCCGCAAGACTGATAAAGCGGACACCCATCTGCACAAACAGGTTGTCGATCAGGCTCCCAGCGTCACTGTAATTCCGGGCAAACCGGGAAAGGTCTTTCACGATTACGCAGTTAATTTTCCCCTTCATCACATCGGACAGGAGCCGCTGAAAATCCTCCCGGTTGGCGTCTGTTCCCGTATGGCCGTCATCCACATATTCCTCAGAGCTGCGGAACTCGTCAGCATGGCGCTGACAGAACTCAGTGAGCAGGTCGCGCTGGTTTTTTACACTGTTGCTGTCATCCTTTCCCTCCTTGGCCTTTTTCAAATCTTCCTTGGAGAGCCGGATGTATTTTCCCACATCCCAGCGGCGGGTGGTATAGGTTGGGGCGATAGGTTGCTGCTGCCCCCGGTTTTTGGTTCGTGCCATTTGTACCTCCTCTCCTATCACATTACACCTATATTATACCTCTGTTCCGGGGGGACATCAAGGATGCCTCCGCCTCGGGACAAAGTGTCTCAGGGCCGGAATAGACTGCGGCGCAAGGGTTTTACAGTCCACTCTTCTGCCGCACCAGCAGGTCGGTGAGCTTGTCCTGGAGCGAAGGGCCATCGTCGGAGAACTCGACCTTGACCCCCACGCCGCCCACGCAAAAGCAGTAGGGATTGACGGCCCGGGAGAGGAACCGGGACAGCCGCTCCTCCATCGGGAGCTTGTTGTCAAAGGCCATGCCGCTCACGTCGGCCAGCTTGTCCGCCTCCACAGCGCCAATATCAACGCTCCGCATTTCCTCCAATTCCTGTGCTGTCAGCCGCACGGTCAAGACCTCCTTGATATGGTAATGTGTTCCCGGTGGGGAAACGAAAACGGACGGCAAAGCTGCCGTCCGCTTTCCTTGCTCCACCGTTGGGACAAAGTGTCTCAGAGCTAATAGTTGCTGTGTTCATAATGGGCCTGGGCCTCCTGGGGCGAGGTGAAGTCGAACACCTCATGCAGCTCAGCCATCACCCGTGAAATCTCAGTGGGCCGGTAGCCGCACCGCTCCAGGGCCAGGATTGTATAGCCCCGGCAGGCCCCCTCGCCCCAGGGCTGGGAGAGCAGGGCCGCCAAGTCCGTCTCAAAGCTCATGGGCCGCCTCCCGGTCTAAGCCCGCCTCACGTTCCTTGACAGCGATGACGGGCAGGCCCTCCAGCTCCGGGGGCAGCGGCCCCCGAAACAGGCGGGAGCGGTTGGCAACGAGGATCACGTCGGCGCTGCCGTCCCGGACAGCCTGGATCACCGACTGCAGGCCGCAGCGATCCAGCGTTGTACCCGGACAGCCGATGTCCATGTGTATCTGTTCCAGCTCCATCCCATGCGCCTGGGCGTAGGCGATCAGCGCCTCTTGCTGGCCCCGGAGCGCGTCCATCGTGAAGGGATTTTCCGGGCCGTCCACCCGGCAATAGAGGATCGCTTTCAAGTTGTCAGCCTCCTTTGTGTTTTTAGAGATGGGAGCGCCGCGCTGTTATGTATGACCTGCCAACAGACAGCAATTCCAGGCGCGGCGCTCCCGCACAGGCGGCGGTGAAACATGGGGGACAGCGGCCAGCTTGTCCTTCTGCGGATCGTGGCCGTGAACCGGCCCAGCTCACTCGCGGCGCTGGTGTTTTTCGCTCGTTCCCCGTGGAGAGAAGTCACCGCGCACCCGCCGCCCGGCTCCTCGCGTTATCCCAAGTCCGCCCGCCGTATCTGTGCAGAGAGAAAAACCTCTCTCTATATACCAAGGCCACTTTGGAGCAAAAAACGAAACAGGGAGCAGAAAGTTTTTTCAAAATATTTTCCGCATCTTTTCCAGGCCCCGGTCAATGGAGATTTGCACCGCACGGCAGCTCACGCCTTCGGCCTGCGCGATCTCCTCAACGGAAAGGCCAAGCAGGAAGTGGGCGTCGATCCGCCGCCCCTGGGACGGAGGCAGATGGTTGAGGGCGCAGCACAGGCGCTGGATGGTCACGGCGCGGGCCAAGAACTCCTCCGGGGACGGCTCGAACTCGCAGATGGAGTTTTCAATGCCGTCATCCGCGTCCAGGGAGTAGTTGGCCTTGTTGCGCTTGGCCTGCCGCCAGCAGTTGAACTCGAACCGCTTGTCGGCCATGAGCTCCGCCGCCACCTCATCGCTGACCTCGATGTACTCGTCCACCTTGTACCAATAGAAAAATTCCCGTAGGTTGATCGTTGTCATTTGTATGTTCCTCCATTCAGAATTTTGAGATAGGGGTCGGGTCGCGTTCTGAATGGAGCCCCGGCGGGGATCGGCACCCTGGACAAAAACCAGCCGATTTCCTGTGGAAAACGCTGATTTTTCCAAAATGGGCCTCACGCCGGGTCTGCACCGGAAAACCGGCGCAGAAAAAACGACGGCGCTCTGCCGTACTCGCTAAAATCTGATAGCGAACACGGCAGAACGCCGTCGAACAGAAAAGGGGCGTGGACAGTTGATGAACTGTCCACGCCCCAAAATCAGGCGGCGGGATCTTCCTTCTCACAGCCCCCCGTCCGGGGGATCGTTCAAAAGGGACTGTCTTGCCTCATGGACGGCCTCCTTCCGCCGTCGATATGGGAGCCTCCTTCTTCGGGACACTTTGTCCCATAGCATGGAGTTTAGCCCATGTAGCGATAGAGGAAGGTCACGATCTGCCCGCGGGTGCAATCGTTGCTCGGGCTGAAGGTGGTGGCGCTGGTGCCGCTGGTAACGCCCTCGCCGGCGGCCCAGGCCACGGCGTCAGCGTAGTAGGCGTCGGACACCACATCGTCAAAGCCGCTGCCGCTGACAGCGGGAGAGCCATCATAGCGCCAGAGGAAAGTCACGGTCTGGCCACGGGTCACGGTGACGTCGGGGCCGAAAGTGGTGGCACTGGTGCCGTTGGTGATACCCTGCTCCACGGCCCACAGCACCGCGTCATAGTAGTAGGCGCTGGCGGGTACATCGGTGAACGGGTTGACGCTGCTCTCCGGCTCCGGGGAACCGGCGGCCCGCCAGAGGAAGGTCACCATCTGCGCGCGGGTACAGGTGACGTTCGGGCCGAAGGTGGTGGCGCTGGTGCCGTTGGTAACGCCGTTCTCCACGGCCCAGGCCACGGCGTCATAGTAGTAAGCGTCGGTGGGGACGTCCACGAAGGTTACAGGCTCCGGCTCGGGCTCTGGTTCCACGATCTCAGAGAATGTAGCCTCCACGGTGACACGGCTGCGGGGCATCTCGAAGGTATAGCGGGTATCGCTCTGACGCTCAACGTCAATTCGGTTGCCGTTCGCGTCGGTCACAATCAGGGTATCCAGCTCATAGCCGGTATCCGGGTCAACGGTGATTGTCACGGTATCCCCACGCTCGGCACGGGTGGGGCTGACGCGGATGGAGCCGCTATCGGTGTCCTCCACGGAAACGGTGTAGCGGGTGGTGCTGCCGCCAGAAGAACCGCCGCCACTGGAGTAGCGATCCACGGAGACTCTGCAGGTGGCAGTCGCTGCATTGTGGTTGTCATCGCCCGCATATGAGGCGGTAAAGGTGTAAGTCTCCGTGCTGTTGGGCAGGCTGGCCGTCCAGGTGCCGTCGGTGTTCTTGGTCGCAGTGATACCGTTGTCACAGGTCACATCGACCTCGGCCCCAGCGGGCAGACCGTCCATGGTCAGGATCACGGTGCCGCCGCCGGTGATGGATGCCGGGTTTGCAGAAATTCTGATTTCAGGCGTGGCCTTAATAATCTCGAATGTGGCTTTTCCAATCTCGGCGTCTTTTATATAGACGGTAGCGGTAGCCATTCCAACATTCACGTTATTTTCATATTTTACAGTATAACTTCCATCGTTCAAAGGTTGACCATCTTTTGTAACGGAAACTGCCGGGGTAATCTGATTGCCGGTATAAGTCTGTTCCCCTACGACAGGTGAGACAAAATACGTGTTTTCTCCGATTTCCCTCACCCATTTTGCGTACAGGGTAATATCATCTGTATAATCTGTAGCACCCAGCGTCTCCACTTTGTCACCGGACAAGGTTTTCTCGATATACCAACCATCAAAATTCCAACCTTCTCCATCTCGAGTTGGAGCAACCAGTGTTGTGGCGGCATTATAAGTATGTGTCTTAGGTGCGTTTTCAGCCAAGGTGCCGCCATTTAGTTCGTAGGTGATTTTGTACTCATTCGGTGCCCAGAGCGCATTGAATGTTTCTCCTTCATCCTCTGTCTTAAATGTATATGGATTCTCCCATACATAACCGGACTGTCCAACATAGTTTTTGGCCCAGCGGTCAATATGGTAACCTTCCTTTGTAAATCCGCACACCTCTGTGAGATTGACTTCTTCTCCAGCAAGGCCGAGGATCGGGCGTCTTTGTCCATCTGGCTCTCGATTATTTGGATCTTCCTCAGTCGTAATTGACTGTAAAACTAACTGAATAGCCTTGTATAAAACAGCATTGCTCTCCCGGTGCCGCAACACATAGGATTCATTCTCACCGAGTTCATAGGTTATACAGCCAAAATTTTCCTCTGTTATGCCGGAGATTACTGATGTGCCATTTGACTGATCCACACCGTTTATATTCCAAGCAATCCCAATCTTCGAGCCAGTGGACAGATTTTCAAATGTTGTCATGGAATTGACGGTAGCGACATACATATTGGGTCCAATCAGTTTTGCCGTATTATCATCAATAGTTGTCGTGCCGCTCAACACAGTTTTGCTGTCTATTTCGTTTTGCGGGACACTGATGTATAATCCACCGGCATGGCCGTTTTGGGAGTTGTTGCCTGTAATCGTGCAGTCGGTCAAAGTCAGGTTTACATTTGCGTTTGCTTGAATACCGCCGCCATTTGCAACAGGTGAACCGTCATCACTACCACAGGTATTTCCTGTAATCGTACAGCCTGAGATTGTCACAGTGAGACCCGTTGTAATTTGGATGCCACCACCAGAATTTCCAGAACTATTTTCACTGACTGTTCCACCTGTGATAATAAGATTACCGCCAGGATTGCAGTTGAAATAAATACCGCCGCCGTAGGTCTTTGCCGTGTTCTTCGATACAGTGCTGCCTGTCATTGTAAAGGAACTATCTGAGCCAATTTGGATGCCGCCACCGCTGGTTCCTGCCCAATTGGATTGAACTATGGCATCCTTTTCAATGCGCAGATCGGTAGACCCCACCTGAATACCGCCGCCGGTTCCATCGGAGATATTTTCATTGATGTTACCTCTGATAATGGAAACTGAGAGATGTTCCTTCCTCGCTGTAGCGTCGTCTCCCTGGTCAACACAAGCATATACGCCACCGCCGCCAGTTACCACACTGTTCTCACTGATGGTACCGCCGTTCATAGTAAACGTGATTTTGAGATCGCCCGGTGTACTACTGACCTGATTATTGGCCCCACGAGTGATCAGCCCCACACCGCCGCCGAAGGCCCGACCATCTCCTTCGGTTACAGCCGCGCGGTTGCCGGAGATTTCACCTCCGTTCATGATGAATGTACCGTCCTCATAGATGGCCACGCCACCACCAAGAGAGTCGCTGTTGCCAGTCCGATTGGTACCTGACGTGACTTTTTCATAGTTTGTATTCGTTACGGCGTTGCCCTGTATCTTGGAACCATCCTCCATGAGCAGAGTCCCGCCACCATAAACAGCGATTCCTCCGCCCATATTGTAATAGCGAGGCAGATCATAGATCTTCCCGCCTTCTTCGTAGGTTGTATGATTATAGGAATTATCCTTTGTGCTGATGTGATTGTTGTTCTGTACCACCGCACCAGCGGTCAGCGTAGCACTACCGCCATCAATTCGGATAGCTGCCTCAGTCGCTGTCAGGCCGGATACGGTATTGCCGCTCCAAGTCGCACCGCCGTCAATGGTGATATTCTGCAAAGTCAATTCTGTGCCGTTAGGTACTGAGAGAAGTTCACCCTCATAATCGTCACCACGTTTAACTGTGCCACCACCAGAGATAGTTACGTTTCCGGAGATGGTCACCTTTTCCTTAATCGTCAAAGTAGCGCCGCTTTCCACAATAAGACTATCTGTTAATGTGGTAGCAGTATCCCAAGTGGTATCTTCAGAAATCACTCCATTGATAGACTGTAAATCAATTCCGTTCTCCGACTGCTCCACCACAGAGGGCTCCTGCGGCAAAGTGTTTTCCGTATTTTCATTAGGCTGAGGCTCGTCCGTTCCTGTGGGGGCAGGGTCATCCGAATCAGGTTCCCCCTCATCCGCGACTTCGCTTTCGCCGTCATTGGCTACATACAGCGGGCACTCGGCGTCATGGGCGCCGTCCACGCAACCTGGCAGTTTGGCGCAGGCCGGCTCAGTGGGCTCTTCCTCCGAGGCCGTTCCCTTGCAGGCGGTAATATCCACCGCGCAGATGGGGCAATCGGGGGTGCTTTCTTCTGTGCAAGGTGCCGTGCAGGTACAGGCAAGGGTATCTTCGCTCGGCTCCCCGGTATCGGGGTCATCCCCCACCGCCAGCGCCGCCGTTGGCAATATTGTTAAAACCATTGCCAGCGACAGCAGGCTTGCCAATAATCGCTTTTTCATTGTGCTGTTTCCTCCTGTTCTTTTTCTATCTATCTGTCCCTTGGGACAAGGTGTCCCAAAGGTTCAGCCGTTCCAGCAGCCGCCTCCGAGCGGCCTGCGGCGTTGCCTCCGGCGGGGCCTGGGCCAGATACTCCAGCGCGTCATTCCAGTCGTGCAGGCTGGCCGACTCCGCCGGGATATGTTCCAGCTCCCGCGCCATTCTCACCCTCTGCCACCCGCTGACACGCGGCAGGTCGGATAGGTACGGGCATCCGGCCTTGTAGGCCAAAAATTCCAGCAGGGACAGGGCCAACGCGTCACATCTCATGCTTATTCACCCCCTCCCAGCCCGTGGTGAGCTGCTCGGTTTCCAGCAGCCGCTCGTGGGCCTGCTCCATCAGCAGGGCAAAGCTGGCCTGAATGCTCTCCTGAGTGGAGCGGTAGAGCTTTCGCAGGCACCGGGGATTGCACTTCTCCGGGGATACCCTGGCATCTCTGGCAAGGCTCTGGATCACCGCGTTGACCGCAGTCCGGTTGTACTGCCTGCCGTTCCGGGTCACGAATACCGGCCCCGAGGACACTCCCTCCCGGCGGATGTAGTCCCGCAACTCCCCCCAAAGAGGAGCGGGGATGTGTACGATCCGCCGCAGGCTGTTGTCCGGGAGCACCAGACGGTTTTCCTCCACCGCCTCAGCCGTCAGCAGAGAGAGGTGCCGCACAGTCAGTCCGGTGCAGGCAAAGACCTTGACCAGCAAATAGGCCCGCTCTCTCCCAAGCGCCCGCGCCGCAGAGAGCAGGCGCAGATACTCCGCGCGGGTCAGCTCCGGCTGCACATCGTCTGCTGGCAGGGGTAAATCTGGCACCTGCAGCTCCCGCCTGCCGCAAAACTCCATCAGGCTGTTGGCGGCGGAGAGCCAGTTATTCACCGTCCGGGCCGCGTAACCCTTTTCCACCAGCATGGCCTGCCAGTTCTCCAGCGTTCCCGGTCTGAGCTCCTTGCCATCCGGCAGTTCCTGATAGAACTGGAGCAAATGCCGCCGGTATCCGTTCACGGTATCAGCGGCACACCCCTTCCGTTCCTTCTCCAGCAGGAATTGAGCGATCAGCTCCTCGGACAAAAGAAGTGATTTCCTCGTTGGACGTTCACGTGGCCGTGTTCCCCTGGGCAGAACGGCAGTCCGTTCCCCTCGCATATCCATCACCTCCACTCAACAAAATCAACATTTTGCATACGCCCCTGGCGGTCTGTCCGCCCGAGTCAGGGTACATCCGGGCAAAAAGAAACGCCCTCTTCCAGATGCTCCCGGTCAGAAAGGCGCAAAAAGCAAGGCCGCAAAATGATTTGTTTTTGCGGCCTTGGTTTTCTGCACCCAAAATCAGGAATAACCTTGTGTTCCTTGAGAGATAGTGGTATAATTTATTTGCAATATGTAGCAGAAAGCAGGAGCCATTCCATATCATTCATGGCGAAATGTTGATATTGCCCCTACGACACCAGCCCCAGCCGGTCAAGTTGGCGGGCATGTTCCGTACCGGAGGTCACTAGATAGGTGCGAGTGGTTTCAATGGAGCTGTGACCCAGCACATCAGCCAGCCGCGCAATGTCCTTGCAGGATTTGTAGAAGATGGTAGCGAACAGGTGCCTGAGATTATGCGGGAACACCTTGGTGGGCTCCACTCCGGCATATTTACACAGGCGTTTCAGCTCCGCCCAAATTTGGCGGCGGCTTAAAGAAGTCCCGTTTCTGGTGAGGAATATCTCGCCGGAAACGGTTTTATTTTTCCTGGCGTATTTCAACAGCTTGCGGCAGAGTTTGCCGGGGAGCAGGATCGTTCGGATTTTCCCTTTCAGGAAAATTTCCGCGCGCCCACGCCGGGCGGCCTCTACGGTGATATAGCGTACCTCGCTCACCCGAATCCCGGTAGCGCAGATGGTTTCCATGAGGAGGGCGAGGCGCTCCTGGCCTCTGGCTCTGGCGGTTTCCAGCAGGCGGTCATATTCCGGGCGCGTCAGTTCCCGGCCCGCATCCCGGAACAGGCTGCGCTGGATTTTGAGGAATTTCACCCGGCACTCGTCCCAGCCCAGGAAGTGGAACAGGCCGTTGAGAGAGGCCAGCATGGCGTTGATGGTGGCGGGGGCGTAGCCGTTGGAAAGCAGGTGTTCTTTCCAACCGGCGGCCCGTTCCTTTGTCACAGGCGCGCCATCCAGCCACGCGGCAAAGGCTCGTGTATGGCGTAGATAGTTTTCTATGGTGCCGGAACTCCGCTCCTCCATATCCAAGTGGCAGCCATAGGCCGTGATCTGCTCCATTGTCAATTTGTACGCATCCATTTTAGGAACCTCCGTTTGCAAAAGTAATATGGATATTTTACCTTGCAAACGTGCCTCTATCCGAAAAAAGCGGGGCCAAGGCCCCGCTACCGTATAAAAAGAGCGCCTCCCAGAAATGCACCTGTTTCCGGGGGAGCGCGTAACGGCAAGCTGGGCAAGTGTGGACACACTTGCCACTTTCGCGCCGCCGGGGGCCCCGCGAAAGTGCTTGTTGGGGAGCCTCCCCAAACCCGGCATCGTCGGCGCAAGCTCCATATCCCGCGCCCCGCCGTAAACGGCAGGGCTTGCTCATTCCGCTGCGCCTCCTCTCCCCACGCAACCCGCTGCGCTGGGCTTGCGCGGGGGCCCCGGTATGGGACAAAGTGTCCCATAGGTCAGGCTGCGGAACCGGCCCTAACGGGCCTGTTCCTTGTCGGCGCGTCCGCCGGTGAAATTGAGCAGATGGTCAATGTTGCCCTTGGCCGTGACGATCTCCCGCATCTCCTTTTGGGCGGCGCGGTATCGGGCGGAGATGGCCTTCTTCTGCTCCACCAGCTCCCGGCGCTTTTTCTTGAGGACGTCCATCTTGGGGAGCTTTTCACCGTCCAGCAACTCATTCATGGTGGCCCGTGCCGCCCGGTAGTCGGCCAGTTCCGCCTCGTGCTGGGCCAGATATTTTCTGCTGTACTTGGCCGCCTTGTAGCCGTCGAACACGGGGCGGGTCTTGGCGTACTGCACCACCGCCCCCATGAGCTCCGAGGTGCGGCCCAGCGCCTCCTCCACGTCCCGGAGCTCCCCGGCCAGGGCGTGGGCGTTATCCACCGCCGCCTCGGTCTTGGCCTCCAGCTCGTCATAGTCGGTCAGGCCATTCTCCTGGAGAAATTGCAGGGCGGCGGCCATCTGCTTGAGGTTGTAGAGCTTGGCCCACCGCTCATATCCCGGCCCCTTGCCCTGGGCCATGCGCTCTTGAATGTCGATGATCAGATTGACGCGCCGGGGCGGAGCCGGGCTGTCCTTCGGGAGCTCCGGGATGGGACGCTCCCCGGCAATCACCGCCCGGATGTCATCGGGATCAAAGCCGGGGCCCAGGACAGAAGCCCGCAGGCGGGTGTACTTATCCTGCCCAGGAGCCAGGAACGAGATCACGCCGCCCCGCCCATGCTTTACTTGAAAGCCGGACTCCTCCATAAGCCGCAGGAACGCCGCAAAGTCGGTGGGCTTTTTCCCCAGGGCCTCCACGATGGCCCACCGCACCCGCTGTTGTGCAGAGGGCGGCTTTTCCCCGATCCACTGGCCATAGTGGAGAAAACGGCCCTTGCTGTGCTGTTTCGGATTTTGAATGACGGACAGTTCATGCTCAATGCACACCCGGTCAGAGAGCCGCCGCAGAGCAAAGGACGAGCCGAT
>ENA-OPBO01002123-OPBO01002123.1-human-gut-metagenome-genome-assembly--contig:-NODE-2123-length-12307-cov-2.333170_pt1 | contig 12307 bp, 6 predicted proteins | sample MGYA00241071_ERZ501458 | MGnify/ENA primary metagenome ERZ501458 (study PRJEB25962, sample SAMEA2042509) | human gut metagenome | biome: human gut; feature: human-associated habitat; material: faeces...
GGCGCATCAACCCAGCTTTCAAAGCTTGTCCGGCATTCTCAGTACCGATAGCAGCCAATGCACGTGCAGCAGGTCCACTTAATTCCGGATTACCTAAATAAGCAGAAAGAGCTTCAACAGCATCATCTTGTCCGACTATCTGCAACTGACGAATGATAAATGCTTTTGTTTCCCGTTCTTCCACTTTATCCAATGCCTGAATATAAGCTTTTGCCACTACCTGACGCGCATTTTCCTGTCCTTTTGCCATTACGAAATGACTCAAGCCACTCAATGCATAATCAACTTTAGCATTACTGCCCTTACCCGGAGCATTGATCATATTGATCAACGTAAATACAGCTTCTTCACCAGCTACACTCAGTTCACTGATTTGTTTATTATATTCAGCCTGTTGTTCTGCTGGCATCTGAGCCAATACGTCTGCAGCAATGGTCTTTGCTGTTCGGTTCGCCGGAGTCTGAGCAAACGATAAATTAGCACACAACAACAAGGCGCTGATTGAAATATATACCTTTTTCATCTTTTCTGCTTTTAATTTATGGGTTAAATATTCCATGGTGCACGCATCGGTTGATCTAACAACCGGTTAGCGGCCTCATCGTTGATAAACTCTAATTTCACCGGATCAAATTCCAAGGTACGATTCAAGCGAAGAGCAACAGCTCCCATATTCACAATCGTAGCAGAACGGAAACCATTCTGTTCATTCAGGGCAAATGGCTGACGAGTCTTGATACATTCAATAAAATCAGTTACCTGTGGTTCCGGTTCCGGATAGTCTGATAATTTCTTTTCCCAATCAGGAATGTCACATACAAAGTTCTTATAAACATTCCCCTTCGGTCCTGCTATATACGGCGTATTCGGATCACCGAAATCACCGCCCCACAAAACAATCTGACATCCGTCTTCGTATGTATAAGTAATCGAACGCCATGTACCTACAGCATCCGGGTGTTGTTGAGGAGCATCTACTTCAACTTTCACCGGACTGGTATTGTCCTTATCCAATATATACTGTACCGGATCAATATAGTGCTGTCCCATATCACCTAAACCACCACCATCATAATCCCAATAACCACGGAAAGTCTGATGAACACGATGAGCATTATAAGGTTTGTAAGGAGCCGGACCTAACCACATATCGTAATCCAATTCTTTAGGTACAGGCTGCGGTTCCAGATATTCTTTACCTACCCAATAGAATTTCCAGTCAAAGCCTGTATGCTTGCTGATCGTTACTTTCAACGGCCAACCCAACAATCCGCTTTGTACTAATTTCTTCAACGGTTTTACCGGTGTTCCCAAACCATAAAATTGGTCGGTAAAACGGAACCATGTATTCAGACGGAACATACGTCCGTACTGTTTTACAGCTTCCATTACCCGTTTTCCTTCACCGATTGTTCTTGTCATAGGCTTTTCACACCAAATATCTTTACCAGCTTTGGCTGCCTCAACCGACATAATACCATGCCAATGAGGAGGTGTAGCAATATGCACAATATCCACATTCGGATCCAATATCAAATCACGGAAATCATGATAAGCAGCTATTTTTTCTTTTACCAAATTCTTTCCTAATTCCAAATGATTCTCATCAACATCACAAACGGCTACCAAACGAGTTCCACCATAATTTACATGTCCTCGTCCCATACCACCGGTACCAATAATACCTTTAGTCAACTGATCGCTTGGTGCAATGTAACCATTTCCTAACACATGACGCGGCACAATAGTGAATAATGCCACGCCTCCTAAGGTTTTCAGGAAGTCCCTTCTATTCGTTCCCATAGTAACTATTTTTACTGATTAACAATTATATTCTGTACAATTTTTGATGTATCTGCTAATAATTTGTCAAATATATTATTTATCCAGTAAATCCTGCAGATATTTACGAGTTTTAACCACATAATCATGGCGTGTACCATTTAATTCACATTCAATAGTGACCGCACCTTTAAAGCCTTGTTTCTTTAATTCGGCAATAACAGCCGGGAAATTTACTTCCCCTGTTGGGATTGGCACTTCGGCTCCTAATTCATATGGATTATTCGGATCCGGATATTTTCCATCTTTTGCATGAAACTCTTTAATCAGCGGACCAAACAATTTCACAGCATCTAAAGAATTAGCTTTACCATACATCAATAAGTTGGCCAAGTCGCAATTGATAAATACATTACCCGTACCTATGTCCTTTATGGCACGAATCAATGTAGTCGGTGTTTCCTGACCCGTCTCAAAGTAAATCATCACATTCCGTTCTTTTGCATAATTAGCTAAATCTTGCATGACTTTGATGAAATCTTTATACTGGGCAGAAGACGGATCTTCCGGAATAAAACCAAAATGAGAATGCATAGCCGGCACCTCTGCCATTGCACAGAAATCTATCATTTCATGGTAAACCTTTATCTTTTCTGCTCTTTCTTCTGTCGGAACCAGACCGATCGTTGCAGGTCCCTGCCGGAAATTCCAGACACTCTTAGAACCAGGAACACCCACAACTGTAGTCACCTTGATCTGATGTTTCTTAGATGCCGCCTTTACCTGTTCTGCAAACTCTTTCGTCAATGTATTACTCTTATAATTTATCTCACAAGAGCCAAATCCCTGATCATGTAAATCCTTAAAGCTTTTATCAATATCACTCAAATCATACTGAATCACTCCTATTGTGATTTCATTCTCTGCCTGGATCGTTGTAAAAGCAAACAGCAAAGCTGCCGCCAATAATGATAATTTCGTTTTCATCGTATTATATAGTTTAGTATTGATTCTACAAATTTAAGACGGGGAACTTGAATCAAGCTCCCCGTACCTATTAAATATAGTGAAAAGTTTTATTCACTAGAAAAATAAGATTCTTCCTACACATATCAGACAAAAGATTGCAGAAGGCTAAACTGCAAATAAAAATAACGAGAATCAAAAACAATCTTCATTACGATTGAAAATGATTCTCGTTACTTCTGCTAATTACTTCTTTCGTTCTATTGGCGATGGTACTTTCTTGAAGTAGCGATCTCTGTCACAAACAATTTTACCATCCACATATTCAAGTTCTGCTATCTGAATAGATGCTCGATGATAATTCCTGGTATTCTCTTCTACTTCCATGCCATCCATCTCATTCCAAGGTCGGATCTGTTGGACCATCATAGATAGGACATCGGAACAATGGAGCCGGAGCATGTTCGATATCAAATGGCTTCTGTTGGGCAAAAAGACTTGCTGTAGAAAACAAAGCAAATAAAATCAATAATACTTTTTTCATATACCTGACTATTTCTTGATTAATATAAGGAGATTTCGCCTAAACCAGCACGCCCTTCCGAAACTCCACTGATTGTAACACGAAAATATTTTATCTCCCGGTCAACTGTCATGGGCTTAAATTCCCAACCTGTACATTCCCGTTCATACAAGACGTCCCAACGTTCTCCGTCTTTTGAGGTTTCTACCTTATGCTTATACGAAGAACTGTCTTTTTGGAACAAAATACGACTCGCTGAAACATACGTCACACGATCCAATACTAACGTGATTACTTGCGGACATTTATCATCATTTGCAATCCACCACGTAGCATCGTCATTGTCTATTATGTTAGATGGCGGATACTCCCGCTGACTACTATCAACCCGAACAGACTGAATCTTCAAACGAGGTTTCTCCAAGATTCGTTTTTGCCAAGAAGAAGGTTTCACCACAACATGATCTTCTTCTCCTCCTGTAAATGGGAGATGTTCTCCATCCGATAAAAATGAATCATCACTAGGTATCGTTTCTATTTCAGCTTTTCCTGATACTAATCCATCAGCCAAAGCCTCTACGATAATTTTCCCGGCATTCTTGGTTGTCCGGACAAAAGCAAAAGCAATTCCGCCTTCGGCTTGTTGAGGATTAATTCCTATACGACGAATCGTATCCCCAATCAGGCTTCCTTCTCCCGAAACTCGGAAACTGATCTCCTGCTGTGAATCTGCAACCAGAGAACCATTCTTATCACACACCTTCACATATACAGGAATCATATCCGAACCATCGGCTATAGGAGTTATTCCATTCGTCTTTATATCTATTTCCAAATGGTCCGGTTTCTCTGCCGTCATTACTTGATGTGTCGCTACTACTTTTCCTCCAATCAAAGCTTCTGCCTTTAAGGTACCTGCTTCATAGCCTCCTGCATTAAAGACAAACATAGGACTACCACCTTTTTCCACAATCGAACGATAAAGAGGTGTTCGTTCTGCTCGAGTCTGTGTTCCTATCAATCTGTCATTCCGATAAAGGTGAACTTCCTCACAATTGGAAAAAACTGTAATATCCGTCGTTGAAGAAGCAAAATCGGCCGATGCATTATAGGAAGCAATAAACACCATAGGACCATCATATAATCCGGCTTGCGAGATAGCAGGATTCCGCATACTTTGTAACATATAATAACTAAACTTCGGATAACGGTTCATATCGACTACTCCGCTATACATCGTTTCATCCTGACTACCACGGGCATAGTCATTATAGCTCCATACAAAATGTCCTCCCATAGTTGGATTCACATCCAGCATACACCAGTCGAAGTAGCCTTTTCCATTTAATTGCTCAATTCGGCTACGACATTGACGCATCTGTTCTTCTTCACTCTCTTTCAAGCTGACACGAGGTTTTTCTCCTACACCATCACCCCATTCTCTTGTAAACAAGGGTTTCATAGAAAGAAAGTCTTCCGGATAATTACTCATAACATCTCCATCCTTCGGAAACTTGGATATTTGTTTATAAAAGACATCATAATAGGATTCCATTTCGGCATGACCGAAATAATCACCAGCTGTGTACATTTGATCTCCCGGATATTCGGCATGTGCCAACTCATATATTTCGTTTGCTAAAGATACCGGATATCTTGATTCATTTAAGGCTGTCTCCCAAAGAACAACAGAGGGATGATTACGATCCCTGCGAATCATTTGTCGCCCTACCTGATAAAGACGCTTGATGAAAATTGAATCTGGATTATAAAACTGCCAACCCGGAATACATTCAACTACTAACAATCCATATTTATCACAAGCTTCCAAAAAGGCAGGATCTTGAGGATAATGTGCTGCCCGAACAGCATTATAACCACCTCGCTTCAAATCAATCACGTCTCTTTCCTGCATGGAGTTAGAAGCCGCATCTCCTACATTCGGATATGCCTGATGACGATTTGCCCCGCGTAAATATAATTTCTCTCCATTAATAAAAAAGCCATCCTTAGCTGTATATCTAATCGTTCGAATTCCTATGTGCTGTTCTACTTGATCCAATACTGAAGAACCCGACAATAGTTGGGTTTGCAACAGGTATAAACTAGGAGAATAAGGGTGCCACAATGCTGGACACTCAACAGTCAAGTCTTGTACAACCGTTTGATCCGACAAGCCACCCAGCTTGACAGAAGCTTCTTCCTCGGCAACAACACATCCCGTAGAATCTTTTAATACCGAACGTACAATTAATGATTCTTCAGTATCTGTTATATTCCGGATATGCGTAGAAAGATGAATCCGGGCTTTATCTTGTGTTACTTCCGGGAATGTTACAAACTGACCACCTCCAGCAACAAGATCCTCTTGCAAAGGATCCGTTATATATATCTTATCGGTAACAACCATCCTTACATCCCGGTAAATTCCACTATAATAGTAAAAATCCATCTTATCTTGTGGTTTTCCAGGAGGTGTTAATGGATCCGGCTCCGCCGAAACACGAATAGCCAAAACATTATTTTCATTCCACTTAATCTGCCCAGTCAAATCTGCGACAAATCCCATATATCCGCCATGATGCTCTGTTATTTTCTTACCGTTCAAATAGACTTCACAGTTTGTCATCACACCTTCAAAAGAAACCACGACACGTTTATCCGCATATTTTCGAGGCAATTTGAAGTAACGACGATACCAACCTACACCATCATAAATAGAATTACCTCCGCAATGTTTCTTTTCCAGTTGCACAATATGAGGTAATACGACCGGAATCCAATTAGAGTCTGCCAATTCCGTTGCATATCCCTCTTTTATATCACCCCGATAAAAAGCCCAATCGGTATTCATGTTTAATGTTTTCCGGCCTAATGAAGAATTGCTGCAACTGCTATTTATAAACAATACACAAATAGAGACCAGACAATAATACAATACATTGCTACACTCCATAAAATATTGTGTTTCTCATTACAAATGAAAAGGATATATTGGCTCTGCCAATACATCCCTTTCTAAAAAACTTTATTTCAAACAAAATATTAGTACCCTTCGTTTTGTTTCAAATTAGGATTCTTGTCGATAGCACTCTGCGGTATTGGTAAATAGCGATTGTAAGGAGAGAATGCTCGATTTTCAACCAAAGCAGTTCCTGATATAGTAGCACGCTTTGTCGGATCTGGTTCAGAAGTATTGACAGTTCCCACAACACGAGTTAAAGGTCCATTTAAGACTGTCTCTGCTAACATCTTTCCGCTGTCATCCTTCCAACGAATAATATCCTGACGGCGTAAACCTTCTCCGGCTAATTCTACGGAGCGTTCACGTCTGATCAATTCTCGCAACTTAGCTTGATTATTATATTTATTCTGATCTACATCAGGCATACCAACTCGATTACGAACTTGATTCAATAAATTATAAACTTCTGCAGAAGGACCATTCAATTCATTTTCTGCTTCAGCATAACTCAATAAAACCTCTGCGTAACGGAAAACTATTGGCTGAGCATTTGTACTCCAAATATCTCCATATTGCGTATAAGGATTCAAATATTTAGCCCATGTTAAAGCCGTTTTAGAAGCATTATCTGCATCATCCGGATAGTTAGGATTCTTTGCTCCATCAATAGTTGCATCCAACGTATTTAATATTGTTTTACCAGTTAATCCAACCCAGTCCATACCAGGATAAAGAACCGTCATAGCCATACGTGGATCACGATTGGCAAACGGATGTGTTTCATCATAACCACTTCCAGCTTCTTCTTTTGTCAAACCATTACTCATTTCGTAAGTATCAACTAAGTTCTGAGTAGGAACCATAGAAGACCATCCTCCATCAGCATTATTATACATGGTTGCAATCATCCAATTTGAATATAAATTTTCATCATGCTGAACAGATGCAATAATCTCTTTCGAATTTTGACCCGCTAAAGTAAACAGATTTTCATAACTCGGATCTAATTCGTAGATTCCCAAATCCATAATTGCTTTTGCCGCATCTTTGGCACGCTGATAATCTCCATAAAATAATGAAGCACGCATATTCAAAGCCAAAGCAGTACCTTTAGCAATGTAACCACTTGCTTCTGGAGCATCATACAACATTGGAATAGCCTCATCCAATTCATTATAAATAAAGTTCTTCACTTCTTCTTCTGAATTTCGAGGTACTTGAGCTTCTTCTGCTGTCTCATAAGAGTCTATAATAGGTACACCACCATAAATCCAATTCATCAGAAAATACTGATAAGCACGAATCGTCTTTACTTGTCCTATCATATTATTCTTTTTAGACTCCTCTGCGAACTCTATATTCGCAATATTTGTCAGGAAATCATTACAACGGCGAATCATACTAAATGAGTAATAACCTGCAACTTGATTACTTGCAGTCATACTTCCATTTCCTATATTTCGCCATCCTTCATGGATATGATAGTTAAATCCGAAATCAGAACCACAGTCCCAATATAATATACCAGATTCATCAGCCCAACCATCATAACAGCCAATCAAAAACTTCTCTGCATCAGCTTCTGTTTGCCAAGTTGTACTAGGTGACAAGGCGTCATGAGGGACTGTATCCAAAAAGTCTGAACAAGAAGTCCCCACCAAAGACATTCCTGCTAACATATATACTAATAAACGTTTCATATATTCTTATAATTATAATTTTTACCTTAAATAAATCGTTACTTAGAATGTTATGTTCACACCAAAAGCATGAGTTTGTGTCAACGGGAAGTTTGAACCACGTTCTACAGGAATTTCCGGATCCACGCTAACTAACATATTATGAATTGTAAATAGATTTTCTACTGAATAATAGAAACGTAAATTTTCAATTCCAACAGACTTTATAACACTCTTTGGCAGAGAATAACCAAATTGTAAATTCTTCATACGCAAATAACTTGCATTCTGAATCCAGAATGAAGATACTACATTTGAAGACAAACTTGGAGATGTCGTTGAATATGCAATACGCGGCATTGTTGCATCCTGATTTTCAGGAGTCCAAGCATCTAACCATACAGTTGCCGGGTGAGAATCGTCACCATTAAAATATCCAGTTACTTCTTGGTTGATCAAACGATAAACACCTGCTGCACCTGAAAATACCATTGACAAATCAAATCCTTTATATCCGGCATTCAAGTTCAAACCAAAAGTAACAGAAGGATCTGAAGATCCAATGATTGTACGGTCATCTGATGTAATCTTACCATCTCCATTGGTATCTTGATAAATCAAATCACCACCTTTAAACTGTCTTGTTCCAAAAGGATAACCTTCTTGTGTTGAATATTTATTCATCCATGCCTGAGCTTCCTCATCCGAACTAAAGAAACCATCTGCCTTATATGCATAGTAAGAATTTAAACGTTCACCAAGGATTCGACGTTTATTTCCATTGTTGGGATCAGCCATTGATTCAACGCCACCCAAATCCAAAATCTTATTCTTATTATAAGCCATATTAGCAGTAGCGCCAAAAGACCAGTCACCCCATTGATTATTGTAACTCAATATCAATTCAACACCACGATTGACCATTGATCCTACATTATCTTTATAGGCATCCAATCCGAATTCGTTAGGAACAGGAACGTCCATAATGATACCTGTTGTCTTGCGATCATAATAATCAAAAGTAAAATTAATCTTATTATTGATCGTTGCATCCAAACCAAGTCCCCAAGTTCTAGCCTTTTCCCAAGTAATAGTAGACAGCTTATAAGACTTCTGATAATATCCGGATTGCAATGTTCCTCCCAATGGGTAGCTTGCATCTACATTATATGTACTCATCCAAGGATAATAATCATCCAACGCATCTTGGTTACCTAATAATCCCCAAGAAGCTCTAAGCTTCAAATTGCTCAACCAATCCTTAGCATTTTCCATAAAGCCTTCTTCACTCAAACGCCATGCTCCAGAGAATGAAGGGAAATATCCCCAACGATGTCCATCAGCAAAACGAGAAGATGCATCTGAACGAATATTAGCTTCTAATAAATACTTTCCGGCATAATCGTAATTGACACGTCCAAACCAAGAAATCATTGCCAAAGAACGTGTATATCCCGTATTCTTCTGAGTTGCCGCATCACCAGCATTCATATCATCCAGATCATTTGTCGGGAAGTTTTTACGTTCCATTGTATTTTCTGTATAATCATACTTCTCAGTATGCCAACCTGCCATTGCTTTCAAATTATGTTGTCCGAATGACTTATCATAATTCAGCAATGCATCGAATGTTGCCCGATGCCATCCATAATAGTTTTCATTTAGCTTATTAGGCTCAGTCTCTTTATTGGCATTGTATTTAATATACTTTTGGAATGCACGATAATGTTGCTGATTATTTACATAAGATCCTGTAACCGTAGCTACCAATCCATCTATAATCTTATAGTCAGCCGCCAATGTTCCTGAGAAATTCTGATTTTTACGATCAACTGTCTGATCCGCATCCAACCACGCAATTGGGTTTCCATCAGAAATTGTTCCGTAAGTACCATCTTCATAACGATTTACAATCCACGGAGCCATACGGTTTAATTGACGAATAATCTGGTCTGAACTACCTCCTGCATATGAAGAGTTAGGATCTGAATAATCGTTTTTAATATAAGCCAGATTTAAACGAACAGTTAAACGGGAATTTAGTTTCATATCCAAATTAGTACGACCATTAAACTGCTGTCGTTCTGCATTCGGAAGAATACCTGTTTGATTCAAATAACCAACAGAACCCATATATTTCACATCTTCCGTACCACCGCTTACACTTACATTATGAGAATGCTGTACACCTGTTTGATAAGCTTCATCATACCAGTTTGTATTAGGATGTGTATAAGGAGAAGAACCATCTTTAAACTTTTGCAAATCATCATCTGAAAAACGGGCATTCAATCCGTTATCTACCAATGATTGATTATATAATCTGGCATAATCATATGAACTCATACGATCTACCAATTCTGTTGCTTTTTGTGCTCCTACATATCCATTATAAGAAATACGGGGCTTTCCTGTTTTTCCTCGTTTTGTGGTAATCAAAATAACACCATTGGAAGCTTTTGATCCATAGATAGCAGCTGAAGCAGCATCTTTCAATACAGAAATGCTCTCAACGTCGTTGGCATTTACTGAATTGATGTCACCAGGCACTCCATCAACGATAACCAGAGGATCTGAATTCCCGATGGTTGTGATACCACGTACATATATCTTGTCTGCATTTGCACCAGGCGCATTATTGTTACGGGTTACCATTAACCCTGGGATGGTTCCTTGCAAAGCGGTGGAAAGGGAAGTTGTTTTACGGGCGGCTACTTCTGCACCTCCCACAGAACCTACTGCACCGGTCAAGTCTTTCTTTTTTACGGTACCATAACCGATAACAACAACTTCTTCCAAAGTCTTTGAATCTTCTTGCAGCACTACATTGATTGCGTTTTTACCGTTGACAGCAACAGATGCCGGTATATAGCCTACGTAAGAAACGGTTAGAGTAGCTTTCTCCGGCACATCTTCCAATGTATATTCACCGTCAATGTTGGTTATTGTTCCTTGTGTAGAGCCTTTGATAATAACGGAAGCTCCGATAAGCGGCTCATCATTTTCGTCTACGATTCTACCGGTTACTTTCTTTTTAGCACCTACAGATTTGTTGGTTTGCTGGAACAGCAAAATCTGCTTGTTTGCTTTTATTTCAAAGGAGATTTTCGTTCCTTTAAATAATTCTTTCAATACGGCCTCAAGTGAAGCATTTGATACATTTAAATCCTTTTTTGTTTCAAGATTGGGAAGTTTGTCTGTGTAGAATACGTTATAACCGCTAGCTTTTTCAATTTGCGGTATAATCTGCTTGATGGTCTGCTTGTTTACAGATAAACTGATTTGGGCGAAGCTGTTTCCCCAGAAAAACAGGGCACCCAGCAGTACTAAAGACCGCATAATCATTTTGTTTTGTCTCATGTCTAATAATATTAGATTAATTGTTTTTTATTTTGAGAAAGGCGTACCAAAGACCTGCTCTAATAAGATATTAGAGTAACTTATGACGAATTTCTCGTGAATGTTTAAACTAGAATTTTGTTTTAGAAGGAAAGTCCTCCAATTTTTTCTCTTGAGTTATTATTACACAAGAAAATGTTACTTCTCTTCTTTCTTTTGAATATAATATCTTAACGTGTCACTGGTGACTTGATACTCGATGATGGAATCTTTTTCGACAATCTTGAATCGAGCTTCGCCTTTCATTTTCACCGTTCTAAGGTTAGACGTGTCTTTCAAGTGAGTGATCGTGTAAGAACCAGTTGTTGACGTTTCTGATTCTAAATAGACCGTGGTGCCGTCTGCCAGTTTATAAGAGGTTACTTTTTTGTCCGGACTCCCGGAAGTGTAAGTAATTGAAACAACACCATCTTTTCCTTTGTCTCCATATAGAATGCTAGCATATTTATCTTTTAGAATAGTAATTGTTTCAATTTTATTAGGATTGATCATTTTTACGGAATCGGCAGAAATTTCATGACCATTTACAATAAATAGACTGGGTGCAGCTGATATCGCTTGCGTGAAAAGCAACGAGTCTGTTGCAACATTAATAGCTTTGGTGATTGAAATTTGATATTCTTTCAAATTTGTAGTGTCTTTTTTTACCTTGATTTTAGTGTACCGGGGAGTACTTGGGCTACTTTCCTCTACTTCCTTAAATATGGTTGTAGATGTTTTAACTTCTACTTTTTGGGTGGTGTCGGCTGTCAAAAGGGAATTATTTACTTCTTTTGCATCGAGAATTGAAGTAATATCATTAACTTTGATAGTTGAAATCTCGTTTAGTTCGTTCGAGATTTCGGGGCGGGCGAAAGCGGTTAACGTGATTGCCGCAACGGGAAGTACGTAGAGGTACTTCATCCGGGCCCAAGGACTGGATTTTTCTTTTAACATCATAGTTATTCGTTTTTTAAGTTTACTGTGATTAAAGCTGTTGGCCATAGAGTAGAG
>ENA-OPBO01002124-OPBO01002124.1-human-gut-metagenome-genome-assembly--contig:-NODE-2124-length-12301-cov-7.041565_pt1 | contig 12301 bp, 9 predicted proteins | sample MGYA00241071_ERZ501458 | MGnify/ENA primary metagenome ERZ501458 (study PRJEB25962, sample SAMEA2042509) | human gut metagenome | biome: human gut; feature: human-associated habitat; material: faeces...
CGCCTCCTTCCCGCGGATCTCCTCCAGCAGGGCGTCCAGGCTGTCGCGATCCAGGGTCTGGGGCTTGTCCTCCGGCTCCTCCGGGGCTTCCTCCGGCGTTTGGGGAGTGGGTTCCGGTTCCGGCACAGGCTCCGGTTCAGCCGGGACTTCCTCGCTTACCGGGGCCTCCGGCTCCTCAGCCGGGACTTCCTCCTCCGGCGGCGTGACAGCCTCCGGGGCGGGGGCTTCCTCCGCCGGGACGCTTTCCGGCACGATCACCGGGGGAACCGGCGTCTCCTCCGAAGCGGCGGGGGCTTCCTCCGGCTCCGGTACAGGTTCCGGCACAGACTCCGGCGTTTCCGGTACAGATTCCGGCTCCGCCGGGGACTGGGGCGGCTCCATCTGGGCCGGATGGTCCGGCAGACGGCGGCGGCTGCGGGCAATGCCCACGGCCCGGCCGATAAAGAACAGCAGCACCAGCAGAATCACCAGACCGGCGGCCAGAATGGCGTACATGGGGAGCCAGCGGTTCAGGGGCAGGTCCACCGGGGCGCACAGGGCCGTCCACAGGGCCCGGAAGGGGCCGGTCTGGGTCTGGGGCTCCTCCGGAGAGGGATCCTCCGGCTCCGGCTGGCCGATCTGGGGCAGGGTACCAGCAAAGGCCGGCATCCGCACCACATGGACCGTATAGTCCCGGGTGGCGCCGTCCTCGGCGGTGCAGGTGACGGTCAGCAGGTTGTCGCCCTCCTTCAGGGACGCATCGGGCTGGGTGACGCCCAGGGCCTTGCTGTCCTTGGCGGTGGCGGAAAGGGAGATCTTGGAGGTCTCATAGGGGACATACACGGCGTATTCCGTGATTTCCGGGGAAAAGGCCGGGGACAGCTGCCCCGTGGAGGGGGTCAGCTCCGACAGGGACGCGTCGCTGCTGAGGGTCACGTTGGGGTCCGGCTGCCGGGTGACAGAGATGGTGTATCGCCGGGAGGCCCCGTTGGCTGCGGTGACCGTCAGCACCACCGTGTTGACGCCCACGGACAGCTGGTTGCCGCTGACGGATACATCGGCCCCGCCATCGGCGGCCCGGTAATCCAGGGGCAACCGGGACACGTCATAGGGTACGGTGACGCTGTATTCCGTGGTTCCGGCGGAGAAGGCCGGAGACAGGGCATAGTCCCCGCAGGACAGGCCCGCCAGATTGGCGTTGCCGGAGGGGGGCGCGGCCACGCTGGCCGCCCAGGACGCGTCGTTCAGGGACTGGTCGCTGTTGCCGTCGGTGGCCACGATGTCGGTGATGGTGGCGCTGACCCGGGTCCCGGCGGCCACGCCGGACTTCACCTGGAAGGTGACGGCCAGCACAGCGGCGCTGCCGGTGATGGGATTGGACAGGGACTGGTCATAGGCCAGCAGGTTGCCGCCGCTCATATCCACAGACCAGCTGGAGCCCACCAGCTGGCGGGTGCCGGTAAGGGTCAGGGCGCTGCTGTCGTAGTGCAGCACGGCGGTGATGCCCTGGATGTTGGAGCCGCTGACGGTGAAGGTGACGGTGACGCTGTCACCGGCCCGGACGCTGCCGGAGCCGGAGAAGCTGGCCCCGGCGGCCTCCGCCGTTACCGGAGCCAGGCCCCACAGCAGCAGCGCCGCCAGCAGGCCCGCCAGGACGGATGAAATTCTCTTTCTCATGGGTCAAGCCCTCCTGCTCAGTTGGGTTGGATGGTGCCCCGGCCCAGCAGATACGCCTGCAGCCGGATCATGTCGGTGATGGTGACCTGGCCGTCGCCGTTCAGGTCCGCCGCCTGAAGGGCAGCGCCGGTGAGGGTGTTTTTGCCCAGCAGATGGGCCTGCAGCCGGACCATATCGGTGATGGTGACCCGGCCGTCGCCGCTGAGGTCGCCGGTGACCACGGTGGTCAGGGTCTGGAGGGTCTGGCCGTCCCGGGCATAGGTGACGGCCATGCCGGTGCCCACGGGGCCCTCACCCTGGACCGGCAGGGTGATGTAGTCGCTGGGGGACAGGCCCGCCAGCAGCTGCCGGGCGGTGGTGCCCACGGGGATGGCCCGCAGATAGCCGCCGGCGATGCGGTAGGCCCCGGTGGTGATCTCCTGGGGATAGCTCTCCACCGCCTTGGCCTCAAACTGGGCGGTGAAGGTGACGTTGCCGGAGATGGTCATGCCGCTGGTGTAGCCCTGCCAGCCGGTGAAGGTGTAGGTATACTGGCTGTCGGCGGGGCGGACCGGGGTTCCGGCGGGCTTGGGGATGGCCTGCCCGGCGGCCAGCTTCCCCTGGGCATACACGGAGCCGTCATAGTTCAGGAACTGATAGGTATACTGCCCCTGATAGTGGGCATAGAGGGTGATGTTGCCGGCCCCGGTGGTGCTGTTGGCGGTGATCTGCTGGCCGCCCTCCGGCTGGGTGAACCAGCCCACAAAGGCGCAGCCCTCCTTCACCGGGGTGGGCAGGGTGCCGTATTTCTGACCGGCGGAGACCAGGCGGGTGCTCTCGGAGCAGGCGCCGCCGCAGGGGTCGAAGGACACCACATAGGAGCCGTCGGTGACATAGAACCGGGATTCCAGGCGATAGTTGTCCCCGGCGGTGTTTTCTGCCGCGATGACCAGGGTATAGCCCCCCACCCCCAGCCGGGAGAAGGCCACGGCGTCGTCCAGCCGGGACAGGTCATAGCTCTTGGCATTGGGGGAGGCGGTGGCGGGAGTGATGGCGTTGGCGCCGTTGGAGCGGAGGATGGACACCGTCACCCTCCGGATGTTATAGGAGTTGCGCAGGGTGCCCCGGAAGGGGAAGCCCGTCTGCCCCACCGTCAGGGTGGAGTTCACCGTGGGATAGGACGCGCCGTCCAGGGTCCAGCCGGCCCCGGCCAGGGCCAGCTGCCATTGCAGGGCGGTTTCCGACAGCACCAGGCGGCCGCCGGCGGCGTTGGAGGACACGGACAGATAGGCGCCGGCGCCCCGGTTCTGCAGGGAGAAGCCGCTGTTATACACGGCGGCCTTCCACAGCTGGCCCTTGTCCGTGGACGCCTTGGCCAGGGTGACGCCGTTTTTACCGGCGGTGAGCCGCAGGCCGTTTTCCTGGCAGGTGATGGTATAGTAGCCGCTGGCGTGATAGTCCAGACGGAACTGCTGATTTTTGCCGCCGGTGACAGCGTTCAGGGTCAGGTCCGAGGAGCCGGGGGTGGCCGTCAGGCTGCTGTTGGCGGAGGAGCGCAGCTGATACACGCCCTCGCCCACCGTTGCGTCCTTGAAGCCGTAGTCCGCCAGCATCACCTGGGCCTTGGCGGGCTCATTGATCCGCAGGCGGGCATATACGCCCAGCTGCACGTCGCCGGAGTTGCCGTCGTAATACTTCAGCACCTTGCCGGTGACGCCGTATTTGTCGGCGGTGGGGCCGGTCATCACGCCCCGGGAGTCGGACTGGGGCTCCCGCACGGCGCCGCTTTCGTTATAGATGGCCTCGATGAGCTGGGCCTCCGGCTGGTTGGCAAAGCCGCCCAGTGCGTCAAAGGCCCGCATAATCACGCCGGTAGCGCCGCCCCGGCCGTCGCTGCTGGAGAAGCCGGAGGCCGCGCCCACGCCGTGCTGCACCGCCCGGGACCAGAACACGTTGCGCAGGGCGATGCTGTAGTTATCCATGTCGAACCCCGGCACGGCGGACTCGATGGACCGGACGATGGGGTCATAGTAGCTGCGGCGGACATAATTCCGCTGCACCCGCATAAAGCCGTCGCTGTCCTCGTTGGCCAGGGCCCGCCAGGTGGCGTCGAAGTTGGAGCCATAGCCCCCGTCGGCCTCATAGGCGGCGGCCAGCCGGTTGCCGATGGAGCGGTAATATGTATCGGAGGAGGACTGACACCACCGGAAGAAGGCCCGGGGAATGTCGCTGCGGCTGGAGAACTGATACGCGCCGTAGGACTTGCCGCCTGCGTCGCCGGAGCCGGAGGAAATGACCCCCGGGCCGCTGGCCTCGAACCGCTGGCTCAGGGTCCCCAGCAGCTGCTCCTCCTGGTCGTCGGCGGCGGTGGCTGATGTAAACACCGGCAGGATCACCGGAAGGGCCGCCAGCAGCAGCGCCAGGCACAGCAATATACTCGTTCCTCTACGCATGGTTTTCATCGTATCACCCCGTTGCAAGATATGTTATAAAAAGCAGACACTGTGTCGTATTCAGTAATAGTATAGCACTGCGGGGGGCGGGGTGTCCACCGGAAAGAGTCGAATTTTCCAACAAATTAGCATATGAAGTGGACAAAAATTTTTGTGGTATGAAAAAGCGCGGCATAAAATTGCCCCCTCCGGCCGGGCCGGAGGGGGCAATGTATGCTTTTATGCGCCGCACAGGGGCCGCAGGGCCTCCAGCAGTCGGTCGTTGTCCCGGGTGTCCCGGACGGCCAGGCGGAGATACTGCTGCCCGCCCAGCTTGGGAGACAGGTCCTTCACCAGGATGCAGCGGTTCACCAGCAGCTCCCGGGTGATGGCCCGGGCGGACAGGCCGCCCAGCAGCTCCACCATGAGATAGTTGGCCTGGGACGGGATCACCCGCAGGTTGGGGAGCTTCTCCAGCTCCCGGCGGAAGCGGGCCCGCTCGGCCCGGATCAGCTCCAGGGACCGGGCATAGTCCTTCTTATACTTCTCCTCGATCTGCATATAGAACTCGGCAAAGGAGTTGATGTTCCAGATGGCCACGTCCTTTTTCAGGGCGGCGATCAGGTCCTGGTCGCCGGAGGCCAGTACCCCCAGCCGCAGGCCGGGGACGCCATAGGACTTGGAGATGCTCTTGACCACATACAGCCTCCTGTACCGGTCCAGCAGGTCCTGGCGGATGAAGGTGTTGTCCGCCTCGTCGGCAAAGTCGGCAAAGGACTCGTCCAGGATCAGGCGGATGCCCTTCCCCTGCGCCCAGTCCGCCAGGCGCAGCACGTCCGGGGCGGGAATATAGTTGCCGGTGGGGTTATCGGGGTTGATGAGCACCAGGTTGTCGATGTCCTGGGGGCCGAAGAAGGCCATCAGGTCGTCAGCGGTGTACCGGAAGTCCGGGCCCGCCGGGGTGAAGCAGACGTTGGGCCGGTCCTGATAGCGGTTGGGGTACTCCTCGAAGGTGGGGCGGATGAAGCCGGTGACCCCCTCCAGCCGGGCCATCAGGGCCTTGATGAGCTCCGCCGCGCCGTTGCCCACCAGGATGTTCTGCTGGTGGACGGCGAAGTTCTTGGCCGCCAGCAGGGCGTTCACCCGCATGCCGGAGGGATACTGGGTCAGCAGGGAGGTGAAATTGGCCTGAATCTCGTCGATCAGCCGCTGGGGCGGGAAATAGGGGTTCACCAGATAGCAGAAGTCCAGCAGCTGGGGATAGCGCCAGTAGCCGCCGTAACGTCCCTGCATGAGGCTGACCCGGAGGTCCGGGTCCTGGGCGAACATGGAGGAGGCAATGTCCAGGTCCTGGATGTCGTCGATCTCGTACCACAGCTGGCCGCTGAGGCGCTTGGCCCGGATCTCCGGGTCATCCAGCATGGCGATGACCCGCAGCACCTGCTCATAATACTCGTTGTTGCCCAGGGCCTTGGAATAGGCCTCCAGGAAGGGAACATAGTGGGTCCGGGAGAAGTGGCGGCCGAACTTGTAGATGTTCACGGTCTTGTAGTATTCGTGGGCCTCTTCAAACCGGAAATTCTTGCTGGGGACGAAGGAGGCGATGCTGTCATCGGGCCCCAGCTTCACGCAGGTGCCGTCCATCCAGCTTTCGTACTTGTCCACCAGGGCCAGGGTCTCCCGGGGGTCGTCCAGCAGCTGGTCGATGACGGCGTCCTCGAAGATCAGATCCGACTCAAACAGCAGGGTATCGTCCTGGCACAGATAGTCCTTGGCCAGGGCCAGGGAATAGATGTTGTTGGTCTTGTCGTAAATGGGGTTCTGGACATAGACAATGGGCGTCCGGATGCCCAGGGTGTCGATATATTTCATGAGCTTTTCGCCCTCATAGCCCACCACGATGACGATGCGGGACAGATGGCGGCTTTCGATCTGATGGAGCATCCGGTCGATCAGGGCCACCCCGTTGACCTGCACCATGCACTTGGTCCGGTCCTGGGTCAGCTCCTTCAGCCGCTTGCCCATGCCTGCTGCCAGTATGATTGCCTGCATATGGATCTCTCCTTTTTCTGTAGAGATTTGACGTTTTATTATACCCCATGCGGCCCGGATGCGCAATGGGTACGAAGGAAAAATGCGCGGCGGGCTTGCTGCTTATTGGGGACTTATGCCCGCTTCCAGCGGACGCCGCCGGGGACGTCGGTGATCTCCACGCCCTGGGCCTTCAGCTCATCGCGGATACGGTCGGCCTCGGCGAAGTTTTTGGCCTTCTTGGCGTCGGCCCGGGCCCGGATCAGGGCCTCCACCTGGGGATCCTGGCCGCCGTCCTCGCAGACCACGGTGAAGCCGCCGGCGGCGGGAGCCGCCGCCTGGGTCTTGCGCAGGGACGCCGCCTTCTCCGTCAGCTTCAGGCCCAGCACCTGGTCGAAGCTGTCCAGAGCCGCCAGCTTGGTGGCGTCGGTGGTCCTGGCCTTCAGCACGTCATAGAGCACCGTCACCGCCATGGAGGTGTTCAGGTCGTTGTCCATGGCCTTGGTGAAGCGGGCCTTCAGCTCCTCCAGAGCCGCCGGGTCCACGTCTCCCTTGCCGGGGGTCAGGGCCGCGATTTTGGCCAGCAGCTTGTTATAGGCCGCCACGGCGTTGTCCAGATTCTCCCAGGTGAACACCAGGCTCTTGCGATAGTGGCTTTGCAGGCAGAAGAAGCGATAGGCCAGGGGATCATACCCCTTCTGCTCCAGCAGGGACACGGTTAAAAACTCGCCCTTGGACTTGGACATTTTGCCGCCCTCGGTGTTCAGGTGGGCCACATGGCACCACTGGGGGCACCAGGGATGGCCCAGATAGCTCTCGGACTGGGCGATTTCGTTGGTGTGGTGGGGGAAGGCGTTGTCGATGCCGCCGCAGTGCAGGTCCAGATACTCGCCGTTGTACTTCATGGAGATGCCGGAGCACTCAATGTGCCAGCCGGGATAGCCCACGCCCCAGGGGGAGTCCCATTTCAGGGCCTGGTCCTCGAACTTGGACTTGGTGAACCAGAGGACGAAGTCGTTGCGGTTGCGCTTGTTGGTGTCCTCCTCCACGCCCTCCCGGACGCCCACGGCCAGGTCCTCCTCGTTGTGGTCGTTGAAGATATAGTACCGCTCCAGCTTGCTGGTGTCGAAATACACGTTGCCCCCGGCCACATAGGCATAGCCGGTGTCCAGCAGGCGGGTGATGATCCTGATATAGTCGTCAATCAGGCCGGTGGCGGGCTGGACCACGTCGGGGCGCTTGATGTTCAGCTTGCGGCAGTCTTCGAAAAAGGCGTCGGTGTAATACTGGGCGATCTCCATGACGGTTTTGTGCTCCCGCCGGGCGCCCTTGAGCATCTTGTCCTCGCCCTGGTCGGCGTCGGAGGTCAGGTGGCCCACGTCGGTGATGTTCATGACCCGGTTGACGCCGTATCCGGCGTAGCGCAGGTATTTCTCCAGCACGTCCTCCATGATATAGCTGCGGAGGTTGCCGATGTGGGCAAAGTGATACACCGTGGGGCCGCAGGTGTACATCTCCACATGGCCGGGGGTGTGGGTCTTGAACTCCTCTTTCCGATGGGTGGCGGAATTATACAGATACATGGTGTGTTCTCCTTCAATCGTCAGTTTTCGATGGCAAACAAAAAGCCTCCCATGCCCAGGGGCATGAGAGGCGATGTCTCGCGGTTCCACTCTCGTTTGTCGCTTGAGGGCCTTTGACGCAGGCCAGGCGGCGGGCTTCCACATCCCGCGCGCTCCCGGACGCACCTTCTGCCGCACCCCGCAGGACGGCTTGCAGCCGGTGGCCGTCCCTCTCTTGCCGGAGCTGCGCGGCATACTCTTTCCGATCGTCGCGCTGTTCGATTGGCTATTATTATAGCGGCTTGGGCCCGGCGTGTCAATACCGGCGGATCACGGCGGCTACCTTGCCCAGGATCTGGGCCTCCCGGCCGTCGATGGGCTGATAGGCCGGGTTTTCCGGCAGGAGCCAGACCTCTCTCCCCTGGCGCTTCAGGCGCTTCACCGTGGCCTCGTCCCCCAGCAGGGCCACCACGATCTCGCCGTTGTTGGCGGCGGGCTGCTGGTGCACCACCACCAGGTCGTCCGGCAGGATGCCGGCATTGATCATGGACTCGCCCCGGACCCGCAGGGCAAAATACTCCCCGTCCCGGCCGCCGGTGTCGAAGGCCAGGTAATCCTCGATGCATTCCTGGGCCAGAATGGGGGACCCGGCGGCCACATTGCCCACAATGGGCACCTGGTTCTCCTGGGGCGCCTCCGTCAGGGTCAGGGCACGGCCCTTTCCGGCCTGCTTGCCGATGACGCCCAGCTCCTCCAGGTGCTTCAGGTGAAAGTGCACCGTGGAGGGGGACTTCAGCCCCACGGCCTCGCCGATCTCCCGCACCGAGGGGGGATACCCCTGGTCCTGGATGGCCTGGACGATGTAGTCATAGATTTTCTGCTGCATTTTGGTCAGCTGGGCCATGATGTCCGCTCCTTTACCGGGTACTTTTTTCGATTATATCACAGAAAATCCGGGTTTGCAACAGATGTTCGAGGATTTTTCCTGGGATTTTCTGAGGGCGGAAAATTTCAATTTTTCTCTTGACAGAACCAAGCAGTATATGGTAATATGACAAAGCTGACGATTTCGCGGAGGGCGCATGCGGGTGTAGCACAATGGCCAGGGCACCAGCCTTCCAAGCTGGGGATGCGGGTTCGATTCCCGTCACCCGCTCCACTTTTTTATGCGCCAGTAGCTCAGTTGGATAGAGCAACTGCCTTCTAAGCAGTAGGCCAGGGGTTCGAGTCCCTTCTGGCGCGCCACTTCTTTACTGGAGCATGTCGTCCGGCGTTCCTTGCGGTTCTATATGGTGGGTGTAGCTCAGTTGGTTAGAGCACCGGATTGTGGTTCCGGGTGTCGAGGGTTCGAGTCCCTTTACCCACCCCACAAAAAGAGCGGGATCGGGAATAGAGTCCCGATCCCCTTTCTTTTCCCTTATAGGGGTGTAGCCAAGCGGTAAGGCAAGGGACTTTGACTCCCTCATTCGCTGGTTCAAATCCAGCCATCCCTGCCAGAGAATAACAGCGTTTTCCGCTGCCTTCATACCTTCGCTTCGTTAGCTCAGTCGGCAGAGCACCTGCCTTTTAAGCAGGGTGTCCGGGGTTCGAATCCCCGACGAGGCACCAGGAGAACCCTTAGAGCTGCAAGGCTTTGAGGGTTTTTCTTTTGCTTTTGCAGGTGTGAGTAAATCAGAAAAGCAGCCGTTTGAGGCCACTTTTCTAACGGCGTGCAAGTCAAAATGCATGTCAAAACATTATTGACTTTTGAGGCGTAACGTTCGAGCGTGTACGCTTAATTGACTACCAAAACCTGTCACGAGTCCAAAGCAAAAAATGGTAGTGATTCGGGCGCTTTCTACTGTCCCCATCATAGGGACGCAGTTTTAGGCAGTGATTCCTCGCGATTTACTGTCCGGGTGTTTTGGGCTTGGTCAGTCCTTGAGGATTTTATAGCATCAAAAATAATCGAAATGATGCCTTCTTTGCACCCGTCTGGTTAGATGGAAAAGTTGCGAATTTAGTGGATCATAGAACAGCCTTTTTACCGTAGGTCTCTATAGCTACGGTAAGAAGAAGGTGCTGCGGCAGTCTGAAAATGCAGTATTTGCAGGGGCTTGAGCCGTATTAAGGCATATCCCATTTTGAATGTCTGGAAATCATGGAAAAACGGATATCGAAAAGCATGTGAAAAAGTTGCGGTTTCAAGCCGTTCCGTTTATGGCCTGATCGAGCAGCGCATCCAGCTCATCGACGGCGACATAGAGGAAGCTGCTGCCGGTCTCTACGCACTTCTGTAGGCTCATAGCCTTTACTCTTCCCTGCGGTGTCCGGCAAACTAAAACGAGAGGGCTGGACTTTAGGGCCTCAATATCTCTTTCAATTTCATGAAGCTCCATGGCTTTTCCTCCTCGACGTTTTTGACGTTGACGGTCGTTCCAGAATAGGCCGCATCTTTTTCTATCATCAACGATACTTCCAGTAATTTGGCGCGCTTTACTTTTCGGTAATACAGCTTCTCTCTTGGGTCAAGCCGATACCATTCGGACTGTTCTGCTATGAAGGCGAAAGACCATCCTCGGATGCAGCCGGAGCGGGCCGCCGCAATCACGGCCGGATCTGAAATCAGAGCGTGTGCCCACAGGCCTCGGCTGTCATCGGCCAATTGTAGCTCTCCGCTGTGTGTCGAGCCGATCACACGCGTATGATCGACCTTTAGCTTTATGCAGGTCGTCTGAAGCAATGACGTTTTGAACGCATCAGGCATGATAACTTCATAAAAACGTCCTGGCACTCCGGGATAAGCCGGAAATTCGCAGTTGCTCCTTTTGCCGGCTATATTGACATAGCCTTCTATCACGATCGCCATTGATAATTCAACTCCGACCTTGGAATTTCGTTGCAGGAAAATGGTGTGCTTTGGGGACTGCTGTTCGGTCGAGACGAAGGCCTCCTCGTCAGGTCGGGCCCCACCGGGGGGATACTCATTGCAGCCAAAAGGAGGCGCATGAGACATTCCCATGCGCCTCCCACTGCTCAGGTCACGCCTTTGCGGTCACAGCGACGCTACCCGCCTTGACTGCCATGCCGTTGCTGTCTACTTCAGCAACGACAAGTGTGGATCCGTTGGCAGCCGCAATGTCTGCGCTACCATCCCACTTGCTCCAGCTAGAGCAGTCCTCACCGATAGCCGGAACGGCTACATCCACCTTGTACCTGTAAGAGTTGCTCTCGGCTTTGTCCGGTGTGACGGTGATCTTCGTTTTACCGGATGCAGAGCCGGCAGTAGAAGCAACCGTCAGTCCATCGGCAGCCATGGCCTGATAATAGAGTGCAGATGCCTTGTTATCCAGGACGAAGGCGTCATAGCAGACCCTGCCTTCCAGCAGATATCCAGAAATACCAGGAGGATTGTGGTGCACCATATAGCTTTCCAGCTTAGTGGGCGCTACGGTGGCACAGGGATGCGCGATCATAAAGCCGAAGCCCGCAGGCACACGGTTTGCGGGGACCTTGATGACCTTGCAGCCATCCAACATAGCAAGAACGCCCAGAAGGCGCAGCTCATTGCCGATGTCGGTCTCCATGATGACATCTTTGCACTTCTTCAGCATTGTGTAGGTTTCCGGTGTCAGCATCAGAATGCGACCGGTCTCCGGCACCTCGGAATTATCCAGAGCCTCGCTACCCTTCAGCATCTCCGTGTAGATGTTTTCCTCCGTCAGTTTAACCGCTGCGGGTTTGTGGCCGGCCTCGGCACACATCACACCGTATGTGTAGGTGTCAACTTCCGGAATCACGACTTCGCGGATCTGACGGGCCAACATGGTGGCAGAACCAAGAACACCCTTGGTCTCGTTCTCGTCCAGTGCATCTGTGACGACCGTAAAAGACCGGTCGCGCTTCAGCATCATTTCTTCGGTGGTGGCGCTGACGCTCTCGATCTTGCCATATCGAGATGCATTTGCGCCGGTTCCCGCGCGGTCATAGTCGTTCATCTTGGCTGTGGTAGCCTTGTAGATCTTGACCGAGTGTGCGCCGTCCCAACCAAAGTCCTGATTGGTCAGCATACTTTTCTTGCTCTCCGTAGAGAACTGTTCATCAACGTAACTCGAAAATTGGGTTACAAGTTCAATCGCCATTTAATTACTCCTTTCGGCGGTTTAGACCGAAGGCTTCGCGGAAAAGGCTGTCTGAGGTGGGGCGCGGATCGCTGCGGCGCTGCTCTTTGTTCGGATCTGCCATTCTCTCGACAATACGCTCGAACTCATGCAGCTTGTCTTTAAACTGCGGCAGGTCCATTGCCCCAAACAGAGAAACCAGCTCAACGGGATAATTCGTCCCATAGTTCTTGTTCTGCGTCTCCAGATAGTCCCGACATTCCAAAATCTGCTCGCGGGCAGTGAGCTCCTGCTCGCGATGATCTGTCTCCGGATCGACGGACTTGGACGCCTTAGCTCTTTCCTTCGCCAGCCTGTCGGCTACAATACGGTTTACTTCTTCCTGCGTGAACGTCCTGCCGCTGCCCGGATCCCCATTCTTATCCTCCGGGTTGGAGTTGGTGGGCTTCTGCTCGGTGTTCTGGTTCATAGTTTCTTCGCTCATGGTTTAGGTCAGTTTACAAGGAACTACACGCAGACCGTGAAACGGGCTGCTGACAAC
>ENA-OPBO01002130-OPBO01002130.1-human-gut-metagenome-genome-assembly--contig:-NODE-2130-length-12286-cov-5.535770_pt1 | contig 12286 bp, 13 predicted proteins | sample MGYA00241071_ERZ501458 | MGnify/ENA primary metagenome ERZ501458 (study PRJEB25962, sample SAMEA2042509) | human gut metagenome | biome: human gut; feature: human-associated habitat; material: faeces...
GGTTCATTTCCTGAATTCGCTGTTGCTTCTCTTCCTCAATCTCACGTTTTACTTCCTCCTTTTTCCCACCAATCTCAGGATCATATGTATCTGATGACTGAATTGCAGAAATGAAGTTCTGCCGTACATCCTGAGACTTGAAGAAATTACCATTTGGCATTAGGTACTCTGCCGGAACAGGCTGCATAGTGGTTCCACACACTTCGCAAGGCTCGGTATCATTCGCTTTTGTAATTTTTTTGATATTTGCACATTTTGCACAGTAATAAAACATTGTATTCACCTCTTTTCATTCGTTCTTTACCTAACACTTGCTTTTTTCATTTTTCTTTCGTTGAAGAATAATTTTTTCATCTGATATTCTTTTTATATCATAGTCTTTCATCAGATGATTCAAAACACCTACCCCTCCTCCTGCCAATGCTATACTCAATGCCACTATAGCTGTCGGAACACCTAATATAGCTACTGTACTTGCCATTGCGGGAGTCGAAATTAATGCCGCTGGAGCCGAACCTGCTCCTCCTGATCCCACAGTCACCGCCACTCCAGCTATCGTAACACCTATACCCACGATACAAACAGCCCACACACCTTTTCCTGTCGCTTTAATCTTTATGACAGGCTCTTTCAAATCCCCCTCTATTTCTATGCTGTCATCTCCTCTTTTCAATGCTTCTCCTAAATCTTTTGCAGATTGCACCATTGTATTCCTCCATAATTGTATCCGTATAATGCATATAACTTTTCAAAAATTATTGTATATCAGAAACCCTTGCGAGTCAACTAATTAAATATTTATTCCACCAATAGAAAACCATATTCATTGTACTATACCAATGGAGGTATTCATATGGATAAAATAGGGAAACGTTTAAAGAATCTACGAATTGAAAATGACATGACACAAGCAACACTCGCCAAGCGACTCAACCTCACGAAGTCCGTTATCAGTGCTTATGAAAATGATTTGCGTCTGCCTTCATATGATGTCCTTATACAAATCGCAAAACTCTTTCGAGTCAGCACTGATTATCTCCTCGGACTCGAATCTCCTTCAGGCATTGACCTCTCTGGACTAACAGAAGAAGAAAAAACTGCTGTAAAAAACTTGTTACAGGCTATGAAACACAAGAAATGAGCTGATACCTTTCTCGAACATGTATCAGCTCTCTTCATATCTACCTATTTATATATCCTCTGCATTGTCATTGAATAGAGCACATATATCCAGCTTTTTTCTCCTTTAATTTTTAAAGTATCCATGTACCACTCCTTTCCTTTTGTCAGCCATGTGTCTGACTCATCAACCAAAATATTTTCTACATCTTCGTTATCTTTGAGAATGTAAGGATAACAATTCAGAACATCCTCAATCCCTGTCATGTCGTTCTCCACAGGATCAAGCAGAACTGCCACAAAGCCATGCTCACCTAAGTCCTTTACCATGAGGATTGCCTCGACTCTGTTCAGTATTTCCTGCGGCAGTCTGTACTTCTTACGAAACAGACGGTTTACACTCCTAAGAAGCACCAACTGACTTTTTGTATATATTTTGATGTACATTCTTCCTCACCTCCTTCTGCTACATCAAAAACATAATATACGTTTTAAAAATCTACAAAAAAATAACAGCAGGTATCTTTCCAGATACATCTGCTGTCAATTCTGCAATTAATTTTCACTATCAACTTGGACTATTTATTTTGCTCGCGACGAACTCGCGACGGATTTCGCGCCACATTTTTGTTTCCCGTCCAATTTTTCTTTTCGTCTTGCTCTGCCTCGTGCTTTTTCTGTCGCAAGCATGGAAACCTCGCAAATCCGCCATTTTCGGCACAAAAAAACCGCCGTCCCCACGGCTCGCAATGTCCGCAAAAACAGCGATTTCTAAGTGCGCGATCAGGGGTTCGAACCCTGGACACCCTGATTAAGAGACACTTCATCCATTATGCCAGTCCGTGCTCTTCCAGCCATACCATCCAGGTGTTCTTCCCTTCCTGCATTTTCCGTGCCCGCACAGTGAACTCCAGGATCGTAAGTCCTGTAAATACGAGGAACAGGATCAGCAGGAAAATGAGGCAGCCCCGGATACTTTCCCCGCCGCTTATGACGCTGCGGAACGCTTTCACCGTATAGGTAAACGGTACCCAGCCGTGAAGATACGGCACAAATGATCCTGACAGTTCATAAGGGTATGTCCCCACGGAACCTGCCAGCTGGATCACCATGAAGATCAGCATCAGGAAGCTTCCAACGCGCCCCAGCAGGCTGGTGAAGAAGTACATCACCGACATGAATGCAAGGGACGCCGCGCACGCTGTCAGGACTGTCTTTCCCATTTCCACAGGTATAAAACCATCGAATATATGCAGTGCGCCGATCATAACTACTGCCTGGAGCACTGCCGTCAGATAGAGCACGGACGCCTTGCTGATCCACCAGCGGAAACCGGATTTCATCTGCCCGGCATAACTGGTCAGCGGATACATCAGACTGAACGCGATACAGCCGACCCACAAGCCTACGGACATCATATACGGCGCCATAGCATGGCCGTTGTCGGCCACCTCCGTAATCTGTGTCTCTTCCGCATCTATCGGTGCGGCAAACATATCCGCCGCCTGATCCGATGTGTTCGTCTCCAGGATCTGCTCCGCTCCGCTTCCCAGTTCCTTTGACAGCGTCTCCGCGCCTTCCGAAACCTGCCTGATCCCATCGCCTAGTTCTCCGCTGCCGTCAGCGAGTTGTCCCGCACCGCTGCTGATCTGGCCGGCTCCATCTGTTAGTTTCGCCGCGCCTTCCGTCAACGATTTGCTGTTCGAGGTAAGCTGCCCGGTTCCGGAGACAAGCGTATCCGTTCCATCTTTCAGCTTCGCGCTTCCCTGTGCCAGCTCTCCCAGACCGCTGTCCAGATCCGCAGCTCCTTTCCGGAGCGCCGATGTTCCCTGCTTCTGAAGCTGATCCGCCCCTGATGCAGCATTGGAAATTCCACCCGCCAGCGCCGGCGCCTGTTCCGCCAATGCGGAAGTGCCGGTCTGAAGCCGCCCTATCCCGTTCTTAAGGGAATCTGCACCACTCTGTACCGCGGAAATGCCGTTCTGAAGATCCGGGATCTCCGCTGCAATCTGCGCGCTCCCGTCCGCCGCTTCATCGACACCATATGTGTAGGCGGAAACACTTGCAGAAAATGTGTCCGCCTGCTGCTGAACTGCCGCGATCTGTGCCCGCACTTCCTCCGGCACGCCTTCCTCTCCGGCGAGTGCCGAAAGCGCCTGACTGATCCCGGCCGCCCCGTCGCGCAGCGACTGGGAACTGGAAGCAGCAGACTGCAGGCCGGAACTAAGCGCATCAGCACCGGTCTTCAGGCCGGCCGCCCCTTCAGACAGAGATGCAATCCCGTCCGAGAGCTGCTGCGCGCTGTCACCTAATGAAGCCGCGCCGTCATTCAGCGCATCCGCCGCATCGGGAAGGGCCGCCGCCTCCGCATTCAGTTCGGACAGTCCGGCATTGAGCATAGTCATGTTATCATCTACATCCACCGCGCCAGCTGCCAGATCAGCACCTCCTTTCTGCGCACCATTTACACCACTGTCCAGTGCATTTGCACCGCTTTGCAGCTCTTCTGCCCCTGCTGCAACCGCACTGGCTCCGTCTGTATACCGGCCAATCCCCACTTCCAGCTCCCGGCTTCCGTCCACAAATACTAAGGCACTGTCTGAAAGGGCCTGCAGATTGTCGGTAATCGTCTGATTTCCGTCGGCCAGCTGATCCGTTCCGGTTTTCAGTTCACCCGAACCATCCGCCGCTTCCTGCATTCCGTCACCCAATTCCGCAAGCCTGCCGAACAGAACTTCTGTATACGTTTTTGTAACCTCTTCCCGTACCGAGCTCTCCAGTTCTTTCATCGCCGTCTCGCTCATCTTGGACGCAATGTAGTTCGTTCCCGGATTCGTTTCATAAGCCAGCGTCATCTTCTCCGGATGCGCGTCTGTCAGCGTTGAGGCATGGGCCGAAAAGTCCTCCGGTATGGTGATAACCATATAGTACGTGCCGTCCTCAAGGCCCTTCCGCGCCTCCGTCTCTGACGGAAACTGAAAGTCCAGAGAATCGTTCTTTTTCAGTTCCTCCATCAACGTTCCGCCAATGTCCAGCTTCTGATCTTCATAGGTGACCGGCACGTCATGGTTGATGACCGCCACCGGAAGTTTATCGATATTCCCGTATGGATCCCACATGGATCCAAGGAAAAGTGTGGTATAGATTGTCGGGATCGCGATGACCGCTACTGTAACAATCAGTAAAATCTTATTTTTGAACAGCCTGTGCCATTCCTGTCTCAGCATTGTCTACTGTCCCCTTTCTTTTTGCAACATTAATTCTATTAATAGATATCGTGTTGATTTTTTAAGCATCCTGAATTATAGTAAAATCATAAAAAAGATACAACCATTAATCTAACACTGCTCTGTCTGTTAATGGATAATCAGACAATGTGGTGTCTATTATTTTTAAAGGAGGGAATGTTTCATGTCAAAAAATATGGACCGGCGGGTTCGCAAGACAAGAGCACAGCTCCGTCAGGGACTGGCCGAACTTCTGAAAGAAAAGAGTTTAAAAGAGATCACGGTCAAAGAACTCGTAGAAAAAGTGGACATCAACCGTTCCACTTTCTATCTGCACTATGCGGATATCTATGACATGATGGAAAAGATTGAAAACGAACTGACCGGAGACATCGAAGATCTGATCCATACCCATCCGGTAAGTCCGTTCAACGAAGACAGCTTTCCGTTCATCGAGGATATTTTTTCCATCCTCGCGGAAAACCGGGATATCTGCGCCGCTCTCCTGGGTCCCAACGGTGATATCTCTTTTCTGCACCGGATTGAGAATATCCTCTCCGAGCACAGCCTGAACGCCCTGAAAGAAACATTTCCGGAGAAAATGGATGATCTGACATACTACTACGCCTTCTGTCTCTCCGGCTGTATCGGCCTGGTCAAGGCCTGGCTGTCAGATGGATCTTCCGTAAGTCCCCAGCATATGGCCGAACTTACATTTAAGCTCATCATGAACGCACTGAGGGGGTTCTATCCAGACTTTTCCGTAAGACATTCCTGATATTTACGGGGAAAATCTTCTCTGCGCTCTTTCTCTGCTTCCATTCGCAGCGCGCACTTCGATTCCGCGCTCCGCGCTGCTCATTGCTTCACGCAAAAAAACCGCCGTCCCCGCGGCTCGCAATGTCCGCAAAAACAGCGATTTCTAAGTGCGCGATCAGGGGTTCGAACCCTGGACACCCTGATTAAGAGACATTCACAGAGAAAAACTCGCGGCAAATTTTTCCATATAGGTTCCTCCAAGCCGTTTGCATTTTCAAATAATCTTTTCTCAAAAAATCCGCGACGAAATCCGCGCCCACTCGCTACAAATAAGCCTTTCTTTTCATGGACAACGTTTCTTTCCACCAATCTTTCCTAAAGGTCTGGCACTGGTTGGATTCGAAAATCCCCGATTCCCCGATTTCCCGTCCCCTGAATGCAGAAAATTCTAATGAATTTTCTCTTCGCATTCAGTTTTCCAGGACGGGAAAACGGGTTTTCGGGTCTTTCTCATCCACCGTGCCAGCCAAAAAAGAACAAACTACACAAAACCAGTATGGTAATCAGGTGGTAGCCATCTCCTGAAAAGGGCTGTATTACGCTATTTTCCAATTTTTTCAGATGTTCAAAATCCTCATTTCTGCGCCATCCTATATGTTTTTACTCATTTGAGACCTTCTTGAAAAGTTTTTCATCCATAAGATTAGCTACCAGATTTTCATCATCCTTTGCCACATGACTATACACTGAGAGCGTTATCTTCGGGTCTTGATGTCCTGCTCTCGCCTGTACGATATGTAGTGGCACTCCCTGCGACAGTAACCATGAAATAGCACTATGACGAGTACCATGCAGTTTTATATGGCGCAGTCCATGCTTCTTTAACGTCTCCGCCCACTTCCTTGTGAAACTCTTCGGAAGAAACGGTTCTCCATCCTGTTTGCATACAACTCTCTGACTGCCTGTGAATCTCCTCCCCTCTCTGAGGCAAATTTGTTTGCAGAGCAACTGCTGACGCTTCAACAGCCGGATTGTCTCGTCACTTACCACCATCTTCCTATATGAGCCATCTGTCTTGCAGTCTTTCAGCACTGGATGCTTGCTATCCTCGGATTCCACCCATGAATGTTGAATGGTGACAATCTTACTGTCAAAATCAATATCATCAAAACTCAGTCCGAGCAGTTCTCCTCGGCGCATGACACAGTCAAAGAGAAGAGCTACCGGAAGCTCCATGTCTGTTCCCTTTACTGCCTTTTTCAATTCCTGTATTTCTTCCGTTGTGTACACATCGAGATGATTCGTTACAAGGTCTTTGCCTATCTTTACATTTTTGGTCGGGTTTGTTTTAATGTACCCCAGTTCACACGCTACGTTCAAAGCCGCTTTGAAAATTCTGTTAATATGGCGGATTGATTCAGCTTTAAGCGGTTTGCTACTGGCATTAGACTTCTCACGCCATCCATTGTAGACTTTCTGAATCGCGGCTTTAGTAAGGTTCTGAAGCTTAATCTTCCCAAACATAGGGATAATGTAACGGTCAATGTTAGTCTTGTAATCGCGAAATGTCGCCGGACTGTCCTGGACACGTACATAGTCCTCGAGATACTCATTCATAAAGTATTCTACCGTCATATCGTTTGGAAGCAACAAATCACCCTGCAGGTATTCAGCCTTTTTGATTGTGAGAAGATTTTCTGCTTCTTCACGGCTGTCTGAATCGCTCTTAAACCTCACTCTTTTGCGTTTGCCTGTGACTGGATCTTTTCCCAGCTCCAGGATTACATCATAGTACTTTACATTATCTTTATCTGGTCTCGGTCTTACCGAACCTGTAATTTTTTTATATTTAGCCATACTTGAATTACTCCTTTATATTTTCATCAGTAGGGTAGAGATTTTTTTCTCCACCCTTTTACGCCAGCCTGCTTATTATTCTTCTTCTTACTTAGAATTTATAAACGGGATCTGTGACAGTTTCGCCTGCTCCCACTTCCCCTCGTTTTTCTTTTCCACAATAGAGGGCAGGTATATTCTATACCCTTTTATTTTTCTTTTGGAGACAATCTCGATATCGCTGATAGTCCTGTCTTTTTCACTATGAAGAACCCCTTTTTCTCGCAATTTTCTGAGGACGATTTTTTTATCTTGGAATCCACCTCTATACAGAATTTGCTCCAACACAATTTCCGGCAGAAATGCCTCTGCTGATACATATTGTCCATCTGGAAGTATTTTCAAAGGAATCGAATCAATCCTTCCTTTACAGTCTCTGGGGACTCCATTCTGCCCGTAGTCATCTTCTGACGAATCTTTAGGAACAACAGGAGAGCCAATAACGAAATTTGCGTAATAGGTCGTAATGTATTGGCAAATGTATTCCCATGCCCGTTGTCCTATGTCCAATTTTGCCGGGTCTGATACAGACGTATAACTAAGGACTTTTTTCCCGATTTCAACAGAATCAAGTTGGATTCCCGTTGCCTTAGAGAAGAAGTCTGCCCCCAATGCAATCACAGAAATCATCTTGCAAATCCGTTCTGCGAAAGAAGTATATTTTCCCTCTTTTCTTAAGATTTCCACAAAATCCGCTTGATATTGGGAATAGTTTTCTCGTACTCTTGAAATCGTTCCTTTTTCTTCCATATTCAACAGTAAGGAAGCAATGTTCGGTATAACAAAACCATAATTATCTTCACAGATAGTCTTAATGCGCTCTGAACTACTGGCTGATTTTGTCCACGTTCCCCCCTCAAACTCAAAGCACCGCACCAACAACCCGGTATTTTCATCACACATGTTCAGAACGCTCTTTTCGCTGGTCATTATAATAGACGTGTGAAACGTATTACATTCAGCTACTTTCCGCTCTCCTGTCATTCTCCCTTTCTCTTTGCCTTCAGCGAGATTGTACAGCAATGACGTAGGATTGAACCGTATCAAACTTCCTTCGTCAATCACCGTGGGATAGGAACTGCTAATGCTGTTCATCAGCGCATTAGCAGTATCAGAAAAGCTAAATATCATACTTCCATGGGAACTGCTCCGCGCCCCAAGGGATACTGCCAAACACCCCGCCGTTGTTTTACCTGTTGACGACTCTCCGACAAGAGACACCAAAAGATTTCCTGTGTGGAAAGTCTCGTGAAAGTAGTCTATCAGTGGAGCGGCAGACGCAATAGCCAATATTATCTCCATATCTGTTCCAATGACCTCTTGTTCCACCATTTTTTTCCATATCTCAAATTTCCCGGAAGGAACAACAGCCAATGCACCGTCATAGAAACTTTTAATATTTATAGCTTTCCCGCCAAAAAAAACTTTCTTCCCACCATATGTAGAAAACCCCAATGTCAGATGGCGTATCTCCATGGTAGCTTTCTTCTCTTGGTTAAAAATACTAATCAGTAAAGTGCTAATATTTTTCCGATTTACCTGCACACCCTTTCTAGTAAATTCGGAGATGTTCAGCTCCGTCATTTTCTGACGCGGAATAGAAAACTCTACTTTTACGCCATGCGGATCATAAAAATACAATTCCAGTACCCTGTCCTGTGTTTCGGCGTACACGATAACTTTCTTAATACGCACCGCAGCGCCCATATAGTCAAATAAGTATGTTTTTCCCTTTTTATCGTAGACCCATTTCCCGTACATTCCGTTTCTGATCTCAACGCTTTTGTCAACGTAAGGGTCAGGAATTTTTTCTTCTTCCAGTAAAGACTCTTCTGCTGAGTCAATATCATTTCCATCTGGAATTTCATTGTTCTCGTCCAAGCCAACAGATGTATCTTGTAGATTTTCCTTATTTACCTGCTCTTCCATATCCAGCTTATTCTTCACGGTTGTCACCACCTTCCGGCTTGAAGATTGCCACTGGCGAATTTTCGTACTCATCTACTTCAGGTTCATACCATGTAAAACTTACACGATTTTCAAAAAAGAGCTTTTGAGTTTGAGCTATCAACCGTACAACCTCGGCAGAATATATTATCAATTTCTCCCCCTGCTTTTTAAGGGAAAACAGATTTGACTCTCCCGGCAGTTGTTTTCCAAGAACAAGTTGGTCATTTATGAAACCTATTTTGACCGTGTCAACTAAGTCCAATGTTTCCGCCAGTTCTTTTGAAATCATCAGTCGATTTCCGTTCTTGGAACGGATTAGAGTCAGCACGCCTTTACGCCCACCATGTTTCTTGTTGCCATTTTTTTCCACATTTAGTGGCTGAAAGTTTTTTGTATCAATCATTGTGATACCTCCTTTGTTTGAATTCCAACTGAAAACAGAGAAAGGGCGTTCTCTTTTTTGACAACAAAAAAGAGCACAGCTAGCACAGAATGTACCACAAACAAACCGACTATCATATCTCTTTTCGGCTATTGGTTACATTCGTGTGCCACCTGTGCTCTGCATACTCGCAACCCATCGCGTTACTTAACGTTTCTGATTTTCCTGCTGGGCGTCCCTCTTCTATGGAATGTATCGTCAGAGTCACAACTCGTTTCTGATTTTTTTAATCTTTCACTGCTCTACGGCTCCACTTTTTTCTTATAGAAACAAGTCTTTGTTTGGCTTTCATCGTTTTCAATTGTGGTTCAAGAATATCAATTCCAAGCGCACTTGTCAAGCAGAACACCAATATTTTGTATTTTATAGATTTTGTCAACTATTTACTTTTCTTTTTTGTAATGCTCTTATCCTCTTTTTTTAATTTCACTCGTCTCAAATCCCACCCTCCACTATATCTCTGCCCTGCAAAGAGTACATGAGTATATGAAAGTTTCGAGTATCTCCCCTCCTTATCCACAATTTCATACACCTGTTTTTCAAAAGGCTTTAACAATTCAAGCACTTCTTTTTTTGCCACCTCCACTTTCTTATTCCCTATGAATGTACACCCCCAGCTTATCACGATCGCGTCATATGACGACTGTAACAGTTCTTTTAAATATTCCATGTTCCTATTGTTGTCTGTAATTTCAGAGGGTTTCAGCTTAGTGCATATCCTCGAGAAAAGATTCCAGACTGTTATATCCGAGTACCCCATCATCCCGAAATTATTCAGAAGATAATTTGTAGTGCTGTCAAAGACCTGTATATTATCACTAGCCGGATTCATACAGATCACAAGTACTCTTTTACCTTTCACACCATTGTAGGTCAAATGAAGTTCATATCTGTTCTTCAATTCTTCGTCAAAAACTCCTGTCTTCTCTAAAAGTCCTGTCTGCTTTACTGTATTTTCCATGATTAATCCTCCTTTTCAAAGTATGATGTATACAGTGTTCAAGAAATCATAGAACACCTCTGTTTTGTTAAATTGTGCCTCTTCCAGTCCATGAGCCATCCTAACTCTATGCACTTCTGAGAACTCTTTCTTTATACACGTCTCCATTCGTTTCAGCCATTGAATACGTTGGTCTGAGATCATCTCGCAGTAGACCAGATATTCCAAGCGAAACTTTATACTGTTCACACACATCCATTCTCCAACCCTTTTAAGTACAGCGACATCTGCCGTTGTTGTACTTATCTGCAAATAAGTTTCATCTTCCCTCTCCCTGCGGATATATCCCTCTTCATCTCGGTAATAATTCAGCCTTGTATGTTCCGTGTTTCCTTGTTGCTGTGCCTTAACAAGATACTGTCTGTATATGTCCTGCCAAGTTTCCGGCTCTCTGAATATGTAGGCAGTAATCTCAGTAATCCACTCCCATTTACTTCCAGTATAGTAATCTGGCGGCATATTGATATCCGACAAGTTCAAGAGACTTTCCTGTTCATCCCACCATTCCTCCCGTTCTAATCTTTCTGCAAATGTCACTCTCCCACCTCCTCTATCGTCACTATCTCCACTGCATAGTCTGAGGAACATAGAAAAAGCCGGAACGTAACTGTTATATCGTCACGTTCCGGCAAGATTATTTTATCCATGTACTCATATTCATCTAAGTGAAGTTTATGATGGGTCAATACTTTTTCAACTTCATTTTGTACTTCGCTCCGACCACCCCATATCACCACTACAAAACCTCCAAGATCAGCCTGTAAATCTCTATCAGCCCCATATGCTTCATTAAGACATTCAACATCAGCCCTAAGCCGTTTGAACACTTTTTCATCACTCAAAACCTCCGGCATTGAGCAGTTATTTTGAAGTTGATTTAATTTTTCTTCATTCGATACAATACTATACATTCTTCCGCTTCACCTGCCCCCTGTGCTGAATAACTAATTTTATGATAGAAACAGTCATTGTTACTCCGGCAATTATCATTTTTACATCTACATCCTTTTTCATACTTCCCACCTCTCCCACATAAGCATATTTATATATACTACATTAAACAATAGAACCCCTGCACCTATACCTATGATATAAGAACTCATTTTGCCTCCTCCTAAAAATAGTCCGGGCGCACGACAAAACTGCCGTGCGCCCGGATAATTAACCTTTTATTCTTTTAGCTTTTCCTTTGAACTCTGGCGGACGTTCATGCTTGACTATCTTCTTCGCGTTCTTCTGAACCGATTTTCTCCTTAATGCTTTCTTTTCACCAGCATCCATATCACTATACCTGCAATACATACCAGTCCGATTATCCACCCCCATACATTCAGTATTCCGAGCAGGATACCCAGCACTACCGCTACAAGAATAGCCGAAACGATCAGATAAAGAACCCAGTCCCAAGCTGAGAATATCAAACGCTTTATAGGGCTTCCCATGCGAATTATATTTTTTTCTGCTTTGTTATACCACTTTATAGCTATTATAATACTAAGGGCAAGCCATATAATGCCTATCAATGTATACATTTATCTACCTATTGCTTTCTCTACTTTGTAAGCGCTTCAATCTTTGCATTTTTCTCTTCGTTTGTGATAATTCCCATCTCACACTGCTGTTCGATTCTTCTGATTTCCTCAAAGTTGTCTACTTTCTTTCTGGCAACGCCAATCTTGTAATTATATTCATCCTGAGAGATGACATCCATTGCCAACGCCCTGTCGAGTTTCGTCTTTTCTTCCTGGAACTCTTCTTCAGCTTTTGCCTTATCTCTGAGAACAGCATTCTGTTTCATACGTTTCTCAAGTTCAATCAACTGTGCTTCCAGTTCTTGTTTTCTTGTAAGTTTGGGATCCATCATGGTAAGCAGGTCTGTGACATCCAGTCCTC
>ENA-OPBO01002133-OPBO01002133.1-human-gut-metagenome-genome-assembly--contig:-NODE-2133-length-12266-cov-25.033658_pt1 | contig 12266 bp, 12 predicted proteins | sample MGYA00241071_ERZ501458 | MGnify/ENA primary metagenome ERZ501458 (study PRJEB25962, sample SAMEA2042509) | human gut metagenome | biome: human gut; feature: human-associated habitat; material: faeces...
ACACAAGCTACGTCAGCACGACAATTCCACTCATCAAACGCTGTAACCCCGATCTCCGTAGGGACGCTCGGCTAGTGTCTAGCGAGAGGGCGTCCGTTGTGTCACAGCGATACGAGTAACCCTTTGTAGGGACGCTCGGTCTGAGCGTCCGTTGTGTCACAGGTTACAGCATTCGTAGTTTTAACGGGGACGGACGCTCAGGTCGAGCGTCCCTACAGCGGGCTACTCATCTCGTCTTTGCGTCCCTACTTGTGGCATTTAGATATCCACAAGCATTGAGAGGCTACTTAGGATGTGAGGAGGTTACTTAACAACTTTCACAGCTATGTCTCCCGCACGTACGATGTAAACACCTCGTGGGATTATACTAATGTCTATGCAGTGGCTCTTGGAGAGCAAGAGTGTGCGGCCTATGGTATCACAGATCCAAATCGGGGTGTCCATCGCAAGCCCATTTACAACAAGCGTTGCTCCGTGATCTATGAGACGTATAGAGATGCTTTCTTGTGTGATGGATTGCGTGCCGTTGTATATAGCGACTCCGACCTCGGTGTCTTTCTCTACGGTCAGGATAAAGAGAGCCTTATCTTTGGTCTCTGCTACCGCATTCCCATCTACAATCCAACTATCCACACACCACTTAGAGTCACCCTGTGTATAGGTGAATACGACGTCGGTGCCAGCTGCAATGTCGGTGCCACTCAGATAGGGTTCTCCATTTGCTTTTACAGTTATGTGATCAGCTACTTCACTGGGGAAAGTATAGGTGACCTTGTATGTATCTACGGCACTCTTGCGAAAGAGGGCGCTGATGGTCGTCGGCTCGGTGATTATGATGTCCTCTATAGCCACTATTCCGAAGGCATTAGGGACTAGCGCATCTCCCTCATAGACTTTATCACCGATGGTTACGGAGATGGTCTCGTATCCGTCTTCGTTAGGAATTGCTTTGACCGTTATACAGCTCCCTTTGTCCACTTGATCGCCACTAGAGAGAAGTCGCTCTCCTTGAAGGACTTCGAGAGAACCATTGTCGCAAGGAGCTATCGTGATGGGGACTTTTTCGACCTGTTGCTTCTTGTCAAAGAGAACTGATATGGTTGTGGACTCGGTCACCTCCAACTGCATAGTAGCTATGCCCTCATCGCCAATGGTCAGTCCGTGTCCCTCTGTGTACTCTGTACTGCCCACCTTAATGTGAGTCACTGCGTACTGATCCATAGGTATAGCCATTATGGTGATCTGCTTACCCTTTTCGATAGATAGGACTCCATTGGTAGGTGTCAGGTTCTCACCATCAGACGAGATGATCAGCATACCCGTAGCAATGTCTGGGCTGATGACTGTGATGTCTACGTTGTTTGGCTTATACTCCTCGAAGAGGGCACTTACAACCATCGAGGCTTTGACTGTCTTGAACTTGGTCACAACGCCTGTCTCCGCATCTGGGCGTAGTGCGTCTTTGCTGTAGAAATCGTCACCAATCCTTAGGAGAGATACTTTGTAGCCTTTGTCTGGAGTTGCTTTGACAGTGATCACGGAGCCGTCTTTGACAGACGATCCTGACGCAATGGGAGTGACTCCATCGTAGTCAAAGAGCTCGATGAGACCATTTTCCGAAGGCTCTATTGTGAGGATTAGATCTCTCGGTGTATCAGGATTGCTCTCTTCAAAGTCGAGGGTGATGGTCGTGTCATAGGGCTTCATGGTCCAGTGCTTCAAGTAAGAACCGTAGAAGTCGTCTGCAGCCGTAATGGTCAGTTCTTCGGACTTTGAGGTTCCGTCTTCTATCCATGAGACCTGAAAGCTCTTGAGTTGATACTTTCCGCTCTTTACGGTGACCATCAGGTTGAGCGCAGTACCCTCAGACACTTGATCTCCGCTCTCGATTAGTTTGTTGCTAGCATCGAAGACATTAATCTCGATGTTGTTATCCGCATAATTCTTTTGGAAAGAAAGTGTATTGCCAGCAGTGGTCATACTTAGTTCCAAATGACTTACGTCAACATCGTTGGCTGCCAAGAGTGTTGATCCACCCACAAGCAGTATGGCGATCCAAAACTGTAGCTGTCTCATAATCTTTTATGTTAATGTTGTTTACAGGATCATTTTCGACTATGGCAAGTTTGATTGCTGGTCTTGCGACTAGATCTCGATACCAAGCTATAGCAAATGTAGCCCTTTTTTAGAATAGTGTCAATAGCGAGATCTAAAAAAAAGCTCCTGGATACGTACGTATCTAGGAGCTGATGTGTCTGCTACATCAATGGATGATGAGCGGAGCTAAAGGCGGTATAGCGTTGACCGCCTGAGTGATTCGCCCAATTAGAGACTAGCTAGACCGGAGAAGCCCATAAAGGCCATCGCTAGGATGCCAGCGGTGATGAGGGCGATGGGGGTACCCTTCATAGCGCGAGGCGTGCTACCAGTCTTGGCGAGCTGCTCGCGGATACCTGCGAAGATGACCATAGCGAGGAGGAAGCCGATACCGATGGAGACGGCATACATAAGTGACTCAGCATAGGTGAACTCCTTCTGGATAACGAGGATTGCGACACCGAGTACACAGCAGTTTGTCGTGATCAACGGGAGGAAGACGCCGAGCGCCTGATAGAGCGCTGGGGAGATCTTCTTGATGATCATCTCGATCATCTGCACGAGTGTGGCGATGACGAGGATGAAGGCGATGGTCTGCAGGAATTCGAGCCCCAAGGGAACTAATATATAGGTCTGTACGAGCCAGGTGACCATCGTCGCTAGTAGCAAGACGAAGGTGACGGCTGCGCCCATACCTGTGGCGGTAGAGACTTTCTTAGAAACGCCTAAGAAGGGGCAGATACCGAGGAACTGGGAGAGGACTACGTTGTTGACAAAGACAGCAACGATGAATATGATGAGAAATTTCATAGTAGTAAGTGTCTGTGTGGTGAGCTGTGGCTAGGGATTAGCCTTTGCATCTCATTGATTTGATCTATTGCTTCTTAGTGATAGCGTGATAGATGGCGATGAGTAGTCCTAGAGCGATGAAGGCTCCTGGAGGTAGCACGAAGAGTAGTGCGGAGTAGTCGTTGGGATAAGCGGTCAGACCAAAGAATGAACCGCCACCGAGCATCTCACGCACGATGCCTAGGAGGGTTAGTCCGATGGTGAAGCCTAGTCCGATGCCGACACCATCGAAGAAGGATATGCCGACGCTACTCTTGGAGGCGGTCGACTCAGCACGCCCGAGGACGATACAGTTGACCACGATCAGCGGGATGAAGATACCTAGACTCTGATCGAGTGCTGGTAGGTATGCCTTGATAATCATCTGTAGTACGGTGACAAAGCCTGCGATGACAACGATAAAGGCGGGGATACGTACTGCATCGGGTATGAGTCGCTTCAGGAGGGAGATCATCACATTGGAGCAGATAAGCACAAAGGTGGTGGCTAGTCCCATACTGAGTCCATTGATGGCCGACGTGGTGGTCGCCAAGGTAGGACACATACCGAGGAGAAGGACGAAGGTGGGGTTCTCCGTAATGATACCATTGGTAACTGTCTTGATATACTTATTCATGGCGGTGCATTACTTAGTTGATTCGTTGGCAGAAGCCTCTACAAAGATGCGCTGCGCACGGGCTATGCCCTGCAGGATAGCGCGCGAAGAGACCGTGGATCCTGTGACAGCGTCTATCGCTCCACCATCCTCACGTAGCTTGAGACTGGAGGCGGTGACCTTCTTGCCTATGAGTGAGCTTTTAGAGGGTTTGGCAGTAGCGGACTCTGGGTTGCCCCCATAGTTTCTACTGATGGAGAGGAGCTTGCCCGTGGCATTGACATCAGCTATGGCAAAGGCTGTGAGCGCTCCACTATTGTCAAAGCAGACGAGCATCGGGAGACAACGCCCCTCATAGTCATTATCACTAGTGGTGACGACGAGTAGCCCTGTCGTCTGACTCATATCGTTGGTGCCGTAGCTCTGAGTGAGCCAGGGAGTGCCATCGTCGGTGGCACCACTCTTCGCCTTATCCACAAGACGATAGGCAGGAAGCATCGTATTGAAGAGACTATCGATGACCTCTCGCTCGGGGAGCGCACAGCTACTCTCAGTGGCTTGGGCTACTGGACTACCCTCACCGATGAGGCTCTGATAGACTCTATATGCTCGCTCGATGGCATCGATGAAGGCTCTACTAGAGATGGTCGCTGCGGTGATGGCATCGACCTTGCCGCCGTCCTTGGTAACTTTGAGCGGAGAGACTTTGCTCATATCGACTCCTCGTACGTCACGGATGAGATCTCCATTTGGTGCGGGAGAGGTGAACCACTCCTGTATCTTAGCGCCTAGTCCTGGCGTCTCCTCGTGCTTGAGTACCTTGAAGCCGACGATCTGACTCTCCATATCGAAGCCTACCATAATCTCGATGAGTCCAGCAAAGCCGGCATCGGTATAGGTCTCGATGGCATAACCGACGAGTTGCTCGCCCTGCATAGCGGGGTAGACGATGAGTGGACGAGGCTCGCTCTCGAGTGCGACGGTGTCTTGCTCTTCGTAAGGGTTATTGTCAAAGGCGGGGACGATCTCTTTGATCGCCTCGACCTTAGCTTTTGTCTCGGCCTGTGCGATAGTATCTTTGGTCGCTACATTGACCAAAGCTAAGATACCAGCGATGATCAGACAGATGATCCCGAGTGAGAGGATCATATTGGGAAGTGTAGAGGGTAGCTTCTTCATCTTTTAGCCTCCTTTCTAGATTTGACCACATGACCGAAGTGACGTGGCTTGATGTAGTTGTTGAGTAGTGGGGTGAACGCATTCATAATGAGGATGGCAAAGGACATACCCTCAGGGTAAGAGCCCCACAAGCGGATGATGACGGTGAGTAGTCCGATCATACAGCCGTAGATGAGCTGCGCACGGTGCGAGATAGGCGAGGTGACGTAGTCGGTCGCCATAAAGACTGCTCCAAAGAGCAGACCACCCGTCAGTAAGTGGAAGAAGGGACTAGCATACATCGCTGGGTCGTAGAGGTGCATAATGCCACTCAGTACGAAAGCGGAGACGATGATGGCCACGGGCGTGTGCCACGTGATGATGCGTCGGATGAGTAGATAAGCTAAGCCGATGAGGATAGCAATGGCACTCACCTCTCCCATAGAGGAGAAGTTGAAGCCGACGAGGAGCTGCAACGAGTCGGGCAGCTGGTCGATGGCTCCTGACTTGAGGATGCCTAGAGGCGTCGCTCCAGAGACCGCATCGGGAGCTTGCTCAGCAAGGCGGGCGGGGAGCTTCCAAGTGGTCATCTGCGCAGGATAGGAGATGAGGAGGAAGACACGCCCGACGAGTGCGGGGTTGAATATGTTATTGCCCAGTCCGCCGAAGGCCATCTTGCCAATGCCGATAGCGACGACACCACCCATAAGGACGAGCCACCAGGGGAGTGAGGCGGGGAGGTTGAAGGCTAGGATGACGCCTGTCAGCAGTGCTGAGCCATCGAGTAGACTACAGGGACGATGCAGGAAGAAACGGGTGATGACCCACTCCGTGAGCATACAGGAGGCTACCGAGATGGCGGTGATAAGTAGAGCGTCTGTCCTAAACTGGTAGAGCATGACGAGGAATGCTGGTATTAAAGCAATCAGCACCCCATACATATTCTTGCTAATGGTGTCACCGCTATGAATATGCGGTGAGGGTGATACGATGACTTGTTGTGCCATAAGCTATATATCGTAGTCGATGATGAGGATCGGTGATCTGTCTCAGTGTATATTACTTCTTGCGGGCTCGCATAATGCCCATAACGGTCTGCTTGCCGACACGTATGTAGTCGAGGAGTGGTCGTCCTGCTGGGCAGGTGTAGCTACAAGAGCCGCACTCGATGCAGTCAGCTATGTAGTTATGCTCGGTACTCTCCCAATCTTTGTAGATGGTGTCACGCATAAGGAAGGCGGGGTTGAGTCCCATCGGACAGACTGATACACACTTACCGCAGCGTATGCAGTCGTGCATCTCGGGACGTGTCGACTCCTTGGCGGTGAGGATGAGTAGCCCTGAAGAACCTTTGGCAACGGGTATGTCGGTGCTGACGAGTGCTCGTCCCATCATAGGGCCACCGCCGATGATCTTGCCTGGCTCCTCAGCATAACCTCCCGCAGCGTCGATAAGCGTCTGCATAGGCGTACCGATGCGTGCCTTGAAGTTGGACGGACGTGCGATAGCTTGTCCAGTGACTGTGATGATGCGCTCGATGAGTGGCTTGTGCTTCATAACCGCCTCGTAGATGGCGAAGGTGGTTCCGACGTTCTGCACGATAGCGCCCGTAGAGATAGGCAATGCGCCCGAAGTAACTTGCTTGCGAATCAGGGCATCGATGAGTTGCTTCTCGCCACCTTGCGGGTAGCGCTTCTTGAGTGGTACGACGGCGATGCTTTGTCCCTCGGGTAGGAACTCCTTGGCACGCTCCGCAGCGTCACGCATGATGCGTATAGCGTCGGGTTTGTTATTCTCAATACCTATGAGCGTGCGGGGCGCATTGGCAGCCTTCATAATGATAGCGCAACCCACCATAATCTCCATCGCCTTGACACGCATAAGCGCATCGTCGCTCGTGAGGTAAGGCTCACACTCGACAGCGTTGATGATAACGTAGTCAGCACTCTGACCAGGAGGAGGCGAGAGCTTGACATGCGTTGGGAAGGTCGCACCGCCCATACCGACGATGCCCATCTCAGCGATGCGATCGATGATCTGCTTAGCATCAAGGTCAATGTCTGTGACAAGGGTGTCTGTCTGGTCAATGTAGTCCTCCCACTCGTCACCCTCGACTTTGATAAAGATGGCGGGCTTCTTAAAGCCACTTGCGTCCGTGATCTGGTCGATCTTGGTGACGGTACCAGATACGGAGGAGTGGATATTTGCGGAGACAAAGCCTCCCGCCTTGCCTAGGAGCGTACCTACGCGCACCTTGTCGCCTTTGTTTACGACAGCGGTGGCGGGCGCACCAATATGCTGTGCTAATGTGATGACCACCTCGTCTGGAGGAGCGACAACGGTGATAGGTACCCCGGCGCTGATCTTATGGTCATGGGGATGGATACCCCCTATTCTAAATGTCTTTGCCATAGCTTCGTGTTAATCTTTCTGAGGTACAGATGCTGTTGAGGAGGTAGCAGCAGGAGCTGCTGGTGCATCGGCTGTAGCCTTGGTAGGAGCAGGCTTGTCGGCAGGCGCTGGCTTTGCTGCAGGTTCTTTGCGTGGCGGGAAGTTGACCTCATGGATAGCTCCCGTCGGGCACTCAGCCGCACACTTACGACATAGACGGCACTTCTGGTGGTCTATGTAAGCGAGATTGTTCTCTATCGTGATTGCCTCAAACTGGCATACCTTAAAGCACTTGCTACATCCGATACAAGCGTTGGCGCAAGCCTTACGAGCCACGCCACCCTTGTCTTTGTTGACACAGCTGACGTAGAGACGGCGTCCCTTGGGGCCCTTCTTGCGTAGCTCGATGATCATCTTCGGACAAGCTTTGACACACGCTCCACAGGCGGTACACTTATCTTCGTCCACCTCGGGAAGACCCGTCTCGGGGTTCATATGGATCGCATCAAAGTCGCACACAGCGACACAGTCTCCATTGCCTAGACAGCCGTAGCTACAGCCCGTCTCGCCACTGTATAGGGTCGACTCGATCTTGCAGCTCTTAGCGCCTATATAAGTATTGACTCGTGGACGCGCCTCGCAAGTACCATTACAACGGACGACTGCTACGAGCGGGTCGCTCTTGGCGACGCTCTGACCGAGGATCTCTGCCACCTTGGTCATAACTGGCTCTCCTCCTACGGGGCACCAAAGCCCTTCGAGAGAGGAGGCTTCGCAGCAAGCCTTGGCAAAGCCTGCACAGCCTGGGTGACCGCAGCCACCGCAGTTAGCCTGAGGAAGGACCTCAGCGACCTCACCGATGCGAGGATCTTCTTTTACTTCAAACTTCTTGGAGGTGATAAAGAGTAGGACGGCACTCACGAGCGCTATCACTACAAGGACAAGTATGGTGGATAGTATTGTCATAGGAGTGTGTATGAACTTACTTTTTTCGCACGGTAAAGGCAAAGGTTCGCTCAAACCGGTCACGTAAGAGCCATAGCAGGAGCATATATGCAGCGGCTACACCCAAGGCGATCAATATCTGAGCCAGCGTACCTACCTCTAGGTAGCTTAGAAGGATGGTTACAGCAATGATGAGAATGGTAGGGATGATCATCGTGAGGAGTACTGCACGCATACCCAGCGAGCTACGCATCTCTAGAGAGACCTGATCACCGACAGCCACCTCACTGGGTAACTGAGAGCGATCGATCGTGATCGTCTCTAGACGGCTCTCCGAGGCGTGGCAATGCCCCGCAGCCTCGCAGTTACTACAAGCAGACGGACGTAGCACCGTGAGACGCACCTCACCGCCTTCTATGGCAGTTACGGTGGCACTTCGCTCTATACATTCAGACTTCATCGACTCTGTCATTCAAATTGCAACAACCTTCGCAATCGCAAAGGTAGCAATAAATAATTAGTCTAAGTATGGTAGTCGGGTACAAAGTGCTATCGCACATTCCTCCGAAAAGCGCTCTCAGAGCCTCTTACCTAGACTCGCAAAAGGCTGTGATAGCCTCTAGGAGCTTCGCATTGTCGGTCGCATCGCGGGAGGTGATACGTACCATCTCGCCCTTGATGCCTCGTAGCTTAGTCGCATCGTAGAGCGCTATGTTGTGCTCCTCGAGCAGATATTTGACCAGCTCAGCTGCTGTAGCACAATGTATTTGAAGTAAGAAGAAGGGTGCATCGCTCGGCATTACCTCGATACCATCTACTTGGCGCAGCTTCGTTTCTAGTTCGAGCGCATTGCGCTGCCACTTGCGGATGGGGAGCGTAAACTGTGCGGGGTGGATCAAGATATACTTCGCCACCTCGACCGCCATCGTGCTGACCGCCCACGGGTCGACCACTTTCTCTATCTCCTTGACCACCTTCTTGTCGGCGGTCACATAGCCGATGCGTAGCCCTGGCAGACCATACGTCTGTGTAAACGAACTAACAAAAATAACGTTCGGATGGCTCTTGACGTCACTCAGCGCAAGTGTAGGCTGTGTCGTGAAGGTAGCGTACGACTGGTCTATCACAAAGTATACTGACGGGTAACGCCCTATGAGTTCCAATAGCTCAGCGCGAGAGCGCAAGCGTCCCGTCGGATTATTCGGTGAGCAAATCCAGCAAAACTCCTGTCCCTCGAGCTTTATCTCTTGTGTCTCGAGATCTTCTGGCAGGTAGGTCAGCTGCCATCCATACCGCTTAGTGGCAAGCTCGTAGTGCTGATAGGAGGGGACGAGGATAGCGCCTTTCTTTCCTGCGAAAGCCTCCGCAATAGCGTAGAAAGCTGCCGTACGACCAGCCGTAATCACTATATTGTCTACGTGTAGCTCGTTGCGCTTGGAGATCATCGTGCGTAGCGTCTTGTAGTCACTCTCAGGATAGAAGCGCATCATCTCGACCATACGATCGTTGAGATGCTCTGAGAGCTTCGTCAGCTCAGGGGCAAACCAGGTGGAGGTGTCAAACTGTAAGGGTGGACACGCTGTAGTCGTAATGCTTGGAGTGTTCTTTTTCATCGTACTAGGCTTATTTAGACAGCTAAGTGTGCGCTGTGATGTTACTTCTTATGAGATACTTTGTTCTGTAGTCGCTCGGCAAAGGAGACCAGCTCAGGCGTATGCAGCGCCTCGTATAGCTCCTCCTTATTATATATAGGACGCTCTACCATCTCTCCCGTATGAAGTAGGAGCTTGTAGCAGAGGATACGCAGACAGCGATCTTGGATTGTCTCCTCCGAGAGGATGCCCGCATGATAAGCGGAGAGCAGCTCCTCATAGCTCTGCAGAGGATCTAGAGGCCCGAGGAGCAGGTCATTGCCCGCTAAGATAGCTGCCACAGATATGGGCAAACCCTCCGTACGCTGTACGCCCCGCATCTCTAGTCCATCGGTAAAGATGAGTCCCTTAAAGCCCAACTGCTCACGTAGCAGCTCCGTCACGACAGCGTGACTCAGAGAGGAGGGGCAAGTCACATCAGACTCCAAAGCGGGCACCGAGAGATGCGCTACCATAATTCCCCCGAGACCCGCCTCTATGTAGGCGCGAAAGGGCGCTAGCTCCACCCGCTCGAGTTCCTCTAGACTACCCGACACGGTGGGGAGTGTCTTGTGCGAATCCTGATCCGTATTGCCATGCCCCGGGAAGTGCTTAGCAACCGACAGCACCCCGCCATCCTCCATACCCCTCGCTAAGGCTAGTCCATGCGAGATCACAATGTCGGGCGTAGCGCCTAGACTACGGGTGCCGATGACCGGATTCTTCGGATTATTATTGACATCCAGCACAGGCGCAAAGCTCACATGAATACCCATCACACGGCACTGCTGCGCCATATGCTGCCCGAGAGTGTACATCTCCTCAGGCGTGCAGTGATCAGCCAGCAGCTTCATACGTGGATAGCGTATCGTCCCCTGGAGACGCATCGCCAGCCCCCACTCGGCATCGGCCGTGATCAGCAGAGGTATGCGTGAGCGCTCCTGAAGGAGACGGGTGAGTCGATACTGATCGTAAGGATCCCCCTTGCGAAAGAGGATCCCCCCAGGACGGATCTTGTCAATAAGCTGCAGATAGCGCTCCCGAGAGGCCGAGTCGTAGCGAGGCTCCCAGATTGGGATGATCAATTGCCCGATCTGCTCCTCGATCGTCATCTTCTGGATCTGTTGCATCGCTTCTTGTAGCAGGCTATCGGTGCGTTGATCATATATGTCTAGTAAGTGAGGTGGCAGTTGCTGTGCCGTTGTGTCGGCACCAGCGCACCCCACGAGGAGCACCAGCAATAGAGAGAGCGACGAGACCAGACGCCCCGAAGGTCTCCATCCTCGTACCCTCGCATAGAGCGAGACCAGCCAGCGATCCGATCGCAAGAGATAGTTCATACTGCTACAATAATTGCTACCAACCTCTCTGCAAAGATAGAGAAATCAGTGCAAACGAATACTTTCTCAGCTTTACTTGTGAGATTTGCGGACTAAAGGTGCGAACGAGAGTTTGTTTATTTGAGAAATTGTAGTACCTTTGCACCCACATCGGCTAAGATGTCTGCTCGCACACTGAGGAGAGGTATCTCTTCAGTCGTCAAGCAAGGAGAGGTGGCAGAGTGGTCGATCGCGGCGGTCTTGAAAACCGTTGACCTTCACGGGTCCGGGGGTTCGAATCCCTCCCTCTCCGCTTTAAGTACTCTGGCAGTACCGCCAGAGAGTACTACTGAAAAAGTATAAGTATCGTAATTCCAACGAGTTACGATACTTTTGTTTTATAGTCCTCTACCTCTTCAGAGTAGTTACAGAGATAGCCGAAACGCCCAAAATACTCTCCAATGGCTACAATCTGGCTACACTTTTTTCTCGCAAAAAATAATTGTAGCCAAGAGTACGTAGAGAGTCTGTTTAGAGTACTTGTACATTGCTGTAGTTCAAACAATTATGTGCAACTTTGTAGGCGAGTTGTAGAGAGTTATTAGCGCCGTAAATGTGTAGCTTTTCCGGTCGCAAACTTTCTATGCTTGGCTACAATAAAAACAGACAATGTATGCAATCAATTTTCAGAACAGCATTCTACCTTCGCAGCAACTATGTGAACAAGGAAGGAAAAACGCCAGTAATGCTACGCATCTATCTCAACAATGAGCGGATGTCACTAGGCTCCACTGGCATCACCATCGTGCAGTCCCAATGGGATCGCGAAAAAGAGCGAGTAAAAGGGCGTCACACCGAAGCTCTGAATACGAACTTGCAATTGGATAACATCCAAAGTGGTTTACAAGCCATCTTTCGCAAGTTAGAAATGACTGATGAGCTTTCGTTAGAGCGTATCAAGTCAGAACATCTTGGCAAAAAACAAGATATAGATACCATAATACGACACGCTTGTGTCCGTCTTGGAGAATGTGTTTGAAAAGGAGCTCCCCTCCCCACTCCCCGAACGACTCTCTCAGATACTTCTCGGGAACAAGGCGATACAAAACCTGTTTGACAAGTATAACCTTACGGATGAATTTGTTGCAACACTTGAGTATGACACGCTCTACACAGAACTGACAGGAACAGTTGTACTTCTTATCGAAGCTTATCAACTTCCCATAATAGGCGATGTGAGTGCATTAGAGTAGACAATGTAGATTATCCCTATCTCGTGCG
>ENA-OPBO01002143-OPBO01002143.1-human-gut-metagenome-genome-assembly--contig:-NODE-2143-length-12238-cov-1.905934_pt1 | contig 12238 bp, 5 predicted proteins | sample MGYA00241071_ERZ501458 | MGnify/ENA primary metagenome ERZ501458 (study PRJEB25962, sample SAMEA2042509) | human gut metagenome | biome: human gut; feature: human-associated habitat; material: faeces...
GTTGCCGGGTAGTTGTTGCCGCTCCCAGGTCGTATGAAATCACAAAACGGTGAAGTGCAGGAATTTCGTCTTGGGCGTTTTCGTGTATTTTTATGGCATTTTTAATACCAGCCTGCTCAAATGCCTTATTCCAGGCAAGGACCCCTTTTTTGATATATGAAGCCCAGGTTGGAGGACAGAGAGAATCTATACAGCATATTAATGGCTTTCGGGGATGGATGCGCCAACGGCAAATGATGGAATCTTCTACAGCTCCATAAGGGCTGCGTCCATAATCTTTGAATGTCAGATAGGTGTATGGGAAATGATGGTTGGCATAGCGCAAACCGAGAGGTTCTGCATCCAATAGTCTGACAGCACAACCGATTTGCATTTCAACTGTCGGGTTAAGTTCGCTTTGTATACGGTATTCCTGTTTGAATGCGACATATATTCCCTCATCAAATGTGATAATGGTGTCTGCGACAGCTTGTCCCCTTGATGATGGGAATAAGTCTTTCATTTGAAGTTGATACCAGTTTTCTCCGTTCAGAATCGCTTTAGTGATATCAATTGCATAAAAGCCATCCTTATCTATATTGTTTATGACGGGATAATCTATACCTAAAGGTTGGCGGTTGGATGCTTCAAAGGCAGGTCTTAATTCGCTGTTCCCGGTTGTTATTCTTTCCTCGAATCTTTCTTTGTTGAAAAAGATTTTGTTTCCGTCTGCCGATTTTTGCAGACGGACAACCCCTATGCTTGATAACGGACGGTTCCTGAGTCCAAAACCTTCATTTGCTTGTGCTGTAATCAATAACTCCTTCCCTATTGCAGATTCGGGTATGTTCAATATTATTTTCCCGTCCTGTACAGTCGCGCTCAACTTCTGGGTCGATGTTTGTGCCGGGTGTTGTCGGGAATGTGATGTTATGGGGTTCAATGCATGTCCCCATGTGCAAATTCCCAGTAAAAGATATAATATCAATAGCCTTTTCTTCTTCATATTTAGTTTATTTTCCCATGCAGAATTTTATGTAGTCTGTTATTCGCTGGCCATGTTGAGGATTGAAGTGTTTTTGTCTTGCTTCATCGAGAATATTCTCCAATTCGCATCTCCAAAGCATTTTCATATATTGTGAATCTGAATTTTTCATCGCATCCAGAACGCTTTTGCAAAATACTTCCTGTAGAATCTCGCGTGACCTGTCTGTTTGATGTCTGTCAAAAATTGTTTGGTGTAACACCGTGATATATTCTTTGATAGAGATTGTATTATTGGGATATCGCTCTGAGCTGTTTTGAACATACTCGCATCGCTGTATCAGCGAACGGATAATTTCCTGGTAAAACGAGGATGTCCTTCGGTGGTTGCCAAATAACCACTCCGGCGATGAGAATGCGTATTTGTTTATGAACTCTATGGCGTCCAGTTGCTTTCGGATAGGTATAGGTTGTTGAGTCAGGGTGTTGATGCCTCCGATATATAATATGGCTTGTGTCAAAAAGTTGTTGTATTGTATTTCCATCCAGCTTTGTCTGTTTATCCATATTTGTCTGTTTGCCCATTCCCCTGAACGCCAAAGGGGTTCATTCGACTTCATGTATTTTAGATTTTCGATACCGAGTGCGTTGGCTGCCAACAAGTCGTTGCTTAAGTCTTCAGACTGGACTTCGGGGTCGATACCGGAATTGTTGGCAAATCTCAATTCTCGTTGTTCTTGTTGTTGAGTTACCCATTCTTTTAATAGACTGTCTGAATTTGCATGATGTCTGTAATAACGGTAGCCCCATTCAATAGCAAAACAGTCGTATATCCCGACATTGGGGGATAGAAGTTTGCTGTCCATTTTATCCTCCGGTTGGGCAATATAGTTGAAACGTGTATAATCCATGATAGAAGGTGTGGTACCGTACTTGGCTACAAAATCGGGGGTGCGTAATTGCTCTACGGTATAGGCACTGCTGCCGATGAAATTGTGGCACAAGCCTAATGAATGGCCTACTTCATGGGTAACAACAAACTTGGCAATCCTTGCCAATAATGTGTCCGGTATGATTTCTTCATGTATGCGAGGGTCGACTTGTGCGCATTGGCAATAATACCATTGTTGAATTAAATCCAGGAAACTGTGGAAAATCGATACCCGCCCGCTAAGGATTTCTCCGCTGCGCGGGTCTGTGATGATGCCTCCGCGGGCATTCATGCGCGGTGAAACATTGTATGATATGATTGAAATGCGGGGGTCGTCAATTGAAAACTCCGGATCACTTTTATGAGCAGGCATCATTTCTCCTTTGATAGCGTTTTTGAACCCTGCCTGCTCAAATGCTTTTTGCCAACTGTCTACAGCCTCGATGAAGGCTTGTCGCAGATATTCGGGAGTTTGCCTATCAACATAGAAAATAATGGGTTTAATTGGTACTACGAGTTCCCCGGCTTCGTAACGTTCAAAATCTTCAGGACGAGGTTCCAGACGCCATCTTTTTGCAACTTTGATTGTTGTTGTGTATATGTTGTTGTCACACTTTTGGTAGGTATTCGAAAAATATTCTACCCGAGGATCCCATTTGCGAAATGAAAGAGGTGTGCGGGGTAATAAAGTGAGAGCAGTTCCTATTTGCCACATTGTCAGCTCGCGTACGTTCATTGCGTTGGGAATCTCTGAAGGTATTCTGGAAGGCTCATAAGCTCTTTGCGATCGGATGAACAGGATGTCTTCCCGGTTACTGCCGATTTCCAGAATGGAGGAAAATTCAGGATGACAGATGCTGATGTTAAAATCTCTTCCATGACGTAATGCCAGGCCGGTAAAAAGAGTTTCCTGATTCAGCAGATTGCTGACATCGATTAATACAGCTTCGGGTTTCTCTTCCAAAATCGGAATGGAAAGGTATCGCCCGGAGTTGTTTTTTTGTCTGTAAAGTGAAGTTAATTCACTGTCTTTCGGGGTATTTGATATGCCATTAAAAACTTCAAGGCAATCGATTCTGTTTCCGGATTTAACAAATCGGATGACACCTTCTTCAACCATGTCATTCGCAAATCCATACAATCCGTCTGTCGGACGTTCTGCCTGAGCTGCAGCTTTCAGTGCTGTTTTTGTTACCAATATATCGGCACCAAACAGTTTGACCGGAATTTCCCAATAATATTTATCGGAATGTGTATAGGTAGTAAACATTCCCGAATGTATATCTACAGTATCTTGCGGGAATTTTTTTTCAAAGTAGTTTTTGAAATGCCCTTGGGCAAATGCCCCCGGTGTTGTCACCAGGAGCATAATTAAAAGTTTACTGCCACCACTTGCAAGCAAACGTATAGACAATGTCAACAATCTCGCCAAAACCGTCATATTCATATACTTTAGGGTTTTTCTCGTCGTCTTTTTCTACATCTCCGCTGGCGGCCAGATAAATCTCCGTGACAGACCATTTGCCTCCTTTTTCAACTGCCAGTCCCAATGTTTGGGTTTGTTGTAGGAAAGTTTCAGCTTCATCGTCTCCATCCCTATCTACCATGCTGGCAAAATTTGCATGGCGGAATTTCATTACATGGATGCGTGCGCCTGCATCAGGATGTTCGTAAATCAGAATGGTCTTGGGTGTGCTACGATTTAAATCGACCCGATATACTTTGTTGCCCGATGCATAAAAGAAGATGTTTTTAAAGGCGCTTGAAACGGCAATATGTGCATCTTCTGCATTGCCATTCAGTTCGCAGGCCTTTTCTGCAAGACAGAAGCAGGTGTCTCTTTTGGTTGCAGACGAATTGCTGAAATCAAAAACATATACTTTCCCGTCTTGCTTGTTGTGGGTAAATGCTACAACATTCCCGTCATACCAATTATCCATGAACAAGAGTTCGTGGTTTTCATCTAGTTTCGGAGAAAATTTATTGGGTTTTCCTTCTCTTGCGTAATCCGGTACATTCTGGATAGTAATTTTTACATAATTATTATAGATGGTTTCTCCCATATTAGGTACTTTACGATACAGCTTTCCGGCTCCGAAGTAAACATCGGGATTACTATACAGGAATTGTTTGTTTTGGTCATCGAATGCCAATAGATGATAGCTGTTGTCGCTGTTAAATGCCACCGCATTGACAATATTCGCATTTTCAATGTCTTTGGCCAATTTACCTTTGAAATACACGTACGAACCATCTTCAGCCGAAAAATACAATTCGCCGTTGTTGGTGATGACCTCTCCGTACTGATATGTGTGTGCTGATTGGATGGCAGCTTCAGCCGGGACAGGATACAATGAATTGGAATAGTCGTATATTTTTTCCTGGAGGTGTTTGCTGTCGTAAATTGCCTCATCAGTGTTTGTCAATACTTGCAGCCTCCATTCTGAGGGATTCATTGAACTTTTGTCTTTCCAAAAACAATAATTTAATGCTTTGGGGGTTCCTGTAAGCGACATCGGCTGTCCGTATTTGATTTGGAATACATCAGGCGTGATTAATGGCTCTTCACCAGGAACTTCAATGCTACCCAACACCGGCTTGTCTCCAATATTCTGCAATACAAACCAGTTGTCTTCAAATGGTCTCAGAATCTTGATTGTAAATTCCCGGTATGTTGTAATTCCCAATTCGTTGTCCGTTACTCCAAAACGGAAGAAGGTGTTTTTTGTATCGGCTTTTACATAATAAACCAGTGTATCGGATGTGCTGTAAATATCCCATATGGTTGAATAATCCCTTTCCGTCCGGATGCGCCATTCAAATGACAGATCATTACGGGTTCTGCCTTCGGGTAAGGTGATTTCAGGAGCAATCTTTACCAGGATGGAGTCATTGACATTTTCCGGTGCCTGTAATGCTTTCTGGGTATCCATTTTCAAGACAAGCTCGTTCAGCTCTGAATAATTCTGTTCGATATTGTCATCGACACAAGAGGCGAAAAGAAGGTTTCCTAATATGCCCAGTATGGTTTTGATTATTATGTGGTATCTTTTCATGGGTTCTATTCGTTAACGTTTATAAATTCGATTTCCTTTGCCGGAGTGCTGTCATCCATAATAGGGGGATTGCCAGCTGCCTTGTATTTCTGATAGGCATCGTAGATTTCTTCCTGTTCTTGCCGATACGGAGGAATGTCGTCATGAAGTTTTTGGAAGTGGTCTATCATGAACTTATATTTTCCGTTGCTGAATTTTCCCCAGGCATCAGTGTTCCATTCAATAGGGAGAAGCGTGTAGATACAGTCGATGATACATTGTTGAGCCTCTTTATTGCCCGGTTCAAAAACGCCTGTGTTTTTGGATTGATCAAATTGGATATAGGTTTTATTGGCTTTCCCGAAATTACCGGGGGCTTTGATTGAGAATTTGATAAAGGTGCTGTACGTATTCTTGGGGATAATATATGATTCGGCAACAGTTACCGGCATGCTATATAGAGAGTCTGCCGGAGCTGTCGTGCAATAGAACGTACGGTCCGTATTTGTGGAAAGTCCCATTACAACGACTTCAATGGAATCGGTGATTTCGGTTGTTTTATTTAAATAGTCGCTGTCAGTAAAGCTGCATCTTATTGTCGGAACATTTTCCACTTTATAGTCATTGTTGAAATTCAGTCGTGCTCCGGATACGTATTCTTCTACCTCTTCTTTTTGGCAGGCGGAGAATATAAAGAGCAGTGAAAATATAAGCGATATATTTCGTTTCATGGCTGTATGGTTAATTGTTGTTTCCAAATATATGTTCATTGTCAGGGATTGCAGGAGTGTAGTATTGCGGGAGCATGCCGCCGGCAGGACATCCTGTAAATACTTTATAATTCAGTCGTTTGTAGAAATAGAATAATTGTCCTTCGCCGTAGTATTCCTTGTTGTATTCCTTCATGATTTCATTAATGCGCTTGGTTTGGGTATTGTCACATCCCGGACGTGAATCCAATTGGTCGAATGCATCGTCACCGACCAAATCAACGTCTGCCGGAATTCCCCTGTTTGCCCGGACTGTATTCAGCCAGTCTGCCGCTTCCGTCGGGTCGGTGGCACACTCTGCAAGAATGTAGTACATTTCCGGAAGACGGATCAGCGGCATGGAATTCTTGCCCCCACTCCATAACGGATCGTCGTAGCCTTGCTGGTCAAATTTCCTGGATACTTTGACTGTATTGACCAATACGAAAGAATTGTTGTTTAGACGGAAATCGGTGGCACCTCCATTTTCAAATTCATAAAGTTTGTCAAGGGTTTCCGGTTTTTCAGACATGTTGGATGATGAGATGTTCTTGAAATCTTCGTCTACAATTTTATCCAACTCGTCAATGTAGAGGTTGAAGATATGTTCCTGGAACAATATGCGGTTGGAATTACTTCCGGCAAGACTGAAATAGCCTGAGTTGATAACGTCAGATGCATAGTTGTAGGCCCGGGATTTGCTGTCGGCATCTCCTTTGTACAGGTATGCACGGGCCAATATGGCATAGACAGCATAGATATTCATACGGGTTTGGCGATAGACCATGAACGGGTCTCTTATCTCATTGCCATAGTCACTGCTGAATTCTTTCGGGTCATGTTCTTCCAACAGTTTTTCAGCTTCATGCAAATCTGCTATTACCAAATCAATGAATTGAGATGCAGGCAATAACGGGGTGGCTTCTGCATCCAGACGGGTACGGTATGCCAGACATTTTGTTTCCGGACTTTGTGAATATATCGGTCCGAATAAGCGCAACAGTTCAAAATGCAGGAATCCGCGTAACCCCAGAGCTTCGCCCTTCATTACCTCATAGTAATCTGGAGTCTTGATTACATCCCGGTTGGCATCAATGTAGTAAAGAAAATTATTGATATTGGCAATGACTTTGTATATCATGCTATAATAGTTCTCTACGATCGTTTTGTATGAGCCGCTGTAATTATATAGTTCATTATCTATTATCATTTTGTTTTCGTAGCGTTGGGCCAGGAATTCCATGAAGTTGTATGTGAACTGCTTGCCATACAATGAGGGATCGCCTAATTTCAAGTAAAAACCGGTGAGTACGTCCTTGAACCCATACTCATGTGCATATAAATCTTCCTCATTGATAGAGGTCTTGGGTGGTACATCCAGCCAGTTTGAGCAGGACGTGAAAAAGAATAATAAGCTGATGACCGGAGTCAATATCAATATTTTTTTCATGATTCTATTCATTAAAATGCAACATTCAAAGAAAATGAGAACTGACGGGCAAACGGATAATCCAGACCGCGTTCACGTTTTACGGAAGAAATATAGGCAACATCCTCCATGTTGAGGCTCATGCTCAATGCACTCATCTTCATCTTTTTCAAGAAAGGATGGGAGGCGGGGAAACGGTAGCTCAGAGCAATAGAACTGAACTGAAACGTGTTGTCATCCATGACAAAGCGTGAGGTCGCTTTTGTTTCAGAGCCTTTTACGGCATTGGTAAGGGCTTTGTATTTTACGACATCTCCCGGTTTTTGCCAGCGTAAATCCAATACGCGTCTGTCCGCATTATAACGCAAGTCTGCATTCTCGACTTTAGATACCAGAGTATTGTTATAGACTTGTCCGCCAAATCGATAGTTGAATCCGACACTGACACCGAAGCCTTTATAGTTGAATGTGGAGTAGATGTTTCCCTGCAATTTGGGCTCGGTGTTGCCGTAAGGAATGACATCTACGGCATCCCATACGCCGGTCAGTTCTCCTGTGATACGTTTCTGGAATACTTCCTGGCCGGTTGCCGGGTCGATGCCTAATGATTTGACAACCCAGATGTTGTTTAATGACTGGCCTTCTTCGTAGCGGGGCAGTGGGGTTGCATCCAATTTCCCGGCATTGACACTGTTCATGTATTCCAAAGCATTTGAAATCTTTGTCATTTTGTCACGGTTGTGCGAGCCGTTAAAGTTGATTATCCAATAGGCTTCACGGGAAGCGTCTTTGTAGGGGATGAATGATGCTGCAAACTCAACGCCTTTGTTCTCAATTGTTCCCAGATTTTCCGGTATTGATGAGAAACCGAGAGATGGTGCCAATGTTATATCGGTCAGGGAGTTTTTGGTGCGTTTCTGATAGTATTCGACTTTTGCAGTGATTCTGTTGTTTAAGAATCCAGCTTCCAGGGCAACGTTCAACTGTCCGGTCTGTTGCCATTTAAGGTTGGAATTACCCAGGGCAACAAGTTCTGCGCCTGTCCCGTCGGATGAAATATAAGGTTTCAGCATGGAGTATGTGTATACTTGTTGGGCCTGGTAAGGGGCAAAACCTTGTGTTCCGGTGATACCGTAAGAGGCACGTGCAATCAGGTCGCTTATCCAGGATACTTTTTTTACCGAATTTTCTTTCTTGATATCCCAACGTACACCTGCCGACCAGAACGGAGCAAAACGGTTATGTTTGCCGAATTGGGAGGAACCGTCTGCACGGATATTGAAGTCAACGGAATATTTGTAACGGAATGAGTAGCCGAAAGCTCCGACAAAACCTATTGAACGGCTAGTGTTTTCGCTTCCGGTCATCTTTTCATTGTATTTTTTACCGAAAAGGATGTTGTCCATTTGGTCGTTGGGGAAACCGGTTACGGTTGCACCGTACCAATCGTTCGATGTCTGGTCTATGGAATAACGGGCATTAAAACTTACAAAATGATCTGCTGCTATTACGTCATTGTATGATGCAGATATGTTTATATTGTAATTGAAAGATTCGTCTTGCTGACGGATGAATTCTCCGCGGCGCATGGGATCTGCCTCAGAAATAAATTTGGTGTGTTGTGCAGGACGGAATATTTCTGTCTTTCCGTTGCTTTTGGCGATGGCAACATCAGCCTGCAGGCGTACGGATGAAATAGGATTGTATTCCAAATAGAACTGGTCGCGTACAGTAAACGAGGAATTCCTGTCTTTAGAGTTGAAAGTGGTGTTGTACATGGGGTTCGGTATGGGGTCTGTATTCCAGTATTCTTTGGGATCTTGCCATACTTGCAGGTTCTTCTTGATTTCTCCGTTTTCTCCATAAGGACGCAAATAGGGATTCAAACGGGTGTATTCGCTGAATGAGCCCCATGGAGAATTGTCTCCGGTTGCATTATCCAGGGTGATGTTGTTGCGTATTAACAATTTGTTGAAGCGATAGCTCAGGTCTAAAGCTGCCGTTTGTGTCTTGCGGGTTGATTCCTTCATAACGCCTGGAGTGAAGTTGCCGCCGACATACAATTTGTAGCGCAGTGCCCTGTCTCCTCCTTCAAGGGTTACGGCATGGCGGTGCTGTACGGCATTTCTTAAAGGAATATCCAGCCAGTCTGTATTTACCCCTCGTCTGACTTCCCTGAGATATTGCTGATAAATCTGTACGTATGAGTAATCGCTGTCTTCAGGATAATAACCTGCCATCTTTTCAACTCTCAGTTTTTCTTCTGCATTTAATAAATCATATCCTGATAAATCGGGTAGTTCCAAACGGATATTACCGGCATAGGTGATTCGTAAGTCTCCGGGCAGGGGAGCTTTGGTTTCAATGACTATGACGCCATTGGCAGCCTTGGAACCGTAAATGGCTGTTGCTGATGCGTCTTTTAAAACTGTCACTGTTTCTATGTCTGCCGGATTTAGCCAAGATATTTGATTCCCCAGGATATTTTTTAAATCATCAACCATTAAATCGTTTTGGTTTAATGGAATGGGGTCTGGTTGGATCACTCCATCTACTACCCATAAAGGGTCTTGGTTGCCTAGAATGGTAGATGTCCCTCGGATTCGAATTTTTGGGGAAGTGCCGACGCGTGAGCTTGTGTTCATTACCATCATTCCGGCAACCCGACCTTGTAACATTTGGTCTACCGATGTATAAACCGGCATCATGATGTCAGAGGCTTTAACGGTGCTTACAGAACCGACAACATCACTTTTTCTGAGTGTTTGGTAACCTGTTACGACTACTTCATCCATGGTCTCTGCTGATTCTTTCAAAATGACATTGATGTTTTCTTGGCCTGTATAGGTAACTTTGTAAGGAGCCATGCCGATGAAGGAATATATAATGTTTATCTTGTCTACATCGGGGATAGTAAAGCTATAGTTTCCGTTGCTGTCTGTTGTGGTGCCGATACATGTTCCTTCGATAAGAATCGTTACTCCTGCAAGAGGTTCACTTTTAGTGTCAGTTACCCGTCCTCTGATTTTGGTGACAGAGGTTTGAGACTGTTTTTTAATGAATATTATTTTATCCTCTATTAAATAAGTTAGATTATGTCCTTTTAAAACAATATCCAAAATTTCTTGTACGGATACGCCTTCTCTCTGCACGGAGATGTTTTTTATGGCTGCAACATCTTGATTGGAATACATGAATCTGTATGCGCTTTGTTTTTGAATGTTCTCAAAAACATTTACGAGAGTCCCATTTTTTATGTCAATATTTAATTGTGCTTTGTATTGGGCTATTGAGAAGCCAGGTAAAAGCAAGAAAAATAAAAACATAAATAAAACTACATCTCCATTTTTCTTTTTAGGAGGTAGGAAAAAATCATTTTCTTTCATAGCTTTGTAAAACAGTTTTAATTAAACAATATCTACTTTTGTTAGTTATTGGTGCAGAGATTGTTACCAGCAATCTCTGCCTTTTTAATATTCTTTGATGGTTATAGTATTATTTCTGATTTCAAATTTCACTTTTTCTAATATTTCAAATTTACTCAGTAATTCTTCTATATTTTTATATCTGATTAATTCTCCTGTAAATTGGATTTGTTCTAATTTTGATGATGTGTAAAATATATTTATATCATACCAGCGTGCCAAGGTTTTCATGATATTCCCTAATGGTTCGTTGATGAAAATATATTTCCCATTTCTCCATGCGGTGTATGAACAGGTATTAACTTTATTGACCGTAATTTCATTATCATGAAGTTTTGCCTGTTCTCCAGGCTTTAAGGTTACAGATGAAGTTGCTGTATGGATATTGACCTGCCCTTCTTCCAGAGTTGTGAGGGCATAATCCTCGTCTTTGTATACTCTGACTCCAAAAGAGGTTCCTAATACTTGAATCTGTAAATTTTTTGCCTCTACAAAAAAAGGTTTGTTAGGATTATGAGCAACTTCAAAATAGGCTTCTCCGGTTAAATATACGCGCCGTTCTTCCCCTACAAATTCGGAGGCATATTTTAATTCACTCTCGGAATTTAGCCATACTTTTGTTCCATCTGATAGGCAGACAAAGAATTCTCCTCCTCTGGGAATGTTTAATTTATGTATCTCGTTGTCGGTTGCTTGTGCTGTTTTTTTATATTGTAATGTGTTGTGTTGAATAAAAACGTTAGAGTCAATTTTATGTATATTTATATTGGAATCTCTTTCAATGTAAATGGTTTTGTCTTTACCAATGGTTAAAATAGCTCTGGAACTACCTGGAGCAATCGATGAGTATTCTGTTGGGGTAGTTCCTTGATTCTGAAATTGGATAATTTCCCATATTGCAAATATGAAGGGAAGCAGGATAGCAGCATAGGATAAACGTTTGATAATTCTTTTACGTTTTTCTTGTTTGATTTTTTGCTCTAACAAAAGGAATTTTGGAGTAAAATCGTACTCTTCGTATTGCTGGCGGAATTGTTCAAAGCCATCTGCCTGGCTGATTTTTTGAAAAAGTTCTTCGTTTTCAGTTTTCTCTTGTCGCCAAGCTAACAATTCCTCTGTTTCTTGCGCACTGATGTTTTGAGTTTTGTGTGCAAGAAGCAATTTTGAGATTTTTAGGTATATTTCCACTTTCTTATTTTTTTATAAAGACACTGCCAAACAAAAAAGTGGGTATCCTATATATGAAAAAAATTATAGAAAGATTCCGATAATATTGAATAATAATTTGTAACGTTCTCTTAGTATATGTTTGGCTTTTTTCCGTTGAGTCTTAACAGTCTCAATGGACAGGTGCATGGATTTGGCTATTGTTTCTGAAGTTTCTCCTTGCAGGACTCTCTCAAAGATTACTCTGCATTGTGGTGGTAGTTCATCTAGAAGTTGATATAATTCTCGGTACACTTCGTTTTCGATAACGTCGTTAATAAATGTAGTGTCATTATTATAAATTTCGTCACAGTAATAACTTTCACGGAGTTTTCGTCTTTTTTCATCACGAATGTAATTCAGACAACTATTTTTAACAGAAGAATATAAGTATGATTGTAGTGTAAGAATATTATGGAATATCTGGCGTTCTTCGTACAGCTTATAGAATATTTCTTGTACAATATCTTCTGCTGCCTCCTTCTCAATGGAAAATTTCT
>ENA-OPBO01002150-OPBO01002150.1-human-gut-metagenome-genome-assembly--contig:-NODE-2150-length-12193-cov-2.088482_pt1 | contig 12193 bp, 6 predicted proteins | sample MGYA00241071_ERZ501458 | MGnify/ENA primary metagenome ERZ501458 (study PRJEB25962, sample SAMEA2042509) | human gut metagenome | biome: human gut; feature: human-associated habitat; material: faeces...
CCTTTCACAGGAAAACCCTGATACCCTCTTCTAATGATTAGCCCCCAGTGATTGGCAGGAGCAGAACTGTAACATTTAGCCCGAATCTCGATTTTCCCGAACAAGGAAGCAAAGTCAAACTTTCTTATTTCTCGGATCGAGAATCCCGGATCTTCGTTATCCACGATAATTTCCCTATCATTCGTCGGGAACGACGAGGTATCAATGGACAAAAAACACGTGGTGGTGTCAGTTTCAGCGCTCCCTCTTTTGTACGGTAGATCTATCATAGAAGGAACGTTTAAAGCCAATACTGTATTTACACTGACGCCAGCGTTTTCCACGCACGTTCTTATACTTCGTCCCTCTCCCGGGGGGATGATCCATCCCGGATCATCCCGGCTCAACGTAATAATACCCGGAACTTCCCCCCGATTAAACACCTTGAAATCGAACATCTTACCATCCTCGAGGATAATGACATTCCCGGTAACCTGAAAAAGGGGTAACCGGTTAGTCCGGAACCAGCTCTCGATGATGGTATCTAACTCAACACCGAAACGAGCGAAGAGCTCCCGGGAAAACTCTTCAATTTTTTTCTCCTCAAAAAGGTGTCGTTTGAGAAAATCGTGGTAAGCCGTCATAAATTCGTTCATTCCAATTCGAATGTCTATAAGGGCTAACAACTCATCACTTTTTTTACGGATGATTTTATCAAGCAATCCCGGGGAGAGAGAGGGATCTCGCAAAGCATCCTCTAAACTGTGATCTTTCAAGTAATCCGCAATAAAATACTCATCATTCTCTCCCACCATCCCAATAGTATACGGGGAACTAAAGATCGACATCAACACGTCGTTTATCAAAGGAAACTCGTTAGAATGGAAAAAACTCGTGCTCCCCACGCAACTCGGCGTTAGGTCGCAACTACCCTTCAAGAACAAGCCTAAGTCATGAACCAAGCGCACACGGGCTTCTTTTTCCTTGTCCTCATCAGAATAGGAAGACTCGTCTACCGAGTATCTCTTTTCCGGCAGGAACACCATCCCTCCCTGCACACGCTCTCCTGTCTGTAACGACCTTCCCACAAACACGTGAAAATTACAAGGGACTTCCACGAGGGAAAGCCAGCTGTAAGGGTATTGTAACGTGGGATCATAAGCGATTTTATTCTCAAGCCGTTTATATCCATAATTCAAATAATCACTATAAAAGTTTACCGAATTCTTAACTTCAGCAATAACTTTTAGCAACTCCCACATGGAAAACACATCATAACCATCCAGCATGAACTCGTGTTCGGGCAAGTAAAAAAGTTCCACGCTCACCGGGTGGTCGTCTTCCACAGCCTTAATGGTTGTACCCTCAAATCTTACCCCTACCGTGTCTCTACGAATCAACATCTCCCGCCTCTTGTAATTGCCGATACAGAGACTGATCCCGGGCATGCTATGATCGAAACTAAACCTCGTCATCCCTGCAACTCCCCTATCCGCTTTTCCCTGGGATATTGCCACAAGATCCGGATCGTGTTCCACCTCCAACGTGTAGCGGGTGAACATCTTTTCCCGAAAACCCAATGAATGGTAAAGAGGCACACTGACCGGGTACCAGGCACATTCCGGAGTAAGCAGTTTGTATTCCTTTTCGCAGAAAGCGGGGGAATAACCGAAGCGATAAATACCGATCGTGTTCACTTCCGGAGAAGAGTATTTCTCTTCCGGGGTATCTAGGAAGCAAAAACTAATATCTATTTTCCCCTCGTATCCCACGACGATCTCTCTCCTCTTGCCGGGAGACACAGTTTCGTCCACGAGAATCACCTGTTGATCTCGTCGAAAAGAGACCGTTTCCCCGTCTGCGGTGATCGAGGAAACGACAAGACCGGGATTCAAGTAAAATACCAACGGGAGGACAACACTATCCCTATTCTCGACCGTCATCCTGCTCTCCACGGAAATACCACCGTTCTTGGTTTCTTTCACCTGGAGATGATTCGCAACAATCTTGAGTGGCTTCTCCCGATCATGTTTTGCGTATGCACCACGGAAAACTTCCCGCTTTTGAAAAACTGTTTGAATATTGCGGGAGTACACAACGGCCACACTGCCGGCAACGAGCAAGGGAAGCAAGGCTACGCAAAGTAACCGGAATGGTGCCCGCGGGTTATTGTGAATCCTGGGGTATAGGATCACAGCCAGAATTGCCAACCCGATCCCGAAGAACAAAATGAACACCCGTTGTATCAAGTAACTCCCGGGATTCACGTGTCCCGTGAAGTCAGAAAACATGTTGGGAATGTTTGTAGCCAGGGGATCAAGTACCCCGTTTAACCAAACGGAACCAGGGAGAGTTAACACACCGAGAATCACCGCAAGAAAAATCACGCTCACCCCTTGATTCTTCGATAACCTCATCACGCAGGTAGAAAGACTAACACAGAAAACAGTGGTCGGGAAATTCAGTGTCAACCAGTAAAAGAGGTAATACCCGGCGTTTAACACCTCGGGATAGAAAAGAAGGTTCAGGTAACAAAAGGCGAGAATCGACACGTTGGCTACAATGAAGGCTAGGATTTTACCGGTGACATTCCCCGTAGTGATCTCTGAATTTCCCTGGGCATGAACGTTCAAAGCCTCCGTGGAGTCCAAACGGGACCGTCTCGTGTCGTTGATCACGAGAGCCACCACGAAAAACAGTTGCAGAATGTTGAACAAGTAAGCACATTTGAAGGGAATGGAAGAGGATAGTGACCGGGAAAACCAATCCATCGCCGGCCTCTGAAACAGTTGCTCGATACTTTCAGCGGAGCCTAAACCGGATAGTGGCGTAAACACGTAAAGGGTAATCCCCATGATCCCAAGAAAAACAAATATCCAAAAAATCACATTCCGGCAAGAACACTTGTACTCGTATGACATTTCGGTGAAAATATAATTACTATTCATAACGCTCACTCTTTAATTATCAACATTTAATTCCAATGTACAAATTTTTCTTGCGAAAAATAGATGAAAAAATATACAAATGCATGCTAAAAATACCTTATCATGTATTTTGACGTGATTTATATCGACTAACGGCATAAATAAATATTATTATCTTTTCCTTATTTATTCCGTGACAATCAACTTCGCTGCAGATCTAACCTCAGTATTACATATTCTTATCGTGTATAACCCGGCATCTTCTAATTTGACTTTATTTATTACTAAAGTTGAGCATCCTCCATCTCGATAAATTTTAATCCGCTCATTGGGCAAAATCGGCACACCATTATGATACCATTCTACCGAAAGATTCGATGGTGCAATTTGAGCAAGAAATGTAGCTATTTTTCCTTCACGAACCACTACATCCTCAAGCGGTTGCACTATCACAGCCTCTCGCCCTACAGCAGAGACACTCCCAAGCATTTCCGCATTACTTTGTTCCACAAAGTCTTCCTGTTGCTTGAACCCTGTCAACACAAAGGATAGTACACAAATTAAAAAAACCACCTTTTTCATATCGCCCTGTTTTAAATTAATAATTATATTAAAAATAATAAAACAATAACAATTTGCCAAGAATTTATTCGTGTATTTTTTGACAAAGAATTATCGTATGATAAACAAAGGGGCTGTCCAAAAAAAGAACTGCCCAATGCAGAATTGAGCAGTTCTTTCATACATAACAATAAATTTTATTTCAATTCGCTTTAAACATCTCGTCAATGTGTTTAGCAGCCCGACGACCGTCACCCAAAGCCAAAATTACAGTTGCTCCACCTCTCACAATATCTCCTCCTGCATAAATATCAGGGATTGAAGACTGCAATGTGTCGGCATTGACGACAATTGTCCCTTTCGGAGTTACTTCAAGGCCCTCTATGGAATTAGGGACCAACGGATTAGGAGAAACTCCCACACTGACAATCACCTCGTCGATATCGATGGTCTCGATAGCTCCCGGAATAGGAACAGGAGAACGCCGACCAGAAGCATCCGGCTCTCCCAACTCCATTTTTTGAAGTCGCATTTGACAAACTCTTCCCCGTTCGTCCCCTATATACTCGACAGGATTATGCAATGTCAAAAATTCCACACCCTCCTGCTTGGCATGATGTATTTCTTCTTTACGAGCTGGCATCTCGTCCTCTGAGCGACGATAGATTATCATAACCTTTTCCGCTCCCAGCCGACGAGCCGTCCGAACTGAATCCATCGCCGTATTACCACCTCCGATAACCGCCACTCTACGACCTCTCCACACCGGTGTATCGGAATCGGGATTAGCGGCATCCATCAAATTCACTCGTGTCAGATATTCATTACTCGACATCACCCCATTCAAATTCTCGCCCGGGATATTCATGAATCTCGGCAAGCCGGCTCCGCTGGCAACCATGATACCCTTAAATCCCATCTCATGAAGGTCGTCATACGAGAGCGTCTTCCCGACAATGCAATCGGTCATAAACTCGACTCCCATACGACGAAGGTTCTCTATTTCAACGTCGACAACCTCGTTGGGCAATCTGAACTCGGGTATACCGTATTTTAGAACACCTCCTATCTCATGCAAAGCCTCGAACACTGTGACTCTATATCCCCATTTAGCCATATCTCCCGCAAAAGAAAGTCCACAAGGACCCGAACCGACTACGGCTATTTTCACTCCGTTACATGGCTTCATGGCAGGGAGAGCGACCTCTCCCGAAGCGTGTTCATAATCGGCAGCAAAACGCTCCAAATAACCGATAGCGATCGGTTCTTTTTTCAATTTTTGAGTATAAAAGCATTTCGATTCACATTGACGTTCCTGTGGACATACTCGCCCACACACCGCAGGCAAAGCACTCGTTTCTTTCAACGTACGAGCCGCCGACAAAAAATCACCCCGTTCTATATTTTTAATAAATTTTGGTATATTGATCCCAACCGGACAACCAGTCATACAAAGAGGCTCTACGCAATCGAGGCAACGAGTAGCCTCCAAAACGGCTTGTTCACGTGTAAGCCCACAATTCACCTCTTCCCGATTAGTTATGCGGTAAGCAGGATCGAGCTCTTTCATTTTCACCCGAGGTATATCGGTACGCTCCTTAGCCTTTCTACTTCTACGCAGCTCTTCTCTCCATTTTTCGGCACGTTGTGCCGATAATTCTTCTTTATTCATAAATATAACAAAACTTGTTACTTCGATTCCAAATCTTTATAGGAAGACAATCGCATAAGCATTTCGTCAAAATCCACTTGATGGGCATCAAACTCCGGCCCGTCTATACATACGAAACGAGTTTTTCCGTCCACCGTAATCCGACATGCTCCACACATGCCGGTTCCATCTACCATAATCGTATTCAGAGATGCAACCGTCGGTATATCGTACTTTCGAGTCAATAGAGAAACAAACTTCATCATCACCGCCGGCCCTATGGTCACACACAGGTCTACCTTCTCCCGATTGATGACAGCCTCTACACCTTGTGTCACAAGACCCTTATTACCATACGAACCATCATCGGTCATAATTATTACTTCATCTGAATATTCCCGCATTTGTTTTTCAAGAATAATCAACTCTTTCGTGCGAGCGGCCAACACCGTAATCACCCGATTACCGGCTTCCTTCATCGCCGCAACAATCGGCAATAAGGGAGCACAACCGACACCACCGCCACAACAAACTACCGTACCGAATTTTTCGATATGAGTCGCCCTGCCCAACGGACCTACTACATCTGTAATATAATCCCCGGGATTAAGAGCACACAATTTCGAAGAAGACTTTCCTACCGCCTGTACGACCAAAGTGATTGTCCCGGCCTTGACATCGGCAGCAGCAATCGTAAGCGGAATACGCTCGCCCTTCTCACCGACTCTCACGATAACAAAATGACCTGCTTTACGAGCCTTCGCAATCAGAGGGGCTTCTACGACAAACTTTACAACTTTTTCCGAAAAATATTCTTTCGCTACAATCTTATTCATCGATTTCTATATTATCTCTCTTTCTTACAAAATTATAAATTTCCTTCCCGAAAAATACCCCGGACAAGGACTATTTACGTTCATCTGTCTTTTATTAATCATGCCGAACCGCATCCTATTTTCACATCTTATGCAAAGATGCTAAATTTTAATGAAACTCCGATACCTTACATAAAATTTATCCCTGCTTATACATCTATAACAATCCACCCCAATTACTTTAAAAAGGAATGAATTACATTTAAAAATCAAATACCAATAACAATTTAATAAAAAAAAGGCTGAACTTCAATAAGTTCAGCCCCTACTACATCTACTGTACCATTTCAAAACACGATTACACAGCTACCTACCTCATTCGCTACTACACTTATAGTTCCTTGTGTTTCACTCCACTTACAAGAAACACCTTCACTACTTTCATAAATTGCAAAGTCTTTACCAACAAAACGTTCCGGCAAAGCAATCTGTCTATTAGCCGCTTTTTTAAAATCTATGTAAACAGCCTCTTTGTCTCTGATATATCCGCAATAACAAAGCAAATCTTCATCATCTGCCACAGGAGAGACAAACCACGTATAAGCCCCTTTCCAATAGTCCGTATCACCCTTCGAACGCGATTTGCTGCCTATGACTTTATGATAACTCTTTCCATAAGAATTACCGATAAATACTACGTCCGAAGCATCAACCTCCCCTCTTGTTCCCAAACCTTCATTAAACATGTGTGCCGACTGATAAGCGGTCGAACTTTTCTCTATAAATCGGTGAAAGTTAGGATAATTGGTCTTTGTAAATCTATCGACCTGTGCCTGTGGAATCCAACCTATATATTCACCTTCTGGCGTAAAAGTATATTCTTCGTCTTTAAACATCGATTGCATGCCATAATAACGATTTACAGTAACACTACTTTTATTCATATAGGTATGAGTCACTTCTACATTTATAGTATTTCGGCAGATATTATAACTGCTAAACTCCTTACACAGGGTATCGGAAAAAAGATATTTCCCATCTTCTTGATAGGCGCTAGCCGGATTGTAAATATAACTCCACACATACACTCTCACATCGGTAGCACTCAACACAGCATCTCCGGTCAACTCTTTATCGTTACATTTAATAATGACTTTATCTGTAAAAGCCGTTCGGGTCGTATTATCATCTGCATAAGAATGATTACCCCCACACCAACCACCAGCCATCAATTCAAACGGACCAATGTTATCACTAGTTGCCTCATTCAATAAGGTCATACTTGCAACATCTTGAGAGTGAGCGACCGGCTTACTCGAACTATTCGCAACAACTCCCACCTTCGAAAAAGTGTACAACTTATTGAACATACATTTCTCAAATACATATACGATATCGTTACTTTCATCAAGTTTCGACGATACATAAAGAGCATCTCCAATCCGTTCCACCACACAGCTCTTTTGCAAGTCGATAGGCGGATCATAACTCTCGGCCGAATCACAACTTTGGCACATTGAAGCAATCCATAATGTTCCACATAAACTTTTCATCAACTTATTCATAATTTTACTTTTTATGTCGTTCTACAATCAATTCACACAACTCGTCCATGATTTCCTTATCTCTTTCATCTTCGGATTTATACATTTCATAAATGGCTCTACTTCCACTATAATATGCAATCGGAAGATCAAAAAAGACTCCATTGTCCTTGAAAACATCGATATACGATTTCATTCGAGAACGAAAAGAAACCGGCTCATAATCAGATAATGCACGAGAATCGAACTCCATCTCGATAGCCATTCCGTTCTTTTCACTTTCTTTACAAGCCTCTTCCAATCTCGAATCTGGAATATTTTCTTCAAAAAAATGGTTGGGTTGAAGATAGGCCATATCGAAACCAAGCTCTCTCCATTTATCATAACCCACTGCTTTCCAATAAGGAATCCAATAAAACAATAGATTCTTCGAATGTATATATTCGCTCACCGACAAGGATAAATCACCGTTATAAGCAATATCCTCGTCCACCCAATAGAAACCGGCAAGATCCAAATTCTTATAATTGGCATTACGGAAAGACTCCAAAACCCTATCGACGTACCACCGTGTGGCGGCTACTTGGTCTTCCCGATACAAAAAGCACAATGTTTTACCATTCAGTTCACCCCAATCTCTCTGTCTAAACATGGCAGCTGGTAACCCGATAACAACCCGATGACGAAATTCGGGCTCGCCTATCTCTTTTTTCACAGTCTCAATACAAGCATCGAGAGCAGACAAAGATTTTCCCTCCTCGAATAATCTTTGTAACAACCACTCCCATTCTTGCTTCCTTGCATCCTTACCGTAACCTTGCGCATAACGCCGGCCTTTCCCATCGCTAAACTCCAAAAAGAGAAATCCGTCAAAAAGCCATTCTTTTCGGCCATCTTGAAATTGATGCATTACATACGGACGAAACTGCTCCTCCGTCCAGTCCATTCGATTTATTCCGCCCTGATAAATCAACGCCAAATCTTTTATGGTATTTTTTCTAAATGCTCGTTCCAGACAATCGCCTATACACTCGGCATAACGAAATTGTCCCAAATCGGTAAAATGGATTCCATCGACCGTCGCCTCATAATCATCGCCTATCAAAGCCTGAGACGGGACGTAATATATATTTTTCTCCTTTTCTTTTTGCAGCTCCTTGTAGACCAATTGCAAAGCTTCATTCTTTTCACGTATCTCATCGGCCAACACCCGATTATAAACAGCACTCGGAAACTGAGGGTCTTCCACGAATATGATAGGCGTCGTCCGATGTTTTTTTCTCAAAATACGATAAAAGGGAATTGTCAGCTCTTTTATTTGAGAGACCGACGCATTCGGCACAAAATCCAATACGTATGCCGAAGCCTCCACCTCGCTCATCAATTCGGCGATCTCCTTATCTAAAAAAGCATTTGCACTAAACCCTAAATTTACGACTTCTCTGTCAAAACGGCGACCGATAATATTAGTAGCTGCCATTCCCGGACGTGATGCACTGGCTCCTTGAAGAATGCTCGTCCCATACATCACAATGGGATTCTCTCGATCGGGACTGTTCAACTCCGACGCAACAATCTCCGCCCCCGGGTCGATACCTATTTCGAGCTTATCGATACCGTCATAAAGCGGCAAATAGAGCATAAATTCTCTTTCTTGGGGTAACATGTTCTTAACGATCGTCACATGGTTTTCTTTCCCGGTAGGAATAGCACTATTCACGAACTGCCACTTCCCGTCTTGCAGACAATACAAGTCCAACCCTTTGACTGCCGTCGCTGTAATGTGATTGAACTGATTATTATATTTAACTGTCCATCTAGCTCCCACACTCGTAGAATTAGTTCTAAAACGAACATACAATCCGGCCGTATTCTGGCTCAAATTCCACAAAGCTTTACGCACTGTCGGCTGCATATCGGAAGAAAGCCGAGAGTACAATGGATTCTTACAATCTCTTAATTTTCCATATACAGGAAGAAAGCCTGCTACATCATGAAACGACCGCTGTGAACGAAGTAATTCTTGCAACCGTTCAGGCTCGTCGGTCGTAATATAATCGACACCCCTATCGATACACCACTGCATATCTTCCAAAGAATTGACCGTCCATACATTTACCTTCAATCCTAAATCATGACATTCCTTTATCCACCCGATGTGCTTTCTAAACACATTGATATGATAGTCCTGTCCCGCCGCATCGATAAACTTTAAATCTTTCGGTAGCCGAGAACCGTTCAAATAATACACCGGTGTACCTTTGGGGGCTTGCTCGATAAGTTCCAACAAACCCTCGGCCGAAAATGTAATATATTCTACCCGTTTTTCGAGACCTTTTTTTCTGACCATCTCCACAATTCGTTTCACGGCTTCGGCCTCTCTCTGTTTATCTTTATGAGGCTTCAATTCACAAATCAAACGCACACTCAACTTTTTAGCCCTATTCAAAAACGCATCAAGCGTAGGAACAGTCTCTCCATTCTTCAATTTTTGCTTCAACAACATTTTCGACGAAGATGACTCTATATCCATACCGTTTATAACAGCATCATGATTTACAATCAATACGTCATCTTTCGTCAGCCAAACATCGAATTCCGATCCGTACACACCTATCGAATCGGCCAGTTCAAGTGCCCGTAAAGAATTTTGAGCCGAAGAAGGTGTCTTCCAATATCCCCGATGGGCTATCACCTTAGGAAGCTCGGCCATACTGTTCGAGCAAAATACCCCGAACAACAATATCCACAAAAAAGACTTTATCTTCATCTCCCATTATTAATTATCTAATCTATCGTCATCGTCTGGACAGGGACAACAGGATTAAGTACACGATTAACACCCCATCTTTGTTGTTTTTTCACTTTTATATCCCGAACCGACCTTATATCTTCACATGAAGCCCCGAAACTTACTTTGTACAGACCCTTCTCCAATACCCACGACGAAGAGGGTTCATCGAAATGAGCCAAATCATAATCTGTAAAATTCATTGTAAGTATCTCACTTTCTCCCGGTTTCAGCAATTTTGTTTTCCCGAAAGCTTTCAACTCACGAAGAGGATTTTCCGAAGCTCTATTTTCTGCCCCCACATAAACCTGAACAGACTCATGACCTTCTGCCGCTCCTACATTCGTAACCTTTATTTTAGCCACCCACCTGCCCTTCTCTTTTTTTACAGAGGGTTCGCTATACAAAAATTCGGTATAAGATAAACCATACCCGAAAGGATAAGAAACCGCTTTATCCGCAGTTGTAAAATATCGGTAGCCTACCCATACCCCCTCTTCGTAAGAGGTATAATCAAAATTTTCCCCGCTTAGAGTTTCTCCCACAGTCGGATAGTTTTTAGAAGAAGGAATATCCGAATATCTTACAGGGAATGTCATCGGAAGTTTCCCCGACGGATTCACAGTTCCTGTCAATACATCTGCCACAGCATGCCCACACTCCTGTCCCGGAAACCAAACAGAAAGAATCGCATCGGGTTTATTCTTCCACGAAGCTGTTTCCACCACACCTCCGATATTAAGTAATACAACGACCTTTTTATTTCGAGCATGAAACTCCTCGCAGACCTTGTCAATCATATAAATTTCCGAATCGGAAAGATTAAAATCATCATGCACTTTTCTATCCGACTCCTCGGTCGAACCTCTTCCTATCACCAGCCATATCATTCGATTTAGCTTGCTCCCCAACCAGTGTCTTATTGGGCATCAAATCCATTTCTGGATAAACATACCGACGATACGAAAGACGTTCCCAATCGGTTGCCTTCGGGTCGACCAACAACGCTTCTTGGTAAGCATTATACTTGGTATAAAGATCTTTCAAAGAACGATCCAAGACAAAACCTACCTGTTCGAGGCCTGTCGAAATATCGACAATATGAGATTTATTTACATTAGAAGAGCCCCCTCCACCGGCAATCGAGTGATAAGCGGTTGCACCAAAAAGAGAAATATTTTTTATCCCTTTCAACGGCAATACACAACTGTCGTTTTTCAAAAGTACCATACCCTGTCCGGCAACCGAACGGGATAATGCAGCATGCTGTTCCAAATCGGGTAATGCGGCATGAATGTCCTTTCGAAAAGCTTTGGTCTTTACCACATAGTCGAGGATATGCTTCACGGCATCATCGATAACCTCCATCGAAAGAGCACCGCTCTCTATTCCGGCTTCTATTTCTTCAAGTTGCGCTTTTTCTCCGGGCATCAACAAATTAGTACCACCCTCTAATTGCTCTGGACTATTCCTTTTCCCGTACCAATCCGATACGACCAAACCGTCATACCCCCACTCTTCCCGAAGAACAGTTCGTAATAATTCGGCATTCGATTGAGTCAATATTCCACCGATCTTATTATAGGACGACATCACCGTCCACGGGTTCGAGTGCTGCAAACAGATTTCAAACCCTTTCAGATAAATTTCACGCAAAGCCTTAACCGGGATACGAGAATCGTTATTCAGTTTATTCACCTGCTGATTGTTGGCGACAAAATGCTTCAAACTTGTACCGATACCCCGGCTCTGTACTCCATTCACCATAGCGGCTCCCATTAGCCCAGATAAAACGGGATCTTCTGAAAAATACTCGAAATTACGCCCGCACAACGGATTTCTCATAATATTGATTCCGGGTGTCAATATGACATCGACATCATAAACAGCAGCCTCTTCGCCCATTGCTCCGGCTTGTGTCTCCA
>ENA-OPBO01002151-OPBO01002151.1-human-gut-metagenome-genome-assembly--contig:-NODE-2151-length-12192-cov-3.237703_pt1 | contig 12192 bp, 9 predicted proteins | sample MGYA00241071_ERZ501458 | MGnify/ENA primary metagenome ERZ501458 (study PRJEB25962, sample SAMEA2042509) | human gut metagenome | biome: human gut; feature: human-associated habitat; material: faeces...
ACATCATGAACGAATGGTATCTGCGCGACCTGAGCCGCAAGCAGAAAACCGCCATTCGTGTCAAAGGGGAATCTGGCAAGCCCACCACCAACTGTGCCATCTATGGCTACAAGAAAGACCCGGAAAACAAATACCATTGGCTGATCGACGAGGAAGCCGCCGCCGTGGTGCGCCGGATGTTCGAACTGCGGCGCGGCGGCATGGCCTACGGCAAGATCGCCGCTGTGCTGAACAGCGAGGGCATCCTGTCCCCGCGCTGGTATTGGGCAAAGCGGTACGGCAACGGCTCCTGCAAGTACGCGAACCTTTGGATGTACGCCACGGTGAAGAACATACTGACAAACGAGGTCTATACCGGAAATCTTATTCAGAACCAGACCGGCTCGCGCTCCTATAAGGACGACACCATGATCTATAAGCCGGAATCCGAATGGATACGGCATGAGGCTTTGCATGAAGCCATCATCTCGCCGGAGGTATGGAATGAAGTGCAGGCCATCAACCATGAAAGGACGCGGCTCTCGGCGGACAACGCGCCGCCGAAGCCCTTCCTGTTCACCGGCAAGCTCATCTGTGCCGACTGCAAAGCACTCCTTCAGGGCAACCGGGAGACGCAGCGCCGCAAGAACGGCACGTCCAAAAAGTACGTTTCCTATTTCTGCTCCCGTTATACGGCCTCCGGCTACGGCGCGTGTTCCAGGCACACCATCTATGAGATGACGCTGACGGAGCTTGTATTGAGCGAGATCCGCGCCCATGCCGAGGCGCTGGAACTGGACGAGGCTGCCGCGCTGGACAGGCTGCAAGCGCAGCGCACCGCCGCAGACGCCGAGCGTCTGGAAAGCGTCCGGCAGGAGATTGGGAAGCTGCGCCGCCGCGTCTATGAGCTGGAGCAAATGACCGCCAAGCTCTATGAGGACAAGGTTTGCGGCAGCATCAGCGCAGCGTCCTTCGCTGTACTGCTTGAAAAGACCGAGCAGGAGCGCCGCCAGCGGACCGACCGGCTGGATACGCTTCTTGCGGAAGTCAGGGAGTATGAGCAGAGCGCCGCCGACATTCAAAGCTGGGCGGCAGTCGTCCGAAAGCACCTGCATATTCGGGAGCTTGACCGTGAAACGGTAGACGAACTGATCGACCGCATTGAGGTCGGAGAAAAGACCGTCATTGATGGGAAAAACGTCCGGGACATCAAAATCTATTACCGCTTTGTCGGCAATATCTGAATGGAGGTCAAATCATGGATAGCAACAAAAGCAAGCGTGTGGTAGTATATTGCCGGGTAGCAACGCAGGCGCAGCTTGACGGCGACCACACGCTGGAAGCACAAAGCGCCCGGCTGCATGAGCAGGCCGAGCGGCTGGGTTATGAAATTGTGGGAGAAGTCAGCGAGTATGAAAAAGGAACTACGCTTGACCGCGACGGCTGGAAAAGGGCTTGTCAGAAGGCGGTGGAGCAAAAGGCGGACACGCTCTTTGTTGCCGATCTTACACGGATAGCGCGCGATCCAATCCTTTGGATGCAGGCTTTGCGCGAGTTAAGCGGCAAGGGCGTCTGGATTCAGTCCGCTGCTGAACCGGATGCGTTTCAGGTAAATCCCCTTTTTCACCTATGGCTGCCGCCAGGAATCCAATGGCAGCTTGCACTCCATGAACTATGGCAAACTTACCGCAGGAACAACGAAAACAGCGATTGATACAGTCAAAACTGTCTAAAAAGGGAGAAATCACCGATTACCTTTCCCGAATGGGAGATGTTCTTCATGATGTTGAGGAACGGGGTGAAATCGCTCTCGGTCTGGCTTGCGCTGTCCACGCCGTTGTTTATGGCAATGAACCGTACATCCGCCTCCGGGAATGCTATCTCGGTGTAGTATCCCACCTTCAGATAATCCCTTCCGAGACGGCTCAGGTCCTTTACGATAAGCGTCCCGACCCTGCCTTCATCGACCATACTGATGAGCCGTTGCCAATCCGGTCTTGTGAAGGTGGTCCCACTGTAGCCATCGTCCACGAAGAATTGGGTGTTGCTGTCACCTTGAAGCTCATCATCACGGGATAATCTGCAGTAGAGTGCGGCGATTCTGCTGTCAAGGGCCGCATCGATATTCAGCTGTCTATTCATAGACCTCCAGTTTGATCCGGCGGTTATTGATGCAATAGCGGTCCTTGTCGTAAGCCGGGAGCGAGGCTTTGAACAGAATCCGCATGCCTGTCCCGGACGGGCTGTATTCCGTATAGGTATTCATCCGGGTGATGATGTCTTTGGCCATATACGACAGCACGCCGTTCTCGACACAGCTGTCGATGTCGATGGCGCAGATGTCGCCGAAGACGCCGATGCCGATTCCGTCATAAGCGGCCCTGTGCCTGACGGCGATGGCGTAATCCGTGAAGGTGACCTTGTTAGAAGAATCAGCACAGAGGCCGTTCGTCTGATACGGCACCTTCGTCCTGCTTCCGTCTCGCTCCTCATATTTCCAGAGGCAGAAAGCACCTCGTTCTTTTAATTCCTGTGTCAGCTTTTCATACATATCTGTAATCATCCTTTCCGGAGGGCTTCATTCTGTCCTCAATACCCACTGGAGGAGAAACGTCCAAGTGGTCCGTTTTTTTGGAGAAAAAATCTCTTCTCACTTCCCACCGGTCATGAGAGACTGTTTTGACCAAAGATTTTTGAAGAAAATTTCTATCCCTCAACTGGTAGCCTCGGCAGAGGGTCAAAACTGACGGTTTCCGAAAATTTTCTCTCTCCAATAACCACCGGAGGGTTTTGCCGGTTTTGAACGAAAGAATTTCGATTTTTCTTTCCTCCGCTACCCAACGGACACGAGGTGCCGGGTTGAACGAAGAATTTCAACTTTTCTTTCTCTCAGTACCTACTGGACAGAAACTGCCGTTTTGGTCTAAAGAATCGGAAACTTTTTTCTCCCACTACCCACTGGAGGGAAATGGGCTGTTTGGCCAAAAAGTTCTGAAACATTTTTCTCCTCAATACCCCCTTGACAGTTCGGGACATTTTGAACGAAAGAAAATAAAAAAACCTCCGGGAAAATCCCGGAGGTCCAAAGTTCAAAATATATTTATTGATTTTTTCACATAAGTGTGATATACTGAATAAGTTAATTGAGATAAGGAGTCTGATGATATGGCCGTGAGTTATAAACCTCTAATGCATATGATGATCGAGCGGGATATTTCCAATGCAGAGCTGATGCGCCGTGCCAGCATATCCGCAAATATAATTACAAAAATCAAAAACGGGCAGTACATCGCCTTGGATAAGGTAGAGAGCATTTGCCACGCTATGGGCTGCTCCCCCAACGATATGATGGAGTTTATACCCGATAACCCGGAAGGAGAGAAAAAGGATGATTAACATACGGAAACTGGAAGCGGAACTGTGGGAATCCGCCGATCTCCTTCGTGCAGGGTCAAAGTTGACGTCTAATCAATACTGTATGCCCGTGCTAGGGCTTATTTTCCTGCGCTATGCGTACAGCCGCTTTAAAAAGGTAGAGGCCGAGATACTGAAGGACCGTCCCTCACGAGGTGGACGCGTAATGCCCGTGGAGGCGAGCGACTTTTCCGCAAAGAGTGCGCTGTTTCTGCCGAAAGAGGCGCAGTACGAGTATCTTGTCAATCTGCCGGAGAATATCGCGGCGGCAGGACTTGCCAATAAAGCCGGACATCCGATGAACAGCCTCGGTGAAGTGGTAAATAACGCTATGGCTTTGATCGAGGATCAGAGCGAACAGCTCACAGGCGTTTTGCCGAAAAGCTATACCGACTTCTCCGACGAGCTGCTGGCGGAGCTTCTTCGCATTTTCAATAACAGCGCACTTGATGACGTCGGCGGCGATATCGTTGGACGCATCTATGAATACTTCCTCAATAAATTTGCTAAAAACATCGCCTCTGATGACGGTGTGTTCTTCACGCCGAAATCTCTCGTAAAAATGATTGTAAACATCATCGAGCCGAAACAGGGTGTTCTTCTTGATTGCGCGTGCGGCAGCGGCGGTATGTTTGTGCAGAGCGGTGATTTCGTGAATGCCGCCGGGATGAACGCCAACAGTACCATGACTTTCTACGGACAGGAGAAGGTGGAATATAACGCACAGCTCTGCCTTATGAACATGGCGGTGCACGGTCTGACAGGCGTTATTAAATCTGGTGACGAGGCGAATACCTTCTATCATGACGCACATAACCTGAACGGCTGCTGCGATTACATCATGGCGAATCCTCCGTTTAATGTGGATAAGGTCAAAGCCGAATCATGCGAAAACGCCGGACGCCTTCCGTTCGGTCTGCCGAGCGTAAACAAGAACAAAGAGGTCGGCAACGCCAATTACCTATGGATCTCCTATTTCTATTCCTATCTGAACGAGCATGGCCGCGCCGGTTTCGTTATGGCATCCTCCGCTACCGACAGTCAGGGCAAAGATAAGGATATCCGTGAAAAGCTCATCAAGACCGGTCACGTTGACGTGATGATCTCCGTCGGTAATAATTTCTTCTATACGAAATCGCTGCCTTGCTCCTTGTGGTTTTTCGATAAAGCGAAGGGCGAAGCAATCCGGGATAAGGTTCTGTTCATCGATGCCCGGAATTACTATACAGTTGTGGACCGAACGCTGAATGAGTGGAGCGAATGGCAGCTTAAGAATCTGAACGCCATCGTATGGCTCTATCGCGGCGAGACAGAAAAATACACAGCTCTGCTGCAGGAATACCACCACTATCTGCACGATGAAGCCGAGGCCGCTGAAAATGACGATTTGAAAGATGCTGTATATCAGGAATCCTTTGTCGATATCGTTTCTGCGCTGAAGGAAAAGCTCTCCGCGCTCCGCAAGACGGCAAAAGCCGAAGTGGACGCCGCCGGAAAGCGTGACAAAAAGAGCGTTCAGCAGCAGTACGACGACAGGATCGCCTATATTGAAAGTATGCTGACCGTTGCCAAGGAAGCGCACTGGCTCTATGAGAAGTTCGGTGACGGCGTTTATACCGATGTCCCTGGCCTGTGCAAACTGGCAACGATTGCCGAAATCGAAGAAAAGGGCTGGTCACTCACACCCGGAGCGTATGTAGGTGTCGCTCCCGTGGAGGATGACGGTGTTGATTTTGCCGAGCGTATGGCGGAGATCCACAGGGAACTTCTGTCCCTTCAGGCTGAATCCAACGATCTAATGGATACCATATCGCAGAACATGAAGGAGATGGGGATATGAGCTATAGCAAGGCACAAATAGCTAATCTGTGTACTCTGGTGACTTCTGGCGGAACTCCGCTTACCTCTGTTCCCGCCTACTATGACCCTAAAGAAGTCCCTTGGTTGAAAACCGGGGAAGTAAATTACTGTCGCATTTACGACACAGAAAGCTATATTTCGAAAGAGGGACTGGCTCGTTCCAGCGCAAAAATGATTCCTGCGAATTCAGTTGTCGTTGCAATGTATGGACAGGGGGATACTGCGGGTAGGGTTGCAATTAACAAGATACCATTGTCTACAAATCAGGCATGCTGCAATCTTGTTATAAACCATGTAATAGCTGATTATGAGTATGTTTATTATGCCTTGTGTACGCTTTACGACCGTCTTGTTGCGTTAAAAAACGGAGGTGCGCAGCCAAATCTTAATGCTAAAAAGATAAAAGCAATTGAAATACCATTCCCAGACCTTGAGACACAGCGTACAATTGCTTCTGTTTTGGGAGCCTACGACAACCTCATCGAAAACAATCAGAAGCAAATCAAGCTGCTTGAAGAAGCGGCACAGCGGTTATATAAGGAGTGGTTTGTCGACCTCCGTTTCCCCGGATATGAGGATACATCTATCGTTGACGGTGTACCGGAGGGGTGGGAAAAGGTTCCGGTTGGTAATTTGATAAGTTATGAGATCGGTGGAGGCTGGGGTGAAGAAACGCCGACAGGAAAGTGTATTAGAGAAGCATATGTTATTCGTGGCACAGATTTATACGGTATAGCGCATGGTGATTTGCTGTCCATACCATTCCGTTATCATGTCGAAAGCAATCTATCTTCCCGAAAGCTAAAGGATGGAGATATCGTTTTTGAAGTGTCTGGTGGTAGCCGAACAGAGGGTGTCGCACGGTGCTTGCTAATAACATCGTCAATGCTTAATGTATGGAGAAAAGATGTAATGTGTGCAAGTTTCTGCAAATTGATTCGGCCTCAATTTGGCTTTTCACAATACTTGCATGATTGTATTAAACATTTAAGGGCAACTGGCAAAACGGAAGAATACGATAAGCGTAGTGCAAGCAGTATCGTTAACTACAGATGGAAGGATTTCTTATCGCAAGAGTTAGTATTAAGACCATCCGAGGAGATTTTGGATCATTATAATGGCGTTGCCAAAGAGATATATTCAAAAGCAATCAATTGTTCTTTGCAAATAGAATCGGCTAAGAAAGCCCGTGACCGTCTATTGCCGAAGCTGATTAGCGGCGAAATTGAGGTGTGATATGAGGAAGTCTTTTGCACAAGTATTAAGAGAAGGCAACGTAGATATCAGACAAGAGTATCGTAAGCTGTATTCGATATTACATCAAGAAGCCTTTGATCATAGAACGAAATCTCTATATGAAGTTTTTGGGGAGAACTTTGCTCATTTTTATTTTCGTGGGACATGCCTTAGCATAGAAGAATTCGATCAAAAATATGGCTTCAATTTTGAAGCAGAGCCAAATGATTTTAATATTGATTATCTGGTTTCATTTTGTGAATATCTGCAAAATATGCTCTTCGGCCTACAAGCGGCGGACTTCTCAGGAGGATATGGCGGCTTTGCATCTATGGAAGTGAACATTCCATTTATCCTCGAACAAATTCGACTTGTGATCGAAGCCATAGGATATACATCTGCAAGTGATGATGGAAAAACGATCTTCGTTGAAAAATCTCCTGTAGCTATTGCTGTATCAGAAAGCGACCTAATTCCGGCAGAGCTATCATACAAGGTGCTGGAATATGATCATTATGCCCTTAAAGGTGACATTGAAAAGAAAAAACATATTATTTTGCAACTTGCCCAGATACTTGAGGCAAAATCTAAAGAATTGCAGAAAATCTCATCTTCTTTGAAAGATGATCTGTTTTTCCTCTTTAATAATTTGAATTTGCGACATAACAATGTTGATCCCTCAAATAAAGGAAAATATAAACGAATCGTATCCGAACTTGACAAGGGGCAATTAGAACATTGGTATGACGAAACTTATCAAATGTGTCTTCTTGCATTTATGGAATTAGAGCAGGCAGAACGCAAAAAAGCATTTGATGAATTTAAAAAGCAAATTGTTGAAGGATAGGAGGTGGCGGCATGAGCTACGATTACTCAGAAAATATACTTGTGCAGGAAAGCGCCGGAAACCTTCTCCGGGACGAGCTCCAATGGGATGTGAAATTTGCATATAACACGGAGGTGCTGGGCGATAACGGTACATTTGGCAGGAAGTCGTATAAAGAGATTCTGCTTGTGCGGTATTTTCGTGCTGCTCTGAAAAAGCTAAATCCTTGGATCACCGAGGCACAGATACTTGAAGCGCAGGTCGCACTCGAAAAACGCCTGTCCACAGCCTCGCTCCTTTCAGGTCAACGAAGAAAAGTATTTCCTGATCCGCGACGGCATTCCCGTGACAGTAAAGCGTCCGGACGGCAAAACGGAAACAAAGAAAGCTGCCGTGATCGATTTCCTTCACCCAGAGAACAACTATTTCCTTGCGGTCAAAGAACTGAAGATACACGGCGATCTCTATCGCCGCCGTACAGACATCGTCGGCTTTGTGAACGGTCTGCCACTTCTTTTCGTGGAATTAAAGAAAAACACCGTAGACGTTCAGAACGCCTACGATGACAACTATACCGATTATCAGGATACGATACCGCATCTGTTCTATTACAACGCCTTCCTTATACTGTCTAACGGCACCGAGGCCAAGGTCGGCACGCTGGGCAGCAAATATGAATTCTTCCATGAATGGAAGCGTCTTGACGAAAAAGAGCAAGGCAGCGTAGCTTTGGAAACGATGCTGCGCGGCATCTGCAAAAAAGAGAATTTCCTTGATCTGCTGGAGAACTTCATTCTTTACGACCACTCCGGCGGCAACACGGTGAAAATCCTTGCCCGTAACCACCAGTATCTCGGTGTCAACGAAGCAGTCAAGGCATACGAGGCACGGAAGCTCAACGACGGCAAGCTGGGCGTGTTCTGGCATACACAAGGTTCCGGCAAGAGTTATTCCATGGTTTTTCTCGCCCAGAAGATCCGCCGCAAGTTTGCAGGGTCTCCCACAATCGTTGTTCTTACCGACCGAGATGAACTGAACAAGCAGATCAGCGACACTTTTGAAAACTGTGGTCTGCTCGGTAAAACGAAAGCCTCACAGTTTATCGCCACAAGCGGCGGTGACCTCGTCACGAAGCTGAAAGGCAATCCGAGCTTCATATTCACGCTCATACAGAAATTCAACAGGCCGGACGAACAGCCGATTTACCCGGATCACGATATTATCATTATGTCGGATGAAGCGCACCGCAGTCAGTATGGCATCTTTGCCGACAACATGATGAAGTTGCTTCCGACAGCGGCCCGTATTGGCTTTACCGGCACTCCGCTCCTGTCCAGCGACAATATCACGGCGCGTACATTCGGCGGCTATATCTCTGTTTACGATTTCAAACGGGCAGTGGAGGATGGTGCCACTGTTCCGCTGTATTATGAGAATCGCGGTGAAAAGATACTTGACCTCCATAATCCGGAGATCACCGACCGCATCCTTGACGCCATCGAAAACGCTGATATCGACGTCGATCAACAGGATAAGCTTGAAGCGGAATTTGCTAAGGAAATCCATCTGATGACGGCGGAGCCTCGCCTGAAATCCATAGCGAAAGATTTTGTCGGTCACTATTCCGACCTGTGGACCAGCGGAAAGGCGATGTTCGTGTGCCTCAATAAGGTCACGTGCATCCGTATGTATAATTTCGTTCAGGAATACTGGAAAGAAGAGATCAAAGCTCTGAAAGCGAAAATCAAAACAGCCACTCAGCAAGAAGCGCAGGAACTGGAGCGCAAGCTGAAATGGATGGAAGAAACGGAAATGGCCGTTGTGATCAGTCAGGAGCAGAACGAGATTCAGACCTTCAAAAAATGGGATCTGGATATCAAATATCACAGGGCGAAAATGGAAAAGCGTGAGCTGGACAAGGAGTTCAAAGATGCGTCCAATCCGCTCCGAGTGGTATTCGTCTGCGCCATGTGGCTCACCGGCTTTGACGTGAAGTGCCTGTCCTGCCTGTATCTCGATAAGCCCTTGAAGGCGCATACGCTCATGCAGACCATCGCCCGTGCCAACCGTGTGAACGAGGGAAAGAGCAACGGCCTGATCATTGATTATATTGGCATCGTGAAAGCCCTCCGCAAGGCTCTGGCCGACTATACCGCAAACATAAACACGCCCGGCGGCGATCCGACCGTTGATAAGGACGAGCTGATAGCCCGTATTCTCGATACGATTGAAAAAGCGAAAGCCTTCCTCCGGGAACGCGATTTTGATCTTGCCGATCTGGTGGCAGCCGTTGATTTTGCGAAGCTGGCTCTGCTTCAGACAGCCGCCAACGCAGTATGCGGCACTATTGAAGATAAGAAGTCCTTCTCCACATACGCCTCGGAATTGATCCGCTTGATGAAATACACGGATCGTGACGATATTACCGGGCAGACCCGGAAGGAGTATGAAGCCATCGCCGCGATTTACGGGGAGCTTCAAAAAAAGCGCCGTCACGTTGATACTACCGATCTGATGGTGGAAATCAATTCTATCATCAGCGAGTATGTGGAAATAGATGACGCTCCGATGATGGTAAAAGAGGAGCCGCGCCGGTTTGACATCAGCGAAATCGACTTTGATCTGCTCCGTCGGGAATTTGCGAAGGTGAAGAAAAAGAACCTTGTGATGAAGGATCTGGAGGAAATCATCCAGCAGAAGCTCGACCGTCTGCTTTTCAACAATCCGGACCGTATTGATTATTACGAGCGGTATCAACAGATCATCACGGATTATAACAGTGAGCAGGATCGTGCCACCATCGAAAAGACTTTTATGGATCTTATGGATCTGGCCAACAGCCTCGATAAAGAGGAACAGCGGTATGTACGTGAGGGCTTTGAGAGCGACGAGGAGCTTTCTCTGTACGATATGCTTTTCCGGGACGATCTCTCCAAAGCGGATATCAAGAAAATCAAGGAAGTGGCCGCAAGTCTTCTGAAAAAGATCAAGGCGAAGATTGCTGTGCTTGACCACTGGACCGATAAGCAGGAAACGAAAGCAGCCGTGGATAATTTGATCCGCGATACGCTCTGGGCTGAGCTACCGGAGTGCTACGATGAGATCAGCATTTCCGAATACCGTCAGCGCATTTACGAATATGTTTACACGCGGTATAGAGTGGCAGCGTGATTTGACTGACAGGTGATATATGACAAGACCAGTAAATATTTATAATCTCTCTCGGATACATGAAGAAGACCCGTTCAATATTGTCGAACGGCACCATTCTCAATGTAAAGAACTTCTGCGGACACAATACCATGAAATCGAGTCCCTCAGATTGTTAACTGATGAGCTTCTGAAAAATGATGTCACTATTGCGGACATGGATGGCTTTTTCTATTCTTTCCAGATTCCGCAGATTGGCAAAGAATTTGATTTGCTGAAGTTCACAGACAAACTATGCCTCAATATTGAGCTGAAATCGGTCAGTGTACCCGAAGAGCAAATACTTAAACAGCTGTTGAAAAACCGACACTATTTAGGCCATTTGGGAAAGCGGTTACGGCTGTATTCGGTTGTAACAGATACGATGACCTGCTATAAGCTTTCATTGAATGATGAACTGATTCCTGTCGAGTTCGATGAAATCGTCAGTTCGGTAAAGAGAATATTTGACGATTATTCTGATACGATTGATAATTTGTTTCGGGCATCAGATTATCTTGTATCTCCATTGAACACACCTGCACGGTTTATTCAGGGCGAATACTTCTTAACACAGGCACAGGAGCAAATAAAGAAAAACATACTTAATGGGATTGATGCGGCTTTCCTTGGTGCCTTCTTCCATTTGACCGGCAAACCGGGAACCGGAAAAACTCTTCTTCTGTACGATTTGGCAAAAACACTCTCCCGGAACGGTAAAACGCTTATAATTCATTGCGGAAAACTATCTGCTGGGCAATACGAAATCAGGAAAGAAATCGAACAGCTTTATATCATCTCTGCAGGGCAGTTGCGGAATGATGATGTTTCACTTGCGGATTATAACTATATTCTTGTTGACGAAACCCACCGTATCTATACAAGCCAATTTGAAGCGATATGCGATTCTGTTAGGGGCAACGATCAGGCATGCATTTTCTCTTCTGACCCAGAGCAGATTCTGTCAAACGCGGAGAAGCGAAACGATATCGTAAACAAAATCAAGGCTATTCCTCTGGACGCAGAATATACACTGTCAGAAAAGATTCGCACAAATAAAGAATTACATTCTTTCATCGTATGTATGAAGAATCTGAACCACCGAGCAAGGGTGCCTATGGATTATTCAAGCGTAGAACTGAATTACGCCAATACAACGCAAGAGGCACAGTCCATGTTGGAATACTACCGAAACAAAGGGTACATCTTCATTAATTATTCAAAGTCAAATTATGAGGAAAGCCCTTATTCAGCATATGCGGAGGATTTCGATACGCACCATGTTATTGGGCAGGAATTTGATAACGTCGTAATGCTCATGGATTCTTCTTTCTATTACGATGAGAATGGTGTACTTCAGGGCATGCCACATCCCAATCCGGATTATTTGTATCCAAACCTATTCTACCAAGGTGTAACTCGCGTCAGAGAAAAGCTCGCAATAATAGTTGTAAATTCACCTGAGCTGTTTAGAAACGTGGTTTCGATAGTAAAACCGACAGAATCATAAAACAAGAAAAATGGCCAGACCGAGCTTTCTTTACTCAATCTGACCATTATTTCTGTTGGACTCGCTTGAAGGCTATCTCACTTGAAATATGGTTGTTTTGCCAAATCCCTAAGTGAAGCCCTCAGGAGGGAGCAATCTCCTTTGACGCTGGGTTTCCAATAGGGGCGCGCAGCATCCC
>ENA-OPBO01002154-OPBO01002154.1-human-gut-metagenome-genome-assembly--contig:-NODE-2154-length-12182-cov-5.229570_pt1 | contig 12182 bp, 16 predicted proteins | sample MGYA00241071_ERZ501458 | MGnify/ENA primary metagenome ERZ501458 (study PRJEB25962, sample SAMEA2042509) | human gut metagenome | biome: human gut; feature: human-associated habitat; material: faeces...
ACGTGGAACGTTGGCAAAGTGAATGTTTCACGTGGAACAAAACTGTTATTAATGTTTCACGTGAAACGAAGTGTTAACAGATATTAATTTTATTCTTTAATACTTTTTAACTAAAATAATTTGGTGGTTATTGGAAAAAGACGTATCTTTGCACCGTGATTTAGAAACAATATAAGTTTAACAATTTAAATTAGGTAAGTTATGAACAGAAATTTTGATGAAATTATTTTCAACTGTATTACAAGTGTTAACGCTTTGATGACTTCAAACGAAGTTGCTAAAGACGATAAGGCGGTTATCAAGTTGAACCGCTTTAAGAAGTGGTTGAACGATTTTGCGGCTGCAAATGGTAACACAGAAGTCGGCGGTTATACAGGTGACGATGACCGTGAACAGTAAGACAACAGAAGTTTAACGTTTTAAAAAGATTAAGTTATGGCTAAAAGTTTTAGTTTTGCAAGTAAGTTCAATAAGACAAGTTTCGGTATTGATACAACCGATTTTCCGTTTGTAAAGTTGACCGACATCTACAACAGCGACAAAGACGGTGGCGGTGATGTAGTTCACCCTATCAATGGTTTGTACGTTCACAAATCGCAGTTGGGTGATTCACCTGTTATTATTGACGCAGAAAATAAGCGTTTGGTGAACTTACCACAGTTCACAGGTGACACAGTTCGTGAGATTCTCGCAGATAGTGAGGCGGTGGATGCTATCAAAGCCAACAAAGTTGGTTACACGATTTACGAATATGAATCGCACGCAAAGAAATGTTATGGTATAACTTTCGTTGATAAGTAGTTTTTCGTAGGGTAAAGGGTGGATAACGTGACGGGGTAAACAGTAACTTTGTTTATTGTTGCCCCGTTTTTTGTTTCATTTTAAAACTGTAATAATATGGCTAAATTGAATCCGATAGGTTTTTCAAAAAGAACTTTTGCATCAACTTCTAAAATACACGTAGATAAGCAGATAATGGATGCAATAGAATCACGTGGCTATTTACGCAAAGAAATCGCCCGTGTGTTTCAACAGGCAAATCGAAGAATCCAAAACGTGGAAAAAACGGGTTTGGTTTCGCCCGCAGTTGTTGCGTTGAACAAAGGTGACATCAAAGGTTTCGCAAAATTTTCAATGAAACACGATTGGAACGATTTAAAAATCGAATATTCAAAAGCGGTTTCTTTTTTGCAACAACCTACATCAACGGCAAGTGGTACACGTGAGTACTCAAATCACTTAAAGAAGTCTTACGACTTAAACGATAAAGAATTTAAGTTGATGCAAGACAAATTAATGGGTAAAATTGCAAGTGTTTCCGATGAAAGATTTTTGGAACAATACTTAATGCAATATAAAGACTTTACAGGTGAACTTGAACAGGAATCCCGTGACGTGTCCGACCAAATCGAAGACGATGCGGTTAGAATTGAAAATGCGTTGGATGATGCAATAGACAAAATCGCACACGACCCGAATAGTGAAGCATACGTTAACAACGTTGACAATTACAACACCGATGAACCGTTAAAAAAAATATTGCAAGAATTTGAAAAATTTGGTTTATAATGAAGAAAATACCCTTTGAACTACAAACAGAAATTTACACCCCAAAAGATATTGCAAAGGTTTTATCTTTGGCGGTGAACGAAAAGAATTTTACAGGCAATAATAAGGGCGAAAAGTTCCTTAATGTGCCTGTATCTTTCGATATTGAAACAACTTCATTTTATCGTGATGAGGATGGCGAAACATACAGTTATGAACGTTATATGAAATTAGGTGGTAAGAAAACCAAAATGGAAAAATGTTCTTTAATGTATGTGTGGCAATTTGGAATAAACGGTTTTTGCATTATTGGTAGAACGTGGGATGAGTTTTTGAATATGTTAGCCGAAATCGTGGCTATATTGGAACTATGCCCGAAAAAGCGTATTATTATATACGTGCATAACTTAGCTTATGAATTTCAGTTTTTCCGTGAATTGTTAGATTGGGAAAAGGTTTTTTCAATAGACCTTAGAAAACCGATTTACGGAATAACTAAAACGGGTTTAGAGTTCCGATGCAGTTACTTACTTTCGGGTTATTCGTTGGCGAAATTAGGTGAACAACTTCACAAATATAAATGTGAAAAGTTAGTCGGGGATTTAGATTATTCCCTGTTGCGCCACAGCGAAACACCGTTGACCCCAAAAGAAATTGGTTACTGTTTGAACGACATAAAAGTAGTGATGTGCTATATACAGGAATTAATTGAACAATACAAAGGAATAACACGTTTGCCGATTACAAAAACGGGGTTTGTACGCAAGTATTGCCGTTCGGTATGCTTTAAAACAACTGACGAAACAGGCAAGACGATTCCGAACTTTAAATATATTGATAAGATTCATTCTTTGAATATAACAGGTTTAGAAGAGTTTTCTATGCTGCAACGTGCATTTGCAGGCGGTTTCACGCACGCAAACGCAAAATATACTGACGAAGTAATTGAAAATGTAGATAGTTACGATTTTACTAGCAGTTACCCTTATGTTATGGTGTCGGAAAAATTCCCTATGAGCACAGGTGTTTTTGTTCCTGTAAAGTCTATGAAACAATTTGAGTTTATGACTAGCAAATTTTGTTGCGTGTTCGATGTAGAAATCACAAACATTTTTGCGAAATCAGAAAACGAAAACCCTATATCGGTTAGTAAGTGTTTCGTCAAAGAAAACGTTTCCGAGAATAACGGTAGATTGGTTTGTGCAAAGAAAATCTGTATGACGATTACAGAAATAGATTACAAAGTGTTTTCACAGTTTTACACGTGGGAACAAATAAGAATCGGGCGAATGATTTGTTACCGCAAAGAATATTTGCCGACCGAATTTGTGGAATCAATTTTGCACCTGTATGAAATGAAAACGAAACTAAAGGGTGTAAAGGGTAAAGAAGTGGAATATCTGAATAGCAAAGAAATGCTTAATAGTTGTTACGGTATGTGTGTTACAAACCCGTTGCGTGATGAAATCGTTTGTGACGGTGAAACGTGGGATGTGGAACACCTTACAGGCGAAAAGCAATTAGAAATGCTCAACAAATACAACGATAGCAAAAACCGCTTTTTATTTTACCCGTGGGGTATATACGTTACCGCTTATGCAAGAAGAAACTTGTTTACGGGTATTTCTGAATGCGGTGACGATTACATATACAGCGACACCGATTCAGTAAAGATAATGAACGGGGATGCCCACAAAGATTACTTCAAAGCATACAACGATTTGGCACAACAGAAATTGCGTGCAGCCTGTAAGCATCATAAAATACCCTTTGAAAAAGTTGAACCCGTCACAATAAAGGGAATAGCAAAACCTTTGGGGGTTTGGGACTATGAGGGTAGATACAGCCGTTTTAAAACTTTGGGTGCTAAAAGATATATGGTTGAAGAAGAAAATGCCCTTACAGTAAACGGAAAAAATTATAATTACTCTATGACTGTTTCGGGTGTTAACAAGAAATCAGCTATCCCCTATATGGTGGAAACGTACGGTGAAAATGGTGTGTTCGATGCGTTCACAAACTATCTAGACATCCCACCGAGTGCAACAGGTAAGAACATCCACACGTATATAGATTACGAACAAACGGGAACGATAAAAGACTATAAGGGAAACGTTTCAAGTTACGATACGACCACAGGGGTACACTTAGAACCAACGGGGTACACTTTAAGTCTTTCAGTTCTTTATATAAATTATTTAATGGGAATAAGATTAAAAAAGGAATAATATGAAACAGAAAAAAGAAAAAGTTGAAACACCAAAATTTTACACGTTGAATCGTATTTTATCAAAGAATGCAGATTACAACGTGATTTTCGGTGAACGTTCCAACGGCAAGACTTATGCAACGTTGTTGTATGGAATCAAAGAATATTTGCGCACAGGTAAACAAATGGCTTATATTAGACGTTGGCGAGAAGATTTAAGGGGCAAACGTGCCGAAAGTTTGTTTGCAAATCACGTGGCAAACGGTGTGATAAAAGAACTTACAAACGGTAAGTTTAACGAAGTGTTTTACGTTTCGGGTAAATGGTTTCTTTCGTTCTATGATGCAGAAACGAAAAAACGTGTGCCCGAAAACACACCGTTCTGTTATGGTTTTTGTCTTTCAGAACAGGAACACGAAAAGTCTAGCAGTTACCCGAACATAACTACTATTGTTTTCGATGAGTTCCTAACAAGACGTTATTATTTGCCCGATGAGTTTATGCTATATATGAACCTGTTGAGCACAATTATTCGTCAAAGAAATGATGTTAAAGTGTTTATGTTAGGTAACACCGTGAATCAGTTTTGCCCGTATTTTACCGAAATGGGATTGAAACAGGTGCGAGTAATGGAACAGGGCACAATAGATATTTATAAGTTCGGTGAGCACGGTGCAACGGTGGCGGTTGAGTATTGCAGTACAGTTGTCAAACAAAAAGCGAGTAACAAATATTTCTGTTTCGACAACCAAAATTTGCAAATGATTACGGGCGGTAAATGGGAACTAGCAGTATATCCACACCTACCTGTAAAGTATAAACCGAGTGACGTGTTGTTTGTCTTCTATATTCAGTTTAACGAAATGACGTTACAGGGTAACGTGATACAGGTTGAGGACAAAGAAAACGGTGTGAATAATTTCATTTACATTCACAACAAAACAACACCGATTAAGGACACCGACAACAGTTTGATTTATTCGCTGCAAATGAATGGCAAACCGAACTACAAACGAAAGTTGTTGAGTACTGCAACGTATATAGAATCGCAGATAACTAAATATTTCGCAACGGATAAGGTGTTTTATCAAAGTAACGAAATTGGCGAAATCGTTCGTAACTATTTAATGGCGAGTGCTCGCAGTAACATTATTACTTAATATCTGTTAACAGGGGTTAAAATTGTTTCACGTGAAACATTTTTCCCCTGTTTTATTTGGTGAAACCAAATAAAGTTATTATCTTTGCAGCGTTAAATAACAAAGTTAAAAATTACTATATGGATGCAAACGGAATAATTTCACTTATTAGCAACGTTGGTTTTCCTGTTGCGGTGTGTGTTGCGTTATTCTATTATATGGAAAAACAGAACGAACGCCACGAAAGCGAAACCGACAAGTTAAATGAAACCGTGCAAAGCAACACGAAAGTGTTAACCGAACTTTGCACATTAATTAAAACGTTGATTAAGTAAATGGAAAAAGAAAACTTATATAACAGGTATCAAACAGAAGTTAAAAACAAAGATACAGCATTATTCACATTTATGCAACGTGTTCTTTGTATGACTTCAAAAATGTTTGTTTACACGGGGATGCCCGAAACAATTCCACCTGTTGAACTTGAAAGGATTCTTCAAACAACAGGTAACGTTGGAATAGCAGAAGTTGACGGGGATTTGTATGCTTTACAGGGCACACGTGGTGGCGATTGTGATGCCTATTATCACGGCAAAGATTACGTTGTTGCAAACCCGTGGTTAAAGTTGAACAAGACGTTCAAAATTGATGAGGATATTGTAGTTATCAATAACACACCGTTTGCGGATTCGCTTATGCCTATTATCGGCAAATATGGTGTACTTTACACGGATGCCACAATAACATTAAATTTGGCTAGCATTTTAACCCGTATCACTATGCTTATTTCGGCAAGTGACGACAAGACCAAACAGAGTGCAGAATCGTTCTTACAGAAAATTTTGAACGGTGATTTTTCTGTTATCGGTGAAAATGCCTTTTTCAAAGGTGTAAACTTACAGACCCCACCGACACAGGGAAACCAACAAATCGGGCAATTAATTGAACTTTTGCAGTACTACAAAGCATCAATGTTTAACGATTTGGGTTTGAATGCAAACTACAATATGAAACGTGAACGATTGAACACGCAAGAAGTTTCAATGAATATTGATGCTTTAATGCCGTTCGTTGATTCAATGTTAACAGAACGTGTTGAGGGTGTGAAACGTGTTAACGAAATGTTCGGTACGGATATTACCGTAACTTTGGGGTCAAGTTGGAAAATCGAACACGAAAATTATTTGTCGTTGCTCAAAGCAACAGAAGACGGGCACGAACACACCGACACAGAAGACGTTGACCCTGTAACGGAAAACGAAACAGAAGAAACGCAAGAAACAGAAGAAACGGAAACAGAAACAGAAGAAACAGAAGAAACAGAAGAAACAGAAACAGAAACAGAAGAAACGCAAGAAACAGAAGAAACAGAAGAAACAAAAGAAAATAAAGATGAAAATCAATGAACTATTCACAACTGAAAACGGTTTATTTGAAAAAATCTTTAAACCGTTGTTTCCTGTTTTGTATGAATCAATATTCGGCACGGATGACCCGAAAATAATTGATATTGATTTTCGTTTCAAATATGGAAACAGAACTTTGGTTGATGCCGTAACAAGCGAAACTGCAAACGATATTGTAAAGGGTATCATAACAGTAAAGTTTGACGAATGGCAAAAACAGATTCAAGTGTTTAATAAAGAATATGACGTGTTGAACCCTGTAACGTCAAAGACAACGGAAACAACAAGCAACACCGTTGACGAAACAGGCAATAACAGCACAGTCGATTCAAGTGTAACGTTTAATAATGGGGAATTTGGAAATGACACGAAACAGCAAAGAGATTCCACAGGGAACAGACAAGAAACGGGCACGAAAACAACTATTAAGAACGGTGTTCCGTCTAGTGTTCCAACTAGTGAAATTATTCAAAAAGAAATGAGTTTGCGCAAAACTAATTTCAAAACGCAAGTGATAACAGAACTTGCAAAAGAGTTAACGATAGATATTTATTAATACTAAAATTTTTATAAAAATGGAAGTAAAACAGATTTATAGTTTAGTTAACACCGTAAGCGGTGAAGTTTTGGGAAAAACCGATTTGGTACACGAAGACCTTACAGGTTTGGTTGATTTGGGTAACGAAATCTTTAATCAGAATGCCGTTGACAACTATGTTAAATCGTTGGTTAACCACATCGGTAAGGTTGTTTTCGTGAACCGCCCTTATTCGGGTAAAGTTCCTAGTGTTCTTATGGATGCGTGGGAATTTGGTAGCGTATTGGAAAAGATTTCCGCAGACGTTCCACAGGCTGAGGAAAACGACACGTGGAATCTCAAAGACGGTACAGAGTACAAACAAGACGTGTTCCACAAACCGACCGTTTCCGCTAAGTTCTTCAACTCAAAGGTAACTTTTGAAGTTCCTGTATCAATTACCGAAAGACAGGTAAAGGAATCTTTCAGTAGTGCAGAGCAGTTGAACGGCTTTTTGTCTATGATTTATTCCGCAGTTGAGAAGTCAATGACTATCAAGACGGATGCGCTTGTTATGCGCACAATTAACAATATGATTGCGGAAACTTTGGATGCCGACAAAGCTGCATTCGGTTTCGTACAGTCAACACACGAAACTGTTGACTATGCGAGTGCGTCAACAGTTCGTTGCGTGAACCTGTTGAAACTTTACAACACTAAGACGGGCGCACATTTGACCGCAGACGTTGCAGTAACCACACCCGATTTCATCCGTTTCGCAGCCTATACAATGGGTTTGTATGCCGACCGTTTGCAGACAATTTCAACTTTGTTCAACGTTGGCGGTAAGGAACGATTCACACCGAAAGACGTTTTGCACACCGTTCTGTTGTCCGATTTCGCAGCCGCTGCAAAAGCATACCTGTATGCCGATACGTTCCACAGCGAGAATGTTTTGTTGCCACAGGCTGAAACCGTTGCAAGTTGGCAAGCAACGGGCAAAGATTACGCTTTTGCCAACGTTTCAAAGATTGACGTTAAATCGGCAAGCGGTGCGAGCGTTTCAGTTAGCGGTGTGTTGGGTGTGATGTTCGACCGTGATGCGTTGGGTGTTACAAATTTGGATAAGCGAGTAACCACCAACTACAACGCAAAGGCTGAGTTCTTCAACAACTATTTCAAGTTTGATGCGGGTTACTTCAACGACACAAACGAAAACTTTGTTGTGTTCTTTGTTGCCTAATTTTAGTTGTTTAACTGTTGGGGTGTTCCTGTAGTTGATAGCACAGGGATGCCCCTTTTAGCTTTTAAGGTATGGTTAAAATTAAAACTTTCATTTACAACGGTAAACCGAATGAAGTAAACAAGACGTTACAGGAAAACGAAGAATATACGGGTGTGTTGAATGCAACGTTCAACGTGTTAACCCCTGTTGTTCGTTTCAGAACACGCACACCTGTAACGTTTAACTATGTTTATATCGAAAGTTTGAACCGTTATTATTTCGTTTCTGAGAAACAACAAGACGGGGATATTTGCACCGTTCGTTTACGTGTTGATGTTCTGTTTACTTATAAGGATATTATTTTGAACAGTACTGCAACGTTGACAAAAAGCGAAAACGGAAACAAATATCTTTCAAACCGTTCAAACGTTGTTGACGTTCGACCTAATATCAGAAAACTAGATTTTCCGAATAAGGGGTTGTTGAACGAAACAGGTAGTATTGTTATGGTAACTATTAAAGGTAACGTTTAAGGTATGGCAAATAGATTAGTAGCAGTTAGTCTTGATAAATTTACGGGTGACGTTTCAACAAAAGTTGAATGTTTAGATGCCCCTGTTTATAAAAATTTTAAAATAACTTTAACGGGAAACGTTGACGGTTATTTTAAAGACGGTTTAGTTGGTGGCTATGAAAATATGAACGGTGATTGGGCAAAACACCCGTTTGATGTTAACGGCAAAGTTGCCACATTAATAGCAAACACAAACTATTGGAACACCGTTTCGGTTTATGGCGAGTTTGTAAGCGGTGGAACACCCGACCCACCAACACCACCAACGACAACAAATTTGTTACGTTACGACACAACAGGTTTCACGGGTGACGTTACAATAACCGACAAACAGGGAACGGATGCCGAGCATTTCGATATAACGGTAACGGGTAACGGTGACGGTACATTTAACAATTTGACCGCAGTTTATACGGATATAGACGGTAATTGGTGTGAAGACCCGTTCAACGTTTCGGGTAACGTTGGAACTATAACGGTTTACTGTAATAAGGGTGATGAGATTGCGATAACAGGTGAGTTTGTAAGCGGTGGAACACCCGAACCACCAACACCGACAACTTTGTTGTCTTATGACACAACAGGTTTAACGGGTGACGTTACAATAACCGACCAACAGGGAACGGATGCCCACCACTTCAATGTAACGGTGACGGGTAACGGTGACGGTACATTTAGCAATTTAGTTGCAGCCTATCAAGATTGGGATGGAAACTATATTGAAAACGAACCGTTTAACGTATCGGGTAACGTTGCAACACTTACTGTTTATTGTTCTAAGGGTGACGAAATCACTATAACAGGTAGTTTTATTTCGGGTGTGCGTGAACTGCAAATAACCAACAATATTGCCAACACAACAGCAAATTCGGTGGCAAGTGAAACAAATTACACCGTAACGGTTACAGGAAACGCAAAGGGAATGTTTAACGGTACGCCTACAATAACATACGGTGGCGAAACCTACAATATGACTGTAACGAACCAAACCGCAACGGCTATTGTGCCTATAGCAACGGAATCGGTTATTATCAACGGTGAGTACTTGTTGGGTAAATATATCGAAGTTCAATACGGTTTGACTAATTGCGAAATCGTTGGCGATAAACCTGTAAAGGTAAAAACGGGTCAAAGTTACACGTTTAATTTCAGAGCAAACCCGAACACGGAATTGACCGAAATTGAAGCAAATTTCAAAGATGATGACGGGAATCCACAAGTTGTAAACGGTACAATATCAGCAGATAAACAAACGGGTAGTGTAACGTTCACTTTAACACCGAATGCCGTTGATTTGAATATCGTTGCGAATGCGAATGTAGTTACACCGCCAACTATCAAAAATTACGGTGCGATAAACGTTTATATCGTTACGTTGGCGAATTTGGATGAGTTTGCAAAGAAACGATTCTTTGAACAAACAGGGGAAACAGAAACGGGTACGAAATATTCAGAAGTGAATTTGGGTGAATATGTAAACCGTATCAAAAGAATCTTTACAACCGTTCCCGTTGGCGGTGATGACGTTCTGAAATGCGGTAACTACAACACGGGGATAAATGTTAAATATCCCGATAGTGATATTATTGTGCTAGATTTCGGAAACGTTGCACTAACAGGCGCAAACGGTAACAATGAAGACTTTAACGCACAGGTACAGATGTTTATTCCGTGTCGGGGTGTTGTTACTATAGATAGTAAATATATCGGTAAGACGATTAATTTAACTATCAAAGTAAACGTTATTACGGGCGATTCTGTTGCGTTGTTATCGTGTGACGGTGTGACATTCCAAATTGAAAGTTTTTCTTTGTCACGTGATGTTCTTTACCGTTTGGGAACGGATTTAAACGTTGTTGGCGGTGAACAATGGAACGAACAAATTTTATACGGTTTAGAACCTTATGTATTGATTACAGAAAATTTGACCGTCAACGTTCCTGTAAACAACACGCAAGAAAATGTAACTATAAATGCGGTTACAGGTTTCGCACAGTTTGCAAACGTGAATTTGAACACGGCAAATTTGTTGGTTGATGAATATAATGAAATTGTTTCACAACTTGAAACAGGTGTTTATCTATAAAAGATAACGGGCGGTAAATGGATGCCGCCCGTTTTCTTTATTTCTTACCGTAAAATTCTTCTAACAACCCTTTGTTATTGATAAACGTCAACAGGGCGTTTCGTTCTGCTAAACAGGTTTGCGCTTTAACTTCTAAAGCATCAATGAAAATCAAATTCGCCTGTAAGGTATCAGCACACGAAGTTAAAAGTAACCCCGTTTCGCTAGCAGAATCGTTTGCAACAGTTTCAATACTTTTCTTTGTTACTGAAATGGAATCTTTCAGAAGTTTAAAATGTTCGTGCATAACTATTTCTTTTCTAGATTCATTATTACTTGATTACGGGGTTTGCCGTTACGTGAACAAACTGAAACGTGATACCAAAAAGATGTAGAACCTTTGCGGTGTTCCTTAATAAGTTGGTCAAACCCACCTGTTTCTCTAAGAACCTTTAACAAAGATTCCATATCAGCACACACCACATCAGCAGCCAAACCCTTTAAGTGTTGACTATTAGCCACACCGCCAACCGCTTTATTAAGAATCGGTGAACGATAACCGCTATTAATAAGAATCGGTTTTCCTAACTTTTCACGGATGCCGTCTAAATAATCGGCAAGACGATTCAAGTTGTCAACGACTTCAAACGTTGGCAAATTGTCAATGCCCAAACGTTTTGCAGTTGGCGAGTTGACGAACTCGCTTAAACTAAAATACTTAATCTTTTTCATATACACTATTATTTAGGTGATACAATAAACCACTTTCGGGAATCTTTGTGCGTTGGAAAACGACCTTTGACCGTTATTTTGCAGTCTCCCTGTAAGTAGTCAATTTTGTTGTTGAAAAACTCGCTTACTTTGTCAGAACGTACCATAAAAACCGTTTCTTTGTCGGTTTGTGTCAATGTAATTTTAAAATAAGAATGTTCCATATATCATTTATTTTATGCCTGTAAGGGGTGAACCTTACAGGCGGTTAAACTTAAATGCTTTTAACAGGTTTGCCGTTAACGTCTAAGAAATCAACGATAGCATATTCACCAACAAATTTTGTGTGGATATATAAATTATCACCACAAAAACGATAGTCTTTCAATGCTTTAACAACTACCTTTGCACTTTTAGTTTCAAAAGATTCGAAACGATTTTCAAACTTAAATTTTTGTACTCTAAACATACATTTATATTTTAAAGGGTTGAACTTATTTTTCTAAATCACGTTGCAAAGATAAGCATTTTCCACGAACACACCAAATTATTTCTGTTAAATAATGCAAAAAGTTTAATTTAAATCTTTTTAACATATACGCAATTTTGTTCCACGTGAAACATTCACTTTGCCACCGTTCCACGTGAAACATCATTTTTATGAAAGTTTAACAGAGTTAAAGATAGTTAAAAGATTCGGTTTTTGTGGCACAGCAAAAAGCGTGCCAAAGTGTGTTAGCAAGTGTTAAAAACCTGTTGGGAAATGTTAAAAATGGGTGCCTTGTGTA
>ENA-OPBO01002158-OPBO01002158.1-human-gut-metagenome-genome-assembly--contig:-NODE-2158-length-12170-cov-2.436154_pt1 | contig 12170 bp, 6 predicted proteins | sample MGYA00241071_ERZ501458 | MGnify/ENA primary metagenome ERZ501458 (study PRJEB25962, sample SAMEA2042509) | human gut metagenome | biome: human gut; feature: human-associated habitat; material: faeces...
TCGGACAATATTTCTTGTTCACCACAAGACGGAACATATATTCGTTGAACCACTCGTCGGTCATGATGAGATGTCCCTGATAACCGGAAGCGGCTCCCCAACTGTTCTCTACCATCCATTTTACGGGCTTTCCGTCTTTGTTCAAGTCAACGGCCATCAAGGTCATGGCGTGGGAAGAGCCACTGGAGAAAGTCTGGATACGTTGCTTCTTGTCCATCCCGAAGGTGGTGCCCATCAGTGATTCGTAGTCATAGTTTTTCACATCGAGCAGACCGCGTTCGGAGTTCAGGAACTTGCCCACATCGCAAGAGAAGTACATCATGGTGCTGTCCTTCAAGGAGGCAATGGCCATCTCTTTGATGTCCTCTACGGGCAGGTTGACATAAGTCCAGTTCTTGCCGTCGTAACGGTGGCGGTCATAGTCTATTTCATAGCACTTGTAATACTCGCGACTGGGGTCGTTCATCAGCATTACGTAGTTGGTCAGCAGTTGTTTGTCTCCATATTTCTCAAGGAAAGACATGGGAGTGTGATGCTCTGTCTCCACAGGATTACCCTTGGCATCGTGGCGGACATAGTCGAACTCCGTGGGAGGTACACCGAGGTTCAGCACCAGCATGCGGTAGATGGTTCCGAGCATCGTAGTTTTCTCCTTCTCCAGAGCTTCGGGCTTGGCACCGGCGGCAGCCATGTCACGCAGTTGCAGACCATACTCTTTCAGCTTCAGAGAGATGAGGTTGGCCATGCGGGAGGTATTTTCACTGCTGTTTGTTTCGGGCATGGCATCTTTGGGAACAAGGCCGTATTTGGAAACAATGTCGGCCACACCAGTAAAGGTACCCCCATCGCTCAGCGGATGCTGGAAGAGCCATTCTACGGTCTTATCAGTCAGGGGACTCTTGGAGGTGTCGATGATGCCTTGCAAGAAGAGGTTTGCCTTCTCCAACTGGTCCCAGAAGAAGGGATAGACTTCGGAGAACTCGAAAGACTGGAAACCGTATTCGGCAAGAGTCTTGGCACGCATCACATTCAGCCCCGTAAACAGCCAGCAGCGGCCAGACGACTTCTGGTCGGTGATGCCTTTGGATTCTACCTTGATGGAGAAGTGGGTATCCATGCCCTGCATATTCTCCTGGTTGAGTGCCAGTTTACGGATGTCATTATTGCCTATGGCATTGCGGAGCGCCTTGTCGGCAGCCGTGCCTTGATAACTTTGCTTGATTTGTCCAAGCATTTCGGGGCTGATACCCCCTTTTCCCTCTTGTGCCTGCACAGAGAACAGTGCGGCACTCAGAACAATTACAGATAAAAATCGTTTCTTCATTCAGATTATGTGTTTTTAGTTATTGATGTCTTGCTTCGTGAAGCAGACAAAAGTAATGTCTTTTTTGATAATTTTAGTGACATCTTTAGATTTATTATCTATTACAGTGAAAACTATTCGGGATAAAATAGTTTCCTTTGCACCCACATTTCGTACGACATGAAAAGATATATACTAAGCATTATCGCACTGGTGCTGTTCGCCACCACCTTTTATGCCCAGGAACAGACTGCGGCCGCCACAAACGACAGCGTTCCTGCACTGACCAAAAAAGAACTACGCAAGCAAAAGGTAGCGCGTCGGAATCTGCATTACAATATTCTGGGCGGACCCAGCTACACCCCCGACTTCGGTGCCGTGCTGGGAGGAAGCGCCCTAATGACCTTCCGTATGAACCCCAGCGACACCACGCAGCTGCGCTCCGTAGTGCCCATGGCCATCGCCTTCATGTTCAACGGTGGCATCAATCTCTTCTCCAAACCGCAACTCTTCTTTAAGGGCGACCGTTTCCGTATCTTCGGAAAGTTCAGCTATAAAAATACGGAAGAAAACTTTTACGGCATCGGCTATAATACCAATAAAGATTATGTACGAAGCGACAGTACCAGCAAATACCGGTACAGCGGCGTGCAAATCAACCCCTGGTTCCTTTTCCGACTGGGCAACAGCAATATCTTTGCCGGACCTCAAATCGACATCAATTACGACCACTTGACGGAGCCCGGCAAGTTCTTGGTGGACGAACCCTCGTACAAAGAGGCAGGCGGTACGGCTAATGGCTATAACAACTTCAACTCCGGCCTCGGTTTCCTGCTGACATACGACAGCCGTGACGTCCCTGCCAACGCCTACCGTGGTATGTATCTGGATTTCCGCGGCATGATGTACGCCAAGTTCATCGGCAGCGACCAGACCTTCTACCGCCTAGAGATAGACTACCGCCAATACAAGTCACTGGGCAAGCGCAGGGTGCTCGCGTGGACGGCACAGACCAAGAACGTGTTCGGTGACGTCCCTCTGACGCAATATGCCCTCACCGGAACGCCTTTCGACCTGCGCGGCTACTACATGGGGCAATATCGCGACAAGTCCTCGCATGTGGTCATGGCAGAGTACAGACAGATGCTCAATACCGACCGCAGCACTTGGGTGAAGCGGATGCTCAACCACATAGGTTTTGTAGCCTGGACCGGCTGCGGCTTCATGGGCCCCACTCCCGGCAAGATAGAGGGTGTACTGCCCAACTATGGTGTAGGTCTACGCATTGAGGTACAGCCACGCATGAACGTCCGCCTGGATTTAGGCAAAAACACGGTAAACAACCAGATGTTGTTTTACTTCAATATGACAGAAGCGTTTTGAGTAACGCCCTGCCTACCTGCCCATCCCTTTCCTATGGAGAATGATGATTGAAAGCCTTTAATCGCCTCTCACTCACAAGGTTATTCAAGCTCACCTCTATAGGAAGCCCACTTCCTTATAACATCGGAACACCTTGAGAAACAAACATTTTATTTTTCTTTTCTTTTTCTTGCATCGGTAAAAGATTATCCATACTTTTGGCAATCACATTTCTTTTTATCAAAAAAGAAAGCAAACGAGCGGATACATGAAAGCCCTTGAAGTACTCTTCTGGATAAGTTTATTCATAGTGTTCTATACTTATATAGGATATGGTATACTATTATATATCCTGGTCAAGATAAAAGAATGTTTCCGTAAGCCTGCGCCCCGTCCGATGCCTGCCGACGATGCTTTACCCCCATTGACGCTATTTATCGCCGCCTACAACGAAGAAGATGTAGTGGATGAAAAAATGCGCAACTGCCTGGAGCTGGATTATCCCGCCGACAAGCTACGCATCCTCTGGGTGACCGACGGCAGCAACGACCATACCAACGAACGCCTCTCCCACTGGCCGCAAGCCATCGTCCTCCACCAACCCCAACGCCAAGGCAAGACAGCCGCCCTGAACCGCGGTATACATTTCGTAGAAACGCCCCTTGTCGTGTTCACCGATGCCAATACTCACCTCAACCGCGAAGCCCTGCGGGAGATAGTGCACGCCTTCACCGACCCTAAAGTGGGATGCGTGGCAGGCGAAAAACGTATCGCCGTGCAAAGCAAGGACAATGCTGCCTCGGGGGGAGAAGGGCTATACTGGAAATACGAATCCACCCTCAAAGCGCTCGACGCACGCCTCTATTCGGCAGTAGGCGCAGCGGGTGAACTGTTTGCCGTGCGCCGCGAGCTGTTCGAGGAAATGCAGACAGATACGCTGCTCGACGACTTCATACTCTCCCTGCGCATCGTCATGCAGGGACACACCATTGCCTATTGTGCCAATGCCTATGCCGTAGAAAGCGGCTCGGCAGACATGCGCGAGGAAGAAAAGCGCAAGGTGCGCATCGCTGCCGGGGGCTTGCAGTCCATCTGGCGGCTGCGTCCGCTGCTCAACCCATTCCGTTACGGCACATTCTGTTTCCAATATATTTCCCACCGGGTGCTGCGCTGGTCGCTCACTCCTATCCTATTGTTCCTATTGCTTCCCCTCAACACAATTCTCATCTTTACGACAAGCACGCCATTACTGTATGCCATCATCTGGCTGTTACAAGCTCTTTTCTACCTCATGGGAAGTTGGGGGTACTACCTTTCAATGAAGCATATAAAAAACAAGATACTTTTCATCCCCTACTATTTCCTCTTCATGAACGTCAACGTCATACGAGGATTCAACTACCTGCACAAGCGCACAGGCAATGCAAGCGGCGCATGGGAGAAGGCCAGAAGGGCATGAAACTAATACTGTAAGAATGAAAAACATTTTGAAACAAGCTGAAAACGCTGAGAGACTGTTGAAGCTGACGTCCGACACCATGATTCTTCTGGACAAAGACGGTATTTGTGTGGATATTGCAGTTTACAACATCAATCTCTGGTTCTTGAAGGAAGACCAGTTGCTGGGCAAGAATCTGTTCCAACTAATGCCCTTATCCACTTATAACCAAATCTATCCGGACTTTAAAAAAGTACTGACGCACAAAATACGCTCTATCCATAACTACGAAATGGCCCTAAACGGTACCAATTATTTTTTCAAGTGCATCATGTCCCCTTTTGACGGAATGGTACTCTGCCAATACCGCGACATCACGGAACGCAGCCAGCGCAAGCTGGAACTCGAAAGAAAAAACCAAGAGCTGAATGAAATCCAAAAAGCTGCGCTTATCGGAAACTGGCAATACGATTCAGACACCAAGAACTTCAAATATGCCGGACACACCAATATCCTATGCACAGAGGAGACACAAGAAATCAATCTGAACGACTATCTGAAACTGATACTTCCCGAAGACCGGAAATCTTTCACCAACTGGCTGAAAGAAAACCTGAAAGGGAAAATGGAAAACAGTGTGGACTATCGCATCCTGCTCCAGGAAAAGATTTTCTATATACGTCTCAAGGCCTTTGCACGCGAATATCATAAAGACAAAAATACCATTCTGGAAGGATATATACAGAATATCACCGACATTCAGCAACGGCGCAACGACATCAACCTGCTGACGCATGCCATCGACAACTCCACCGAAGATATTTACTCGGCACACGAAGACGGTACACTGATATTCGGCAACCGCTGCTTCAAGGAGCGGCATGGCATCGGCAATACCCAAGACATCACGAAACTGAAAATATACGACTTGCCTTCGTATGGAAGAGACAAAAAATCGTGGAAAGAATTTGCAGAATGTGTCAAACGCGGAGAAACCTCCCAAGGCTATATTGTTCACAATCCGTTGCCACTGCGTCCGGAAGTACTCGCCATAGAAGGAAACGCCTATTGGGTGACGAGTGACAAAGGCGAAGGGACGGTCTGGACTTTCGGAAGGGATGTATCCACACGCATCCGGCATGAGCAACAAATCAAACAGTTCTACCTGATTTTGGACAAAATCATCGAAAACCTCCCGGCAGGCATTGTTGTGAAGGACATCAACAACAACTTCAAGTACCTCTACCGCAACCGCGAATCGTATAACCGCGAAATCCCCATACAAGAGGCATTGGGAAAGGACGACTTCGATTTTTATCCTCTGGAGACTGCTCAGGAAAAGAGGGCGCAAGACATCGAAATAGCCAGAACCGGCAAAGAGATGCACTGGATTGCGGAAGAACGCGACGGAAACGGAAATCCCATCTATCTGGACAAACGGAAGATGAAGATTGAAAGCAACGACTTCTCCCCCATCCTGCTGAACATCGAATGGGACATCACGGAAATGGAACAGATGAAACGGGAACTGCTCGTAGCCAAGGAGAAAGCCGAGACCTCCGACCGGCTCAAATCTGCCTTTCTCGCCAACATGAGCCACGAGATACGCACACCGCTCAATGCCATTGTAGGCTTCTCACGAATTATTGCCGAAAGTACCGACGAGGAAGAACGGCTAGGCTATTACGAAATAGTGGAATCGAACAACGAACGCCTGCTCCAGCTCATTAACGAAATCCTCGACTTATCAAAAATAGAATCGGGCATCGTGGAGTTCACCATCACGCCCGTACGCCTCCATCCACTCTGCAAGGAGATACACGACGCACATATTTTCCGCTGTCCCGAAGGAGTGGAACTGATATACGAACCCTCTGACGAGAATATCGTGATTGACGGAGACAAGAACCGGATTTTCCAGGTCATTTCCAATCTGATAGGCAATGCCTTCAAGTTCACCACCAGCGGGCACATCAGTTACGGGTATCGCCGGGAAGGCAAGTATGTAGCATTCCACGTCACCGATACGGGTATGGGCATTGCACCGGACAAGGTGGACCGGGTATTCGAACGTTTCGTCAAGGTGAACAACTTTGCCCAGGGCACCGGATTGGGACTTTCTATCTGCAAAACCATCATCGAACGTCTGGGTGGCAACATATCCGTCACTTCAGAGGTGGGTAAAGGCACCACATTTACTTTTGTTCTCCCGCTGGAATCCACCAGCAAAACAGAGGCGGAAAAGAAAGAAGAGGACAACCAGGAAACGACAGCAGAGACACACTCCACAGAGCAGAGGGGCAAAAATGCAGCCCCCGGAGATTCCCCGAAGAATGAAGAGGTCGGAGCACTCCCTACCCCTCCTTTCAAGACCATCCTGATTGCCGAAGATACAGAAAGCAACTTCATCCTAATTAACGCCATTTTAGGCCGACTCTATCGGCTGAAACATGCCAAAGACGGCATGGAAGCCGTAACGATGTTCGAGGAAGTCCACCCCGACCTCATCTTGATGGACATGAAAATGCCCAACCTTGGCGGAATCGACGCCACTCGCATCATCCGTGAACTGGTACCGGACGTCCCCATCATCGCCCTTACAGCCTATGCCTACGAGCACGACAAGCAAGCTGCCCTGGAAGCAGGTTGCAACGACTTCCTTACCAAACCCTTCACTCAAGAAGTGCTGAAGGAAACCATCAAGAAATGGCTGGATGATAAAGGATGACTGAAAAACAGTCATCCTCCACTTTATGCAAAAATATCACTTCGCTGGATATAAGCAATCACATCCCCTTTATTGACCACATCCCCTTGCTTGGCACAGACTTCCACCACACGTCCGGTAAATCCGGTCCATATCTTCTCGTATTCGCCCCACGGCGTAGAGATGTAGCAGAACACCTCATCATGCTGGTACTTGCGTCCGATGAAAGGAGCAGAAGAAGGACCTTCGACGGAAACCTCCCAAAGCACTTGCCCCTTGGAAGGCGCGATTATCGGGTCTGCCTTGGCACGCTTCAGCTTCTTGATTTCTTCTTCCGAGTATCCGTTTTTGGCCATTGCCGCATCCTTGGCACGCTGCAGGTCATCCTCAAAACGTTTCTTGGCAACGCCGGATTTATAGTCGCGATACTGTCGGTCGTGCATGGCAAGCTCGAAGAGTTCCTCGTCATCATCGCCATATTCCCAACCGTTTTCGTCCATCTCTTTCCGGTATGTATCCAGAGCATCCGGGTAGTTCAGCTGCGGGTCCGTATCCACGAACTCAAAGCCTTTGGACTTGGCCAGTTCCACTATCTCGGGCGCTAAAGTACCGGGGAGGCGTCCGCTCTTGCCCAAAATCATGTCCCACGTATGGTTGTCTATCATCGTCCAACGCTCCTCTCCCTTTACCTGCTGCATGAGGTTCATCAAAGCCACATTCTTCACATACTGGCTGAAAGGAGTCACCAAAGGAGGATAACCCAGCTTGGGCCATACATATTCCACTTCGTCGAACAGCATGACGAGCAGGTCGTCCAGACTGAGTTCCGGCTCGTTCTTACCGCGCAGTATCATGTTGATGCCGGAATGCACTCCCTTCAAGTCGGCCATCATGGAGCCCATCATGCCACCCGGCAAACCGCACTTCAGCAAGAGTGAGGACATATGTTTATTGGTGGGGTCCATGAAATAACCCAAGAACTCGTCAATGAACTCCTGCGTCATGGCACGGGCTTTCATGTAGGCTTTCATGTTTATGTCGGGCACTTGGAAACCCAGGTCTTTCAGCATGGCCTGCACGGAGATGATGTCCGGATGAACCTTGCCCCACGACATGGGTTCCATCGCCACATCGATGATGTCGGCACCGTTCTCACAGACTTCGAGAATGGAAGCCATGGAAAGTCCGGGACCACTATGCCCGTGATACTGTATCAATACTTCGGGATGGCGTTCCTTGATAGCCTTGGTCAGACGGCCCAACATTCCCGGACGACCGATGCCGGCCATATCTTTCAAACAAATTTCAGGCGCTCCGGCTTCAATCAGCTTGTCTGCAATTTCCGTGTAATACTCCACCGTATGGACGGGCGAATAAGTAATACACAGCGTTGCCTGGGGAATCATGCCCGCTTCCAAAGCATATTTAATGGACGGGATGATATTGCGAGTCTCATTCAAACCACAGAAGATACGGGTTATATCGACCCCTTGTGCATGTTTCACCTTATACATCAGCCGACGTACATCAGCAGGAACGGGATACATGCGCAACGCATTCAATCCTCTGTCCAGCATGTGGGTCTGTATGCCCGCATCATGAAAAGGTTTCGTAAAAGCACGCACGGCCTTGTTCGGATTCTCGCCGTAAAGCAGGTTCACCTGTTCAAAGGCACCGCCATTGGTTTCGACTCTCGCAAAACAACCCATCTCGACAATCAGAGGAGCAATCCGCACCAATTGGTCTACTCTAGGCTGATATTTGCCGGATGACTGCCACATGTCCCGATAAACGAGACTGAACTTAATTTCTTTTTTCATCGTAGTCAGGTATTAGTGATTTTTCCTGGGGTTAACTTAACAAGTACAAATATAGCTGATTTAATTGACATATCGACATTTTTATACTAAAAATATTCACCTTAAAAGATATGTTATATATCATATTGTCATACATCTGACTTCCCTTACATTCCCGATAGCTGACAAAAAGAATAATTTCCACCATATTAAATACCACCATCCGTGATTTTTTCATAGTTTTGTATACTGATTAACTATCAAAGACACATCAACTGAAAAAAAGTAAAGTTATGAGATTCACAAAAATGAAAATGTTGCTATGCCTGGCTATCGCCGTCATAGCCACGCCTGTATTCAGCCAAGGCCTGAAGGCATTCAAACTCAAGAACGGTCTTTCCGTATATATATGGGAAGACGCATCCAAATCGGATGTATTCGGACTGGTCGGTGTTAGGGCCGGTTCCATCAATGAACCCGAAGAGTATACCGGACTGGCCCATTATCTGGAGCACGTCATGTTCAAAGGTACAGACAACATCGGAGCGCTCAACTGGGCTGAAGAAGAACCCATCTACAAAGAAATCATCGCAAAGTACGACCAACGGGCTTCCGAAACCGACCCCGTCAAAAAAGACGCCCTGAATCAAGAAATCAATGAACTGACCCTGAAAGCCGGCAAAATCAGTCTTCCCACCGAATATTCCAGCCTGATGGAAAGCATCGGAGCCAAAGGAGTAAACGCTGCTACCAGTTACGACTACACCTTTTATCACAGCTCCTTCCCTGCCTATCAGGTAAATAAATGGCTCGAAATCTCCTCCCAGCGTTTCATCCATCCAGTGTTCCGTTCCTTCCAGCCGGAGTTGGAAAATGTATACGAAGAATACAACCGCGCCCAGGACAATCCCAATCAGGCAGTCAGCAGCTTTTTCATGAGCAAGGCATTCGAAGGTCACCCCTATTCGCGCGACATCATCGGATTGCCCGAACACTTGAAGAATCCGCAACTGAGCAAACTCATCGAATTTTATGACACCTGGTACGTACCCGAAAACATGGTACTGATATTGGTAGGAAACATCAATGCCCAGCAAGTGGCCAGCCGCATAGCAGGAACCTTCGGCCGCCTGGCCAAAAAACCGATGCCCGAACGCAAGACTTACACAGACATGAACATTAAGGGACGGAAGCAATATACCGAGAAAATAGGCTACTATCCGCAGGTTGCCATGGTATTCAATGGGGTACCGGCCGGACATCCCGACGAAGATGCACTTGACATTGCCCTCTCCCTGCTGAGCAACGGCAGCCAGACAGGCGCATTGGACAAACTGGTACTGGATGGTGAACTAACCAGTGCCGGAGCTTATGCACAGACATTCCGCGAACAAGGTCGTTCCGTAGTAGTCAGCATCCCGCTGTACGACGAGAACCAGCGCCGCTTCGAGTCGAACAAGAGCGCTGAAAAGAAAGCGGTGGAAGCCATCGGAAAAATAGCGAACGGAGAGTTTGAAGACTGGAAAATCAATGCCATCAAGGCAGAAATGTGCCGTCAGTTCGACCTGGCTATGGAGAAGAACGAACAGAAAGCCATGATTCTGATGAACGCCTTCTGCAACGGTCAGGACTTGGGTGAAATACTGAACTACAAGGACAAGATTATGGCTGTGACCAACGACGACGTGAAACGCGTAGCCAAGCAATATCTCTCCCAAAACTATCTGGCCCTTTATATTGAACAAGGAAAAGCCAAGAAAAACGAGAAGATAGCCAAGCCCAACTACAAACCCGTAGAACCTCCTGTAGGACAACAGTCGCTCTATGCTCTGCAATTCAAGAACCTGCCCATCGGACACGTAGCCGAGAACTTCATTGATTTCAGTGACGTGCAGATGAAACAGCTGAACGACCGTTCCAAGATGTACTATACCCCCAATAAGGAGAACAACATCTTCCAGCTCGTCCTGCAATATGGTGCCGGCACAGATGAATTCCCCAAACTAGACATTGCAGCCAACCTGATGAACAATGCCGGCGTGATGGGGCTCTACGAACCACAACAGTTGAAGGAGGAACTCAACAAGCTGAACGCCACTTGTTACGTATCGGCCAGCTCCAACTACCTGACCATCGTGATGGAAGGATTCGAAGAAACTCTTCCCCAAGCCTGCCAGCTCCTGTCCCGACAAATCCTGATGCCCAAGCTGGACGACAAGCAGTTGGCACAGCTGAAAGGCAATATTCTAAGTACACGCCAACAGCGCAAGGAGAATGTCAGTACCCTGAACGAAGCCCTGCGCCAATACCTGCTCTACGGTGACAAGTCGGACTACATCGACGAACTGACCGACAAGGAAGTGCTGGAACTGCAAATTTCGGAACTGACAGGCGACATCAACCGAGCTTCCAACTTCGAATCCAAAATTTTCTATACAGGTACCCTGCCGTTCGACAACGTCTACACCATCCTGAGCCAGAACCTCCCGCTGGTGGCCAACGAACGCCCGTCCGAATCGCCGCGCGTGAAGCCGATGCAGGCAGTAAGCGAGAACACCATCTACTTCTTGCCAAACAGTGACGCCGAACAGGCACAGATACACTTCTACCTGCCCATGCAGACAGCCGACAAGAAAGATGACGTAATGCGCGACGCCTTCAACCAATATTTCGGACTGGACTTCACCGGACTGGTGTTGAACGAAATCCGTGAGAAACGTTCCATGGCCTACACAGCCTATGCCTACGCCGCCACGCAAGGAATTGCCGGAAAGGCCAGCTACCTGTACGGCAGCATCGGTACCCAGAACGACAAGGCCAACGATGCCATCGACGTGTTTATGGGTCTCATCAACGACATGCCGAAGAATGCCGACCGCATCGACAACATCAAGAGTTACCTGCGCCAGTCTGCCCTTACCAATCATCCCGACTTCCGCAGCAAGGCCATGTATCTGGTAAATTTGGGTTACCAGGGCTACACAGAAGACCCAGCCAAAGAACAGCTGCCGCAAATCGATGCCCTGACCTTCGACGACATTGTGAAGTTCTACGAAGCAAACATCAAGGGCAAACCCTATGCCATCGCCATCATGGGTAACCCCAAAATGATAGATCTGAAGAAGCTGGAAAAATACGGCAAAGTGGTCAAACTGAACGACAACAAACTGTTCAATACGACAGATACGCTGTTCTGACGCAAGGAGTTCACAACAACCCACTGCATGGCATCCTCACGAAGCACTGCATGACCCTCTGACGAAGTGCTTCGTGAGGAGCTGACGAAGCACTGCATGAGGGGGTAACGAAGTGCTTCGTCAGACCCTAAGAAAGCACTTCGTCAGAACAGATACCATAAAAGGCACGGACGGTATGAGCGAAACGACTCTCATACCGTCCGTGCCTTTATTCTTTCCTGTCCCTACCAGCAACTCTACTGTCAGTCGTGTCCTGACAGTGTCGGGAGGCAAATCTTGTACTTCACGGCCAGAATACGTGTCAGGAAAACCACAATGCCACAGGCTATCTGGCAAATATAATCGTCCATCTGCCCCCACGCAC
>ENA-OPBO01002169-OPBO01002169.1-human-gut-metagenome-genome-assembly--contig:-NODE-2169-length-12130-cov-23.629400_pt1 | contig 12130 bp, 16 predicted proteins | sample MGYA00241071_ERZ501458 | MGnify/ENA primary metagenome ERZ501458 (study PRJEB25962, sample SAMEA2042509) | human gut metagenome | biome: human gut; feature: human-associated habitat; material: faeces...
GCAAGCGCCGTGTCAACGAGATCCTGGCCCGCATGAACATCTCCCACCGCGCCGAACACTTCCCGCAGCAGCTCTCCGGAGGTCAGCAGCAGCGTGTGGCCATCGCCCGAGCCGTGGTGGCCAACCCGAAACTGATCCTCGCCGACGAGCCCACCGGAAACCTCGACTCGAAGAACGGCCGCGAGGTGATGGAGCTTCTCACGGAGCTCAACCGCGAAGGGACAACCGTGATCATGGTAACGCACTCGCAGTACGACTCGACCTTTGCCCATCGCGTACTGCACCTCTTCGACGGCGAGCTGGTCAAGGACCTCACCAACCGCATGTAGCAATCAGTCGAATAACAATATTCTACGAAATAATCAAAAGAGTTTAAATTAACTATTTGTTCTTGTTAAAAGGGAAAAACAAGACCCGCTGTCAGATCCTTCGAAGTTGAGACACCAATTCAGGTGTAATGAAATAAAACTTGAACAACTTATCGTTTGCAAAAAAGGGTAACACCGTGAAAGTGTTACCCTTTTTGTTATACCTAAAACTCATCTTAGAGATCAAAAGATTAACAGTCGGAATACAGACATGCATTCCGCAGTGATTAAATAATAATCACCCCTACCTGCGTTCGCATTTTTCGTTATCCTTTTCCTATAACCTTCTCCTCCTTCACGACCACCTCCCCGGATCGGATGGAAGGTATCCTGGTTCAGCAGCGAAGGTATCTTCGGGCTTCACGCCCGCTCAAGATCAGGCCCCTCGGGGGTTTTGCGCAAAATCTTCCTCTTCCCCTGCGGGCGAGCGTATTTGGCGCAAAAATCTTGCTCGGGCTAAGCCCGGCCTTGCAAAGCTCCTGAACCAAGATACCATCCATACCGGCTCCGCTACGGCATAAAAAAAAAGTCGAAGGTTATGAAAAGCACAACGAAAAACAACAGGAACCAGAAAACCTCCAACCTTCCACTCAGCATAGGTACGGGGGCGCGGGCGGCGGCAAAAGTCGGGGCGGCAATCCTCGGCTTCCACCTCTTCGGAAGTGGCTTTCTTTGGGTCGTTTTGGCCCTTCTCTTCTGCTCTAACCTCCTGCGGGGTATCTTCTCCTGCCTGCTCTCCTTCGTCGTGCTGATCGGCCTCTTTTCCTTCCTCTTCACGCTCATCTGCTAACATCTAAACACACAACACTATGTCCAAGTATTATTCCCTGCTCGGAGGTACGACCACCGACACCGAAATCCAAGTTGCCCAAGAGAATCAGATCGTTATCGGCTTTGGCCCTTATATGTTGCAGGATCGCTATGTCATCTTCCAGGTCGAGCACACGGCTAACGGATACCTCTACCACCTTGTCAACCTCGACACGAAGGAAATCCGCCGCACGGACATCCTCGAACCCTTATCCAAGAAGTACGGAATAGGCCTCTATTACGACGACGTGAACCACGAACAGATGGACGCAATGGAGGTTGCCGCCCTCGCCTGCGAGGCCCAAGAGAAGGCACGCATCAAGGCCGAGAAAGCCGAGGCCGAGCGCAAGCGAGCCGACGAGCAGGCCGCCATCGGGCGCAAACGCCTTGCTGAAATCCTACCCCTCGACGCAAAGGCGATGATCGTCGCCCGATTGAGGGAGGACGAGAGCGACCCAATGACCGACTACTTCTCCAGCCGAACCGTGCGCACCGTGATTTTGGGCTTCTCCCGCCACACCCGCGACCTCTTCTCCGAGATGCGCAAGTATGCCGCCAACATGCCCGAAACGGCCTATTTGAGTGAACCCAACGAGGAGTATGAACACCGCGAGAAATACTCGATGGGAGGCGGCTACTACCTCGGAGAGAGCCGTTACAGCGGGTGGATCATTCAGAAAGTCCCCGTTTCCGACCGCGAGCGCACGATCCGGGAGTTCGGCTACACGGCAGGCGACGAGGCAAACATCCGCCTCAAAGCACCCGCCGCCGAACCCAACCCCGAGGACGGGCAGAACGTCATCAAGGGGGAGTTTATGATCGTGGATTACTCGGAGAAGGCCATCGCCCTCTTCGGCGACACCCGCCCGATCAAGGATGCGCTCGCCGCGCTCGGAGGTCGTTTCAACAGCCGTCTCACGCATGAAGGCGGGAAGCGTGCCGGGTGGATCTTCCCCAAGACCCGATGCGAACAAGTGAAAGCCTTGATCGGAGCATAGACGACAATCACCGGGGCGGACAGCCCGTCCCGGTTATCCCCAAACATCAAATACCTCACAGACATGAAGAACAGCACCAAAATAGCCGTAAACGAGTTTGTCAGACTGCTCGGCGGCACGACATGGACGCGCACCGCATCAAGATGTACGGGCAAATGGTCCGGGACGACCGATTACGGAATCCTCATCGACGAACACATCCACCTGTTCGTATCGAACGGCATGGCCGGATTCGAGACCCGTGTACGCGAATGGATCGCCTCGTTCAAGACCTTTCAAGTCAAGAAGGATTACTACCTCGAACTGCTCCGCGAGCAGGCCCGGCGCGACAACGCCACGGCAATCTCCGAGGGACTCTACCCGGTTCACGTCCTCGACATCGGCATCGTCTCCCCCGAGGCTTCCGACGGGTTCTATTACTTCTATCCCTATGTACTGATCGAGGTAAACGGCCTCCGCTATAAACATCTGACCTCCAATTTCGGGTGTGCGATCTTCCGCGACTTCCTCGCCGAGTGGATCAAAGCCCGCAATGCGAAGGCCACAACCACGGCGGGAGGCGTCGACAACCCCGACTTCATCTTCTGCAACGTGCGCTTCGATTCCCGAAACGGCATGTACCGCATCCAATAACATCAACCCAACACCCGAACGAACATGGCACAGCACACAGCTACCGACTATTTCAAGCGCACCATTCAGCACTATCTGGAATGCCGCGCGCAGGAGGACGAACTCTTCCGTCCGCGATACGAGAACCCGAAGAAGAACATCGACGAATGTTGCGACTACATCCTCGATTGCGTCTATGAAAGCGGCCGAAACGGATTCGCTGACGACGAGATCTATGCCCTTGCCCTGCACTACTATGACGAGGACGACATCAAGGTCGGCAAGCACCGCGAATGCCGTGTCATCGTAAACCACACCATCGAACTGACCGAGGAAGAGAAGGCCGAGGCCCGGCGCGAAGCGATGCGGCGGGCAACCCAGGAAGCCTATGCACAACTGACCAAGCATCCGCAGGCAAAGAAAGCCGCCAACGACAAGTCCAACACACCAACGCTCTTTTAACCCTAAAACCGAATACCATGAAACCGAGAACGAAATTCCAGCATAAGGTTGTCGAAGCAAGCAAAAGACTGCCCGATCTTACCCCGGCACAGACCCGGTGGGCCTTTACCCACGTTGTCGAGCCGATAGGCCGCCGCACAAGCAAAGGCGAGATCTCCTGCCTCGACTGCGGAGAGGTATTCCACAACACGACCAAGCAGAAACGGTGTGTCTGCCCGCACTGCGGAGCGAAACTCCGGATCGAGGACACCCGCAAACTCAAATTCAAGCAACACGACTATGCGGCCTTTATCACCGCCTGCGACGGTCTGCAAGTCATCCGTATATTCATGGTGGACTATTACGCCAAGATCGGGACTTCGCCTCGCTACTACATGACTGAAGTCATGCAACGATGGATCGCCCCCAACGGCAGGTTCTGCACGATGGCCCGCTTACGGGTGTGGGGAACGATGTATTACGATTCGTGGATCTACTCCTCGGATCTTGAGTTACGCAACGAAGCGTGGGCATACGGGCAGATCTATACCGACGACATATACCCGCACATCCAACTGATCCCCGAACTGAAGCAACACGGATGCCGCAAAGTCCTGCGAGGTATCAACACGACCGACTACTTCATCGCCCTGCTGGCTGACAACCGCGCCGAGACGCTGGCCAAAATCGGGCAGGAGGAGCTACTGCGCCTCTATATGCAACGGGGCGGCAGGAACTTTGAGCGCTATTGGCCCTCGATCCGCATCGCCGCACGCAATGGCTACACCGTCAAGGATGCCTCCCTTTGGTGCGACTACCTCGACATGCTCCGGGAGTTGGGCAAGGATCTCCACAGCCCAAAATACGTCTGCCCGGAGAACCTGCGCGAGGAACACGACCGCTACATGGTCAAACTGAACCGCCTGCGCGCTGAAAGGAGAAAGGCCGAGCAGGAGGCCTTCATCCTCAAATGCGAAGAGGCTTATCAGCAAGCAAAGGCCCGTTTCTTCGGGCTGTCATTCAACGACGGGAAGATCCGCATCCATGTCTTGGAGAGCGTCCGGGAGTTCTTTGACGAGGGTGAGGCCATGCACCACTGCGTGTACTCGAACGGCTACTATCGCAAGGACGATTCGCTGATCCTCTCGGCAACCCTCGACGGAAAACGCATCGAGACGGTTGAAGTGTCGCTCTCCAAACTCGCCGTCGTGCAAAGCCGTGGGGTCTGCAACAAAAACACCAGTTATCATGCGCGGATCATCGACCTCGTGAACCGTAACATGTCCCTTATCCAGCAACGCATTGCCGCATAACCGTACAGCCATGAAAATCAACTATTGCCCAAGTAGCCGCACCTTTACACTCAGCGGCCTATCCGTCCAGCAACTCGCCGTACTCTTCGCCGTATTGAGAACCGCCGACCATCGCTGCTTCACGGCACGCAGCGATAACGGATGCTGGTACAGCGATAACGACTTCGTTCTCTCGCTTACCGACGGGGAGCGCGCCGACCTCGCATCAATCGTATCCCGACTTGAAACATACAGACCGCAATGAACGCCACGCAAGAATTACGGCAGAACGGCAAGACCGTCCTGCACTCCGAGGACGGCATCAGCCTCCGGATGATCTTCAACAACCTCGCAGGACGCAATTTCGACAGCCCCGCGGAATATCGCGACTACCTCCAACACGTCGCATTTGCTCAAATGCACTTCCAGCCCGGCGTGGTCGAGTTCGTCGAGCAGGGTAAGATCCTCGACAAAGCAGTCATCCAACCTTTGTAAAACCGGGGCGGCACAGGCCGCCCGTAAATCCCCTCCAACCATGAAAATCAACTATCACGGCACGGATACCCCGTCGCCCGAGGCCATTGCCAAAGTCCGCGACGCGCTTTTTCTGCTCGACGGAATGAACGGATTTCGCACCCCCTTCGAGACGTGGCGCAACTGCGAAGCGCAGATCACTTTCGGAGATGATGCCGCCACAACGAGCATCGAGATCGCCCCGCCCGCGGCGGCGTTGATTCGCCGCCGCGGAAATTGGAGGAACAGCCGCGCCATATACTGCGAGGGTCTGTTCCGGGCCAACATCACCAATACGGAAGTCGAACTTATATAAACCAACACTTTATGAAAACCACGGAAGTAAATGAAAGTCTGATTGGGAAACGGTGCGAGTGCGTCAGTTTCGGATCGCGGGTCACGGGCCGGATTATCTCTATTGAAGAGGACGAGTATTTCGTCCGCGTGAACATCCGCCTCGACACGCCCCAACGTTGGGGCGCTGATCTCTACACCGAAGAGTGCAATTGGGCACGCAAGTGCGACGAGTTCGGATCGCTCGGATACCTGCGGGTTTTGCCCGAAACCCAAGAGCCGAATTACGAGACCTGTGTGGCAACATTCACCGAAGATATACCCGTTTTTGAAAGGCGGATCTTTGACGACCCCGCAGCATGGGGTGTCGAAACCTTGAAAGAGTGGATTGACTCCTATGAAAGCAGCCGTTTCACGCCTCTTAACGAGCGAACGGCCGTCATCACCTCCGAATACAACATGGAGGCGATCGTCAAATGGTTGCGTGACAATACGCCCTTGCTCGACATCCGCGGAAAATAACCCCTAAAAATGAAAATGCCCCGGCGGCATCGAGGCCACAGCCCTCGATGCCGCCGGTTTCATTCCGCGCCGTTCGTATGGCGCTCTATGATCTTTGCCAGTTCGCGGCTGATATTTTCCGAAATCTGTGCCGGGGTGATCTGCTCTTGTGGTAATTCCCGGGTATCGGCAACATGAAGATCAATAAATACCTTACGATCGCTGTCGCACATAAAGACATGGAGGAATCCATTATTCTGCACGATCCCGATATACAGCGACGTTGTGATTATACGAAATATGTCGCGGTAATAGATCTCTATCGGAGTGCCATCCGCATCCGGATAGATCAAATGATCGTTATGAAATACAATCCCGTGGCGAACAGCTTGCTGGGAAAGAGCCTCGTAAACACTCGCGCGTGTCTGTTCTTGTCCTGCTTGTGCTTTCATATCCTTCGAGTTTTATAAATAAAAAAGAGGCGCAAGAATTGTTATTTACCGGCATTGAGGCACAGCCAGCGCCCATCCACTCGATAGATAATTTCTCCCCACGCCCCTTAGCCGATATGCTTACGCATATAGACAGGACTTACAAGAAGAGAACCATCCATTAAAGTGTGAGTGGATTAGAAATTGGCTGTTTTCAATACCTCACGAATAATGTGTTCTTCCCTATGTCGCCTCGACACTATTTGCGTCGAGGTTCTGCAAAGATACGCCAAATTCACGGTTCTGCAATACCTTATCGAACGATCCCCTTTTTTTTGGCAGGACGTCGTGTAAGACGCCCTGCAACATCCGGGAGATGTCTTCTTATACTGTTTTGACTTATTTGGTTGTCCTCGTGTCGGATACCTTCGACTATTTCAAGTTTTCGTAAGCCCTTTTCTGATGATGTTTCCGACAGAATATGCCCTTTGAGCAAGAAGCAAGAGGAACCCGGATGATGTCGTTCAATATCGTCAGTCAAACAAATGAAATTCGCCTCCTTCGGAGAAAGATCAAAGCGCCGCAGCTCGGTGTAGATCCCGAGCTGGTCCCGTTCCGCATGGTACACGGAGGGCCTGCGGCCGAGCATCTCCATACTCCCGGACCCAAGCACGTCAACCGGAGGGTTGACCTTTGAACGAAGCGTCTCGTCGGGCAGCAGTTCCAACGTGCGAACGTAGGTAAGCTCCATGCACGGATGGTTGAGATGATCCGCAAGAAAACGCAGATAATCACCGTAAAGCGACTCACCGCGCGGAGTGCTGTTGAAGAGAAGAACGCCCGCATCGGTTTCAATACCCCGGTACGACAGCGGACGTTCTTCGACATTGAAACCCTCATAGAGGCGAACCCGTTCCAGATAGTCGGGATTGTCGTACAGATCCGCCATCTGACTGGTATCACACCCCTTTTGAATGCCATAGAGCAATGGATAGAGACGTCTCGTGGCACGCGGCCGCAGGCCCTGATCCCGAACGGCCTGCAGCAGCCTGCGTGGGTAGATCGAAATGTTTTCGGTTCCGGCCCACACGGATGCGGGATTCTCAAAGCGCCAATGGACAAAAAAGCTGTTGCCATACGGCGGCCGCATTTGATTGAGAAGAGCCGTCGCACAGTGTGTCGAGAAATGTTCGAAACTTCTGAAAAAACGACCGTTGGCCGATGTTACCTGAACCTTTCCATCCGTTGCAAACATCATGAAGACATCGCCCGGATGAAGGGGTTCCTCGGACTGAATCCGAGAGCTGCTTTCCATGTTGTTCATCGTTGCGAAAATTAAAGTTTCATCTTCCGTTGTGTCTTCCGCATACGGACTACGCGGAAGGTCTGCTCCTGCTGCCGTGTCAGTTGTTGGAAGCTGAATTCATCCTTCTTCCTGTCATAAGTAACCCGACAACAGCCGACATATCCGGCCCGCGTCGTAACATCATCCACAACGACCGAACCTCCGGTATAGAGGATCTTATACTGCGCATAATCGAGAGGCTGTCGCAGCGTCTGATCGACACGTCGATGGAAAGAATAGATGTTATCGCCCTTTGCCACCGACTCGGGGACATAAATTCTCAAATGCAGGTAGTTCGATTCCGCATACAGACACATATCGGGAGTCCGCAGATGTTGCGGAACCCACTGGATAGCCTGCGGATCCTCACGCACGGCGCTCTCGGCGATGCGCTTCGAGATGATCTCCGGGGCGAGAAGATGAAGGCAGCGGCTGTTTTTCTGTATCGCCTCATAGGCCATCTCCTCGCTTACCATGCGTCGCGGAATGAGGTTGAGCAGCCGGTCGATCTTCTGTGCATCTCGCGCCTCATGCAGTACCTGCATCAACAATTCGGGACGTGTGATCGCTCCGAGGGCCGAGAAATCCGAGGAATCACGCAGGTAGCTCCGCTCGAAGGCAAGGCGGTTCAGAGTTTCCGAGCGTTCCGCTTCCGGAACGCCGAAGAGAATCCGCGGTTTCTCTTCGATCATCGAGGCATAAAACGCCTCGTTCTTCATCGCCTCGGGAAGATACTCGATGGCATATGGACTCGCCTTGACAGCTGATCGGCACAGATCCTCGGTTTTGAGCGCCTCGGGAACATAGCGAAGATTCATCCCGTCGGTCTTGACGGCTGCTTCGCAGAGCGACCGATCCCGGAGATGTTCCGGGATGGCATAGAACAGTTCGGGCTCTTTCAGAAAGATCTTCTCGGCAAGACGCAACGTCATGACTTCCGGATTGACATTCTTGAGGAAATTCTGCGTCTTGGAGTACGTGTCGCAGCGTTCATCGAGCATACGCTCAAGCAGATCGGGATATGGAATGAAGCGAACGAGATCCCAGCCCTTCGTCCGGGCGTATGCCATCTCGCAATCCTCCCGGGTCAGCAGTTGCGGTTTGAAGTAACGGATAGCCGCGGGATCCGCGGCCAACGCCTTCCGGTACAGATCCCGTGTATGCAGTTTGTCCGGGACATAGAGCAAGGCTCCGGCGCTGTTCATCACCGCCGCCTCGCACAACGCGGCGCTGCGCTGCGCCTCGGGAATATCATGCAGCAGGATGCCGTCTCCTCGGACGGCCTCCAGGCAGATCTTTTCGCTTCTCAAATGCGCCGGAAGGACCAGCAGACACATCGGATCCGTCTGAACCCCGTATAGCGCGACCTGTTCTGTAAGTGCCGAGGGATCAATCCCGGCCATGAGTTCCATGAGGTTGTAGCCTTGCCGATGGTACTTCTGCAAGCCCTCCAAACAAACCTCCGGGAAGGGAATATCTTCCAGAACGCTGCGTAGCATCTCCCGCGTGAACGGCTCCGCATTCAGAGCCTCCCGGCATAACTCCGGCGTGCGCAGCGCCTTGGGAACATATTTCAGCACAAGTCCGTCGCCCTTGACGGCCGTCTCGCACATCTGCGCGGTCAACACCTTGTCGGGAACAAACGTTAAGGCCCACGGATCATGGCGCACGGCGAGCATGCACAACGATGCCGTGCGATACTTGTCCGGCACGAAATTCAGGGCCGAACCGTAGTGGCGAACTGCCTCCCGGCACATCGCCTCCGTCTTCAGCTCTTCGGGAACGTAATCGAAGGCAAAAGCCCAGTTGCGAATGGCTCGGAGGCACAGCGACCGCGAAAGCAACGCCCGAGGGACATAGCGAATATTGGCTCCCGACATCTCGACGGCATGGCTGCAGACAGCCTTCGTACGCCGTTCAAGAGGCAGCGTGCGCAGCAAATCCTGAAAAGTCTTATCCTGATCGAGCAGAGCAATGTCTGCCTTTTCCTGTGGTGTCATTTTTCTTTCGTATTAAAAACGCCCGACAAAATTGCCGGGCGCCTGCGGTTTATTACTCACCCGTATCGGTGTCATTCTGGAACGTGAAGCTCTTCTGAACGACCTGTCCCATATTGTCCTCGACATAGACGTCGATCACCTGCTGAGCCTCGCTCAACGATGTGTAATAGAGGCGGAACGAGGTTCTCTCCAGCGGATAACGGTCGTTGGGAAGGAAGACCGTCCCGTCGTCCATACGCAGTTCCCCCTCGCCGTCCGGTTGGAAATAGCGGATCGTATAACGAGCCTCGTCATACTCTCCCTCACGAACCAGCGTACAGCGGATCTCGGCCGTCTCGCCCACACCGAGCCGCTTCTGTACGGGCATCGTCTCAAGGGTGAACCCATAACGTTGCTGAATGTTCAGGTTTTCATCGCATGCAACAGTCAGCACGCCTGTCATTGCTATACCGGCGCAGAGCGCCAGCCATCTTTTCAATCGTCTCATTGTTTTTTGTTTTTTTAGTATTCGACCGAATCGTTCGGTGTATGCTCCCAATCGGGAATTTTCACCGTGTCCGCATCTATTGTCGGACATCGGATGATCTCGACCGTCGTATCCTCATAGACGTTGCAGGCCGTGAAGAGCGAGACGAAGATCGCGCCCCAGGCTGCAGCCTGAAGAACGTAGGTCAGAATCGTTATTATGCGTTTGCGTTTCATGTGTTTAGTCCTTTAACAGTTCCGAAATTTCGGGGTCCAGATTCCCCCTATACTCCATGCGTTCATCCCGACGGCAGGCTTCGAGGAAGTGTTCGCGTCCTTCGGCCTTGCGGCCCAGCCGCGAGCAGGCGATGGCACGCAGGTACTCCGTCACGGCATCCGTCGGCATCGTCGAGAGCAGCTCCAGCGCCCGCTCGTTGTGGTCCATCGAGAGGTGTGCCACCACCGTATTGCGGTCGTTGTAGTCGTTGAGAATATAGAGCGCCCGGGCATACTGACGCCTTTGCAGCAACTCCACACCCCGGGCATAGATCGTGTCGAGCTCCGTGGTGTGGATCGTATCCTTGACCATCCCCTTGCGGCGAAGATTATAGCGGAAGTCCACAGAGCGGAGCTGTGGGTAGATCATCTCCTTCAGGTAGGCGTACTCACGGGGGAAGCGCTCGCGCAGCAGCCGCTCTCTTCGATCCGGATTCCGCTCCGCGGAGAGGAGCTCCAGCATCGCCTCGCGGTTCGTCAGCACAGGGTCCGTGCGGATGCGGTTCATCAGCTCGGGCCACGCCTCGGCGACCCACCGCACGGTCAGCAGCGTGTCGATGCCTCGGCCATAATGACGCACCAGGTAGCGTTTCAGCGCCTCGGCACGCCCTCGCGAAAGGCGCTCGTTGAAGGCGTAGCGACCCTCCGGAGAGGAGGAGGCCGTGAGGGTGATCGTATCGACGTAGAACTCCTCCTGCTCGATGATCCGGCGCATCAGGCGCGAGATCTTCTCCAGCTCGCGGCCGTTGTCGCCCAGCGTATCCACCACCCGGGTGTCGCCCACAAAGAAGCGGATGTAGTTGCGATCCTCCACCGTGACATACTTGTCGATCACGCGGATGCGGTAGCGCGGCAGCGTATCGACAAAGGAGAGCATCGACGAGACCAGGTAGGCCAGCGTATCCGAGGGCGGCAGCCGGTAGGCGCTGTCATCCACGGCCTGCACCTTTCCCGTGAGCGTGATGAGCATCTTCTTCGAGATCTCGTCCGTCGGAACCTCCTGCGAATAGTAGTAAGTGATCGTGCTGCGGCTCTCGACCAGCGAATCCAACCGGGCATCCTCCGGGTAGGGAAACTTCACGAAGCGCTGGAAGGCCGCCTCCCGCCCCAGCGTATCGGGCCGGAAGCGCCGCACATAGGTCTCATACTGCCAGTAGTCGCGCTCCTGCAACAGCGAGAAGCGGCCTCCGCGGATCACCAGATCCTCCAGCGGAACGGTTCCGTCGGGCTTGTGCAGCAGAGGCGTGATGACCACGCTGCGGCTGCTGCCCAGCAGCTGCTTCGGAAGCGTAACCACAAAGTCGAGGTGAACCCGTCCGTTGCGTTCGGGAACCGAGCGGACCTTCGCCACGACCGTTACCTGCTCGATCTGCAGCGACATGACCCGCTCACCGTCGGGCAGCGTATCGACCGGAGCCAGAAAGAAGGTATTGCTGTCGCGCTGGAGCCGCACGACCTGCGGCCGGTAGTCCTGCCGTTGGGCCTGACGCTCCGCGCGCGTCAGTTGCGAGAGGTGTGCCGAGGCACGCTGACGCTCCAGTCGTGTGGCCACCGAGCAGCCCGTCGCGGCGCACATTGCAGCGGCGAGCATGCCGCCCAGAATCATTCGTTGTGCTTTCATGGCTAAAACAGATAGGCGAACGATAGCTCAAGGCGGGAAGGGGCCAAGGTCCAGCGTCGCGAGTGATAGATGTATTCGTCGTCCCAGTCCGAAACCGTAGGGTCACGTCGGGTGTCCTTCGTATGGAAGAGCCCGAGGCCCCCTTCTACGGCCACGCTCCACC
>ENA-OPBO01002170-OPBO01002170.1-human-gut-metagenome-genome-assembly--contig:-NODE-2170-length-12130-cov-2.739130_pt1 | contig 12130 bp, 10 predicted proteins | sample MGYA00241071_ERZ501458 | MGnify/ENA primary metagenome ERZ501458 (study PRJEB25962, sample SAMEA2042509) | human gut metagenome | biome: human gut; feature: human-associated habitat; material: faeces...
TATAATACAATGTTTTTAAGACAGGTCGTATGTAAAATGCGATCTGTCTTTTTTATATAGTAAACTATGAAACAACATCCTTTACATCAGTTTAAATTCTGTCCGGTTTGCGGACAGCCGACGTTTGTCATCCACAATGAGAAAGCAAAAGAGTGCACGCATTGTGGTTTTGTCTATTATTTCAATCCCTCATCAGCCGTTGCTTGCTTTATCCGTAACGAAGCCGAATTATTGCTAGTCAGACGCGCCAAAGATCCAGGGAAAGGCACACTCGATCTGCCCGGAGGTTTCGTCGATATGTATGAAAGTGCAGAAGAAGCTGCAGCCCGCGAAGTAAAAGAAGAAACCGGACTTCAGATCGATCACTGCGAGTATCTGTTTTCTATCCCCAACATCTATCCATACAAAGGATTTGAAGTACATACCGTCGATATGTTCTTCGAGTGTCATGTCAAGCAATTTACCCAGGCACAGGCAGCCGACGATGCAGCCGAAATCATCATTCGCCAGCCAACCACACTACAACCCGAAGAATTCGGTCTTACTTCCATCCGGAAAGCTATCCGGCAATATCAGGAAATGAACCGCTAAAAAACAAACAGCAAGCTTTTTCGGCTAATAAGTTTTCTAAATCTCAACGGGTTTATATATCTTTGTAAATTAATTACACAAAGAGTTAGTTTAAACAAACAGCGAAAGTTGTTTGTTGTTTTTAGTAAACAAACACATTAAAAGCAAAGAGTGTGATGAAGAAAATACTTATTCCCTTATGCCTGGTACTTGGTACGCACATGGTGGATGCTCAACGCTCGTATCAGTTTGGCAGTCCGGAGCGTCTGTTTACAGAAGGCAAGGAATTGTTTGGCCTGAAGAATTATTCTGGCTGCATTGACAAGCTGGAAGCCTACAAAGCCCATGCCACCGATGCAGACTTGATTCAGGAAGCAGACTTCATGCTGGTTTATGCCGCATTTGAGCAAGGTCGCCCCAATGCAGACGAGCTATTGAAAATGTATCTTGAAATGTACCCGGATTCACGCCATACCGACGTGGTTGAATTTCTGATCGGTTCGGTTCACTTCGGGCAAAAGAACTATCCGAAGGCTATCTTCTGGTTAAAAGAAGCCGACATCGACCTGTTGAGTCCGGAAGAACAGGAAGCATATAGTTTCCGTCTGGCGTACTCGATGCTTCAGGTAGAGAATGAAAATCCGGAAAAGCTGCAGCAAATCCGGCAGATGTTCAGCCGTATTCAGCAAATAGGCGATAAATATCGGGATGCTTCTGCCTACTACGTAGCTTATATTGATTATGCAAACGGCAAATACAATCAAGCGCTCGTAGAATTTGATGCCTTGAAAGAGAATCCGGAATTCAAGGAACAGTCTTCATATTACACGACACAAATCTATTTTATCCAGAACAAATACAGCCAGGTAATCAAAGAAGGCGAACGATTGCTGGATACTTATCCGAGAAGTAATAACAACACCGAATTATATCGTATCCTGGGTAATTCCTATTATCATCAGGGACAACAGGACAAAGCGTTGAATTATCTGAGCAAATATGTATCAGAAGCCGAAGAACCCTTACGCAGCGACTTGTATCTGTTGGGAGTATGTCTGTTCAACAAAGGCAATTACAGCAGTGCAGTCAACAACTTCGGTAAAGTCGTTAGCCAAGATGATGCATTAACACAGAATGCTTATCTGTATTTAGGTCAGTCTTATCTGAAACAGAATGATAAGAATAATGCACGCATGGCATTCGAAGCGGCTGCAACCTCTTCGTACGACAGACAAATTCAGGAAGCAGCCATGTACAACTATGCTTTACTGATACACGAAACGGCATTTACAGGATTTGGCGAATCCGTTACGATCTTCGAAGATTTCCTGAACGACTTCCCGAATTCCCAATATGCAGACAAAGTAAATGATTATCTGGTAGAAGTCTATCTGACTACCAAGAATTATGATGCAGCCTTGAAGTCGATCGAAAAGATCAAGCATCCGAGTGTCAAGATTCTGGATGCCAAACAGAATATTCTCTTCCAATTGGGAACGGAATCCTTTACCAACATGAAGATGGATGAGGCAATTGACCTCTTCACACGTGCCATCCAGATGGGAACGTATAACGAAGAAGCCCGTAGTGACGCTTATTTCTGGAGAGGCGAATCCTACTACCGGAAAGGTGAATACGAAAATGCGATTTCCGACTACCGGACTTATCAGAACAATACACAGCAGAAAGGAACGGATATGTATGCCCTTTCATTCTATAACCTGGGATACTGCTATTTCAAGCAGCAGGAATATGATATGGCATTAAGCCGTTTCCGCCAATATACAGATGTGGAACAAAATCATGCTGCTGCTTCGTATGCGGATGCTTATAACCGTATCGGAGACTGCCTGTTCCATAATCGCCAGTTTGCTGCAGCTGAAGAGAATTACAACAAAGCCTCTCAGGTTCTTCCTTCTGCCGGAGATTATTCCGTTTACCAGAAAGGATTCGTACTGGGCTTGCAGAAAGATTATAACGGAAAGATCCAAGCTATGGATCAGTTGATTCGTGAATATCCGGAATCTCAATATATCGACGATGCCTTGTTTGAGAAAGGTCGTACTTACGTCTTATTGGAAAACAGTTCATCAGCTATTCAAACCTTCAACAAGCTGATTGGAGAGTATCCGGAAAGTAGTCTGGCTCGGAAAGCAGGTATCCAGTTAGGCTTGATTTACTATAACGACAATCAGCCGGAAAAAGCGGCTGAAGCTTACAAACAAGTTATCAGCAAATACCCGGGCAGTGAAGAAGCCAAGGTCGCTTTGCAGGATTTGAAGTCTGTTTATATCGACTTGAATGATATTGATGCTTATGCTGCCTATGTAAACTCACTGGGAGGAAACATCCACCTGAACATTAACGAGCAGGATTCGCTGACCTACATTGCAGCAGAAAAGCTGTTTATGCGGGGTGACAACGAAGGAGCACGCCGGAGTATGCAGAATTACTTGCAGAATTATCCGAACGGTGCCTTCAGTACCAATGCCAACTTCTACTTGGCCAGCATTGCTTTCAACTTGAAGGAATATAACGAGGCTTTGCCGATGTTTGAACAAGTAATCGCCAGTGGTGACCGGAAATTCCTGGAAGAATCAACGGCACGTAAGGCTGAAATTGAATACCTGACAGAAAACTTCAAGGCGGCTCTTGAAACATTCAAGCGATTGAATGAGATTGCAGAAAGTGCCGACAATAAAGAAGCAGCCTCTTTGGGAATCATGCGCTGTGCATTGAAAGAAGGTAACCAGAAAGATGCACTTGCCGGAGCAAACCAGTTACTGAAGAATCCAAAAGTTTCTCCGGAAATAGCTAACGAAGCCCGTTACGTTCGTGCAAAGGCTTACATGGAAATGGATCAGGAATCGAAAGCATTGGCTGACCTGAAACTGGTCAGTCAGGATACGCGTACCGCACAAGGTGCAGAAGCCAAATACTTATTGGCACAACTTTATTACGATGCCAATGATGATAAGAACGCAGAAAAGGTATTGGAAGAGTTTGCCAAGAACGGTACACCGCATCAATACTGGCTGGCTCGCGGATTCATCCTTTGGGCAGATATTTATATTCGTAAAGGCGATCCGGTTCAGGCCCGCGTTTATCTGAACAGTTTGCAGAAGAATTATCAGGGCGACGACAACATTACCGAGATGATTGAAAGTCGTTTGGCAAAACTAAAGTAATGAGGAGGCTAAGATGAAAACAAAATATCAGAAAGTACTTTGCGTAGCGGTGTTGCTGGGTTCTGCCGTTACCGTTTCAGCACAAGAGGATGAAACGAAAAAGAAGCTGGACCGCGAAATGACGTTGGAACGTGAATATGCTCCGACGGTACAGGATGCCAATAAAGTCAATACGTTGCCGGCGATTAAAGAACCGCAGGTAACCAAACGGGCGATTTCTTATTCTCCGTTTACATTGGCAACCGATCCGGAAAAGCAGATCTCGCTTTTGCCTTCGGGTAATATCATGACGCAGATGGATTATAACAAGCGTCGCGGTTACCTGAATGTAGCAGCCGGCATGCATTTGAATATCAACGGAGACTTCGGCTATCACATCTTAAGTACAGAAAAAGACAAGCTGAATGTATTCCTTTCTCACCGTTCAACAAACGGTAATATTGATTATATCCAGATCGAAGATCAGGTCAAGGCAAAACTGAATGATAACGTAGGTGGTATCAACTATGCTCATACCTTCGAGAAGGCCATCTTGAAGTTAGGCGGTAAGTATAATTATTCGGGATTCAATTACTATGGCCTGCCTATAAATAACATGTCGAGCCTGCCAGTAGAAGATCTGTTGCAAAAAGCCGATCGGGAAACCAATCAGGTAAACCAGACGATCCAGGCAAATATCGGCATAGAAGCGAAAGAAGACGCGGCATTCTTCTACTTGATTGATTTGGATTACATCAATTTCTCGCACAAATACGGATTAAGCAAAGAACTGGACGGTCCGACAGAACATACCTTGGATGCGAAATTCGACTTCAGTGCTTTCTTCAATGGAAACCAGCGCGTGGGTGTTGGCGGACAAGTAGAATACTTCGCCTATAATCTGCCGACTTATCCGGAGGGAGTTCCCAATTGTGTCTTTGCTAATCATGCCGAGATTATATTAAGTCCGTATTACAAGATTGCCGGAGAAAACTGGAATGTCAAACTGGGTGCAAATGTCATGTTCGTTACCGGCGAAGACAATTCTTTCACAGCTTCGCCGAATATTGCAGCGGATGTAGAAGTGGCGGACAAGACTGTCCTCTACTTAAAAGCCAACGGTCGTCTGTATTCGAATAGTGCATACGAAACATCACTCGTCAACCGCTATTTTAATCCTACCGAAGAAATAGCTCCGACACGCGAATGGTTGAACGGACAAGTCGGCTTGAAGTGCGGTGCAGCTCCCGGATTCTGGTTTGATGTCTTTGCCGGATACAAGATCCGTTCATCGGATGCCCTTTTTGTTCCGTCTCGTATCTTCAACGAAGGTGAGTTCGGAAACTATTCGAATGTATTGCCGGGCATTGACACAAAAGCCTTCTTTGCCGGTGCCAATTTGAAATACAGTTATCAGAACTATCTGGATATCCAGTTGAAAGGAGTTTATAATAGCTGGAAAGGTAATTACGATGATACTTGGGTCGGTGGGACATCCAATGCGGATCTGACGTATGTATATGGCCGTCCGAAGGTAGAGATCAATGCAGACGTAACAATAAAGCCGATTGAAAAGCTGGCAATTGGCCTGAATTACTACCTGGCAACCGACCGATACACTTGCCTGTTTGGTGTAGAAGATTATAAGTTGAACAACATCAACGAACTGAATCTGCAAGTTGGCTATACATTCAACGATACATTCGGGGCATATATCAAACTGAATAATGTGTTGAACCAGCAATACGAAATGTATTACGGGTATCCGATGCAGGGAATTAATATCATGGGGGGCGTAAATATTAATTTTTGACCACACAAAACTAAATTCATAATATTAAATTTAAAGTTTTACAAATTCGGAAGCGCGGGGCTGTGAAGTTCCGCGCTTTTTTTATGCTTCTTCCTGAGTTTCCTTGTTTTCCCGCCGGGTGGCACGTCCTTTGAGGACTTCCTTCTCTTCAGCCACCATGACATTCAGCCGCGAGATGAAATCGGCAAACGATGCGTCGCCATGCAGCGTGGCGAGTAAGTTCACCCCTTCTACCAGATTACGATAGGCGGCATCGGCCGAGCGGCGAGCTTGCTGCACGGCACCGACCTGCCGGGCGGAAAGTTCCGCTAACCGTCCATTCATGGCTGCCAAATAAGCATTTTCCTTCGCCTCCAAATCGTCCAGCCACACTTCGATGCCGAGGCCTTCCAAATCGCCCGCCGCCAAGGCCTCTCGAAGCTCCTGCAACAGGCTGTACAGGATGGCACTCTCTTGCAACTGCGACAGATAGGCAGGATTGCCGTATTTGTCGATCACCGCCTTCGCCCGCCCCGCCGCGGCTGCCACCGAAGCCTCCGGACAGGCTTTCATTGCCTTGGCAAAAGCATTCAAGCCCCTCCATGCACGACCACGTTCCTTATTCGCCGCAATAACCTGCTTCGAAAGCGGTGACAAGGTATCCGCTGAAAGTAAATCGTCCAAACGGGTCACGGCTGCCTGATAGTCGTCCAATTGCCTCCGCAAATGCTGGAGCGAAATTTCCGGCAACCCCGCCGACGGCAACTCTTCCGTCAACGACACTACCTGGCAATGGAATCCAAAAACTGCCTCAAGGTGTAAACTTGCGATATAAAACTTGTTGATCTTTTTCATCTGTCCTGACTTTTTCCCATCCGAAGCCAAATATAACGTCTCTGCTGATAAAAAACAAATCAAAAAAGGCGAAAATTAATGCAGAATAACACTTCATATTTATATTTACGTTTATCATGCAGCAAAATAGATTCAAATTATATTATTTGCTATTATTATGTAGCATAATTATAGCATATATTTTAAATAGATATTATATTGCTGCATAACAAAATCAAATATTTATAATAGCTATTATTATGCAGCAATATGGATCGAAATATAAATAAAAAGTACTTTTCTGCTAAAAACTTCCGTTTACTGTGGGAAAGAAGTCCGGGAAAAGACGCTTTCGCTGCTTACCGGCTTTGTTATTCCCCTGATTCTTATTATTTTTGCGCCCTGAAAATAAAAAGACAGATTCATACATAGATTTCAAACGAACAAAACGGATGGAAATAACAAACTCGGCTAAACGCCCATCGCTCGGATTATCTTTGATTCCAATCATTGTTATGGTAATCCTCCTTTTCTTTACAATCCACATTTTCGGAAGTGATGCTTTGAGTGGCGGAAGCCAAGTTGTATTATTACTCACAACAGCCTGTTGCTCGGCTTTAGCCATGGGCTTTTGTCAGGTCAAATGGAAAAAGATTGAAGAATCCATCTGCACCAATATCTTAGGCGTGGCGACTGCCCTGTTAATCCTATTGCTCATCGGGGCACTTTCGGGCAGCTGGATGATCAGTGGTGTCGTACCTACGCTGATTTATTATGGAATGCAGGTATTAAGTCCTACCTTCTTCCTGGCCTCTTGCTGTATCATCTGCGCCATTGTCTCGGTCATGACAGGAAGTTCGTGGACGACTATTGCCACCATAGGAATTGCTTTAATGGGAATTGGTGAAGCCTTGGGTTTCTCAACCGGATGGACAGCGGGAGCTATCATCTCGGGAGCTTATTTCGGCGATAAAATATCACCATTGTCGGATACGACTGTATTAGCTTCATCCACTACCAACACGCCGCTCTTCTCCCATATCCGTTATATGATGTACACAACGGTTCCGACGATGATTATCACTTTGATCATCTTTACCGTAGCCGGATTTGTCTTTGATCATTCCCAAGACGGACAAGTGATGAGCTTCGCTGCTTCGTTAAAAGAGACATTCCATATCTCTGCTGCCTTGATGATTGTACCGATAGCGACCGGGATACTGATTGCCAAACGAGTGGCCTCAATCATCACGCTGTTTATATCGGCTCTGCTGGCAGCTGTCTTTGCTATTTTGTTCCAACCAGACTTATTACAACAGATAGCTGGAGCTGAAAGCATCAATGCAGCATCCATGTTCAAAGGCGCTTTCATGACGTTATATGGTTCTACACAATTAGAGACAGGAAACGAGATGTTGAATTCCCTGGTATCTACCCGTGGAATGGCAGGAATGATGAATACGATCTGGCTGATTATTTGCGCGATGTGTTTCGGTGGAGCCATGACGGCAAGCGGCATGCTAGGAAGCATCACTTCCCTATTCGTCCGCTTCATGAAGAATACAGCCAGCATGGTAGCATCCACCGTATGTTCCGGATTGTTCCTGAACCTTGCCACGGCAGACCAGTACATCAGCATTATCCTCACCGGAAACATGTTCAGCAACGTTTACGCAAAGAAAGGCTACGAAAGCCGGCTACTTAGCCGTACCACGGAAGATGCCGTTACCGTCACCTCCCCGCTTATCCCATGGAACACCTGCGGCATGACGCAAGCCACCATTTTGAGTGTACCCACACTGACCTACCTTCCCTATTGCTTCTTCAACCTTATCAGTCCGGTAATGAGTATCTTTATTGCTGCTATCGGATATAAAATAATTAAAAAACCGGTGAACAATCCTGGATAGGCATTGTTCTTGCAATAAACTTATAACGAACAATTTATTTAAACCTAAACAAAAAAAGATTCGATTATGAAAAAGTTTATTGCATTAGCAGCAGTAGTATTGGTAAGCATGGCAACAACGACCATGTATGCACAAGAGAGTAGAGCTGAAAAGCGCGCAGACCGTAAAGCCCAAAGAGACGCAGAACGTGCACGCCTGAAAGCTGAAGAACAAGCACAGGATGCCATTTCGTACGATGACGCAATGGCGGCCTTGAAAGCTCACCAGTTCGTAATGGAGGCAGACCAAGTGATGTTCCGCAACGGACAGACCGCATTTGTAAACTCCAACACCAACTTCGTATTGGTCAACCAAGGACGTGGCACCGTGCAGGTAGCCTTCAACACCGTATACCCAGGTCCTAACGGCATTGGCGGTGTAACAGTAGACGGAACCGTATCGGACATCCAAATGACTACCGACAAACGGGGCAACGTGAATTGTAACTTCAGCATCCAGGGTATCGGCATTTCCGCCCAGATATTCCTTACGCTGACCGATGGCGGGAACAACGCAACCGTAACCATCAGCCCGAACTTCAACTCCAACACCATGACTTTGAGCGGGAACCTGGTTCCGCTGGAACAATCCAACATATTCAAGGGACGTTCCTGGTAAAACCCTTATATAAATATATATATTCCCACTCCGCCACAAATCACACTAAAAAGTGTACATTTGTAGCGGAGTTTTTTATATACCAATGTCATGAGAGAATTTATCATTGCAGACAATCAAGATATCACCAAAGCAGGCATGATGTTCCTATTGGGCAGACAGAAAGACACCTCCCTGCTGCTGGAAGCCGACAACAAGGCAGAACTGATACAGCAACTACGCCTGCATCCCACCGCCGTTGTCATTCTGGACTATACCCTTTTTGATTTTTCGGGAGCTGAAGAGCTAATGGTACTTCACGAACGCTTCAAGGAAGCCGATTGGCTACTCTTTTCCGACGAATTGAGCCTACCGTTCCTGCGCCAGGTATTGTTCAGCAGCATGGCATTCGGCGTAGCGCTGAAGGATAATTCCAAAGAAGAGATACTGACCGCACTACAATGCGCCTCACGCAAGGAGCGATTCATCTGTAATCACGTCAGTAACCTGCTGCTCGCAGGCAACGGTTCCTCCTCCCCCACTCATCCTACCATCAAAGATGATTTACTGACTACTGCCGAACGGAGCATCCTAAAAGAGATAGCCCTGGGGAAAACAACCAAAGAAATAGCTGCCGAACGAAACCTCAGCTTCCATACGGTAAACAGCCACCGGAAGAATATCTTCCGGAAACTGGGTGTAAACAATGCGCACGAAGCCACCAAATATGCCATGAAGGCAGGCATCGTAGACTTGGTGGAATATTATATATAAATCTCCCCGCTCCCGACACACAGCCGGGCATCAGCATCATACACCACTCCGAACTGGCCCGGAGCAATGCCTTGCAGCTTTTCTTCCGAAACAATGCGGTAACCCTCCGCCTCCTTTTGCAACCTGCCTTTGACAAACTCCGGCGTATGGCGTATCTTGAAAGTCACCTCCACCTCTTCCTGCGCTCCCTTCCAGGGATTATCCGTAATGAAATGAAAATCGTACATACGGAATTCATAGCCGTATTGCAATGCCGTATCACATCCGCGGGACACGTAAATCACATTCTCCTCCACATCCTTGCGGACAACAAACCACGGTCCTCCACCCAACCCCAATCCTTTACGCTGGCCGATGGTATGAAACCAATAGCCCCGATGCTTGCCCAACTTTCTACCCGTTTCCAACTCCACAATATCCCCTTCCCTTTCGCCAAGGAAACGGCGCACAAAATCATTATAATCAATCTTTCCCAGAAAGCAGATGCCCTGACTGTCACGACGTCTGGCGCTGGGCAATCCGGCACGCAGGGCTATGTCACGAACCTCATTCTTCATCAGTCTGCCCAATGGAAACATCAGTTTGGAAACTTGCAGATAATCTATCTGTGCCAGAAAGTCGGTCTGGTCTTTCACGGAATCGGCAGCGGTACCGAGCCATGTCTTTCCATCCCTCAACACCGTAGTGGCGTAGTGCCCGGTTGCCGTGACATCGAAATCCTTCCCCACACGTTGCTCAAAGCACCCGAACTTTATCAGCTTGTTGCACATCACATCCGGATTGGGAGTCAAGCCACGTCTTATTTTATCAATGGCATAAGCCGCCACCTGGTCCCAATACTCCCGGTGCAGGTCCACTACTTCCAACGATAATCCATAACGCCGGGCAATGGCAGAAGCCATCTCCATATCCTCTTCCGCAGAGCAGTCCATATAATCGGCATCGTCCCTCCCTATTTTGATATAAAATAGAGAAGGACGGTAACCTTGTTCGCAAAGGAGATGTACCACCACGGAGCTGTCTACACCTCCCGACAATAATACAGCAATATTCATTCTATCGTATACTGTTATTCTTTTAAATTCTGTCAAATGCCTGGGACAAGTCGTCCAGCAAATCATCGATATGTTCTGTCCCGATGGAGAGGCGGACCGTGCCCGGTTTGATGCCTTGTTCTTCCAATTCCCGTGCACTCAATTGGGAATGGGTAGTGGTGGCAGGATGGATAACCAGGGATTTCACATCAGCCACATTGGCAAGCAACGAGAATATCTGTAAACTGTCAATAAACGTCTGCGCTTCCTTCACACCGCCCCGCACCTCAAACGTAAAGATAGAACCGCCTCCATTCGGAAAGTATTTCCCGTAAAGCGCGTGGTCAGGATGCTCGGGCAGGGACGGGTGGTTCACGGCAACCACTTTGGGATGCTTCTTCAAGAATTCAACCACTTTCAAGGCATTCTCCACATGACGTTCCACGCGAAGCGACAACGTCTCCAATCCTTGCAACAGAATGAAAGCATTGAAAGGACTGATTGTGGCACCGGTATCACGCAACAATACGGCACGGATACGGATGGCATAGGCAGCAGGACCGGCAACGTCAACGAAACGTACTCCATGATAACTCGGGTCCGGTTCCGTCAGTTGGGGAAACTTCCCCGAGGCCACCCAGTCGAACTTGCCGCTATCTACAATAACACCACCCAAGGACGTACCATGCCCTCCGATGAACTTCGTTGCCGAATGGACTACAATATCTGCCCCATGCTCTATGGGACGAATCAGGTAAGGAGTACCGAAGGTGTTATCTATAATCAGAGGAATCCGGTGACGGTGTGCTATTTCAGCAACGGCATCAATGTCAATGATGTTGCAATTCGGATTTCCCAGCGTTTCAATGAATACTGCCTTGGTATTCTCCTGAATCGCTTTCTCGAAATTGTCCAGATTGCCCGGGTCCACAAAAGTAGTGGTAACCCCGTAGGCAGGCAATGTGTGGGCCAGCAGATTATACGTTCCACCGTAGATGGTCTTAGCTGCCACGATATGGTCGCCTGCTTCGCAGAGATTGAACAGAGCAAAGAAGTTTGCAGCCTGACCGCTGCTGGTCAACATTGCAGCCGTGCCGCCTTCCAGCTCGCAGATCTTCTTAGCCACAAGGTCGCAGGTGGGGTTCTGCAGACGGGAATAGAAGTAGCCGTCAGCTTCCAGATCGAACAGTTTGCCCATATCCTCGCTGGTGGCATACTTAAAGGTGGTGGACTGGATAATGGGGATCTGGCGGGGTTCGCCGTTGCCGGGGGTATAACCGCCCTGCACGCAGATAGTATCACGATTCATACTACATACTCCTTTACTGGGTTTGTCCATATAGCACAATTCCCCGCAGGAGTGCAGCGGCCTCCGGCGGGGAATTGAAACGTTAAATTTTAGTTCCCGTCCGG
>ENA-OPBO01002172-OPBO01002172.1-human-gut-metagenome-genome-assembly--contig:-NODE-2172-length-12120-cov-2.593949_pt1 | contig 12120 bp, 7 predicted proteins | sample MGYA00241071_ERZ501458 | MGnify/ENA primary metagenome ERZ501458 (study PRJEB25962, sample SAMEA2042509) | human gut metagenome | biome: human gut; feature: human-associated habitat; material: faeces...
TTCGATTGCTTTGATCTTATTCTCAAGACTTCCCTGATGACCCATCTCATCAGGTGCCTCTACATGAATATAAGCGAAATCATCATTTTTTTCAAGTAGTGCTTCAACTGCTGCCATCGCTTTCCCATGATAATTCGTGTCAAGACCGCCATTGGCACCCTCTACATCAAGATTTCTCATGTTTGCTCCAACTGCGATTCCTTTTAACAGATCGACGGCAGATACCATAGCTCCATTCATTCCAGTCTTCTCTTTAAAATCGTCCAGTGCCGGTTTCGTCCCTGCTCCCCAGAACCAGATGCTGTTTGCTTTATTCAAGCCTTTCTCAGCTCTTGCTTCATTGATCGGATGATGATTTAAGATATCAAAACTCTTTTCCATCATCTCTTTTAGCTTCTCCTGCTTTGGAAGATACTGCCCGATCTTCTGTCCTAAAACATCATGAGGTGGTACAAGTTCGACTACTTCTCCATGATCCCAGATCGTTAAATGGCGGTAGCTGACTCCCGGATAAAATTTATATTCATCATCTTCTAATTCTTTTCTCACAGCTTCGATCAGGATCGCTGCTTCCTCAGAAGTGATCTCTCCTGCGCTGTGGTCGATGATCGTCTTATCTTCATAATCTTCGTCTTCAGATACGGTTACAACGTTACATCTAAGTGCAATATCTGTATCTTTCATATCAACACCAATGCTTAATGCCTCAAGGGGTGATCTTCCGGAATAATAAACCTGTGGGTCATATCCTAACATAGAAAGATTGGCTACATCACTTCCTGCTGGTAAATTGGATGGTACTGTATAAGCGATTCCCTGTTCGGAAACTTTCGCCATCTCATCCATCACTGGTTTGTCTGCTAACTGAAGTGGTGTCTTCCCACCTGCTGCTTCGATTGGCTCGTCAGCCATTCCATCTCCTAAAACAATAACGTATTTCATTCTGTCCTCCAAAAATGTGTCATGTATATTTATACATCTATTCCATTGCAATTATTTTTACATAAGATACATCTTCTATCTTCTCAACATCCTGAATCATAGCCGAGACATCCGTCTCGCTGTCTTCGATGTCAACACTGACTGTTAAGAGTCCCTTTCCATTAATTGGAATACTCTGGTGGATCGTCAGGATATTTGCCTTATAAAGTGCAAAAATGTTAAGGATCGAGGCCATAACGCCAGGCTGGTCATCGACTTCGATCACGAATGTGATACTACGTCCTTTCTTACCAGCATAAAATGGGAAAATATCATCCTTATACTTATAATAAGAACTTCGACTGATTCCCACCTTCTCTGTAGCTTCTAATACAGAAACTGCTCTCTTTGAATCTAACAGTTTCTGGACCTCTAACACCTTTAACAACACTTCTGGAACTGCTTTCTTTTTAATTACATAATAGTTGGTTTCTTTCATGTCTGGTTCCTTTTGTTTTCCTGTGGTGTACAGTTGTCTTTGCACAAAATACTACCACAGATATTTTTATGATGCAATAGAAAATTTGGTTTTAAAATAAATACATGATCTGACCGGAAGTTTTCTGTTTAATTTTCTTCCTTCTTACTGTTGTTATCCCATGCAAGATAGGCATTCATAAATCCATCCAGATCCCCATCTAATACAGCGCTTGGATTTCCACTTTCAAAGTTTGTTCTGTGGTCTTTTACCATTGTATAAGGCTGCAGAACATAGGATCTGATCTGGTTTCCCCATCCATTATCCCCAACATCACCTCGGATATCTGATAATTTTTCCAAATGTTGCTGCTGTTTTAACAGATACAGTTTTGTCTTTAACATCTTCATTGCCTGATCTTTGTTCTTGTGCTGTGAACGCTCATTCTGGCACTGTACAACGATTCCTGTTGGTAAATGCGTAATACGGATTGCGGAATCTGTTTTGTTGATATGCTGTCCACCAGCTCCACTTGCACGATATGTGTCGATCCGGATATCTTCATCTGCAATCTCAACTTCTATATCATCTTTGATATCTGGCATTACATCACAGGATGCAAACGATGTCTGTCGTTTTCCTGCTGCATTGAATGGAGAAATTCGGACAAGACGGTGAACACCTTTTTCAGATCGTAAATATCCATAAGCGTTCATTCCCGTGATCTTCACAGTAACAGATTTGATCCCTGCTTCATCCCCATCAAGATAATCAAGAACTTCTGTTCCATAACCTTTCTTTCCTGCCCATCTCGTAAACATACGGTATAGCATTCCTGCCCAGTCGCAAGACTCTGTTCCACCTGCCCCGGCATGTAGTGTAAGAATTGCATCATCCTTATCATATTCACCTGTTAGCAGTGTTGAAATACGTAATTCCTCATATGTTTTTTCAAATTCATCCATCAAAGCAGTGGCTTCTTCGATCAGATCGGCATCTTCATCTTCTTCTGCCATATCGATCAAAGTCTCGATATCTTCATATTTTGTTTTCAGATCATCATATTCTTCCACGACACCTTTCAGGCTTTTGACTTCTTTCATAACATTCTGGGATTCCTCAACATTATCCCAGAATCCTGGTTCTTCCATATTCAGTTCTAATTGATCAATTCTCTCTTTTTTTGCTTCTAACGCAAGGGAACCACTAAGATCTTCTAGTGGTTCCTGAAAAGAGTTTAATTTATATTTTAATTGTTCTGCTTCAATCATTGATAAAAAACTCCTTATTTATTCCTTCCGCAGCAGTTCTTATACTTCTTACCACTTCCACATGGGCAAGGATCATTTCTGCCGATTTTGGCTCCTTTTCTAACATAAGGCTTCTTCTCAACTTCAGCATCTTTGTTTGTTCCTGTGATCTTTGGAGCTTCTTCTTTCTCAATCTTCTGCTCAACCTGTACATGGAACAATGCACCTGTTGTTTCTTCCTGAATTGCCTTTGTCATCTCATTGAACATCTCAAATCCAGCCATACGGTATTCAACAACTGGGTCTCTCTGTCCATATGCCTGAAGTCCGATTCCTTCACGTAACTGATCCATATCATCGATATGATCCATCCACTTGCGGTCGATAACTTTCAGTAAGATGATACGCTCAATCTCACGAAGATCGAAATCTTCAAATTCTTTTTCTTTCTGTTCATATAATGCAACAGTTTCTTCCTGTAATCTTGCTACTAGATCATCAACTCTTCCAGAAGATTTCTCTGCATCTGTTAATACGATCTTATTTAAAGGAACAATTGGAAGCAACTCTGCATTCAGTGCTGCAAGATCCCATTCTTCTGGTGGAAGTTCATCACTGATCACCTGATATACATGGTTTGCAACTGTTTCTTTCATCATATTTAAAACAGATTCTTTCATGTCATCTCCATCAAGAACACGACGACGTTCTTTGTACATGACTTCTCTCTGTTCATTATTAACTCTATCATAGTCTAACAGATTCTTACGAATACCGAAGTTGTTATTCTCGATCTTCTTCTGTGCTTTTTCAATTGTCTTGCTGATCGTCTTATGCTGGATTTCTTCTCCTTCTGGAATTCCCAGTGCATTGTATATGCTGATCATTCTTTCAGATCCAAATAATCTCATCAGATCATCTTCCAGAGATAAATAGAACTTAGATTCACCTGGATCTCCCTGACGTCCGGCACGACCACGCAACTGATTATCGATACGTCTGGATTCATGACGTTCTGTACCAATGATCTTTAATCCACCAAGTTCAGCAACTCCATCTTCAAGCACGATGTCAGTACCACGACCAGCCATGTTTGTAGCGATCGTTACAGCACCGATCTCACCTGCATGAGAAATGATCTCTGCTTCTTTTTCATGGAATTTCGCATTCAATACGTTATGTTTGATGCCACGTTTCTTAAGCATTGCGCTTAATTCTTCGGACATCTCAATCGTGATCGTACCAACTAAGACTGGCTGTCCTTTCTCATGTGATTTGATGATGTCTTCGACAACCGCATTCATCTTCTCACGTTTTGTCTTATAAACGCGATCATTCATATCTTTACGGGCAATAGGACGATTCGTCGGAATAACAACGACATCCAATTTATAAATATCCCAAAGTTCTCCCGCTTCCGTTTCCGCTGTACCGGTCATACCCGACAATTTATGATACATACGGAAATAGTTCTGTAAAGTGATGGTAGCAAAGGTCTGGGTAGCAGCTTCCACCTTCACGCCTTCTTTGGCCTCAATAGCCTGATGCAAACCGTCAGAATAACGACGGCCTTCCATAATACGTCCTGTCTGTTCGTCAACAATCTTAACCTGTCCGTCGATTACAACATATTCGTCATCCTTTTCGAACATGGCATAAGCCTTCAGCAACTGGTTGATAGTGTGTACGCGTTCAGACTTGATAGCGTAATTTGTCATCAGTTCATCTTTCTTGGCCAGTTTTTCTTCTTCTGTCAAATCTGTCTCATTTTCCAAAGCAGACAATTGGGAAGTAATATCAGGCAAAACGAATAAAGTAGGATCTGCCGCATTTCCTGTAATCAGGTCGATACCTTTATCGGTCAAATCTACGCTGTTTTGCTTTTCATCAATTACGAAATACAATGGATCAGTGGCCTCAGGCATACGCTTGTTATTCTGTTCCATATAAATTTCCTCAGTCTTCAGCATACCTGCCTTAATACCTTGTTCACTTAGGAACTTGATTAACGGCTTATTTTTGGGCAGTGCCTTATGACTACGGAACAATGCCAAAAATCCCTCTTCCTGATCTTTCTTGTCATCCGATGCAATCAAGCGTTTGGCATCGGCCAAATATTGGGTAGCCAACTTTTTCTGAGCTTCAAACAGACGCTCTACCAAAGGACGGAGTTGCTCAAACAACTGATCCTCACCTTTAGGAACAGGACCAGAAATAATCAACGGAGTACGAGCATCGTCAATCAATACAGAGTCCACCTCATCGACAATAGCATAATTATGTTTACGCTGCACCAAGTCTTTTGGACTGACAGCCATATTGTCACGCAAGTAGTCGAAACCGAATTCATTATTCGTACCGAAAGTGATATCGGCCATATAAGCTCTGCGGCGTGCATCAGAATTGGGCTGGTGTTTATCAATACAGTCCACACTCAATCCATGGAACTGATACAATGGCCCCATCCATTCCGAGTCACGTTTTGACAAGTAATCATTAACAGTAACTACATGTACGCCATTACCGGTCAGTGCATTCAAAAATACAGGTAAAGTGGCCACTAACGTCTTACCTTCACCAGTAGCCATTTCGGCAATCTTGCCTTTATGTAACACTACACCACCGAATAACTGCACATCGTAATGCACCATGCTCCATACCATGTCATTACCACCAGCAATCCAATGGTTCTGCCAAATCGCCTTATCGCCCTCAATACGCACAAAATCTTTTCCCTGAGCAGCCAGTTCACGGTCAAAATCGGTAGCGGTTACAATCAATTCCGGATTTTCAGAGAAACGGCGTGCAGTGTCTTTTACAATGGCAAAAGCCTGCGGAAGTACATCATCCAGTGCTTTTTCATATTTTTCCAGCACTTCTTTTTCCAGTTTGTCTATCTGCGCGAAGATGCCCTCACGATCTTCCAGTTCTGTAGTTTCGATAGTACCTTTCAATTCTTCTATCTTCTTTTGTTCCTCAGCAGCCGAATCAGAAATGTACTTCTTTAATTCTACTGTTTTTGCACGAAGCTCGTCATTGCTCAATTTGGCAATTTCCGGATAAACAGCCTTTATTTTATCAACCCATGGCTTGATTTCTTTCATGTCACGAGTGGCCTTATTTCCAAACAATTTGCCAATAAATTCATTAAATCCCATTGTATTTTTTGTTTTTATTATTTTCTAATTTGATTACTTTTGAAAGTGCAAAGTTACAATAAAATGCTGATTTATTTGCACTTCTCTCCTTAATATTATTTTCTGATGTCTGTCATTGGTGCCAGAACGGCTGCATTAGGAGCACGAATACGCATGTAATGGGCTACGGTGGGTGCTATATTGCCTATTTTTATAGGCGCATGGATTATTTCCGGTTTCATTCCGTTCCCAATGAAAATCAATGGAGCCGACGCATATGAATAGCGTTGCACCTGCGTATCAAGCGAATGTTCACGGAATACAGTCCAGCCTGGTAAGACTTCTATCCATAAATCTCCGGAACATATCGGGTTATAGTAATTCTTAATTTTATCAATGGTAGGAGTCCACGCTCCCAATTGCAAACGTTGTGAAGAATACACATCTTTCACTCCGCTGAACTGTACCAAGAATTCTGCCGCACGATTTAATATCTCGGATATATTCAGTTGTTTCTGCTCTATCAGCTTATGATTCAAGTATATTTGCTGCTCAAAATGCGCCTCCACCCATTGTCCTTCACCGTAAATAGCTGCCAAATAAAGGTTCAACAGAGCAGAACAACGTTCAATATGGAATTCTCCACCCGGTATTTTATATTGAGGAGAATCAACAGGATCAGCGTCAGCATATCCTGTAGAGGTTATAAAGAATAAAGTATTGTTCAAACCAACCTTCCGGTCTATCAATTCCAATAATTCAGCAATACTGTTGTCCAGACGTACATAGGTATCCTGCATTTCCATCGGGAGTTCTGCAGGAGCCTTATGATCATAATTCCCGGCATAATATGCCAGTGACAAAAAGTCCGGAACAGCATCCTTTCCAATGGAAGTATTACTAAAACAAGCATTAACCAAACGGTTTACCTCATCATTAGCATAAGGGCTTGTTTTCAATTTACGGTATTTATTTTTCCGCTCGTCATCGAAATTATGCTTGAACGTAACTTGTTTGTTCTCGCTAGTCAAATATTTATAGACAGTCACAGGCAAATAAGGCTCCCACGACATATTGCCGATACGGAAATCCAATCCTTCACGGTCATTATAAGTAGTCACCCATGCAGGAAATGTACCATAATATGTACTGCCACTCCATTTTCCTGTTTCATCATTCAACCAGAATGCACCTTTCGAAGCATGACCGGCAGCCAACACCGCCATTTCACGTGTAGGAGCGATAGAATAAACTTCAGCTATTCCTTGTGTGGCTATTACCAACTCATCTGTCAAAGTCGACACCTTCATTTTCTGCGGAGAAGTGGACTCTGAAGTGTAAATACCCATAAAATCAGCATCGTCCACACAATTAAGGACTCGCAGAGTACTGCGGTCCATCCAGTTATCCCCCACGATTCCGTTGGTATAAGGTGTAGTGCCAGAATAAATGGCCGCTACAGCTGATGACTTATCCACATTAATAAAGTCATATTCGGCATTCCGATAAATCCGTCCTTCTCTCCACAACCGCTTGAAACCACGTTCACCGTATAAAGCCGAAAAAGCCTCTATATAATCAGTCCGCAACTGGTCAATAGTCAATCCGACCACCAACCTGGGAACCGCAGGAATGTTCTGTGCCTGCAACCCTGTTAATGCGATAACAGTCAAAAGAGAAGTTAAGATGCGTCCTTTCATTTATTGTTTTGTCTGTAATATAATAAAACGTGGTTTGCAGAACATATCAACAAACACAGTGCCAAAGGTAATACCGTTACATTGAATTTTTGCTGTACAAACGGCATTATCATTATAAAAAGTGTTAAATACACTACATTTATTGTATGATAGAGGTCTTTTTTACCTTTTATAGCTCGACAAACCATGACCGGAAGGTAAAGTAAAGGGATAGGATTCAATAAAAGGATAAGCCAATTGGACCCTACCGTAGGATGAGTAGAAAAAAGGACCAGGAAAGTAATGACACACCCCGCTAACCCTTGTACACCAAAAAGAAGCAAATCCCAAATCCAGATTATTTTCCTGGTTTTAAACTGCAACCATCCTACAAAACAAGTAATTCCTATTAAAATAAAGACACACGCCAGGGGTGACAATGGAAAACCGTCACCAACATTCTCCGGTTCTGCATCCACCACCTTTTTTTCATGCAGAATCAAAGGACGCACGCTGTCACCTACTACTATAGTCGCTTTTTTTGCCGCTTCCAGCAAATAAAAAGGGGCGAACATCTGCTTACGCGCATCAATAGGCTTATCAGCTTCACTGCCCAAACACATATCAATGCCCAGTTCATCCCATTTGTGTCCTTTAGTATATTGATGGACAATATCCCGAAAAGAGAGTCCCTCCTTTCCTTCAGAATAAACAACCTTCCCTTCAATACACCTTTCTATTACATCACGCGCACGGGTAGTGCAATTATCATAGAAAAAGTTATAACGGTAAACCCTATTCTCCGGCAGATAATTCTCTTCCAGCAATCTTCTGAGCTCCTGTTTTTCCGAAATAGTCAAATTCAATGTCTGCTGATAAACAGAGGAACCACGCATAGCATAACTGCCTTCAAAATAAGGATAACGGGTTACGCCCAATTCATAATCAGTTTCTCCTTTGACAAAACGATAGATAAAATGGGGAGTATTAAAGCTGAACATACCATAATTAAACACCCAGTCCTCTCCACGTGCCTTATCCTCATAGCGCAATGCCGTATGCCCGAACAAAGCATATATTTCCGTACCGGGAGCACAAGTCATCAGACTTACCTTTATGTTATCTTCCTGACCTCTAACCGATTGACCCAAGAAAAAGAATAACAATATCAATGCTATAATTAATTTATTCATAAATTCCATTCTCTGTTTACCGATGCAAAAGTACACCTAAATATTAATTAATTCCTCACAAATACCATTTTTTATTGCTATTCCTATTTATTTTTTGCGTTACTTTGCAGCCGAAAAAGCAAAGTTGTGAATTTAATAATCGACATAGGAAACTCAGTAGCCAAATTGGCTATATTCGACAAAGGCGAGTTAGTTGAAGTATTTCGTGGCTCCAATCATTCTTTAGATTGCCTCCCGATGCTTTGCTCCCGATACCCGTTGAAACGAGGTATCATAGCTTCTGTCATAACACTAAGCAATACGATCCGGCACCAACTGGAAAGATTGCCTTTTAACATCATCGAATTAAGTCATGAAACCCCTGTTCCCGTCACTAATTTATATAAAACGCCTCAAACACTGGGCATGGACCGTTTAGCAGCTGTGGTCGCAGCAAACTGGCTGAAGCCTGGACACGATGTGCTGGTTATTGATGCAGGAACCTGTGTCACATACGATTTTATTGACGCTGACGGAGCCTATCATGGAGGCAATATTTCTCCAGGAATGCGTATGCGTTTCAAGGCATTGAACATATTCACCGACAAACTCCCCAAAGTAAGCGCCAAAGGAGAAGTTCCGATGTATGGACAATCTACAGAAACGGCTATCCGGGCAGGAGTCATTCGCGGAATGGAATTTGAAATGAGCGGCTATATCACCCATCTTCAAAAGAATTATCCTGAGCTTTTGGTTTTTTTAACGGGCGGAGATGAATTTTCTTTTGATACAAAATTAAAAAGTATCATCTTTGCAGATAGATTTTTAGTATTGAAAGGTTTAAACAGAATATTAAGCTATAATGATAAATTATAAAAGACTGATTAGTGCGTCAATATTACTCACAGTCACAGGGCTGGCCGTAGCCCAAACAAGCACAAATTCTCCCTATACACGCTACGGCTTTGGTCAGTTAGCTGATCAAAATTTTGGTAACAGTAAAGCAATGGGAGGAATAGCATACGGTTTGCGAAACGGCTACCAAATCAACGCGTCTAATCCGGCATCTTATACAGCTATCGATTCATTGACATTCTTGTTCGATGCAGGAATGACTCTTCAAAATGCGAACTTCAAGGATGGTAATGTAAAAACCAATGCTAAAAACTCAAGTTTTGACTATTTGGCCATGCAATTCCGTCTATGGCAAAAAATGGGAATGACAGTTGGTTTTCTTCCATTTTCTACAGTAGGTTACAATATTTCCAAAACACATGATTTTGAGGATGTAGACAATAACGGAAAGTGGGCCGAATCTTATAATGGCGACGGAGGCTTTCACCAGGTTTTTGTAGGATTAGGTTATAAAGTATTTAATAATTTGTCTGTTGGTGCAAATTTTTCATATCTTTATGGAGACATTACCCATCAATCCATGACAGCTATTGGAGCGACAGATACACGTAGTATCAAATTAGACAAATTTTCCATCAGTGATTATAAATTGGATTTTGGTTTACAGTATACTTATAAGTTAAACAAGAAAAACACAATAAATGTAGGTGCCGTTTATACACTGGGACATACCTTGCACGGAGATGCATATAAATATCATCAGACAGGTACGGAAAGTAATGGTTCCATTTATGTACAGTCACAAACTGGCGATACTATTCCAAACCCGTTTAAAATGCCACATACATTTGGTGCAGGTCTTACTTATGTATATGACAACCGCCTGACGATTGGGGTTGACTATACTTTACAAAAATGGAATACAGCCGATCTGACTTGGAGCAAGTTCAACAAAGAAAGTGTGGAAATGAATAACCGCACAAAAATAGCTTTTGGTGCGGAATTCGTACCAAGTTATATCAGCCACAACTATCTGAAGCGTATCCGTTACCGTATGGGAGCTTATTATTCAACTCCTTATAATAAGGTAAGCTATACTGATCCGGACACAGGAGCAACCAGTTTTCAAGACGGTGCACGCGAATATGGCGTCAGTGTAGGTTTCGGACTTCCCATGTTCCAAAGTAAATCTATGCTGAACATTTCCGGACAATACATTAAAGTCAGTCCTAAATTTAAAGGATTAATGGAAGAGAACTATTTGAGAATCAATATCGGGCTCACCTTCAATGAACGTTGGTTCATGAAATGGAAAGTGGATTAATAAATGGAGAGAAGCAAATAAATAACAACAACTAAATTTATATACGATGAAAATGAAGATGGTAACAGCGCTGTTCGTTCTTTCCTTAGGTACAACAGCTTCTTTCGCTCAGACCGGAGCGTCAGACGGATCAAGATTCGGACATGGTGAAGACAGTATCCGATGCTTGAAAAATATCAGTATTTACACTGAGTATGTCAAAACTAACAATTTCAAGGACGCCTATACTCCTTGGATGAGCGTATTTACAGAAGCCCCCAAAGCTCAAGTAAGTACTTATACTAATGGTGCAAAAATTCTTCGTGCTTTAATAGCCGGTGAAAAAGATGCAGCTAAGCAAAAACAATACTTCAATGAACTGATGAAAGTTCACGACCAGCGTATCCAATATCTGGACGATTTGAACAAGTTGGTTAAAAGAGATGCTACAAAGGGGTCAATTATCGGAATGAAGGCACATGACTACTTCACAATGGGTGGACAGGACATGAATGAAGCATACAACATGTTCAAAGAAGCCATTGAACTTGAAAAAGAAAATTCCGACTATTTTGTATTACAAGAATTCATGGATGCTGCTGCCCGTAAAATGAAGAGTGATGAAGCATACAAAGAACAATTCATTCAGGATTACTTGTTTGCATCAGGAGTTGCTGATGGAGCTTTAAAAGCTGCTACAAAGGAAAATGACAAAAAATTATTGAAAGTGGCAAAAGACAATATCGATGCATTTTTCATTAACAGTGGTGTAGCGACTTGCGACAACCTACAAGCTATCTATGCTCCGAAAGTTGAACAAAACAAAACTAATTTGGATTATCTGAAGCAAGTTATTTCTGTAATGCAGATGCTAAACTGTACAGAACAGGAAGCTTACTTTGCTGCATCTGAAGCCGCACATGCCATCGAACCGACTGCCGAAACTGCTGTAGGTTGCGGATACATGTATTACAAGAAAGGTGATATGGACAAATGTATCGACTATTTTGATCAGGCTATCAACTTAGAACAAGACCCATTAAAGAAAGCCGACTATGCATACAAAACCGCTGCTATTTTATTCAGCAAAAAACAGTTGAGCAAGGCAAAACAATATGCGCTGAAGTCAATCTCATTGGATGGAAACAATGGTAAGCCTTACATTTTAATTGCTAATATGTATGCATCAAGCCCTAACTGGAGTGATGAAGCCGCATTGAACAAGTGTACTTATTTTGCTGTTATCGACAAATTACAGAAAGCAAAAAGTGTAGATCCTAGTGTTGCTGAAGAAGCAAATAAACTAATTGGTACTTATGCAGCCC
>ENA-OPBO01002191-OPBO01002191.1-human-gut-metagenome-genome-assembly--contig:-NODE-2191-length-12046-cov-3.209157_pt1 | contig 12046 bp, 12 predicted proteins | sample MGYA00241071_ERZ501458 | MGnify/ENA primary metagenome ERZ501458 (study PRJEB25962, sample SAMEA2042509) | human gut metagenome | biome: human gut; feature: human-associated habitat; material: faeces...
TTGATGCGAGCGCTTTGGAATGCGCGCTGGCGCTGAAAGACGACTTTATCGGCTTTGGCATGGACGTGCGCGTAACGGTGGTGTCGATGGGCATCCCCGCGACCGAGTCGCTGCTGCGCGACTGCATCGCCCGCGGCGCGGACGAGGCCGGCGTCCGGGGCGGTCTTGCCGAGGTTGGCCGCGCGGTAGAGCAGGGCGGCGGCCTCGGCCCTCGTCAGGATGGACTGGGGCCTGAGGGTGTTGTCCTCATAGCCCGAGAGCAGGCCGTTGGAGTACATCGCAAGCACGCTGTCCAGATAGCCCTCGCCCACGGAGGCCGCGTCGGCAAAGCCGAGCTGCGCGCCCTCCCCGGCCTTGAGCCCCAGGGCGGAGGCGATGATCTTGCAGGCGAGCTCGCGGCTGACGAGCTTGCCGTATTCGGTTTTCGCCACGTCCGTCTCGTCGACCCAGCCGGAGGAGTAGGCGTGCTCCATCTGCACGCCGCCCCAGTGGGTCTCGTTCTTGCCGGTGGGCGCGTCCACCATGCGGGCCGCCATGGTCACAGCCTCGACGACCGTGACTTTCTGGTCGGGCTTGAAGGTGCCGTCCTCATAGCCCTCTATCGCGCCGGAAAAAACCATCTCGCTGACTTCGTTGTAGTACCAGTTCCCGGGATTCACATCCCGCAGACTCGGCGCCGCAAACGCGGTCACGCCGAGCGAAAGCATGAGTGCCAGGACCATTGCCAGAGATAAGAGTTTTTTCATAATTCTTCCTCCTGCCGCTTTGCGGCCTTGAATGGCTGTGTTCTGCAGTTTTCGCTCAGTTTTGCCTTGGGTCAGTTCCTTTCCTTGAGGGTTCTGTCCATGTCGCGCTTTGCCTGGCGCTCCGCCTCGGCGTCGCGCTTGTCGTGGAGCTTTTTGCCCTTGCAGAGGCCGAGCTCCAGCTTCACGCGCCCGTCCTTGAAATAGAGCGAGAGCGGGATGAGCGCAACGCCGTCCTGCATGACGCGGGCGTTGAGCTTCATGATCTCGCGCTTGTGCATGAGCAGGCGCTTGGGGCGCATCGGGTCCCGGTTGAAGATGTTTCCCTTCTCGTAGGGGCTTATGTGCAGGCCCCGCGCGAAGAGCTCGCCGTCCTTCACGGTACAGAAGGAGTCCTTCAGGTTCACGGTCCCGGCCCGGATGGACTTGACCTCCGTGCCGAAGAGCTCGATGCCCGCCTCGAAGCGCTCGAGGACGAAGTAATCGTGGAACGCCTTACGGTTCTGCGCTATTTGTTTTATGCCCTGTGCGCGCGCCACGGCCTCGCCTCCCAAAAGCTGCTCATCTTAGAAGAGTATACCACAGCTGTCAAGCGCATAAAACCCCCGGCGCGTTACAGTTTGAAGTCAATTTCCGCGCAGGAAGGGCAGAGCATAGTCCGCCACCTCCACCGCGAGCCCCTCCGAGGGCCGCGCGACGATGAGTGTGCCTCCGCAGGATGGGAACAGCTCCAGTTCCATCCGGGGCCAGGGTTCGAGCCCGCCGAGCAGCAGGGCGGCCCGAACCAGCGAGGCCGCTTCGCGCGCGCCGGAGACCCGGCTATGTACGTTCAGGGCCACGCAGTCGCGGCCCACAGTCTGAATATCCATGTAAAACGCCTCCCGAGTCTATCTTGTCCCAGCCGCCGCCGGCGGTCAAGTCAAAAATACTGGCATTGCGGCGCAATATATGGTAATATGATATTCGGATAACTATGTGATTAACGGAGGCGCGAAAATGTCATACGAAAAGACGATAGATAAATCCACGGTATACGAGGGTGTCATAGTGAACGTTCGGCGCGACAAGGCGGAGCTCGTAAACGGAAACATAGTCGGCCGCGAGGTGGTGGAGCACCCGGGCGGGGTGACGGTCATTCCCGTCGAGGCGGACGAGACGGTCTGGTGTGTGCGCCAGTTCCGCTATCCCTTCGGCCGCGAAATGCTGGAGGTCCCGGCGGGCAAGCTGGAGAGGGGGGAGGACCCCTTCGAGTGCGCCGTGCGTGAGCTCTCGGAGGAGACGGGCCTGACGGCGGACGAGATGATATACCTCGGCCCCTGCTGCACCTCGCCGGGCTTCTCGACGGAGGTGCTGCACATCTACCTGGCCCTGGGCCTGCACCGGGGCAAGATGCACCTCGACCCGGACGAATTCTTGAACGTCGAAAAATACAAGCTCTCCGAGCTGGAAAAGCTGGTCATGTCCGGCGAGATAGACGACGCCAAGACCATCATCGCCGTGCTCAAGGCCCGGAGGTATCTGGAGGACAGGAAATGAACAGAAAGGTGCTTATCGTCGATGACGAGCGTTCCATCGTCGATATCCTGCGCTACAATCTGGAGAAGAACGACATGACGGCGGTCTGCGCCTACGACGGAGCAGAGGGCCTGCGGCTCGCGCGCGAGTGCGACCCGGACGTCATCCTGCTTGACGTCATGCTGCCGGAGATGGACGGCTTTGAGGTCTGCCGCACGCTGCGCGCGGAGGGCAACAACGTTCCCATCATCATGATAACGGCGCGCGAGGAGGAGACGGACAAGGTTTTCGGCCTTGAGCTGGGCGCGGACGACTACATCACAAAGCCCTTTTCCATGCGGGAGCTGCTGGCCCGCGTGCGCACCAACATGCGCCGCGCGGCGTCGATGGCGCCCGCCGCGCCCGAGGAGCCGGGCGACCAGATAAGGGCCAAGGACATCACCATAGACCGGACCCGCCGCGCCGTCTACAAGAACGGCAAGGAGCTGGAGCTTACGCAGCGGGAATACGAGCTCATCAAGTTCCTGGCTGAGAACCCGGGGCGGGTCATGTCGCGGGAGGAGCTCATGGGCTCCGTCTGGCAGTACGACTACTTCGGCGACCTGCGCGCCGTGGACGTCGCCGTGCGCCGCCTGCGCGAGAAGCTGGAGGACAACCCGTCCGAACCCGTCTACGTCATGACGAAGCGCGGGGCGGGCTACTATTTCGCTGACTGAGGGGCCGCAGATGAACCGGAGCCTTTATACAAAGCTCGTACTTATAATACTGTTTCTCATAATATCCCTCACGGCTGTGACAGGGGTCTTCCTGACGCGCGGTGTGCGGAGCTTTTACCTCAACGAGTTTTACAACCGCATGCAGGAGGTGTTCTCGGACGAGGAGCTGGCCTCGGGCCTGCGCTCCGCGGCGCAGGCGGACGCCCCGGACAACATGGCTGAGGTGCTTGGTGCCTACACGGGCCGCCTGGGTATAGACACCGGCACGAGGAACTACCACATCCTCTCCGGCGAGACGGGCGCCTGGCTTGCCGGCAGCGTCACGCCTGAAAACGGCGTGGCCATCACGCCGAATATCATCAGCGCCATTGCCGGCGAGAACGGCTACGCCAGCGACCCCACGGCGGAGTACATGGACGTTGCCCTGCCCATAGAGGGCGGCGCGGCAAACTATATCGTCTACGTCGTGGATAACCGCGCCACGATGCAGAGCCTGAACAGCCAGCTGCTGCAAATCATCGTCGAAGCGATGGGCGTGGGCCTCATCATCTCGGTGTTCCTCAGCCTGCTGCTGGCCAAGACCATGATAGCCCCCATACAAGACTTGACCCGCGCGGCGGAAAAGGTCGCAGGCGGCGACTTCACCGGCAAGGTGGACAACGAGTCCAAGGACGAGATAGGCGTCCTGACGCGCACCTTCAACGACATGGCCGTCCAGCTCGAGGACACGCTCTCGGACCTCAAAAAGTCCGAGCAGATGCGGCGCGAGTTCGTGGCCAACGTCTCCCACGAGCTGCGCACGCCAATAACCAGCGTTAAGAGCTACGCCGAGACGCTGGAGGGCGAGCCGGAGATGCCGGAGGAGACGCGCCAGCGCTTCCTCGGCGTCATTTTGAACGAATCCGACCGCATGACGAAGATAGTGCAGGACCTTCTGACGCTCTCGCGCTTCGACGCGGGCAGCATAGAATTCAGCTTCGACTATTTCAGCTTTGAGAAGTCCGTGAAGGACGTCTACAACGCCACGCGCATGGAGGCGCAGGCGCACGGACACGAGTTCTCGCTGGAGCTGGAGATACCCCTGCCGAAGATACGCGGCGACAAGGCCCGCGTAGAGCAGGTGCTCATGAATATGGTCTCCAACGCCATCAAGTACACCAAGGACGGCGGGCGCATAAGTATGACCGCGGGCTGGAAGGACAGCGAGGTCTGGTGTACGGTGAAGGACAACGGCATAGGCATCCCCCAGGAGGACGCGGCGAAGGTGTTCGACCGTTTCTACCGCGTGGACAAGGCGCGCAGCCGCGAGTCGGGCGGCACGGGCCTGGGCCTGTCTATAGCGCACGAGATAGTCGTCCGGCACGGCGGGCGCATAGATTTGCAGAGCCGCCTGGGCAAGGGCACGCGTATAACCGTCTGGCTTCCGGTGGAGGGGCCGAAAGATGCGTAAGCCGCTGACGCCGAAGGCGAAGCGACGCCTCCTCGGCTTGGGACAGGACCTGCTCATACTGGTGCTCGTCGTCTCGGCAGTCATGCTCGCCGGGGGCAGCGGGCTGCTGGATTTCGCGGGAGATATTTCCGGCGGCGTGCTGGGCATGCAGTCGGGGCAGAACCAAGGCGGGCAGAAGGAATACACCGCCGCGGCAGAGCCTCTGAGCATGATGCTCACGCCGGAGGCCGGGGCTCATTGCGGAGTGATGTACTCGCAGGAGGAGCTCTATTCCGCCTACGACCGTTTTTCCGCCACCCTGGCCGAGGCTTTGGGCTCCTCGGGCGAGCCGGAGCAGATAAGCGAGGAGGAGTGGCGCGCCGCGCTCAACGAAACGGGCGTCTTCTTCGATTTTTATTGCGACTTCCAGCTTTCGAGCCTGGCCATATGGCTCGGTACAGAGATAAACGGCCCCGCCGCCGGACATACGGCGCGGCGCATCTGCATCTCGCTGGATAACGGCCTCGTGTGGCTGAGCTATGTCCGCAGCCGGGACGAGGGCGGCTTTTACCGCTGCTCGACCTCGGTGCAGGCGGGTGAGTTTGCCGCGAGGGTGGGCGAGAGCATACCCAACGGCGCGGAGTTCGTGTTTGAGCTCTCCCCGACCTACGACGCGCTCGACCCCTATACCGTGCTGATGCAGGGCAGCATAGTCCTCGGCTCCATCTCCGGGGAGAACTCGCTGCGCAGCGCGGACAGCGAGGCACTGTACACGGCCTTCGGACTCAGCAGCTACCTTGCCTCCACTTATCCCGAGTCCGACGGCACGCTGGTCAGCGTCGAGGGCGAGGCCACCCTGCGCCTGGGCGCGGACGGGGAGCTCAAATATTCCTTTAAGCCCATAGAGGATGAGAGCGCGCCGAAGCTCTCCCCGACGGACGCAATAGAGCTGGCCCGCCGCCTGGTCGAGAACACGGCGGGGCGTTATTGCGGTGAGGCCTCGCTGTGCCTGTCGTATATCTACCTCAGCGCCGAGACAGGTGAGTACACGATCTGCTTCGACTACGTCTACGACGGCGTGCCGCTGCGCATCTCGGGCAGGGAGCACGCGGTTGAGATAACCGTGACGGGCGAGCGGGTGACCTATGCCTCGATACTTTTCCGCTCCTATGAGAGCCTGGGCGGCAGGGAGGAACCCCTGCCCGCGAACCTCGCCGCCGCTCTGCTCCAAACGGAGGGCGGGGGAGAGCTGAGGCTCTATTACACCGATAACCTTGAAAAAGTCACGACCGACTGGAAAAAAGCCTGATGGATGCGATAAAAGTCAAAAACTTCATAATCCTCGTCCTGCTCATCGTGAATGTCGTGCTGCTGTCCACGGTGATAAGCGACCGCATGAGGGGCAGCGAACTCTGGAACGAGGCCGTGGAGGGCGCGGTGGCGCTGCTTGAGGAAAACGGCATCGTTGTATCCGACGAGGCGAATTTGAGCGCGCGCAGCCTGAATCAGCGCAGCGTTGCCAGAAACGGCCAGGCCGAGGCCCAGGCCGTGGACGGCTTCATCGGACTTACCACGACGGATGACCGCGGCGGCGGCATCATCTACTACGGCGGCACGAAGGGCGAGGCCACCTTCCGCGGCACGGGCGGTTTCGGCATCCAGTTTTTTGCCTCCGGTGCGCCGGAGACGGACGACCCGGAAAAGACCGCCCGCAGCATGATGCGGGACTTGGGCATAGAACTCGTTGACGGCAAGGACGCCTGCACGATAGTCGAGTCCGACGGCGACAACGTCGTGTTGGAGCTGGCCTGCGCCTCGGGCGGCGCCGGGATAATAAATTGCCGCGTGGAGTTCCGCTTCATGTACGGCAGGCTGTATTCCGTCTCCGGCGTGAGGCCGCTGGACCTCGTCACCGCCGAGACTGAGACCAGCCTCATAGACGTGCCTACGGCGCTCATGCGCTTTCTCGGTCTGACGCGTGAGAAGGGCCACATATGCAGCGAGCTGCGCGGCCTGGAGCTCTGCTATGCCTTTTCCGCTTCCGCCTCCGGCGAGGGCAGCCTGACCCCCGCCTGGCTCATAGTGACGGACACCGGCGAGTTCTATATAAACGCCATAACCGGCAAAGAGGAAGTCATTGCCTGAGTGTCTTGAATAAATGGAAGCAATGTGTTAAAATAATTTGTTAGTATGGCGCGTCTGCGGACAAACTAGCTTTGCGGGCGCCCCATTCCCGCCCCGCTCAGGCGCGGGCTCCATTCTCCAGGGCTTTGGAAGGTGAATGTATTGGAAAAATATGTTATCAATGGCGGCAAGCCTCTCTACGGCGAGATAGACGTCAGCGGCGCGAAGAACGCCGCCGTCGCCATTATTCCCGCCGCGCTTATGGTCAACGGCGTGTGCCGGCTTGAGAACATCCCTCAGATAAGCGACGCGGACATGCTCATGACGATACTTGAGCACCTCGGCGCGAAGATACGCATGGTGAACCGCAACACGGTGGAAATAGACTGCACCGACGTCCGGTACACCGACGCTCCCTATGACCTCATGCGCAGGATACGCGCATCCTATTACCTCATCGGCGCGATGCTGGGCCGCTTCGGCGCGGCCAAGACCACCATGCCCGGCGGCTGCAACTTTGGCGTACGTCCCATAGACCAGCATATAAAGGGCATGACCGCCCTGGGCGCGGATGTGGAGGTCACGGGGGGCTTTGTTTATGCCAAGGCGCTGGACGGCAAGCTCCACGGCACGCGCATATACCTTGACAAGGTCTCCGTCGGCGCGACGATGAATATCATCCTGGCCGCCTCCATGGCCAGGGGGCGGACGGTCATCGAAAACGCCGCGAAGGAGCCGCACATCGTCGATCTGGCGAACTTCCTGAACTCCATGGGTGCAGAGATCATGGGTGCAGGTACCGATGTCATCAAGATCCGCGGCGTAGAACGGCTGCACGGTGCAGTGTATTCCGTCATTCCGGATCAGATCGAAGCGGGCACGTTTATGATCGCTGCCGCTGCCACCAAGGGCGACGTACTGGTGACCAATGTCATTCCGAAGCATCTGGAGCCGATCACCAGCAAAATGCGGAAGATCGGTGTCAATATCGAAGAATTTGACGACAGTGTTCGGGTATGGGTAGACGGTCCGCTGGTGCGTACCAACGTCAAGACCATGCCGCACCCCGGCTTTCCCACAGATATGCAGCCGCAGATCGCAGTAACTCTGGCACTTGCAGAAGGAACCAGTATTGTTACGGAGAGTATTTTTGAAAACCGTTTCAAATATGCGGACGAGCTTTCCAGAATGGGAGCATGCATTAAAGTCGAAGGTAATTCAGCAATCATCGACGGTGTCAAGAAACTGACAGGCGCAAGAGTAAGTGCACCGGACCTCCGTGCAGGAGCAGCACTTGTCATTGCAGGTCTGGCAGCAGACGGAATCACTGTTGTTGATGATATCGTTTATATCCAGCGTGGATATGAGAATTTCGAAGAGAAACTGAGAAGTCTCGGTGCTGAGATTGAGAAAGTTTCCAGCGAGAAAGAAATCCAGAAATTCCGTCTTCGCGTAGGATGATAAAAATTGTCAGTTATTATACTTGACAATTATATAAAATGAGTATATTGTATGTACTGCAATATCAACTAAGAATAACTAAATAAAACGGCCTTTTATTCAGAGTGGTGGAGGTACAAAGGATCTATGAAGCCACGGCAACCCCTTTATGTATAAGGAAGGTGCCAACCTGAGCGAGTCATCGAACAATAAGAGGATTGAAATAAATTTCAAGACAGTCCTATTGTTGGGGCTGTCTTATTTGTTGTTGATTGCAGAATTACGAGAATTGCGGAGCAATGGAGTAATTCGTAGAACATTTAACTGATTATTTACAGAAAGAGGTTAACAATGGAGAAAGAAAAAATTTTATTTACTTCTGAATCAGTAACAGAAGGCCATCCGGACAAAATGTGTGATGCTATTTCTGATGCGATTCTTGACGCAATCATGAAAGAAGACCCGATGGGACGTGTTGCATGCGAGACAGCAACAACAACAGGTCTTGTACTTGTAATGGGTGAGATCACAACAAGTGCTTATGTTGACATCCAGAAAATCGTAAGAGATACCGTAAGAGAAATTGGCTATACACGTGGAAAATACGGTTTTGATGCAGAAACATGTGCAGTTATCACAGCAATCGATGAGCAGTCCACAGACATCGCAATGGGAGTTGATAAAGCTCTGGAAGCAAAAATGGGTGAAGACGAGATCGATGCAATCGGTGCCGGAGACCAGGGTATGATGTTTGGATATGCTTCCAATGAAACAGAAGAATATATGCCATATCCGATCAACATGGCACACAAACTTGCACGCCAGCTGACAAAAGTACGCAAAGACGGAACTCTGCCATACTTAAGACCAGACGGAAAAACACAGGTAACTGTTGAATATAACGAAGAAGGAAAACCGATCCGTATCGATGCAGTTGTATGTTCTACACAGCATGATCCGGAAGTTACACAGGAACAGATTCATGAAGATATCAAAAAATATGTATTCGATGAAATCATCCCTGCTGATATGGTTGATGATGAGACAAAATATTTCATCAATCCTACAGGACGTTTTGTAATCGGTGGACCTCATGGTGACAGTGGACTTACAGGTCGTAAGATCATCGTTGATACTTACGGTGGAGCAGGACGTCACGGCGGCGGTGCTTTCTCCGGTAAAGACTGCACAAAAGTTGACCGTTCCGCAGCTTATGCAGCACGCTATGTTGCAAAGAATATTGTTGCAGCAGGACTGGCTGACAAATGTGAAATCCAGCTTTCTTATGCAATCGGTGTAGCAAAACCTACTTCCATCAATGTGAACACATTTGGAACAGGCAAACTTTCCGAGACAGAACTTGTAGAAATCATTCGTGAAAACTTCGATCTTCGTCCGGCAGGAATCATTCGTATGCTTGATCTGAGAAGACCAGAACAAATCTGCTATAATGGATCTCAGACAATATCGTCACATTGCACAACACGTGCAGAACAGGAGGCATTTTCATGCGGCTTGCAGTTCCGTTTGACCATGGCGAAATTTACGGACATTTCGGCCGTACAGATGTAGATCTTCCATGGGAAAAACTGGACAAAGTCGAAGATCTTAAGAAATATCTGTAAAATACACGACGGTTTCATGGATTTTATAGAAAATTTAGAGATAAGAATATAGTGATATGATATAATGAACGCATATATAGCGAAGAAGAACTTCGATATTGTGCGTTCATTTTTTGCTTAAGAAGCAATTATAAGTTTTACAGAAACGAGGGAATTTCATGAAACTGAAAAACAGAATCATTGTGGGATTCATGATGGTAATATTGGTACCGCTTCTTTTATTTGCTGCTGCCCTGTTTGGAATCAGTGAGACACAGCACAGGAATGCAGCCAACAATGAATCTGCACAGGAAACATCCTATGATATTACAATTTCCGATACGGGAAGCAGTCAGGCAAGAATCCAGATCATGACGAAGGATCTTTTTTTTACTGCTTTTATCATTCTTATCTTCACAGGCGTTTCTGTGGGGCTGTGGATCTACAGAAGTGTGGCGGCACCGCTGGTCAAACTGCGAAAGGCGACGCAGAATATCAAAGAAGGAAATTTGGATTTTGTTCTGGATGTCGAGGGAACAGATGAATTTTCGGAGCTTTGCCGGGATTTCGAAGAGATGCGCCGCAGACTGAAAGAATCAGCAGAAGAAAAAATCGCCATGGATAAGGAAAATAAAGAATTGATCAGCAACATTTCCCATGACCTCAAGACTCCAATCACAGCGGTGAAGGGATATGTAGAAGGAATCATGGATGGTGTGGCAGATACACCGGAGAAGATGGACCGCTATGTCAGGACGATTTACAATAAGACCAATGAGATGGATCATCTGATCAATGAGCTGACGTTCTATTCTAAAATTGATACGAACCGTATCCCATATACATTCAGTAAGCTGAATGTAGAAGATTATTTCTCTGACTGCGCAGAAGAAGTGGGACTGGAGCTGGAAACAAGAGGTATCCAGCTCTGCTATGCAAATTATGTAGATAAAGATGTGCTTGTAATTGCAGATGGCGAACAGATACGAAGAGTGATTCATAATATCATCAGCAATGCCATTAAATATATGGATAAGCAGAATGGAATGAAGGGCATCATACAGATCAGAGTAAAAGATGTCGGAGATTTCGTACAGGTTGAGATTGAGGATAATGGCAAGGGAATTGCATCCAAAGATCTGCCGTATATTTTTGACCGTTTCTACAGGACGGATGTTTCACGTAATTCATCCAAGGGAGGAAGCGGAATCGGTCTTTCTATCGTTCGTAAGATTCTGGAGGATCACGGTGGCAAAGTATGGGCAACCAGTCGGGAAGGAATCGGAACGATCATGTACTTTGTTTTGAGAAAATATCAGGAGGTACCTATGAAATGAGTAAAATACTGATCATCGAAGATGAAGAAGCAATTGCAGATCTGGAGAAGGATTATCTGGAACTTTCCGGATTTGAAGTAGAGATAGCAAACAGAGGAGATGTGGGCCTTGAAAAAGCACTCAATGAAGATTATGATCTGATTATACTGGATCTGATGCTTCCGGAAGTAGATGGGTTTGATATATGCCGTCAGGTACGTCAGGAGAAAAATATCCCGATCATTATGGTATCTGCAAAGAAAGATGATATTGATAAGATCCGTGGACTCGGTCTTGGCGCGGATGATTATATGACCAAGCCATTCAGTCCGAGTGAACTGGTGGCCAGAGTAAAAGCACATATGGAGCGATACAACAGACTGGTAGGTTCCAGTGTGGTAAAGAATGATATTATTGAAATCCGTGGCATCAAGATAGACAAGACAGCGAGACGTATCTGGGTAAATGGAGAAGAAAAAACATTTACGACCAAGGAATTTGATCTCCTTACTTTTCTGGCAGAGAACCCGAACCGCGTATTTACAAAAGCAGAACTGTTCCGCCAGATCTGGGATATGGAGTCTGTAGGAGATATTGCAACTGTCACGGTTCATATCAAGAAGATCCGTGAAAAAATCGAATTCAATACAGCGAAGCCTCAGTATATAGAGACTATATGGGGCGTAGGTTATCGCTTCAAGGTATAACAGACATGGAGAATCTTTAATGGAGAGATTATACAGAAATATTTGCCAGCTTATGAGCATTAAAAAAGAGGTCCCCTTGGACCCCTCTCTCAATAAAAATCTTCGTCATTCTTCTTTTGTCTTTCGTACTCATCCCTATAATTTCCGTAGCTATCTTTGAAGGGATCAGAAAACTTTTCGCCATAGGACTCATCTATTCTCCCGATTGGTTCGTTTGGAATAATAATAGCAAGGGCAATGTAGACCCAAATGCTAAGTCCTCCTGGCACAATTAACAGAAAAGTTATAATTCTCACAAGCGTTGAGTCAAGACCAAGATACTTTGCTATCCCACCACAAACTCCTGCAAAAAACCTATCATTTCTCGACCTGTATAACTTTTTCATTTCACACTTCCTTTATAAAACATAAGTCATTAATAAAATACCCCAGGAAAAATTTTTTATTCAAAG
>ENA-OPBO01002193-OPBO01002193.1-human-gut-metagenome-genome-assembly--contig:-NODE-2193-length-12044-cov-2.750438_pt1 | contig 12044 bp, 9 predicted proteins | sample MGYA00241071_ERZ501458 | MGnify/ENA primary metagenome ERZ501458 (study PRJEB25962, sample SAMEA2042509) | human gut metagenome | biome: human gut; feature: human-associated habitat; material: faeces...
ACCATGGCGAAAAACAACCCGCTTAAGAGCAAATCGCTCCAATGCAAATGGACACTGACAACCTCAATCTGCCCGGTCAGCAGGCAAACACCAAAACCAATGGCATAAATGAGCACTGCCATCAGGAAACCGTAGAGAATATCTTTGCCACGCCCTTTCAGGCTGAATCCTAAATCGGAGAAGGGACGGCGATCCAGAAATCGCATCATCAGAAAGGTTACAATAAATACGCTCAACAACATAATCCCCTCTCCAATAAAAAAATAACCCATTCCGTACCCTCTTACTACCGAAAAAAGATTCAGAACGGAATGGAATAGGGACATGACGATAAAGAAGCTTACCAAAAAGATAATAATGCTTGCAAATGCCGGAATCCCTTTCGGAGAAAAGAATGATTCGTGATCCTGTTGTTCCATTTTGTTAATTTATTGGTTGAAGGACAAAAATAACTATATTTTTCTAAAACTCTGGACGAGATAAAGTATGATTCGCTATATTTGTCTAAACATTTATCATAAATATGAAAATAAAACATCTGTTTATAGGAATAGCCCTTACTGCCAATCTATTTGCAGCTACGGCACAAGAAGTTAAGAAAACGTATTTCGTCAGCAAACCGGGAACATTGATTTCGATGATGACGGAAGAGGAAGCGAACCAGGTCACCCACCTGACCCTGACCGGAAAGATCAATGCAGTGGACTTCAGACATCTACGCGATGAATTTAAAAACTTACAAGTGCTCGACATAGCTAATGCGAGCATCAGCATGTACTCGGGTAAAGAAGGTACCTATCCGGATAAGTTCTATATTTATATGCCGAATTTTGTTCCGGCATACGCTTTCTGTAAGATGGAAAACGGCACTACCAAAGGAAAATCCACTCTGAAAAAGATCATTCTTTCGGAAAAGATCAAAAACATTGAAGATGCGGCTTTTATGGGCTGCGAAAATCTGAATATATGCCAGATTAAAAAGAAAACTCCTCCTAACCTACTGCCGGAAGCATTGGCAGACAGCATCACTGCTATCTTTGTACCACTGGGAGCAAGCGATGAATACCGGCTGAAAAACCGTTGGGATAACTTTGCATTCATCGAAGGCGAACCACTGGAAGCTAAAATAGAGGTAGGAGCACTGAGCACGCTGGAAAATGAAATTCAGAAAGCAGGACTACAGCCGAAAGAAATCAACTTCCTGACCATCGAAGGCAAGCTGGATGCAGCCGACTTCAAGTTGATACGGGATTATATGCCGAATCTGGTAGCTGTAGACATTGAAAAAACCAATGCAACGGCCATCCCCGACTTTACTTTCTCACAAAAAAAATATCTGCTCCGCATCCGTCTGCCACATGGACTAAAAAGCATCGGACAACGGGCTTTCAGCAATTGCGGCCGTCTCTGTGGAACGGTAGAACTACCGGAAAGCATTACGGCTATCGAATATGGAGCTTTCATGGGATGCGACAGGTTGCGGTACGTAGTTGCTCATGGAGACAAAATCACAACGATAGGAGATAACCTTTTTGGAGAAGGAAAAAATAAGTTGATTTATAAACGATAAAAAACAAGAGCTGTCAGAACTCACCACAGAGAACACAGAGTAACACAGAGTGAATTTAAATCATGGATGACCACATGAATAATCTGTGAAGAATTGCGTAATCTGTAGTGAGTTCTGACATTATCTCACTCCTCTCCTGTTCATCGCTTTTTTATCCAAAAGCCTATTCCCAAAAGAATCAGTACACCGGTAAGGATAAAAGCCCAGACATTGGGTACCCGTGATTGGGCCGTCAAGGAATATTCACCCGCCAAAAGACGGTAAGCATCCACTTTCCAAACCAGATGTTCGCGATCTCTGAAAGTTGTATTGGCTGAGATCATTTGTCCGGGCATTTTAAGTTCATATTGAATCACGGCTCCGAACAATTCGATCGGACGTGTCTCTTCGTCAAAGCGTTTATCTACTTCTTGTTGCTTTTCCTTATAAAGCAGAGAAAAACAGTCGGTATGATAATGCGTATCGAGCAATTGGCAAATGAGTTCCGGATCAGGATCCGGATCATCATCTTTAGGTTGATAGCCGAGATACAATGAATCCTTAACTTCATCCAGACGGGACATATACTTCCCCCGATCTATCTCAGCGATAAAAGGCCGGACGACTTCGAAACTTAATTCATAAAGACTTCGGTTGTACCAGTCGTAAAATTTCTTTTCCAACCGATCGAGCAATTCTTTCATCTCCAATCCGTTCATTCCGCGATAGGCTGTGTCGTCACCCTGGAACCAAAGCTTCTGTTCCGATTCATTCAGGTAGTTCTTTAGAGGTACGGGTCCTTTATCTGCCAATTCCGGATAGATGCCGGTATAGGTATAATAGGTGTAGAACCAACGAAAATGTTTGGTCAGTGTCTCCTGAGGAGTCACCAAGGGACGGTACATCGGATCTTTAGGATGAACCTGCTCCGCAAACATGCTGACAGAAGGCTCTTCCCTGCCGGCACATACGTTAATCTTTCCCTCTTCTCCAAAATAATTGTGAGTACGGACAGAATCGAAACGTGTCACTACCCAACCAGAGTCCAAAGAAAACATAAAGGGGTTTTTCATCGGATCTCCGGCCATGAATGCAGAATCGGCAAAAGCATATACTTCCCTATGGGCCGAACCGTCAGGATGAATCCGGGTCTTCACCTGATAATAAGTGGTGCAAGACACCATTGAAACCGCCAACAGCAATATCGATAAAAGTTTATTCGTTTTCATATGCATCTGTTTTTAAAGGTTATTCATTCTTCATTATCTGTTCGTACCGGGTATAAAGCCGTTCCCGTTTAAGCATCTCCTTTTTCCGGCTTCGGGACGCGGAAAAGAAGATCTCCCGCTTCTCTCCTGTCATCAATCTCTCATAGCTTCGCTCATCGGTGAGTGTTTGCTCTTGATAGGGTTTCGGTATACGAGTCACCTCTGAGGATAGAATCGGATCGACAGCAACTGCCTCTGCCACCCATAAACCGAGAAGCAGGGTTGCAGCAATAGCAGAACACCAGGCAGCAAAGTTCAATCTGCGGACGGGCCTGTTCCTGAAAGGCGCTGCTTTGACAGCACGCATAATATCCTCGGTCAGTGCGTCCGGATTTTCTAAAACAGGTGGAGTCTTCTTTAATTGCTCCAACCATTTTTCGTAATTCATTTCTTCCTTTTTCATCTTTCTTTATTTATTTCGTTCAACTTCTTACGGATACTTTTTCGTGCAAGATAGAGATTGGCCTTGATCTGGACAGATGTAAATCCGGTGATCTTCTCAATTTCCTTGATTTCCAACTCCTCGATATCCCGCAATGTAAATACAAGCTTTTGCTTAGGGGTCAGTTGTTGCATGAAGTACAGGATATGGGCTTTCAGCTCCCGGTTGACTAACGTGGCTTCAATATTATCATCGGAACAAACAGGTAGTTCGGCAAATGTAATATCAGAGAGCGCACCGGCCGGAGAATGCTGCAAAGCCCGCAGACGATCATAACAGATATTACATGATACCCTGTAAAGCCAGGTGGAAAAACGGAACTCCGGCCGGTACTTATCCAATGAAAGCCAGACACGTAAAAAAGTCTCCTGCACCATATCCCGGGCTTCTTCTTCATCGCACAACAGACGGAAAGCCAAGCGAAAAACGAAAGTCTGATACTCCGCCACAAGCAAAGCAAATGCACTTGCATCTTGCCTCCTGCTCTTTTCAACCAATACCTGTATCTCATTCTGTTCCATAGCTCACACTGTATATGTTGTTTATATATGATACGCAATAAATGAAGAAAGGTAAAATAACGATGGATGATAAACTACAGTAAATGCAAACAAAAAAAACGATGAACAGGCACCCATTTATGTGCAGCCTGTTCATCGTTTATCGTTCAAAAAACGTTCATCGTTACTTATACATCTTGGCTCTCAGCTCTTTGATGTGGTCGGAAGTTATGTACTCGTCATATTCCATCATCTTGTCGATGATACCATTCGGAGTCAATTCAATCACACGATTAGCAACGGTCTGAATAAATTCGTGGTCATGCGAAGAGAAGAGGATATTACCTTTGTAAGTCTTCAGATTGTTATTGAATGCCTGAATAGACTCCAAGTCGAGATGATTGGTCGGAGTATCGAGAATCAGACAGTTGGCATTGCGCAACTGCATACGGGCAATCATACAACGCATCTTCTCGCCTCCCGAAAGAACACTAACTTTTTTCAGTACTTCCTCACCGGAGAAAAGCATACGCCCCAGAAAACCTTTCATATACACCTCGTTGCCTTCGCCATATTGGCTCAGCCAGTCGACCAGATTCAGATCGGTATTGAAATATTCGGTATTGTCCAAAGGAAGATAAGCGGTAGTAATCGTCACTCCCCAGTTGAAATGCCCGGCATCGGGTTTCATATGCCCATTGATGATCTCAAAGAAAGCGGTCATCGCACGCGGATTACGTGAAATAAATACAATCTTATCTCCTTTCTCCACGTTGAAGTTCACGTCGTTGAACAGCACAACTCCATCTTCGGTCTTCTTACTCAAACCGGAAACTTCCAGAATCTGATTGCCCGGCTCACGTTCCGGAGTAAAGATGATACCCGGATATTTGCGGGATGACGGTTTGATTTCCTCGACATTCAACTTTTCGAGCATCTTCTTACGGCTGGTAGTCTGCTTACTCTTGGCAACATTGGCACTGAAACGACGGATGAACTCTTCCAACTCTTTCTTTTTCTCTTCAGCTTTGGCCTTCTGGTTTTGCTGTTGACGAAGAGCCAACTGGCTGGATTCGTACCAGAAACTGTAATTACCGGCAAAAAGATTGATTTTTCCGTAATCTATATCGACGGTATGTGTACATACAGAATCGAGGAAGTGACGGTCGTGGCTCACAACCAACACGGTATGTTCGAAGTTGGAGAGATACTCCTCCAACCAGGTAACGGTCTCCATATCCAAGTCATTGGTAGGCTCGTCCAGCAGCAAGTTATCAGGATTTCCATAGAGAGCTTGCGCCAGCATGACACGCACCTTTTCTTTGTTGTTCAACTCACCCATCAACAGATAATGCTTGTCTTCCTTGATACCCAGTCCGCTAAGCAGGGAAGCTGCATCGCTTTCGGCATTCCAACCTTCGAGTTCGGCGAATTTCTCTTCGAGTTCGGCTGCGCGGATACCGTCCGCATCGCTGAAATCGGGTTTGGCGTACAAGGCATCTTTTTCCTGCATGATGTCCCATAGAACGGTATGCCCCATCAGCACGGTATTGATGACGGTAAATTCATCGAACGCAAAGTGATCCTGACTCAATACAGAGAGGCGTTCACCCGGCCCCAGAGTCACAGTACCGTGAGAGGGTTCGAGTTGATTGCTCAAAATACGCATGAGGGTCGATTTGCCGGCTCCGTTAGCTCCGATAATGCCATAGCAGTTTCCCGGAGTAAACTTTAAATTAACCTCTTGAAAAAGAACTCTTTTACCAAATTGAATACCTAAATTGTTAACCGTTATCATCTTTTACCTTTTCGTGTTTGCCGGGTGGAACGGGGAGAGAGACGAATATCGCTCGATAGTGCCGAAGCCCGGTTCTTGTTTTTTCGATTGGCAAAGGTAGCTCTTTTTTTCGAGATATGAAAAGTCCTGTTTTTTATGAGGTTTATTCCGGGACAGGATAGTTTTTCTATATCATATCGGGGAGGAAGGGCTTTTGACGATAATTTTACGGTTGACTTTTTTCCCGGTAGAGGTCAATCCGTTTATGATGTAGATACCGGGTTGCAGTTCGGTGAATATGTCCCGATGGTTTTCGGTAAATCGGCCGATGATTTGTCCTTGCAGGTTAAAGATAGTTCCCGATTCGATAAATTCGTCCTGTTCGATTTTCTCGATACCCATGTGGTCGTTCATACGGAAATATAGAGTTTGGGTCATTAAAATTTTGGAACCGTTAAATCCCCAAACTGTTATTTCGTAGTTGGTATCGATATATATTTTGTCGAAGGTGTACGTGGTATAACTATTGTTGATGTTGTCTTCGAGGTTGTCTTCCCAAGTGTTATCTCTGTTTGTGTCGACGATTTTTATCGTATAGGTTTCTGCATCCCAAGCATGAAATCCCACAGTCAGTGTGCAAGATTGTGCATCCTGTACCTTTACATCGAGAATATCGATCTTCGGCTGGTCGGGGTATGTGCGGATAAAGAAAGGATAGTTGATTTCATAGGTTATTCCTCCATATTGGGTTTTGCAGTAAATATTGCAAATGACATCACCGTCATCGTTCCGTTTGTCCATATATTCCACAGTGGGTATTTCGATTGGGAATTGGGGACTTTCGCCGGTCGCGATGATTTTTGGACCTCCCTCTTTTTGGGCGATTTCGAAGCTCCATTGGAAGTTTTCTGCCGGGAAATCGGTGAGGCATTCAAACTGGTATTTACGATTGGGTTCGTAATAGACGATGCCCGATCGGGGAATCTCGTTGTTGTTAACTTGGATTTTACTTAAAAAATCGTGGGAGTTGAAAGTCAATATTTCCGACTTTGCTGCAAATTCTCCGTAACTTGTTATTACAAACTCATAGTCAGTGTCGGTAAATAGCGAAGTTATGGTATATGTTATGTAGCTTTTATCTTCGTAGTCTTTCGGGTTGATATTTTCGTTGGTGATGTAGAGCAAATCGGGGGACCTTATATCCAAAGAATAGAACGGATCGCCCCATGACTTAAACCCGATGGTGAGGTTACAGCGGTAAGGTGAGATGAGTTCTATACCAACAATATCTATGGTATGTTTTTCGGTTGCGTCGACGGTGAAAATCTTCCCTCCGAGTAGAATCAAAACGACGAATATAAATGCCTTTACTCTCATGGTTTCTATATATTTGTAGAATAGGTATAGCCAATTCGGAAATAAAATCTCCGTTTGCCTTTGCGCTCGCTTTTTACTATATTTGTAGAATATAGGATGCGGCTCGGCATAGTCAAATCGGAAATGAGATTTCGGTTTGCCTCTGCACTCACCTTTCACTATATTTGTGAGTTTTCAAATATAAAAATTAGATTTAATAGATACAAATTTTATACTGTGAAATGCACAATAATTGAGTCCCTTTGTTCATAAAGAGTGATTCAAAAAAGTGTACCTAATATCCCTGTGGAGGGTTTCTTCGGTTGTAGAGAGCGCATAATGTTGTTTTCATACCATGTTTTGGGAGGCTCATTGTTTTGGTGAGCGCACTCGAATAGCGGGTATAATTGGTCGTAAGTCATCGAATTTGCAATGATGTTTTTTAATTCGGCGATATTCAACGGAATGATTTTCATTCCGTTAATGCACTGCTCTCCATCGCTTGAATAGTAGGGCATTTGTTTCCGCCCCCGAAAATCCGAAATAACGTTTAGATGCAGGAACGTGGTGACAAACAAGGCGTAGGCTTCTTGCCGATTGTCGCGTAAGAGGAAGTCTCCCAAATGCCGGGAGACCGGTTCCATCTCCATGCGGCGTTGTGCGTTGGCCTCGGCAAGGGTCGCTTCGATAAGCAGTGTGTGCTCCGGGTAACCGGGAGTGGCATTGTATCGATAGGTAATGTCTTCCATACCACCGGCGGCGTGTGTTTTCGGAAGCAAATCGGCATCTAACGACAGGTTGAAGTAATCCAGAATGCGTCCTTTGCGATTGCTTACCTTGTACCAGACGATACCGACGATGTATTCGAAAATGGTGGGCACATCGGCGTTGTCGGTGACGAGCCTGCGGATATTGATGTCGTTGCGGGTTTCGAAGTCGGACAACAGTTCCAACAGGACGTGGTCGGGGAAACGGGCATCGATGAGCCGGTTGAAACGCTCGTGGCGCTCGTCGTCGAGAAAGGTGCGAATGTCGCTGAGCGATTGCGGGGCAAGGCCATACTTGTCTGCCAGTTTACGATGCAGGTCGGATTCTTCGATATCATAGCGAGGTATGATTTTTTCGATGTCGCAATCGAGGGGCAGGAGCGGTGAGGTCGTGAAAGCGATTTCTTCGAGATTCTCGGCACAAAGGTCGAAAAAACATTTCGGTACGGGGGAGAGTTCTACCCTGTTGTCTTTGAAAAGAATGGTATCGGTCGTCCCGAAATATCGGCGGTTCAGATCGAAATAATCAGACAAATTGGCTTTTACCTTGAAGAGATGCATCAATCGGAAGAAGCTGTCTTTCAATTCAAATTCGTTTCGGCAATTCAAGATGGGAACATCGTTGAGCGAGGCGGATAGTAATTTCTTTATTTTTCCCCTGTTCGTCGTTTTGAAAAGGTGGTTGCATCACAACGAGCCGATGCGAATATTCCGGCAGGCCTGTAACAAATCGAGAATGGATTGTGCGTTGTTTCTATCCAATGACTCGATAGCGCGGTAGAGCGGGTAGTATGTGCTGTCGTATTGACGACTTTTGCGGTTGATTCCCGCTTGGCAAATCACATGTTCGGATACCGGTCTCTCCAAAAGATATAGCCGCGCTTCCCGGTAATTCTCCATCGACAAGAGTGTATCGACAATGATTTCGTCGATTGTGATATCTCCTTTTCGCAATCGTTTTATGCAATCGACGATTGTTCTGAATTTTCGGGAAGTGGTAATGAGCGGCAGCAGATAGGTGAACTCTTCTTGTGTGAGATATTCCAGCTGTTTCAAAGCGAGAACCAGTACGACGAACGGTCGTACAATTTCACCGTCTACGTCGTTGCTCGTTTTGAGCATCTGTTTGAAATAAATGTAGCTATCGGCCGGAATTTGCAACAGATTATTCGGTCGGAAATCTCCGTTGGAGGTGATTTGTCGTAATGATTCTCCGGCGGCAGTCGGTCTTCGTTCGTTATCGATCAATCCTAAATCGATCAATCCCGATGTTTTTTCCCGGGCATCTTTGGGCTTGTTGGGTGCATCGCCGGTAAGAAAATCATTGTCTTTCATGAAGTCGTAGTACAAGGATTGTATCTCGTCGTTCCCCGACCAAACGACATCGGTATGAACCTCCCAAAACTTGGAAAGAAGAGTCAATTGTCTTTCGATTTTCTGATTGAAATCGGCAGTCCTGAAACTCGTGGTTCCCATCGACCAACAATAGCTTTTATATGTACACATACTTCATTCGAAATTAGTGATTAGTACTTCGGTGGAATGTTTGCTCCTGTCTTTTTTGTGATAACTCGAATTGCTGTAATTGTAATTCAAATCGTGACGGATATACATGGGATTCCGTTCTAACCATTCGGCCAATATCGTGTTTTCTTTGTCTCCGTTTTTCAGAACGTTCGACAAGGCGAATTTTATTCCTCTGTCGTTCGCCCGGTCGAGGTAAGTGAGCAGTTGTTTTTCGAGCCGGGCGTTCCAGCCGTTATTTTCGTTGTAGGTGGCGCAGGTTATCAAATAAGGGGGATCGGCATAAATGAGACTGTGTTCGGACAGCCCATCGAATGGAATTCTCCGAAAATCGTTGGACGACAGTTCGATATGGGGATTTTTGATGGCTTCGGCGAAATGTCTCACTTTGTTCCTCATGTTGTTATTGAAGTCGCGTTTCCCCACCGGAAGATTGAATTCTCTTTTTTCGTTGAACCGTATTTGATTGTTGAAAGCAAACACGATGAGGGTGAACAGCATGAAGAAATAACGGTCGTTCCTCCTTTTCATATTATTCAGCTCGCTACGCAGCCGGTTATATCCTTCCTTGTTATATGTACCCAAACCTCTCGCGCTTTCGCATTGGTAAAACGCATATCCGTTCGTGCGACTGTCCGACAGGCCGTACCGGTCAATGATGCCGTCGATTATCTCTAAAATCTGTTCGGTGGGGTATTGCCGGAACAATCTGAAAATGCGCATGACATTCTTGTCCGAATCATTCAAGACGATTCTCTCTGCCGGTGTGTTGATTCCTACGTTACCGCCACCGCAGAACAGGTCTACCAACATATCGATGTTTGCAGGGAACAAGGGCAGGATTTGCGGTAATAGTCTGAATTTCCCACCTGTATAATTGAGCGGTGATTGTATCCGGTTCGGAGAGATTAGTGATTGTCGCATACACATATAAATAGGCGTTCTTGATGGTTTTTAATATTCGACTTTCCCGTGGTAAATGGTCTGTGGTCATGGGAAAAAACTTGTACTCGGCCTTTGGCTTCGAGTATACGCATGATGTCGGTATCGTCCATTTTTGCATTGGATCGCCCATTCCCTTTTTTTGCCATGTTGTTGTATGACAGTACAATGTATCTCGTGTGTAGATTGTCGACGAGGTCGGCGAAAGCATCGACCGCTTTCATAGTACAAAAGTCGCTTTTCTTGTCTTTTTGATTGAATTTTCCGGCTACTCCTTTTACCTCCGGTTTTTCCCAACGGACCAGATTTTCATAGAGATGGTAGGCATCGCAATATTGGCGGGAATTATAGGGTGGATCCATGTAGACGATGTCGGCATGCAGTGTTCGAGCCAGCGTGTTGCTGTTTTCTTGGTAAATTGCTACATTGTCATAGCTTCGAGCGTCTATTAACCGGAGGGTGAGGGATTTTTTTTCTATCTCCTTTCCTTGTATGTAGGCATCGAAATGCCCTACGGTGTTGGCTATGCGATCCATATTGTAAATGAGGGTGGAGAGTAGAATGTTATATTCTTTGTCTGTGAGTTCTCCTCGACGGTCTTCTATGTTCTGGCGAACATATCCGATGAGTTTCGAAACTCCATAATCGAAATATTTACCGCCGAAGTTTATTGAAAAATAATTATCCTCCAAAGAGTTATAATCGGTGTGATTATACTCGTCGAGGATTGTACATAATTTATCCCTGTTCCATTCTCCTTTTTCGAAGAAACCTTGATAGATGACTCGGTTGGCACAAAGCAAATCGTTGAATATCACTTGGTCGTAATAGGGTATTGCTTTCCCGGCCACAGCACCGGTTCCAGCAAAAATATCGCAGAACGAATGCGCCTCGGGGCATTCCCGCCGAATAGTTTCCATGATCCAATCTGTCAGTTTGGTTTTGTTTCCAATGTAACGGCGGCTTTCCAGCCCGATGGGGCGAGATATGAACGAATTCATGAAGAACGAGATGTATCGCTTTCCGAGTCGGGCTTTTTCCTGAGCGACTTTCAGGGCTTCGATGGTATGGTCGGGATACTGCTCGCTTATTTCTAAAATTTTATCGCTTACTAATTGCAGGACTAACAGGTTGCTGTCGAGCCCGTAAGTTTCCGCTAATTTGATGAGTAAGCTCTCGGAAGGCATTCGTTTCCCATTTTCGACACGGCTCAACAGAGTCAAATCGATATTCGATTCGATAGCGACCTGTCGAAGTTGTAACCCACGTTCTTCCCGTATAGTTTTCAATATTTTACCTATGGTATGCATGTTATCTGCGTTTGACAACGTATGGCAAAATTACAAAACAAATTCGAGCAGCACTTAACTTCTGGGATAAAAATTTTCTCTATTTGTGAAACCCGTTAGAAAAGGCTACTTTTGTCGGCAAATTGAGAGCTATGATGCGCATTGATATTATTACCGTATTGCCAGAGTTATTGCAAAGCCCGCTGAATTATTCTATTCTGAAAAGAGCCCAAGATAAAAAGTTGGTCGAGATCGTGGTTCACAATCTGAGGGATTACTCGTTGGATAAACATCGGCGAGTCGACGACTATCCATTCGGGGGAGAGGCCGGTATGGTCATGCAGATAGAGCCTGTGGATCGGGCTATCACTCAATTGAAAAGCGAGCGGAATTACGATGAGGTGATTTTTACAACTCCCGACGGAGAGCGATTCGACCAGCCTATGGCTAACCGTTTGTCGATGGCGGGTAATCTCATTATTCTGTGCGGTCATTATAAAGGTATCGATTACCGCATACGGGAACATTTCGTGACGAAGGAGGTGACGATAGGAGATTATGTCCTCACCGGGGGAGAGCTGGCCGCTGCGATCATGTGCGATGCTATCGTGCGTCTTATACCGGGAGCTA
>ENA-OPBO01002203-OPBO01002203.1-human-gut-metagenome-genome-assembly--contig:-NODE-2203-length-12026-cov-4.936847_pt1 | contig 12026 bp, 14 predicted proteins | sample MGYA00241071_ERZ501458 | MGnify/ENA primary metagenome ERZ501458 (study PRJEB25962, sample SAMEA2042509) | human gut metagenome | biome: human gut; feature: human-associated habitat; material: faeces...
CAGAAAAGAGTTGTTGCAGGAACAACGGATTTGACTAACTTCAACAACGAGAAAAGAAAACTGACACAACTGGAAGTCAGGCAGAAGAACCGAGGTCAAGACCAGGGATTCAAGATTGACCCAAGTAAGACTAAAGTCAAGGATGTTGATGTTAAAAAGACCAAAGACGACTTGATACAAAAGGCCATAGATGATAAAATTGAAGAAACAAGGAAATATATAAAATCTGATGAGTGTATTAAAAAGATTCATGAGGGTAGGCAAGGTAAGCACATAGTTGGTCATAATAATTATGATGGTAAGAGTTATTTAGCTGATGGAGTAGACCCGCAAAAACTTGTTGATGAATACCACGGAACTGGAGACTTAAAAATAAAAAATGCGTATAAAAACTGGGGTAAAAAAGAATTTATTATGTCCGATAAAGTAATTGGCTATGATGTCAACATACTCACTGGAGAAATAACACCGACGAGATATTTTTCAATACACTATTCAAAGAGAGGCACCCACATAGTGCCTAGAAAGGAGCCGAACAATGGTAAGTCTTGAAGAAATGAGAAAAGCCGAGGGGCATCAAATTAGGATAGTTTACACTAATGGTGTTTCAAACGAAGATTATTGTTCGTATTATATGCACCCTGTTGACGATGAAGAAGAGGCGTTGATATTTATAGGAGAGCATTACGAAGCAGAACAATCTGATATTGAAAGTATTACAATCCTAGACTAGTAGGTGTAACAATGGATAATTTTAAATACATATATAGGATTTTGAAGTTACTTGAAAAGTCTATGGATTTAGAAGAGTTCGACCCGGAGTTAATAGGGTATAAGGAACTTGATATATCTAAACCTAGGTGGTCAAGGATAATGTCAATGTTGAAAGAACAAGAATACATACAGGGTATTGACGTATGGTATTCACTAGACCAAGATTACCCAAGGGTGAAATTGGTTAGACCTGAAATAACATTAAAGGGCTTAGAGTATCTTAATGAAAACAGCATGATGAAAAAAGTATATAATGCTGCCAAAGGAATAAAAGAATTGATATAGGCATCTTAACAGTAGTTAGGGTGCTTTTTTAATATAAAAATTGACCCGGACAAGTCATTAAAAGGTCTATTTTTTATGTCAATTATTTACTCATGGCTAAGAGAATAACAGAGCCAACTACAGTACTGGCACCGACCAGAATAAAAAGGAGAGTAGATATTATGGAATGGTTAAATGAAATATTGAAGGATGTTGAGGGCAAGGAAGAAATAATCAAGTCTATCAAAAAGGGCATAGGTGAAAACTTTGTATCCAAGGCAGACTTCAATACGAAAAATGAGACAGTCAAGACACTAGAAAAAACAATTAAGGACAGAGATGAACAGTTAGAGACCTTGAAAAATTCTAAGGAAGATACGCAGACCCTAAAGGCTACGATTGAGACCTTACAGAAGGAAAACAAGGCCAATGAAGACAAGTATCAGGCAGATATAAAGGCTATGAAGCTGGATAGCGCTATAAAGCTTTCAATAGCTGGCAAGGTGCATGATGAAGAATTGGTTACTGGTCTGTTTAATAAAGACACCTTAATTGTTGGAGATGATGGTAATATAATAGGTCTTGAGGAGCAGCTAAAGGGCTTACAGGAGAAAAAGAGCTTTTTATTCAAGGAAGCTGGGGAACCTGCAGGCGGTAATAATGGCGGGGTAGACTTTAAATTTGGAGCTGGTAAAAATGAACCGAACATCACTGATGATGTCTTAAATAATGCATTTGGCCTGCCAAGTAAAGAATAGAGAGGAGTTAAACTATGAGTTACAATTACGCAGAGAGATTTGAAAGACAGATTGAAGCAAAGTATAAGCACGGATTAACAAGTGCTGACATGGCAACTAATAACAAGTATAAGTTTATAGATGCTCAGACAATAAAGATACCAACAGTAGCGGTATCAGGTTACAAGGATCATAAAAGGGATGGTTCAGTAAATAAGGGAACTATCACAAATGAATGGACACCATACAAGCTAAAGCATGATAGAGACATATCATTCTATGTTGACGAGATGGATGTCGACGAGACTAACCAGGTCTTAAGTGCTGGTAATATAACGGCTACATTCATGGAAGACCAGGCAATACCAGAAGCAGATGCCTATAGATATTCAAAGTTATATGCAGATGCTAAGGAGCATGGGGCAACAGTAGATACTACGCCTTTGACAGCTCAAAATATCCTGGAGATATTTGACAAGGCTATGGAAGCCATGGACGAGGCAGGTGTACCATCTGAAGGTAGAAAGATGAAGGTCACACCTAAGGTATACACTATGCTTAAGAATGCTGAAAAGGTACAGAGAACACTAGAGGTAACTGGCGGGGCTGATATCAATAGAAACGTTAGAAGCCTTGATGAAGTAGATATCCAGAAGGTACCATCTGATAGGTTCAAGACTGTATATGATTTTGCCAATGGTTTTACTCCAGGTGGTTCAGCTAAGCAGATGCACATGATCATATACCATCCAACTGCTATAATTGCACCTATCAAGGTACAAGATGTGTATTTGTGGCCAAAAGGGTCAGACCCACAGGCGGCATTTGGTTGGTTATATCAGAATAGATCATTTATGGATTTATTCTTAATCAAGCAGAAAAAAGAAGGCGTGTATATAGTGGCTGAAACAGAATAGGGGGTAAATTATGTACGCAATATTAGGAAATAGAGAACACAAGATAGATGAATCAGAAAAGGCTTCTTATCTAGCTGAGGGTTACTCAATATATGATGATAATTTTGACCTGGTAGAACAGCCAGGTCAGGATACATCTAGTGAGGAACTAGAAAAGCTAAAGGCAGAGAATAAGAAGCTTAAGGCTGAAAATACTAAGCTTAAAAACAAGTTAAAAGAGGCTGAGGGAGAACCAGGTAAGAAAGAATCAGAGGGGCAGTAATATCTACTGTCCCTTTTATAATAAAGGACGGTGATAGATATGTACGCAACGATTGATGACTATGTAAGGCTAGGATATGAGGAACTAGACGATAAGACCGAGGTGTACTTAGAGAGGGCCTCAAGGCAAATTAATACAATTTGTTTTGGCCGCATAGAGGGCTATGGGTTTGATAACCTAACCAAGCACCAACAGGGGCTAATCAAAGAGGCTGTATGCGCACATGCTGAATTTTCCTATACTTATAAGGACTATCTAAGCGCACCAGTTGCCAGCTTTTCAGTATCCAAGACATCCATTAATTTTGGTGATGTTGGAACAACTTTAAATGGAGTTAAAACATCTAGTCAGGTTATAGAGTTTTTGAGAGGTACAGGGCTACTTTGCCGGGTGCTAAGATGATTAAGTTCCCGACACCACCACCTTGGATATTAAACACACCTATACAAATTATCGCTGAAATAGACGGTGAGGACGGTGTGGAAGAAAAAGTTATATTTGATGGTAAGGCCTACTATGAGGAAGGCGTAAGGCGTGTGGTAAACGAGAATAAGCAGATATTAGAGTTATCTGGTCTTGCTATTGTTTATGACAATATAGCCTTTGATAAGGCCTTTATAAGGATTGATGGTAAGGACAGGGCAATATACAGGACTTCAAGACCGAGAAATCCTGACGGGTCTATCTACTCAACTGAAATGGAGCTGATGTAATGGCTAAGGTTAATATAAGTATAAATCTTAATCAGTCAGCTATTGATAAGATTAAAGAGGCAGCAGGACCAGCCCTAGAAATGACTATGGATGCGCTGGCTACAGAAGTTGAAAATAAACAGGTAGTGCCCTTTAGAGATGGTATATTGAAAGACTCAGAATCACATGGCGTGGTAGAGAATAAAGGCTTTATATCATGGGATACACCTTACGCGAGGCGATTATACTACCATCCTGAATATAATTTCAGTAAGGAAAAACACGTCAACGCACAGGGTCTATGGATGGATTACTGGATACACGGTGATGGTAGAAACTGGCTGACAAATGCTGCCGGTCAATTTCTAAAACAAAAGTCTGGGGGTGTGATTAAGTGATAACAGCCTCTAATGTTAAAGACTACCTAAAAGGTAGCATAGATGGAGTAAATAACTGGTTCAGTGGCTCTCTAAGGTCTAATAAAGAGAAAGGTATATGTATCTATTCTAAACAGGCTATGGGGCGTAATAAAGTTTGCCTAGGCGGTTTAGATAATACAAGTACATTTGTCCAAGGCTATTCTATTTTGATTCACTGGAATAAAAATGCCAGTGAGTCAGAACAAAAAGCCATGGAAGTATATGAGGATTTATGGGGGCAGAATCCAGTTATAAATAAACATAAGGTGATAAAGATTGATTTAAGGGATGCCAACCCAATTGGCATAGGAGTTGATGATAACGGCATATACGAGTTTGTAATTAACTTCGATATTTTATATGAAAGGTAGGAAAGAACATGGCTAAGAATAATAATGTTACTGGAGTATATCCGGTTTACAAGATAAAATTTAAGGTCGGTACTAAGGGTAAGGCTTCGACAGGCGCATCCGATATGGCCGTAATAAAAGACCTTGAGACATTCTCGCTATCTATTGATGGCAATGTGGAAGAGTGGACACCAATGGATACAGATGGATGGGCTAGAAGGCTTATGACAGGAAAGGCCTTTAGTATCTCGCTTAATGGTAAGAGACATGTGGGGGACCCTGGTAATGACTATGTGGCGGACGTTGCATGGAAGGATGGTCTTGACTGCTCTACTAAGGCGGAAATTGAGTTCCCTAATGGCGCTAAGCTTAAGTTTGATTGTGTAATTGACGTCAAAAACGTTGAAGGTGCAGACTCAACTAATGTTGCATCACTTGAATTTGAGTTACTATCAGACGGTAAGCCAGAGTTTACACCGGCCCCCCAAGCATAGAACCTGACCCTGGTTCGTTGGGTTAAATAATGGGTGATGTTAATGTTTTATGTAAGGGCCGTACTTGTTGCGGTCCTTGTTATGTTAGAGATAAGGAGAGATAGAAAAATGGCAAAGCAGTTTTATGATATATCAAATAAGTTAACTAGACAAAAGCCAGTAGTCAAGTTTGAAGAGGGTAAAGAGTTCAAGATCAATAGTACTTTAAAGGGGGCTATAGCCATGCAGGGCTTAGCTGAGAGTGGCAAGGAAGACCTAAACACTCTTAGGGAAATGGTCGCAATAGGTATTGGCGGTGAGGGGCTGGCCTATGTCGATTCACAGGAATTTACCCTAACTGACTGGCAGACTATCGTTGAAACGATATCTAATGCCATGATGGGCGTTGATGACGAGGAAGAAGAGGCAGCAACTGAAAAAAAGTTAGATGGTATGACCTTGTAGAAGACTGGGAACTGATAGAGGCATCATTCCTAACTCAGTATGGCACAAGGCTAAGGGGTTCTGATTTAGAATGGGACGAGTTTTGTACATTACTTAGTGGAATAATGCCTAAAACACCCCTTGGTCAAGTTGTATCTATAAGGTCAGAGGATGACAAGGAAATGCTGAAAAACTTCAATGAACATCAAAGAAAGATAAGACGTGATTGGAGAAGTAAGCAGGCAAAGCTAAGAACTGATAAAGAAAATGAAGAAATGATTAAACAGCTGGAACAAGTGTTTGCTAAGGCATTTGGCTAGAATAATCCATGAAAGAAAGTGAGGTGAGGATAATGTCAGATGGTACAGTTGGTACAGTCAAATTAGGGGTTGAGTTGGATGCAGATATATCTAAGTCGCTAAATAAGGTTGCTGATACCATATCAAGTAAGATTAAGTCTCTGTTTGAAACACCTGAGGGGGCTACAAAAATTGGTGAGGCCTTTACTAAGTCTATGGAAAAATCCATGGATAGGGTTGAAAAAGTAATGTCTAATGTTGATACCACTATGGAGCAAACTGTAAATAAGGTTGATGCAGCCTTGCAGAAAATGATTAACGGTATAAGCAAGGCAGTAGGTATACTTATAGAAAAGCTTAAGGCCTTAAATCTGCAACAGATAAACCCTAAGCCTGATGTAATTCCTGACGTAACTGATAAGATAAGCATACCGCAACCAAGAGCACCGCCGGTTAAGACTGGTATTAAGGCTGATATGCAGTACTACCAAGACCAGATTGCAATAATACAAGAAACTATAAACTTACAAGAGTCTGCTGCTAGCAGTCACGTAAAAAGGGTTAAAGAGCTAGAGGCCCAGTACAAAAAGACCGCAGTAGCAATGAAAAATGTCGGGGGCAAAATAACAGAGGTATTTGACCCTAATGCTCCAGGGGCTAAAAAATTAGCAAGTGATATAGCTAAGGAAAATGCTGCAATAGACAAGATAGGATTAAGTATAAACAACTTAAATTCTAAACTAAGTCAAACCGAAAGACATATGAAGACCTTACAGGATAAGGCAAGCACCGCCACAAACGGTGTAAATAAGGCGGTATCAAAGGCTAGTACACAGATTAACAGTAAGCTAAGGGGCGCATCTGTAAGAGCCTTTAAGGGCATTCGTAAGGCCATGCTGCTACCTTTCAAGCCTACCATATTAGGTTTTAGAAAAGTAGGAGACGCAGCGCATAATGCTGGGATGAGAGGAGCTAAAGGTTTTAATACATTAGACAAGTCATTTTGGAAGGTGTTTAAAAGGCTATTTATAATTGGTGTAATTTCTAAGATGCTAAGAGGACTTACTGGTTATATAGGTGATGCCTTGATGGCCAACGAGCAATACAGGGCTTCACTTGATACAGTAAAGTTAAACCTAGCAGCAGCCTTCCAACCTATAATGGATGTCATAATTCCAGCCCTTACTAAGTTGATGGCTTGGCTTGCAAAGGCTACTGGATACATGGCTGCCTTTATTGCTACTATGTTTGGTACAACTTACAAGGCTAGCGTTGAAGGTGCTAGACAGTTAAATGCACAGACTACAGCTTATAAAGAAATGAGTAAGCAGTCACAAAAGACAGCTAGTAAGGTTAAGAAGTCAGCTAAGGAAATGATAGGATCCTTAGCGGGGTTTGACGAGATTAATACTATAAGTCTTAAGACTGACAAGGTAGATACTGGAGCTGATGAAGCAAGTAAGGCACCAAGCTGGGCTACGGCGGCAACTACTGAAATTGGTGATACATCTAGGTTTGACAAGTTTAAGGATATCCTAAAGGGTATATTTAAGCCTTTCCAAGAATCATGGGCTAATGAAGGGCAAAATACTATAAAGGCATTTAAGTATGCCATGGGTGAAATATCTGAACTGGCTAAGTCAGTTGGTAGGTCACTGTACGAAGTGTGGACAAACGGAACCGGAACTGAGATGCTGGATTCAATCCAAAGGCTACTCCAAAATATATTATATCTAATTGGTGATATAGCTAAGTCATTTAGGTTGGCTTGGGATGATGAGGGCAGAGGTACTCAGATAATCCAAAATATTGCTGATGGAATAATAAATACCATTAAGCTATTTGAAAGTATTACAGCAAGTATCAGAGAAGTTTGGGGCGTTGTTGGTGATGAAATAGCGGTTAATTGCCTTGATATACTTAAGAATGTTACACACCTGTTTGCTGAAATACCTAAGACATTTAAAGAATCATGGGATAAGAATAAAATAGGTACAGAGTTCTTACAGCATATAGGAAATGGATTTAATAATATATTAGGTCTAATAAGTCAAGTAACTGGCGCAATGGATGGGTTGTGGGCTAAGTTTGGACCATCTATAACAGATACTGTAATGCAGTGTATGAACGCTACAGGGGCGTTATTTGAATCTATGACTATTGGTTTTAGAGGTGTCTGGGATAATGGCGGTAACCATCTGTTTGAGTCTATAGGCAGACTAGGGACAAGGCTATTTGAGTTAGCTGGTAAAATATACACAGATTTTATCGCACCAACTGCGGGTAAGTTCCTAGAGATTCTAGGACCAGCTATAGGCAAGGTACTTGACATAATAGCCAGTCTATTGGATAAGTTTAGTGAGTTAATCGAGTGGCTATTACAAGACGGAAATCCTACTTTGGAAGCCCTGGTTACTATAATTGGGGCATGGGTCTTAGCATCCAAGGGGCTGATGATTTGGCAGGCTATACCAGGTATGTTAATTACTGCAAGAAGCGCTGTATTTGTCCTAGGCCAGTCATTTAAAGTTGCTCTACTTAGCATAAACCCAGTAACAATAGCCGTAGCAGCGGTTATCGCGATAGGCATAGCCTTATGGAAAAACTGGGATAAGATAGCCCCAGCTATTAAAAAGATATGGGAAGATTTTAAAAATGCCTGTGTAAATATATTTACAGCAATAGGTAAATTTATATCTGATACCTGGGATAAGATTGTATCCGGTATAACAAGTTTTGGATCAAGAGTATTCAAAGGCCTAGGAGACTTGGCTACTAAAATAATAAAGGGCGCCGGAGATTTTGCAACGAAGATTTATTCCTGGTACGTTACCCTATGGGCTAATATTATCAAATATTGCATAGACGGTATAGGTAAGGTCCTATCAGCAATAGTTAACTTCTTTAGTAGGTTCTTAAATGCTGGGTGTGACCTAGTGAGACATATAGCTAGAGGTATTTCAAACACTATGCACAGTGCCGTTACAGCTATGGCTAACGTTGGAAGGAGTATCTATAATGCTATTAGGAATATTAGCTTATTTAATATAGGCAAAAATCTAATTCAAGGCTTATGGAATGGCATATCTTCGGTAACAGACTGGATATTAGACCAGTTAGGTGGCTTCTGTGATAGCGTAGTTGATAAAGTAAAAGACTGGTTTGGTATAGCATCACCATCTAAGGTATTCAAAAATGAGATAGGTAAGTGGATACCTAGAGGTATGGCCATTGGTATTGAGGCAGAAACTGACAAGGTATCTAAGGCTATGGACGGTCTTATGGAAATACCTGCTCTAAGACAGCCAGAATTGTCCTTTATGGGTGAACCTAAGCCACCACAACCACCGGATAGAGATAGTATTGTAAAAGAGATACTAGAAATTATGAACGGTGGAGATGATGACAAGAACCCACAGCCTAAGCCTATTCACGTTACCCTAGAGGTTGATGGTGAGGTAATAGGTAAGAAGTCAGTGGAGTATATAGATGACGTTCAGAAGCGTATAGGAAGGCCAGTATTTGGTTAGAAAGGAAGATAGATGATAAGTGTAAACGGAGTTAATATAACACCATATATTAAGACCTGCAAGACATCTTTACAGGATCTAGACTCAGATTCATCTGTCAGAAATGTTAAAGGTGAAATGATGAGGGATAGGATAGCGGTTAAACGCAAACTTGAACTAGAGTTTTGCCCTTTAGAAAATGGTGATATTAAAAGAATCCTCGGTGCAATATCCGGGGTTTTCTTTAGTGTCACTTTTATAGATCCACTAGAGGGAGAAATAACAAGGCAGATGTACTGCGGGGATAGGAGTGCAGCACTATACAACAGTAAAAAAAGACTGTGGTCAGGTCTTAAATTTAACTTGATTGAGAGGTGATTGATTTGGTTGATATGAAATTGATAAAAGAGGCGTTTGCTGAGCCCTCAAGAGAGTTAAGCTGTAACATTACTATAGGGGATACGGTTTACAATGATGACTTTATAGAAAATTTTAAAATAGTAAAGGGGCTGTCTGAGGCTAAAGATTTTGAAGTGGGTACAGCCTTCATGTCTTCAATCAACCTAAAAATGGTTGATAAGCTAGGAGAATTTAATAAGGCGGCCTTCAAGGATAAAACTTGTAAAGTTGAGATAGGCGTTAAGACTTCTCAAGGTGTTGGTTTTGTAAAAGTCGGTGAATATTTTATAGATTCAGTGGGGTCAGACAAGGCTAGCTGGACTTTAAAAGGCTATGATAAGATGTGTAAATTCAATGTCAAATATGACTGCAAATTAGACTTCCCTACAACATTAAAAAGTGTTGTTCTTGATATATGTAAAATGTGTGGAGTAGAGCCATCAAGTGGCATTAAGAGCTCAACAGGGGTTCTTAATAAAACTATCAAGTACAAGCCTAATTTCTATGAGATGACCTGCCGTGAAGTTTTAGCACAGGTTGCGGAATTGTGTTGTGGTTGGGCTTACATTGACACAGAGACACAAAAATTAGAAATATGCAGCGGTTACTCAAGTGATTCAGATATAAAAATAAATGATGATAATTTGATCGTTTTTAAGGAACTCAAGAGCAGCACTAACTCAGATACTAAAATACAAATTGACAGTGTGAAGATTATACAAAAGGGCGCTGATGATGCAGATTATAACGCAAATAGTCCTAGAAAATTCCATATAATCGATAATATATGGATCCAGGGTAACGGGCATGAATTTTTAGACTATGCTACTAAGTCATACAACTTTAGTGAGCTGTCAGCTCTAAGCATAAAATACAATGGTAATCCAGCTCTAGAAAACAACAAATTTGTTGCAGTGAATAGGGCTGGTAAGATATACAGATTCTTACCTCTTGTAAGAAGGCTTACTTATAATGGTGGCTTAGTAGAGGAGTGTGAGTGTCCTCAGATTAATTATGACCCTACTAATAGGCGTAAAGACCTTGTCAGGCACATAGAAAAGATATCAGCGACACTTAGGGTTATGGATGAAAAGATACAGGCTAAGGTAGGCACTGAGGAGTTCGCAACGCTTGTTGAACAGACCAAAGAAGAGATAAAGGCTCTAGCTAAGAGCATCAATCTTACTGGCTATGTTAAGTTTGAGGACCTTAAAAAGGTCAATGATACTACTGAGATAAATGGTGGTAACATTACTACTGGTGTAATCCAGTCAAGAGACGGTGGTTTTGGTATTGACCTAGACAATAAGACATTTTTCTTAGGACGTGATTTAGAACATTACGCCCTACTTTTTGATGGTAGAAACCTAAAATTTGGTGATGGTGGGATTAAGTCTGAACACTTCTCAGAGGGGCTAAAACAGGAGCTAAAAGGAAAAGATGGTCAATCACAATATGTACACACAAGATACTCAGACACAGGGGGTACTACGGGAGCTATTTTTATAGAGCCTTCTAGTGAGTTCGGTGAGCCACATAAATATATAGGATTTGCCATAACATCAAATAAAGGTGCACCGGCGCTAAAATCAGCTTACACATGGTCTAAATATATAGGAGAGGATGGATCTAAAGGTAGCCCTGGAGAGCCTGGCACTGATGGAAAGACCACATACTTTCATATAGCATGGGCGGATAATGAAAGTGGGTCTAGTGGTTTTACAACATCAGGTGGAAATGATAAGGCCTATATGGGAACTTACACAGACTTTACTGAGCGAGATAGTGAGGACTATAGAAAGTATACATGGGTAAAAGTAAAGGGGGATGATGGTAAGGATGGTAAGGATGGAAAAATTAAATACAACCTAATTTCTAATGGAGATTTCCACAATGATTTTACAAAAGACGAGCCTAGCGACACATCACAAAAATTAAATGAATGGCAGGTAGCGGCTGCTGAAAGGATGAAACGAGTGCATATTTTACCTGCTGGTGGAAAATGGATAATGGCGGTAAAAGCATCTGACAGTGCTGTGGAAGTAAATCAATATCTAGATTTGAAAGATAATACAAAATACTATGTAAAATTCAAGGCCACATCTAATAATATGTCATTGTACTACTACGGGGATAATTATGTTCACTTAGCGAAAGTTACCGAGTTGGATAGGGATAACCCTAAAGTATACTCAGCAGAATTTACAACGCATAAAGTTTATCCTCATAAAATTCAATTTGACTGTAGACAATTTAGTGAAATACACTGGATTATTTTATCAGAAAGTCCTATCCCAGATGATATAGACTGGTACCCATCTAAACAAGACTCAATTGGTAAACAAGGACCACCTGGAAGAGATGGAAAACAAGGACCACCAGGTAAAGATGGTAGTATGGTCGACTTGCCACCGGCGTTAAAAGATTGGAATGGTAAAGCAACTGAAATATCAGGTAAGTACGTATTCACACCGGAGTTATTTGTCG